>WNGI01003409.1_pt1 | contig 16738 bp, 10 predicted proteins | sample 5400621 | NCBI WGS metagenome assembly WNGI01 (sample SAMN13153374, study PRJNA577476) | soil metagenome | isolation source: 20 cm soil or saprolite under Garry oak tree replicate 1 | place: USA:California | collected 2016-06-15 | reverse complement strand
GTACGGATGGACGGCAGGCGGCGAATCCAGCAGGGGCTGCATGATCCGCCAGGCCTCCTCGACCGCGTCCTGCCGGGTGAATCGCGTGCTGTCCCCGATCATGGCCGCGTGCAGGAGGACTTCGTACGGCGTTGGACCCTCTCCGCCCTGGGTCGAGAACTCCATGTCGAGGGTGATCGGCTCTGCACCGGGCGCATCGCTGCGATGCGCTTCGACCACCATCCTGATCCCCGTCGTCGGATCGAGCCTGACCACGACCTGGTTCGGTTCGGCGTCTCGACCCAACATGTTGAAGCCGAGCTTGGGCGGATGCTTGAACACCAGCCGCAACTCCGTCTGCGTGGCCGCGAGGTGCTTCCCGGTTCGGATGAAGAACGGAACACCCGCCCAACGCCAGTTCTCGATGTCCAGGCGGAGCGCCGCGTAGGTTTCGGTCGTGGAGTCGGGCGCGACGCCGTCGGTCTTGAGGTAGCCGTCGTACTGGCCCCGGACGTAGTGAGCGGGGTCGGCTTCCGCGATCGCGCGGAAGAGTGCGACCTGCGACTCCTTGATCGTCTGGGGGTCGCCCCGGGACGGAGCCTCCATGGCCGATGCCGCCACCACCTGCATCAGATGATTGACGACCACGTCGCGGAGCGCACCGACCGGATCGTAGAAGTGGCCACGGTCCTCGACGCCGAAACTCTCCGCCATCGTGATCTGCACGCTCTCGAGGTAATTCCGGCTCCAGACGGGCTCGAGCATGGCGTTCATGAATCGGAGGTGGAGGATCTCGACCAGGCCCATCTTCCCCAGGTAGTGGTCGATCCGGTAGAGCTGTGACTCGTCGATGTACTGATGCAGCTCGGCCGCCAGCTCGCCCGCAGACTTCAGGTCGTGCCCGAACGGCTTCTCGACGACGACGCGCGCCGTCTTCGTCAGGCCCGCGTCCGAGAGTCCCTTCACGACCGTTCCGAACAGGAACGGGGGGATCTCGAGGTAGAAGACCGGCGACTCCTTGCCCTTGATCGCGTCCGCGACGCGACCGTACGCCGCGGCGTCGGAGAAATCGCCCTGCACGTAGGAGAGCCGCTCCGCGAAGCGGTCGAACACCACCTTGTCCAGCGCCTCGCCGGTCCCTTCGATGCACTGGCGCGCGTGCTCCCTGAGCTTGTCGAGGGTCCAGTCGTCGACCGCCACCCCGACGATCGGGCAGTCGAGGAGCTTGCGCATCTCCAGCCGGTAGAGCGAACGGAACGTCATCACCTTGGCCAGATCGCCGGTGATCCCGAACACGACGAGCACGTCTGCCGGCCGAGGCTCGGATAGAAGCCGTTGCGATGTATCAGAAGCCATCGATCGATCCCCCTAAGGTCCAACGACGGCGAGCGCCGCACCTGTGAGTGTGACCGGGGGCATCGTCGTTGGCATCATCCGATACGGACGATTCCTGTACGGACGATCCCTGCTCGGCCCGACCGGCTACTGGAGAACGTTGACGGCCCGAGCGATGACGAGGCCCAAGATGGCGAGCGAGATGAGCGCTTGCAGCGCCATCGTGAGTTTCGCCCAGTGGGCCAGCGGCATGGCGTCGGTCGGACTGAACGCGACGGCGTCCGTGACACCCACGTAGAAGTAGTCGACGAACTGCGGCCGCCAGCTGGGAGGGGATATCTCGGGATCCAACTGTTGAGGGAAGGCGAAGTCAGGGCTCGCGGGCATCCCATAGGCGCGCGCGGCTGGGCCGCCGCCGTCGAATTCCCAATACAGCAAGGCGAACGCCAGGATGTTGATCAGCCAGACGGACCCGCCGGCCGTCAGCAACGTCGTCCCGTTCTGGAACTGGGGCACGACCTCGATCAGGTCCTTGATCAGGATGACCGTCGAGACGAGCGCCGACAGGACCATCAGCAGGACGAGGGCGATCGAGAGGCCCCGCAGCACCTTGGACGTCTTGGTGATCGCGCCCGGGTCGGTGGCGATCAACGCCACCAGCAGGATCGCCATCCCGCTCGGGAAGATCCAACGAGGGCCAGAGGTCAGGCGCTCCGGGAGGGCCATCGTGAGCGAGATGACGGACACGACTGCGAGGGTCATGGGCCATCTCGGCTCGCCCTTCACACGCTCGCCGCTCGACGAGGCCATGCTCAGTGGTGGAAGGCGCTCGTCGGCGCGGCAGGCTTCGGCAAGGGACTCGGCAAGGAGTCCAGGTACCCGACCGAGCTCCGGATGTCGGCGAGCAGCAGGCTCGTGAGGTCCATCGATACGCCGTTGCGGAACACGACCCGCATGACCGTCATATCCTGGAGATCCGCCGGCATCGGATACGCCGGCACCTGCCACCCGCGTTCCCGAAGCCTGGCGGAGAGGTCGTGCAGATCCCAATCTCGCTCGCCGGTCAATGTCCAGGTCACGAGCGGCATCGTCGACCCGTTCGAGAGCAACTCGAACTCCTCCATCTCAGCGATCTCGGTCGCGAAGTGCCGTGCGGCGTCGCGGCACGCGGCGTGCACCCTGCGGTACCCCTCGCGACCGAGTCGCAGGAAGTTGTAGTACTGCAGCAAAACCTGCGCGCCGGGACGCGAGAAGTTGAGCGCGAGCGTGGGCATGTCGCCTCCGAGGTAGCTCACGGAGAAGATCAGTTCGTCCGGCAGGTACTCCTGCTTCGCCCAGACGACCCACCCGAGGCCCGGGTACACCAATCCGAACTTGTGTCCCGACGCGTTGATCGAATGCACGCGTGGCAGGCGGAAGTCCCACTCCAGACCGGGATCGAGGAACGGCGCGATGAACGCGCCTGAGGCGCCGTCGACGTGCAGCGGCACGTCGAGTCCCGTCCGCTCCTGCAGGTCGTCCAAGGCTGCGGCCAGCTCCTTCACCGGCTCGTAGTCGCCCGTGTACGTGACGCCGAGGATCGCGAGCACCCCGATCGTGTGTTCGTCGACCGCAGCGAGCATCCCCTCGGGCGTGAGATTCGGATGCTCCTTGGAGACAGGGACGTGGCGGGGTTCGACGTCCCAGTACGCGGCGAACTTCTCCCAGACCACCTGGACGGATGAGCTGAACACGATGTTGGGGCTGTCGATCGACTTCCCCGCATCCCGCCGCGACTTCTCCCACCGCCGCTTGAACGCGAGTCCGGCGAGCATGCAAGCTTCCGACGACCCGATCGCCGACGTCCCGATCGTCGTGTGCGGTTCGGGCGAGTTCCAGAGATCAGCGAGGATATGGACGCACCGCTCTTCGATGGCCGCCGTCTGCGGATATTCGTCCTTGTCGATCATGTTCTTGTCGAACGCTTCCGAGTAGAGCTTCGCGGCTTGCGGCTCCATCCAGGTCGTCACGAACGTCGCGAGGTTCTGCCGAGCGTTCCCGTCTAACAGGATCTCGTCGTGGATGATCTGGTAGGCGGAATCCGGGAGCATCTCCCCGTCGGGGATGCGCCACCTCGGGATCGCGGTCTCGCCGCCACGGGCGAACATCGGATTGACCGAGATCTCCTCCGATGCGTTCGTTCTATCGTGTTCGTGTCCGGTCATCGGAAGTCCCCTCCCTCAGAGCAACAGCGCGAAGCCGTGCTCGCGGATGCGTGGACGACGACAGCCGATGTCGCATGATGAGCGCCAGGTCCACGAGACGAGCGCCGAGCCCGTCTTAGACGCTACTCGCGCATCAACATCGCGACGGCTTCGCGCTCCAGGTCGATGTACGCCTCGCCACTGACGTCGACGGCGACGCGCCTGATCGTCCCACCGGTGAATCGCCACGGCTCCACGCCCGGATAGTCGTCGGTGACGCCGGCGCCCCCGTCGCGCCCGATGCAGAGCCCCTCGCCCGCGATCATGAACTTCCCGGGCTGCGTCTTGATCGGCCCATCGCCGACCTTCGTATCGCCGTGCCAGAGCGAGAGCGATCCGGTCGCCACGCCGGGCGGGTCCTCGCCGCTCTTGTCGAAGGACGCCGACAGGATCTGGTTCTCACCAACGGGCAGCTCCTCGGTCGCGACGACCTTCTGTTCGAACATGCCGACGAAGCTGTAGACGTAGTGGAGTCGGTTGTCCTTCACGTAAAGGGCATGGCCACCGAACGGCGAGCCGTGCGCGAAGAGGACGCCCTCAGCACCCTTGGCCGGGATGTCCACGAGCGCCCCGATCGCGAACGACCGGTTGCGGACGTTCACCGCCTGCGACTCGGGCACGTCGGCCGTGTCGGGGAAGTAGACGTAGCGGTCACGTGGGGGTGCCAGCACCGGACGCGGCGTGAGCATGATCTCGAGCGCCGAGCGGTCGTCGAGCGGGAACGCCTGGTTGGCGCCGGCTTCGGCGAACCAGAGGTTCTGGAGCTCCCGGACCTTGTCCCGGTTCTCCTTCGCGACGTTGTGCAGCTCGGCGCGATCGACCTGCGTGTGATACAGCTCCCACTCGTCGTCGTTGAAATGGCTCCAACCGGCGATCGTCGGGTGATTCGTGACGGCCTTCCAGCCGTCGTGCCAGATCGCCCGGGAGCCCAGCATCGAGTAGAACTGCGTCGTCCGCGTCGACGGCGCATCCGACTCCTCGAAGCTGGATCGCATGCTCACACCATCGAAGCTACTCTGGACGTGGCCCTTGATCGTCTCTGGAGCCTGGACGCCGAGCACGTCGAGGACGGTCGGGACGATGTCGATCGCGTGGTGGTACTGGTCGCGAACCTCGCCCTTGGACTTCAGACCTGCCGGCCACGAGATGATGCACGGATCGCTCGTGCCGCCGTTGAATTCGTAGCGCTTCCACATCTTGAACGGCGTGTTGAAGGCCATCGCCCATCCGTTCGGGTAGTGGTTGTACGTCTTCGGGCTGCCGAGCTCGTCGAGGAGCGGCATGTTGGCCTCGATGGTGTCGGGGATGCCGTTCGCGAACTTCATCTCGTTGACCGACCCGTTCGGGCCGCCCTCGCCCGAGGCGCCGTTGTCGGAGACGAGGATCACGAGGGTGTTCTCCCGCCAGCCGAACTCCTCGAGGAAGCCGAGCAGGCGCCCGATCTGGTCGTCGGTATGCGCGAGGAAGCCCGCGTACACCTCCGCCATGCGGCTGAACAGCATCTTCTCGTCGTCCGAGAGCGAGTCCCACGGCCGCGTGACGTCGAGTTGGGGGAACGGCTTGCCGTCGGGTCCCGTGCGCGACTCCGTCGTGCCGATCGGATTGATCGGCGGCAGCTCCGTGTCCCTCGGTACCAGCCCGAGCTCCTTCTGACGGGCGAGGGTCTGCTCGCGCATCGCCTCGTAGCCCATGTCGAAGCGACCCCGATACGTCTCGATCCACTCTTTCGGCGCGTGGTGCGGTGCGTGGCATGCGCCGGGCGCGTAGTACAGGAAGAATGGCTTCTCCGGCGCGACCGTCTTCGCGTCCCTGATGAACTCGATCGCCTTGTCGGTGATGTCCACCGTCAGGTGGTAACCCTCCTCCGGCGACCTGGGCTGGTCGACCATGTGGTTGTCGTACACGAGGTCGGGATACCACTGACTCGTCTCCGCCCCGAGGAAGCCGTACCAGCGCTCGAAGCCGCGCCCGGATGGCCAGTTGCGACGCGGCGAGGCCAGGTTCATCTCATCGTCGGGGCAGAGATGCCACTTGCCCACCATGTAGGTGTTCCACCCGAGCTCGCCGAGGATCTCCGACAACATCCCGTTCTCCGGCGGGATCGTCCCACTCGCGTTCGGGAAGCCGATCGCCGCTTCCGTGATGCACGCCATGCTGTTGCGGGTGTGGTTGCGTCCGGTCAACAGGCAGGAGCGCGTCGGAGAGCAGAGCGCGGTCGTGTGCCACTGCGTGTAGCGCACACCCTCGGAGGCGAGTTTGTCGATGTTCGGCGTTTGGACCGGCCCGCCGTAGCACGACAGCGCGGAGAAGCCGACATCGTCCAAGACGACGTAGACCACGCTGGGGGCGCCGGCGGGAGCCGTGGGTGGCTCGAACGGCGACCAGTCGGGCTCCGAGTCCCGGATGTCGACGTTGATCGTTCCTTCGAACTCCTTCGGCATCGCTTCGCTCCTTCTCGTTCGGACCGACCTTCGCGCGTCGTTCAGACCTCGATCGTCGCCTTGATCTTGTTGGCCTTCACGGCCGCCTTGAGCGCGGCGTAGTCCCGGTCGTTCTGGTCGGCGTACGCCTCCGAGAAGGATGCGATCGCTCGGTCGAACACGTCGGAATTGCCCAGGTACGAGGCGATGGCGATCCGGTCTCCAGAACGCGAATGCGCTCTCGCGAGGGTCCATGCGCACATCTGCCCATAGACGTTCATGACCTGCGGGACCATGGCTTCCGGCGCCCACGAACCCTTCCAATCCCGGAGCTGCCGCAGGTAGAAGTCGCGCACGACGCCGTCGATCCCCGCCAGACGGTTCCAACCGAGGAAGATGTCGCTCGCCGCCTGCATGAGCCGCTGCCCTTCGACCACCCGCTGCCCATGGTTCGCGTACCGGCTCTTGCCGACGAACGGTTCCAGGACGGAAGCCTGTGCCTCCTTGGCCTGCAGGAAAAGCGGGTCCTGGCCGTCCCTGCCAAGCATCAGGACGATCCAGGCACGGGTCCCGACGCTTCCGACGCCGACCACCTTGCGTGCGAGATGCACGAACCGGAAGTCCTCCAGCAGGTGCTTGCGGTCTCCCTGCAAGGTTCGCCGGTAGGAGCGGATCAGGTCGTGGATCGTCTCCAGGAACTTGGTCGCCTGGTCCGCAGGAAGCAATTCCTCGACGGGGACGACCAGCGGCGGTTCGCTGATGATCCGTCGCTCGCCGTCGACGACGTGCGTCAGCTTGGCGAACGCCTCCAGGCTGTCTTTCGTCCGGGCCTTCGTCACCACGCGCTCCGCCGCTTTCAGGCTCTTCTTGTCGAGCATGGCTTGCAAGCTCGGCAGGCCCTGCTGCACCCGCGCGTGTGCGTACCACACCTCGAGATTGCGCATGTTCGCGAACTCCCGCATCGCGGATCGATACGCACCCGCCGCGCCGCGAACGATGTCGGCGCGCTCCTTGTCCGTGAAGCCGTTGTTGCGACCCGCGATGGCCAGGCTCGCGGCGAGGCGCTTCACGTCCCATTCCCACGGCCCGTGGGCAGTCTCGTCGAAATCGTTGATGTCGAACAACAGCTCCCGCTCGGGAGAGGCGAACAGACCGAAGTTCGAGACGTGGGCGTCACCGCAGGCTTGAACGATGAGGCCAGATCGCGGGGTCGAGGCCAGATCCGATGCCATCAGGGAGGCCGCGCCGCGGTAGAACGCGAACGGCGATGCGAGCATCCGCCCGTACCGGATCGGGACGAGCTCCTGCACGCGACTCTTCGCCTGCTCCTCCAGGAGGCCCACCGGATCCGGGCGGGTCGAGAGGGCGTCCCAGCCCGCGTGGCTCGAGCGCGGAACCTCGGCGCGAGCGGCCTTGCCCCGAGCAGCGCGCTCTTGGGGCGTGAGGTGCACGACCGACGCGCCGCCCTGGGCCCGCTCCTTCGGCTGGTCGAGATCTCCCTCGGCTGCCGGCGTTGCCGAATCCTTCGCGCTTCGGGATGACGTGAAGGTTGGTCCGTTCATAGCAGCGCTCCCTCCCGGGGCTCAGTGGAGACCGTCGAACACCATCGTGGCGAGTAGGACTCACTCCGACTTCGATCAAGCGGCCAAGGATTCGGGCCGGCTACGGTGCGACCGCGTGACTGGGGCCGCCGAACCATCGCGCGAGGATCGCGCGATGGGCACCGACTATATACGCCCGGCCTCTCCCGCGATGACCGGGCAACCCGTGAGTGTGCATCGCCCCGTGCGGGTGTCGTCCGTGAACACCGAGCCAAGGGCTGGCAGAATGACGCGGTTCGCGACCCATCGGAGGGGAAGGCGGAGATGGCGACCAGGGCCAAGACCCAGCGACTGCCGGTCCTCGAGGGCGTGTTGCCGATCGAGCGATCGGAGCTGAGCCCCGCGATCGTCGCGGGCATCACCCTCGCGGCGCTCGGGATCCCGGAGGTCATGGGGTACACGAAGATCGCCGGCATGCCGGTGGTCACCGGTCTGTACACGATCTTGATCCCGATCGCGGTGTTCGCGTGCCTAGGGTCGTCGCGCCATCTCGTCGTCGGCGCCGACTCGGCCACGGCGGCGATCATGGCGGCCGGCTTGGCGGGGCTCGCCCCCCTCGCCTCGCCCGACTACGTGTCGCTGGCAGGCATCACGGCGATCCTCTGCGCCGGGCTGTTGCTCCTCGCGAGGCTGATCCGGCTCGGATTCCTGGCCGACTTCCTGTCGCGAAGCGTGTTGATCGGGTTCCTGACCGGTGTCGGCATCCAGGTCGCGATGGGACAACTTCCCGGGATGCTGGGCGTGTCCGGTGGGACCGGCGGAACGCTGCCGAAGTTCTTCGGAACGTTGGAGCAGATACCCGACACGAGCCTGGCGACGCTTGCGGTCTCGGCTTCGGTGCTCGGGATCATCCTGGGCCTGAAGGCGATCGACAAGAGGATCCCCGGAGCGCTGATCGCGGTCGTCGGCTCGATCGTCGTGAGTTCGACCTTCGACCTGTCGACCCACGGCGTCGCGATCCTCGGACCGGTGCCCGGCGGTCTGCCGAAGTTCGGTGTTCCGCACTACGGTTGGAACGACTGGAGCACGCTGCTCGCGGCATCGGTCTCGATCTTCATCGTGATCCTCGCTCAAAGCGCGGCGACTTCCAGGGCGTACGCAGCCAAGTACAACGAGGAGTTCAGTGAGAACACCGACCTAGTCGGTCTGTCGTTCGCGAACCTGTCGGCAGGCTTGTCGGGAACGTTCGTCGTGAACGGGAGCCCGACGAAGACGCAGATGGTGGACAGCGCCGGCGGGCGGAGCCAGCTCTCGCAATTGGTCACGGCGTTCATCGTCTTGATCGTGCTGTTGTTCCTCACGAAGCCCCTGCAATACATGCCCGAGGCCGTGCTCGCATCGATCGTGTTCCTGATCGGCATCGAGCTGATCGATCGGCGTGGGATGCGCCGGATCATGCGATGGCGCCTGGACGAGTTCCTCGTGGCGTGCGCCACGGCGACGGTCGTCGTCGTGGTCGGTGTCAAGCAGGGGATCATCCTCGCGATCGTGTTGTCGATCCTGGATCACCTGCGGCGCAGCTACCACCCTCGGAACACCTACCTCGTTCGGGACGCCGACGGCACGCTGCACTCCGAGCCGGTCGTCACCGGGGAGCCCCCGCGCGAGCTGGTGTCGGGGCTCGTGGTCTATCGGTTCGGGTCGATCATGTATTACGCGAACGCGAGCCGCCTGGTGGAAGACGTACGGACGATCGTCGGTACGGGGCAAGCGCCGGCATGGCTCTGCCTCGACGCGGAGATGGTCAGCGACATCGACTTCTCCGCCGGGGCGACGATCCTCGACATGCTGAACGTCGTGCGCGACGCGGGCTCGCGGCTCGTCGTCGCCCGGGTCAACAGGCACGTGAAGGCCGAGCTGGACCGCTACGGCATCACGGAGCTGGTGGGCAGCGACGCGTTCTTCGACTCGATCGAGGATGTGGTCGAGGCCTATCGTTCCCGGGCGACCAGCTAACCGGTGTCGGTCGCGTGATACTCCGCAAGCAGACGTTCCTCGTCATCCTTCTTCGGGAACAGGAAGAAGACCAGGACGGCCCCCAGGACGATCGCGACGATCCCGGCGATGTATGCCCACTGGTCACCTGCGAGGAAGGAAGCCTTCGCGGCCGTCGTGATCTGGCTCGAGTACTGGGGGTACTGCTGCGCGACCGCATCCGCGCCGGCGAAGGACTTCGTGAGCTGACTCTCGACGCTATCGGAGACCTGTTGGCCGTTCGGCGCCGATGCGATCGCAGCAGCGAAGGCGGCCGCGTACCCGGCCGCCAGCAGGGCCCCGAGGATCGACTGCATGATCGCGCCTCCGAGGTCGCGCTGCAGGTCAGCCGTCCCCGACGCCATCCCCGCCTTATCGACCGGGACCGACCCCGTGAGCGAGTGCGACGCCGGCGTGCCCGCGAAGCCGACGCCCGCCCCGACGAAGGCATACCCGAGCCCGACCTTCCAGTACGGGATGCCTTCCTTCCACAGGAGCAGCATCGTGACGAAGCCGAGGAGGCACAACGCGTAGCCGGTGAGGAGGGTGAACCGAGCACCCCTCGCCTCGACGAGCTTCGCCGAGCGCGGCGCGATCAGCACCATGAACAAGGCCGCCGGCAAGATCGCGAGCCCCGCATCGAGCGTGTCGTACCCGAGCACGTTCTGGAGGAACTGCTGTCCGACGAACATCGCTCCCATCAGCGTGCCGAACACGATGATGCCCGCGCACGCCGCGACCCAGAACACGCGTCGACCGGCGACGTGCAGGTCGTACAGCGGGCTGCTGGCGCGACGCTGACGGATCACGAACGCGATCGCCCCGGCGAGAGCGATCGCCGCGAGCCCCACGACGAGGGTTGCCGAGTTCGGGACCGCCGCGAAGTTGATCCCGAGCACGAGCGCCGCAACCAACACCACCGACAGGATCCCGCCGAGGTTGTCGACCGGATCGACGCCCTCATTGACGTGCGCGGGAACGTTCCGGAAGGCCAGGATCAACGCGACGAAGGCGAGGGGCAGCGTGAGGAGGAACACCGAGCCCCACCAGAAGTGCTCGAGGAGGAGGCCGGACAGCAGCGGACCGAGCGCCGAGATGGCCCCACCGAGACCCGACCAGAGCGCGATCGACTTCGTTCGTTCCGGGCCGGACCACAAGGCCGTGATGAGCGCGAGCGTCGTCGGGAATGCCATCCCTGCTGCGAGGCCGCCACCCACCCTCGCGATGAACAACACGATGTCGGTCGGAGCCCACGCGGCGAGGAGGCTCATCGGGATCGCGAGCGCCGTCCCGATCACGAGCATCGCCTTGCGGCCGTAGCGGTCGCCCAACGCGCCGAAGTAGAGGACCGAGCACGCGAGGCCGAGCGAGTACCCGACCGCGATCAGGTTCAGCGTCGTCTGGGAGGACTGGAACGCTGCGCCGATATCCGGCAGCGCGACGTTTGCCACCGCGAGGTTGAGGTTCGCCACGGCGGCCACGAGGATCAACGCGACCAGGACCAGACCCGCTTGGGCGGGGGCCGTCGACGTCGAACGTGCCGTGCCTTCCTCGGGGGCGACGCTCACGCTGCTTCCTCTCCGATCGACGACACGAACCCTAGCCGGGCATGTCGTCCGGCCACGCGAACCCGCTCGTGAACCGCTCTGCTCACGGCCGCAGAGCGTCGTCGGATGGCGACGGCTCGCCCGTGGTCTGCCGGCCAGGACGGACGAGGGTCCGAGCAGGGTCCGCGCCAACGAACCCGAACCGCTCGTACAGGCCCTGCGCATCGCGGGTGTTGAGGTACCAGTAGCAGTCGGCCGACGACGGCTCCTCGACGGCTTCGCGAACCAGCGCGACACCGAGCCCTCGCCCACGGTGCGGCTGCAGCACGAAGACGTCGCCGAGCCAAGCCATGTTGGAGCCGTCGGACATCACGCGACAGAAGCCGACGAGCGCGCCGCCCGGCTCGTACGCAGCGATCACGCGCGTCGACGATCCGATCAAGGACGCGATCGTGTCCCGCGAACGACCCCGGACCCAGTACGCCTCTTCGGCCAAGAAGCGAAACACGACGTCGACATCCACCCGGTCCCGATCGTCATCGAGCTCGAAGCCGTCCGGGAGCGTCCGGCGCATCAGCAGACCGGCCCCAGACGCCTGTGTTGCAATGCCGGAAGCGTCTCGCGGACGTGCTGGAGCCTGGCCATGTCGAGGTCGGCGAACCACACGCCGTCTCCCTCGCGGGAGGCACGCACGAGCACCTCGCCCCAGGGATCGACCACGATCGAGTTCCCGTAGGTCCGGCGGCCGTCCTCGGGACGGCCCCACGGCCCCCACTGCGCGGGCGCCACGATGAAGCACTGTTCCTCGATCGCTCGCGCTCGCAGCAGCACCTCCCAGTGCGCGCGGCCCGTGACCTCCGTGAACGCGGACGGGACGCAGACGATCTCCGCACCGAGCGTCATGAGCCCGCGATAGAGCTCCGGGAACCGAACGTCGTAACAGATCGAGAGTCCGATGCGTCCCATGTCGGTGTCGTGGGTGACGAGCTCCTCGCCTGCGGTGAAAACGGCGGACTCGCGTATCGGTGGCTCACCGGGCAGGTCAACGTCGAACAGGTGGATCTTGCGGTAGCGCGCAACGATCTCGCCGTCACGGTCGAACAGGCAGGACGTGTTGAACACGCGGTCGTCGGCGGCTTCGGGGACCGAGCCGCCGACGATCCACATCGACCGTGCGCGCGCGACCTCCGCGATGGCATCAGTGAGCGGCCCCGGGATCGGGGCCGCGATCCCGCGCATCTGAGCGTGCGAACCGTAGAGGGGCCACAGCTCCGGGAGTCCGGCGAGGTCGGCGCCGCCGGCGCCGGCCTCGTCCAGCAACCGGGTGGCGGTGGCGACGTTCTCCCGAACGTCGCCACCGCCCGCGTTCATCTGACAGATCGCGACCCGCATGGAGACGGAGCCTACCGGCCGACCGCGTCGCGGACAGCGTCGAGGGACCTCGGATCCTCCAGGCTCGAGAGATCGCCGGGATCCTCGCCGAGCGCGGCCGCGCGGATCGCCCGGCGAACGATCTTCGCGCTCCGGGTCTTGGGCAGCTCGCGGACGAACACGATCCGGGCGGGCGCGAAGGACTTCCCGAGATGGTCGGCGACCACGCGACGGAGCTCGTCGGCGTCGCCAGGCTCGTTCGGCTTGAGCACGACGAAACACCACACCTGCTCGCCCTTCATCGGATCCGGCACGCCGACGGCCGCCGATTCCGCGACGGAGGGATGGGACGCGATCGCCGATTCAACCTCGGCCGGACCGATCCGTTTGCCGGCGATGTTGAGCGTGTCGTCCGAACGTCCTCGGAGGAACCAGAAACCGTCTTCGTCACGGACGGCCCAATCGCCGTGGACCCATACCCCCGGCCACCGCGACCAGTAGGTGTCGAGGTACCGCTCGTCGTCGCCCCAGATCCCGCGCGTCATCGCCGGCCAGGGCTGCGTGCAGACGAGTTCCCCGACCTCGTTCGGCCCGGCCGGCGTGCCGTCGGGGCGCCAGACGTCGACGTCCATGCCGAGCGCCGGGCCACGGAGGGTGAGCGGCTTCAGCTCGCAGATCGGGGTCGGAGACAGGAAGCACGCCCCGACCTCGGTCCCACCCGACAGGTTGATGATCGGGAGACGACCCGCACCGACCTGCTCGAAGAGCCAGCCGTAGGAGGCCGGATCCCACGGCTCGCCCGTGGAGGCGAGGATCCGCAGGCTCGAGAGGTCGTGCGAACGGACCGGATCGAGCCCGTGCGGGATCAGGGCTCGGATCAGGGTGGGCGAGACGCCGAGCGCTGTGACGCCGTGTCGTTCGACGAGCGACCAGAGGCGATCGGCCCCGGGATGGGTCGGGGCTCCCTCGAACAACAGCACCGTCGAGCCGAGCGCGAGGGAGCCGACGATCTCCCATGGCCCCATGATCCAGCCGAGGTCGGTCGTCCAGTGCAGCACCTCACCGGGATGGAGGTCGACCTGGTAAGCGACCTCCTCGGCGATCTTGACGAGGAACCCGCCATGGACGTGCAGCACGCCCTTCGGCTTGCCCGTCGTCCCGCTCGTGTACCCGATGAAGAGCGGATGCTCTGCTTCGAGGGGCTCGGCGGGCATCGGGTCGGCATCGTCCGTGAGCTCGTCCCACCATCGGTCGCGAGGCCCGTGAAACGGCGTCGCGAGATCATCGAGATGACGCAGCACGACGATGTGCTCGACGGAACCTGCGGCCTCGACCGCACGGTCGGCCGTCGCCTTCATCGGAACGACCCCGCCCTTCCGGACGGTGCCGTCGGCCGTGATCAGCACCCTGGCCCGCGCATCCGCGAGTCGTGCTGCGACCGCGTCGGGACCGAACCCGCTGAAGATCGGGACCCAGATCGCGCCGATCTTCGAGCAATCGTGCGCCTCCACCCCGAGGGAGCGGAGCCCCCGCGCGAGCCGATCGGTCTGTTCCCGCAGGTCGGCATAGGTCCACGTTCGGGTCGAGCCGTCCTCGCTTTCGCCGATCACGGCCCGTGCCTCCGGCGTCCGCGAGGCCCACCGGTCGACGCACTGGTGTGCGAGGTTGAGCGTCCCGCCCGTGAACCAGGTCGTCCACTCGACCCCAGAACGGGTGTCGAACACCTCGGTGTACGGTTCGAAGAACTCGATGTCGAGGTCACCGACCACGGCATCCCAGAACCAAGCGATGTTCTCGACGGAGCGGCGGACCAGCTCGTCGTAGGTCTCGATCCGGTGGGCGCGCATGAACCGGGTGACGTTGGCCCGTTCGACATATCCACGCGGCGGGGACCAGACGACGTCGTTCACGGCTGCATGGTAGAACCGGTGCCGATGAGCCCGCGGATCGGCGTCACCGGCGTGGGGTGGTCGGGGTTCACGCCCACGACCGCCGGACGCAGCTACAAGGAGCTGATGTTCGAGGCCGCCGCGGCCGCGTACCTCGACGCCGGTGTCGACCCTCGGACCGAGATCGATTCGTTCGTGTGTGCCTCCGAGGATCTCGAGGAGGGCACGAGCATCTTCGACGAGTACGTCCCGGATCAGCTGGGCGCCGTCCAGCGGCCCGTGCAGACGGTCGCCTCGGACGGCCTGTTCGCGGTGGCCACGGCCGTGATGTTGATCCGGAGCGGTGCGGCCGGCGTCGTGGCCGTCGAGGCCCACTCGAAGGCGTCGGACATCCTCACCCCGGGCCGGGTCGACGCGTTCGCGTTGGACCCCGTCCTCAACCGCCCGCTGAGGGTGCCCGCGGCGGCGTTGGCGGGGCTCGAGATGCGCCGGTACCTCCACGCGAGCGGCAGGACCGTGGAGCAGTGCGCCGACGTGGCGGCTCGCAACCGCGACCACGCCCGGTCGAACCGGCGGGCTTCGTTCGCCGACGTCGGCGACGACGATGCGCCTCTGTTCGAGCCGCTCACCGCGCATCAGGCCGCGCGGAGCGCGGACGGATGCGTCGTGATCGTCCTCGCCTCCGAGGAGCGGACGGATGGACGATCGCCCGTCTGGCTGGACGGCATCGGTTGGAGCCAGGATGCGCCGTCGGTGGAGAGCCGCGACTGGTCGCGGGCGGTCGCCGCCGAACAGGCGGCCGCGACCGCCTACACCCAGGCCGGTGTCCAGCCGAGCGACATCGACACGGCCGAGGTCGACGACACGTTCGCGTACAAGCAGCTCCAACACATCGACGCGCTCGGCCTCACCGAGGTCGATCCCGGGGCCGTCAACCGCTCGGGAGGTGCGCTCGGAGAGGGATACCTCCACGAGGCGAACGGTCTCGCGAGGACCCTCGCTGCCGTCGAGCAGCTGCGCGACGGCGCCGGGCAGGTTGCGGTCGTCCAGTCGTGGCGCGGGGTTCCGAGCACCAGCGCGGCCGTCGCCGTCCTGCAGAGGGGTCGATGAAGACGATGCCTCCCATCGACCTCGTCTACCTCTTCGTCCAGGACATGGACCGGGCGGTGGCGTTCTACGAGACCACGCTCGGACTCCGGCTGCACTTCCGATCGGGGGACGACTGGGCACAGTTCGAGACCGGCACGATCCCGCTCGGCCTGCACGGCGTGCGACCGGGTGAGGCGATGGAGCGTGGCGGGACGATCGGCTTCACGGTCGACGACCTCGACGCGGCCGGGAGGCGAGGACGGAAGGCAGCGCTTCGCCACCTTCACCGACCCGGACGGCAACGTGCTCGCGTTCTTCGAGCGCGCCGATCCCAGCGAGCGGTACGGATGACGGGTCGTCGCGTCGCGGTCGTCGGCGCCGGGATGACACGGTTCGTCCGCCGCGCACAAGAGACCGGCAAGGAGCTCGCGTTCCAGGCGTCGCGGGCGGCGCTCGATGCCGCTGAGATGAAGCTCGATCGGGTCGACGCCGTCTGCCTAACGAGCGCCCCCGACGCCTTCGACGGGGTCCATCGCAAGGGCGACTACCTGGCGGATGGCGCCGGCGGATGGAACAAACCATTCATCCGCACGTACGTCGGGGGCGGCAGCGGTGTGTTCACGGCGATCCAAGGCTGGTACACGGTCGCGTCGGGCCAAGCCGACGTGGTGCTCTGCGTGGCCGAGGAGAAGATGTCGTCCTGCCAGCCACACCCGCAGGGAGCGTTCCTCACGATCTTCGACAACATCCTCGAACGGCCGCTCGGCCCGAACCTCCTGTGGATCTTCGCGCTGGAGATGAACCGGTACATGCAACGCTACGGACTGGACAAGCGCGACATCGCCGCCGTCGCGGTCAAGAACAAGCGCAACGCCGCGGATCACCCCGCAGCGCTGCTCGGACAGGCGGATATCTCGGTGGATGACGTGCTCGCATCCGACGTGCTGGCCTGGCCGGTGCAACGGCTGGACGTCTCGCCGATCAGCGACGGAGCGGTCGCGATCATCATGGCGTCCGAGGACGCCGCCCGGCGGCTCACCGACGCTCCCGTGTGGGTCGACGGCGTCGGCTGGAACCTCGATTCGACCTACTGGACGAACCGCGACCTGTCCTACCCGGAGTACGTCGAGAACGCCGCTCGGATGGCCTACGGGATGGCCGGCATCACCGAGCCACGCAAGCAGATCCACATCGCCGAGCCCTACGACCCGTTCGACTACAAGGAGCTCCACCATCTCGAAGGGCTCCTGTTGTTCGACAAGGGGAAGGCGCCGGAAGCGGCAGCCGCGG
>WNGI01002206.1_pt1 | contig 16740 bp, 12 predicted proteins | sample 5400621 | NCBI WGS metagenome assembly WNGI01 (sample SAMN13153374, study PRJNA577476) | soil metagenome | isolation source: 20 cm soil or saprolite under Garry oak tree replicate 1 | place: USA:California | collected 2016-06-15 | reverse complement strand
TTACCGGGCCACCGTAAAGAGGACATCCCTTCTGTGTTGCTCACGGTCGATTCGAGCTGGACCGATCGGCACGCTGATTTGGAATGCTGCTTGACGTAGCAAGCATTTGTCGAACCAAGATTTTCACTCCGTTTGAAATCCTTTTCGCTGCTGTGATAGGCCCGGTGATGATCTCCTCTTCCCAAGCGCCCTCTGAAACTACCCCCACCGAGCACGCAGTCGCCGGGAACACCTCCTGGGGCTATTCCCCCGAGCGAGGAGCCAGGGTCAGCTCCTCCAACGATTACCGCGTAATTGCAGCGCGCGGACCTGGACATTGTCTTCGATCCTTGAAAAACTTGGGGCCTGAAGAAATGTCAACTGTTCTGGTATTTCCACACGCGCAGCGATCATGCTGTGCTTGAGACTTTTACCTATGCTGATGACCGCGCTGACGACGATAGCATCGTGTGCACTTGCAGTGATATCGTACATGATTTCATCGCTTTGAGCTTGCTGTGGCCGGTGTAGCCCAACAATACTCATCTCTATTCATGACGGAGCACTCCAGCGAAGACTACCGACCTTCGGACGGGGTCTCGGCCAAGAGCAAGGTCGTCTTCCTGACCTACTGTAATTGGGGACTGTCCAGCAGAAAACAGTTTTCTGAGAAATAAACAAGCAGTTAACTTAACATCTCGGTGATTCTGGAGGCGGCATCGGGGCTTACCACACCCAGTGGCGAACCCGCCAAACCCGCATCTGCTTGCAACTGTATGGATGCAAAACCCTGATTGGCTCTTACACTTTTCGGAAAGGAGCCCCATCTCCAGACCTCATAGATGGCCGGGTACACCAGCAATTCGAGCAGGAAAGAGGTGAAAATGCCACCGACCATGGGCGCGGCAATCCGCTTCATCACGTCTGAGCCAGCACCCGTCGCCCACATGATGGGAAATAGGCCAATGCAGGTAGTGGCGAAGGTCATGAACTTCGGCCGCAGGCGCTTCGCCGCCCCCTGAACGATGGCTTCGCGCAATTGGCCGAGACTCTGCAAGCGGCCTTCGCGCTCGGCCTCCTCGTAGGCCAAATCGAGGTACAGCAGCATGAAGACGCCTGTCTCGGCGTCAATCCCCATCAGGGCAATCAATCCCACCCACACAGCGACGCTCATGTTGTAGCCGACTGCATAAAGGAACCAAATCGCACCCACCGCAGAAAAAGGCACCGCCAATAAAACAATAATTGTCTTGGGCATTGACGCGGTGTTCGTGTACAGAAGCAGGCAGATCAGAAACAGCGTGATCGGCACTACCAACTTCAGGCGCTCCTTTACACGCTGCATGACTTCGTACTGCCCGCTCCAGGCGATCGAGTAGCCAGTCGGCAGTCTGAGGTGCTCACGCAGCAGTTGATTCGCTTCGCTGACATAGCTTCCCGGATCGCGGCCGGCGACGTCTACATAAACATATCCCGTGAGCAGGCCATTTTCATTGCGGATCATTGCCGGCCCGGTGGCGATGCTGATTTGCGCCAGATCACTCAATGGCAATTGCCGCTGACCGCCTGCGGGGACCGGGATACGCCCGAGCGCCCCAAGGTCGCTACGGAAATCGCGCTGATAGCGAACGTTTACCCGATAACGCTCCCGCCCGAGCACGACCGTGCTGACGTTGTCGCCGCCGATGGCATTCTCGACCACTCTTTGTGCATCTTCCACGCTGATACCATAGCGCGCCAGGCGTTCGCGGTCCCATTGCAGATCCAGGAAGTGGCCTTCGGCTGTGCGCTCCGCCAGCACCGTGCGCGTCCCCTTAACTGTGCCCAGCAACGATTCGATTTCGGCGCCGATTCCCTGGATTTGTTGTAAATCCGCGCCTGCGATCTTCAGCCCCACCGGTGTCCGAATTCCGGTCGTCAGCATATCAATGCGCCCTCGGATGGGCATCGTCCACGCGTTGTTGACGCCGGGAATCCTCAGAGCTGCATTCATCTGGCTGACCAATTCTTCGGTCGAGATCGTGTCGGAGGTCACATGACGGAACACACTTTTCCCCCATTCCGGTGCCCATGAGGAATACCAGGTATCCACATGTCGCCACGTTGCGCGCGGCTTCAGTATGACTACCGCCTCCAGCATGGAGAGAGGAGCGGGATCCGTGGCAGTTTCCGCGCGCCCTGCTTTGCCAAGCACGCGATCCACTTCCGGAAATTGACGAAGAATGTGGTCGCTGACTTGAAGCAGCTGCTCCGCCTGGCGGATGGAAACGCCGGGCAGTGTCGTAGGCATGTACAAAATCGCGCCTTCGTCAAGCGGCGGCATGGACTCCGATCCCAAGTGGTAGAAAACCGGTATGGTGGCAATCATCAATGCCACCGCGCAGCCAATGACCAACCACTTCCAACGCAGCGTCCAGCGCACCACCGGCTCGTACACGCGCATCAACCGCCGACTGATGGGGTGACGCTCTTCGGAGTTGACCTCCCCAATCAGTACGGCATTCGCAACCCGGCATAACCATTTCGGCCGGAAGTCGAAGCGCTCAACACGGGTCAGCAGCAGACGCAAGGCCGGATCGAGTGTGATCGCCAGCAACGCCGCAACAAGCATGGTCAGCGTCTTGGTATAAGCCAATGGTCTGAACATCCGCCCTTCCTGAGCCTGCAGCGTCAGCACCGGCAGGAAGGAGACAGCGATCACCAACAGCGCAAAGAAAGTCGTTCCAGCTACTTCCTTGATGGCAGCGAGCACGATTTCCCGGCAGTTACCCTTGCGCCCGGACTTTTCCCAAAGCTCGAGTTTCTTGTGAGTTTGTTCGACAACTACGATAGAAGCATCAACCAGCTCGCTGAACGCGATCGCCACCCCGGCCAACGACATGATATTGGCACTGATTCCCATCATCCGAAATGGTATAAACGACAACAGCACTGCGACCGGCATGGTTACGATTGGGATTGCCGCACTGGGGAAGTGCCACAAAAAGACCAGGATGATCAGCACTACGGTGACGATGACTTCGATGATCGTCTCTTTCACGGTGCCAATCGTGTTGTGAATGAGCTCTGACCGGTCATAGATCGGAATGAGCTTGACCCCTGCCGGAAGCCCGGGCTCTATCTCTTTGATCTTTGCTTTAACCCGGTCGATCACATCAAGCGCGTTTTCGCCGTTCCGCATGACCACGATCCCGGAGACGACTTCGCCCGTACCATCCAGGTCGGCAACGCCGCGCCGCAGGTCGGGCCCCATGACCACCTGGCCGACGTCTTTTATACGGATCTGCGAACCGGTGTCACTCACGTTCAGGGGAATGTTTTCAAAATCCTCGAGCGAGCGCGCGTAACCGCGCCCGCGAACCATGTACTCTGTGCCGCCAAATTCAAGCAATCTTCCACTGGATTCGTTGTTGCCACCTCGTACCGCCTCGACCACGCGGCTAACCGGGATGCCATACGCGCGCAGTCGATTCGCGTCGAGATTTACCTGGTATTGCCGCGTATAGCCACCGATGGGCGCTACCTCGGCCACTCCCGGCACCGACCGGAGGTAATAGCTCAAATACCAGTCTTGATACGAACGCAGATCCGTTAGGCTGTGCTTCCCCGAGGTATCCACCAGAGCGTACTGATAAACCCACCCGAGCGCCGTGGCATCAGGGCCAAGTTCGGTCTTCACCCCCTCTGGCAAACGGGGAACGACGCTCGAGAGATACTCCATGATTCGCGAGCGCGCCCAGTACAGATCCGTTCCGTCCTCGAAGACGACGTACACGTAGGAGTAGCCGAAATCGGAGAAACCCCGGACGGTCTTGACCTTCGGCGCTCCCAGCATCGCCGTGACGATCGGATAGGTGACCTGGTCCTCGATTATGTCCGGACTTCGGTCCCAGTGTGAGTAGATGATGACTTGTGTGTCGCTCAGGTCCGGCGTGGCATCCAGCGGCATCGTGACCATGGCCCACCATCCGGCGATGCACGCCACACCAATCAACGTCAGGACCGCGAGTTTATGCTCCACGGAGAAATCGATGATCCTGTTGATCATCTTCATCTCCCGGATGCTTGCTTGGAAGCAGTGCCCGCGGAATTGTTCTGATATTTTTCTTTGCACTTCTTGGAGCAGAAGTAGTAGGTACTGCCGTGATAAGCGAGGGTGTTGCCGGATTTTGCCACCTCGGCAGGATCCACCGGCATGCCACAGCTCGGATCAATTACGGTTATTCCTGCCGCCACATGCCCGGACATACCAGCCGGGCTGTCCGTCGCGCGCGCCGGCGCAGAAACCCGCGCTGATGATTTCAGCCGGCTTTCTGAGTCCACCAGAAAGGTCGCGGCAGCTACCACTCGCTCACCTGGCTGAACACCCTTTCGGATCTCCACTTGATCGCCATAACGCCATCCCGTTTCGACATCGCGAGGCTCGAAGATGCCTTCGCCGTGCTCCACGTACACGCGGGTCCGCACTCCGGAATCCACCAACGCGTCCAGCGGAACCGTGAGCCCGGGGGGGAGATGCACCGGCAACTCCACATCCACTAACATATCGGGCCGCAGAATGAACTTGGGATTATTAACTTCCAGACGAAGCTTGACGCTCCCTCCACCGGCCTCAGATTGTGGCAGACTGTCGGTAATGCGCGCTGGCAATTGGCGTCCTGCGTCACTCAAGGTGAGCTGAGCCTGGTCACCTGGGTGCAGATACGGTGCTTCCTGTGCATAAACCTCGGCGACCACCCATACCCGGCCCAGATCAGCGATACGGTAAAATTCCATGTTGCGTTCGAAATGCTGTCCTGGCGTAATGTTGCGCGCAAGAATCAAACCGTCGGCCGGCGCAACCACATCAATATTCTCCGGAAGCTGGCGGCTATCGGCCATCCGCTTGATCTGCACATCGCTCATGCCGAGATTGCGCAGGCGATCGCTGTAGCCCTGAAGACTGCTTACGCCTTGCTTGGATAAAGCGCCAGGAAATGGCACGGTCCGTGACCCGTCAGTGCCCACGGAGCCCGGCACGCGCTCGCTGGCGGCCAGAAACCCGGAAGCTACCGCCAAGAAATCAGGTGAATAGTAGCTCGCCAGCTTCTGATCCTTTTTGACGAGTGTTCCCACCGAATCCTGGTAAGTCTCTCGAATAAATCCGTCCACACCAGGGTTGATTCTGTACACTCCGGTGTCTTCCGGCACAACGCGGCCCACCACGCGGACAGTGCGGGTTCCACTGCTTTTCTCCACGTCTGCGAGCCGGATCCCCAGTAATCGCTGGGTAGCGCCGTCGATGCTGACTGCTCCTAGCGGCAATTGTGCCAAGGACGAAGATGCCGGGGCATTCCCGAGGTCCTCGACATAGACTGGTTCCAGCTGCATTCCGCAGTCAGGGGCAATTCCTGGCTTGTCCGATTTGTAGGCGGGATGCATGGGGTCCACGTAATAGAGCACGTGACGCCCGGATTTGGCGCCTGCCTCCGAATGCCCATAGTGCCGGCCAATTCCGTACGACGCGGCTATCGCCACGACAACCGCGATTGCAAGACCGATCCGACGCACTTGCCTCATCCTACGCTCCATCCGTACGGTTAGGGATCAACGCTTCGTGCCTCTCCAGGCCCACTTCGCACGCAGTAATACAGGCAATCGTCGGGCCATAGGAAAAACCCTTCTTGAGCGAAAGGCCGACGCCACCAGCACTCCCTGTTCGTGGGGTTGCCTGGGGCTTCATCTCCGGTGTTCAGACGCAGTTGGTCAGCGCAGCAGGTGCAGGACGCTGGTTTCCGAGAGGGCTGTCGCAGCCATACCCTGGGACTGACAATCAAGAATCATGAGCGAAACAACGAGGTGGTGTCTTTGCGCCCCCGCAAGCGCAATAGTTTTAGTACTTATGAACCGAGCCGAAGGGGCCGTGCGGATTGCCCAATCCCTTATCCCCTTTGTTTCTTTCATGTCGCATTCATGATGAGAAGTCGACCTTCGGCGCTGTCACTTAGCGCCTGCGGCCCGCGAAACCTCATAAAAATCGCTCAACCCTAGTCAAGGCAGGGCTCACGACGTTAACTCTTTTGATTTCAGCACGTCTTGATTTGCGATCCAGGGTTTTTCGGCCCTGGAGTCCGGCCGAAGGGTCTGAACGACGGTGTATAGCCCGCGGTCGGTAGCGCAGAACAGGACACCGGGAGCATCCATTCCGCGCCGCGATTCTCGTTTACAGGCAGCTTGATCCCGGTAGGCACGCTGAGAAGCCACTCCCACCTCGGTCGTTCAGTCACAGTTCCGGGGACGGCAATGAGCGCTAGTTGCTAGGACCGAGGGACGTCCAGACCCCGTTTGCTGCAACCCAAAGGACTAGCTTTTCGTGCCCCAGGCGAATTAATCATCGAGCTTCCGGGGTACCACGACGGTGTAGTTCTGGCTAAATTCATGCACTTTTCCGGTACGGAATGGCAGATTAATGCGAAACGTTTCATACGCCAACCGGCCGGAGACGTTTCTAGCGCGGATCATCGTGGGGTAGGCAAAAGGTCACCATACCCCGGACCGTTTTCATCGTTGAGTCCTCAATGTCGCTTATTTGGATGAGCTGCTGCGCCGCCAGGTTGTCGGTTCGTTCACACCTGCCATCGCCGCTGAACGACTGGCCGATGAGAACACGAATTCACGCAATCAAATACCGCGGAGCCAAGCATCGGGCCTTGCTCCGCGGCAAACGTCAATCGAACTTGTGCTGGGCTTCTACTTGGCCTTCGGAGAAGTCGGTTTATTCGCTGCCGCTTCTACTTGCGGTGTCGTGAAAAGCGATTCATCGAAGTTTGGATTCACCACGACCTTTTCGATGACGATTTTCTCTGGCGGAACGGGGCTATTCCTAAATCCTGGCGACTTTTGGGCCAATGGAAGAACTCTCGTCTCCAGAAGGTACGGAATCTGTAGTCCATTTACCGGCCGGTAATCGCGATAGTAGACCTCCACTGGATGGTAGCTGCCATCGAGCCGCCTGGGCTGGCCTTCGATTTTTGCTTCCAAGAAGGACTGCGCGTCAATCCAGACATGGATGGACTGCCCGTTATTCATCGTTAGTTTAAGCTTATAGGTATCGCGGTTTTCAACCTTTTCCACGCCGTCCAGCTCGATCTTGGTACCCTTGGCCGCATAATCGACCAGGGGGCCATCGAGGTCTGCTTGCATGGATGCCGACTTCATTTCTTCTGCCGTATATGGCTCAACCACACGCCGGTTAAGGAACGGCCTTAGCTTCCAGCCGTGCGCGCCGTCAAACACCTGTATTGCCGTTTGGCCCTTGAACACCAGCTCGACCCGCGTTTTGCGGGGACGTTTCAGCTCCATCACAAACGGGAGCTGCGTCTCATCGACTGGCCGCTGAGGAATCGACTTTAGACTGGTCTTTGGTCCCTGCGGTGGAGCAGGAAGAGTAGCCCGTTGATTCCCTCCGGCACCCAGTTTTCCCTCCAACGACATCGTTTGGACTGCCCGCCACGCCTGCAACCCGCCTCGGGCCGCGACGTTCCTGTCCACGATAGCGGCCGCGGAAAGATTAGACGCCGTCGGGGTATCGGCCGCCGCGAAGAGCGAAATGGCAAGCGCGAGTGAGATGCAAACTACGAAGACAACCAAGAACTTTCGGAACATTTTATGCGCCTCTATGCAAAGTTTTGCACTAAGTCTAGAAAAGTATAAAGCAGAACCAGTATTTGGTCTTTGCGCTACGTCAAACTCCAAGTGCATTAACTCCGGCTACGATCTGGGGAAGGCAAATGCTATTCCACCACGAGGTTATCAGCGTGAAATTGGCCAATTACGACGTTAACCCGGTCTCCGCGTTTCACAACCCTGCCGCTATTAGAAAAAGCCATCCAGTATGATTTGCCCTCTACCGGCGTGCTCATCTGGCGCAAAAGCCCTACCTTTTCCAGGGAGGGAACTACCAGCTTCACGCCCTTCTCTGGGTCGATCAACGCGGGTTCAAGCTTCTTATCATTGAGCGTCTTCGCCTTATCCGCGTCGATTACGTGGTAGGTAAACCGAATGATTTCGCCCGACTCCACTGCCTTGACGCTGAGGGATTCAACTCCCCAGACGAGTCCATAAAAGGCGCGGGCTCGGTTCGCCATCCTAACCGGCTGGTTTCGGTATGCAGCCCCGGCAGCGGCCGAAACCTTCCCGGCCTGCGCCGTTGTCCCCGCTGGGGCAGGAGATTGAGCCCCAGAGCGTAAAACCAGAAGGCCGCTCGCGAGAACCCCGGCCAGCAGCATCGACGTTGTTTTCAAGTTCAAGTTGCGGTCAATCATTTTTTCCTTTTCCCTGTTCCGTAGGGTCTGTTCGCCGAACAGGGCAGGCATCCGATGATTTGGATGCCCGCCCTGCCAGGATCGCTTTGGTCAGTTCGCGTTGTAGTTAGTATTGATGATCGGATTAGTGGAGGCAGTGCCATAACCCGTTACTAAGAGGTTTGCTCTGCCGTTAAGCGCCGTGCCAGTTGCTCCCACGGGTGGCGTATACGTTATCGTGATCGTGCAGCTCGAACCTGCTACCGGCGGTACCAAGGTTCCTCCGGCGTTGATGGGCGTGCCTACCACGCAAGTACCCCCGAGAGCGAAAGTCCCCGTGGCGGTCAGCGGTGTGAGGGTAATGGTTGTTGGGAGGTATGGCCCAGCATCCGGATTCGTGTTCGGGTTGATAGTGTTGGTGATTGTAATGGTGCCGGTCACCGCAACGGTGTTGGCCGGATTTGCGGTCAACGCCGGGGTGATTGGGGACACGCTTACCGTCGCAATCGTGTCGTGGCCGCTGAGCGCAACCGTCTGAGTGGCGCCGCCCGCAGTCACGTTAAGATTTGCACTCCTCAGTGCTTGCGACGTGCTGGTGGGGTTAAAGACCACGTTGATCACGCAGCTTTCGCCCGCACCAAGTGTCGCGCCTGTGCACGTATTGGATCTGATGGTAAAACTCGGCAGATTGCATCCGATAACACCCGCGCAATTAAGCGTCGCGCCGATGCCCGTCAGCGGGGCGCTACCCGAGTTAATAACCTGTACGTCTTGATCCACGGTTGTCGGACTATGAACTGGCACAAGACCAAAGTCCACAAGTGATGGTGAGACAGTGAACTCTGTGCTACCGGCAGTGCCTCCAAACCTGACCGCGCCGGCATCCGTTGAACCGCCGGGCTTCCTCGGAGCGTCGAAGAAGTCGTATGCAGGAGCGTCAGTGAAATTCGCTCCAGTCACCCTTGCCGCACTTGCGGCCGTGATGGCGTAGTTTCCGAGTGGAAGGCCGCCACCGAAATTCCCGTTGACTCCGCCTGTAACTGCGGGATTCGTCATCGACAGTGGGCCATATGACAAGTTGACCCAGTTGTTGCCCTCGTCCACCGTAGCGGCTGGAGTCAGGTTGAAGATTGGGTTGGGCACGGTGGCGTCCGCAATACCCGGAGGCACTTTCCAGCCAATCGCCGCCGCCGGAGTAACTCCTGCTGCCACTGCTTCCGGGGGTGTCCGCGAACCATCGCAGTATGAACTGACGAAGCTCGGAGCCGTTGTGGAATTACCTGAACCACTAACACCTGAGCCGGCTGTCAACACCGAATCCGACGCAGAGAGCGTGGCCCCGCCACTATGGTTGCCCGGTCCCGTGTCGCCGCGCACGCCGACATCCCAATAGCTGGACGTAACGCACTGGCCGGTTGTCGTCTGGCTCGCCGGCGCACCTCCGAACGCATTAACCAGAGTAACCACGTTCTGCTGGAATGCAGGGCTGAGGGCACCCACGGTGATGTTGTACGAACTGTTGTGCCAAATGATGTTGTTCTCCAGCTTTGGAACCGAGAGGGTCCGGCAATTGCCGTTAGTGGCAGTGGTGCCAGTATAGTGACCCGCGGGGCAAACAACGGTAACAGCCGTCGGGCCAGTTGCGGGGAGATTCGCCGTCAAAATCGCGCTGTTCTGGATCGCCACCACTCCGGCCGGTTGTGGTCGCGTGGTGCTGCCGCAGCCTGTGGTGCAAGGGGCACCCGGCGCGCCCGGAGCGGGCGGCGGTGTGCTGCCTAACGGAGCCCCCATCGTGGTGAATAGCGGTCCTGCCGAGGCAGTGCTAGAGTTGAAAGCAATCGTGTTGTTGATGATGTTTACCGCGACCGAGTCTGTCAGGGAGATTCCGGCTCCATCCCAGCCAGCCACGTTGTCGGTGATGATATTGTTGGTGACGGTCACCGTGTTCCATTGTCTAGGATTCGTGGGGAAGGCCACCATATCCGAGCCGTTGACCGCCTGGAAGGCGATCCCGGCTCCGTTGCCGCTCTCCGCAGTGTTCCCCATAATGAGGTTGGCATTGATCACCAAGCCCGGACCGGCGCCGTCGCTCGGCCCAACAGCGCTAAGCGGGGTATTGCCCGGATTGCCGCCAGGTGCGCCGAAAGGCACGCAATCCTGGTCGAGAGTGGCATTGTTGTTGCAAACTAAATCGGCATCGGGGGTGCCCATGACGATGATACCGCCGCCGTTAGATGGGATCGTCGGGTTGGTGCTCTGATTGAATATGATCGTGTTGTGCTCGATGTCACCATTGTAGATGAACCCGATGTGACCGAGGCCGCCACCGTCACCGCTGCTCAGGTTGCCGCAGACCCAGTTGTAGTTGAACTTGTAGTAGTCGGAGCCGGTGCAGATGCTGACACCGCCTGCCCCTGCCGGCGTGGCGGAGAATAATTCGTCGCCGATGGAGGAGTTCAACGCGATATCGTTGTTATGAATGTTTACATTCACGTTTTCGCAGTACGGCAGCACAATATTCGGTACAGGGCTGTCCTCGCAGGAGCCAGGTGCCGCGTTTGTTGGCCCAATCGTCCCAACTGCTGCCGTTTGTCGGCATGATGCTGGGATCTTTTCTGACCGGTTTCCTCGGAGACCGCTACGGCCGCCGCTTTACCTATCAGGCCAATCTCGCCATCTTCGGTCTCGCGTCCATCGCTTCCGCCTTTGCTCCTTCGATGGCCGTGCTGACCCTGCTGCGCTTCATCATGGGCGTGGGCCTCGGGGCCGAGAACGTCGTGGGGTACTCGACGATGACGGAGTTCGTTCCTCCGCAGGCCCGCGGCAAATGGCTTGGCGGCATGAATGTCATCGTGGTGAGCGGCTTGCCCGTCGCCGCACTCCTCTGGAACGCTCATCATCCCGCACTTCGGCTGGCGCGCCATGTTCGCGCTCGGCGGATTGGGTGCGCTGGTCGTTTGGTATCTGCGCAAGGCGTTGCCGGAGTCGCCGCGCTGGCTGGAATCGGTAGGCCGAATCCCCGAAGCGGAAGCCCTGCTGCGGTCCATCGAAAACGAAGTCTCGCGACAGCACGGTCCTCTTCCGTCTGTAGTGCCGCGATCACCAGCTCATCCGTCGACTAGACTCGGTTCCCTGCTCAGTCCCGCGCTGCTTCCTCGCATGATCGTCGGCGCCACTACTCTGATCGTGATGAACACCTTGATCTTCGGTTTCGTGACTTGGCTGCCCTCCTTCTTCGTTCAAGAAGGGCTGAGCATCGTCACATCCTTCCGCTATTCGCTCATCATGTCGCTCGGCGCGCCATGCGGTTCGGCCATCGGTGCATTCACCGCTGATTCCTGGGGGCGCAAGCCCACAATCGTCGGCGCGTCTCTCCTCACCATCGTGCTCGGTGGCATTTATCCATTCGTCCATCAGCCGATGGCTTTGATGACCGTCGGTTTCTTATTGACCGTTCCCATTTACATCCTCGTCGCTACGCTCTTTGCGATTTACATTCCGGAATTATTCCCTACCGAAGTTCGCCTGCGGGCTTCTGGAATCTGCAACACTTTTGGGCGTGCCGCGACGATTCTCACGCCCTTCCTGGCCGTCGCCCTGTTCCGGTCGTACGGGATTCGCGGTGTCCTCAGTCTGATGATCGGCTTTCTCCTCGTGCAAACCGTGGTGGTCCTCCGCTTCGGAATTGAGCCCAAAAAGCGGCGGCTCGAGGACATGGTATAAGGCTAAAATACAGGGCGGTTCAGGAGGAAATTCAATGAAGCGCGCGGCTAGCTGTTCTCTGCTCATAACTCTTGTGGCTGCTAGTACCAGCCATGCGCAATCCAAACTCTCCGCGAAGTGGGAAGAGCTGACTGCCGCGGAGTTTCGCGACGCCATTCTGCTATCCAAAGGCACGTGCCTGTTGCCGTTGGGCATCTTGGAAAAACATGGGCCGCATCTGCCGCTGGGCACGGATCTTCTCAATGTGCGGCACGCATCCTTGCAGGCGGCCGAGCAGGAGTACGCCGTCGTTTTTCCGCAGTACTACTTCGGGCAAATTTTTGAAGCCAAGCACGAACCCGGAACCGTCGCCTACAGCATGGAACTCCAGTTGAAGCTGCTCCAGGAGACCACCAGTGAAATGGCGCGCAATGGCTGCAAGAAAATCCTCATCGTCAACGGCCACGGCGGAAACGAACATCTGCTTCCCTTTTTCGCCCAGGCGCAACTCGATCACCCGCGCGACTATGTCGTTTACGTCCTTGACGGCGAAAGGAGCCGCCCCGGCGGGCCGCCGAAAAAATCAACCGGCATCGATTACCACGCCGGGGAGAACGAAACCTCGAACACCATGGTCTCCCGGCCCGACCTGGTGCACCTCGATCGCGCCGCCAGCGAATCCGGCAGCGACCAGAAACGCGTGAACTTGCCGGACGACGTGTATACCGGCATCTGGTGGTACGGCCGCTTTCCGAACCATTACTCCGGTGACGGTTCGGTCGCCACCCGGGAGCTCGGCGAGTGGAACATGAACAATTGGATTGCCGCCACCGTTGAAGCCATTCGCGCCGCAAAGGGGGACGATCACAGCCTCAAGCTCCAGAACGAATTCTACGAAAAGAGCAAACATCCCCTCGATACACGGCCCTGATACGCGAAGTTGACCCGCGCATGCGGCATCGCTCAAACCAGGATGACCGGCTAGTTAAAAATTGTCAGCGGGACTTGCGGAGTTGTTCCACCCAGCGGAAGAGCAAATTGTTGTAGGGCGCCTCGACGTCCATGAACTCAACGCCCATGCCGATCCGCGGCTTCACAATACGCACCACGGCCAGCGCTTCCACCCTTTGGTCCTTCCGCTTGAGCGTGATTCTCATACGGGCATTCAAAGCGAACGGCCGGCTCGTGCAGATGAACGCGCCGCCCATGGAAATGTCGGACGTAACGCCCGCTGCCTTTGTGCCGCTCTCCAGGTCCAGCATCTCAACGTCCGCGGCAAATGGATAGCGAATGCAATAGCGGCGGTCGCGAACAGACATCCCCCGCGCGTCGCCTTTCAAGGTTCGATCGTCCATGGAAATGACGTTGCTCACTGTCGTTTACGCCGGGCTGCAAACGGCTTGTGGTTACCGGGGGCGTGTCCGGTACTTATTAGTTTGCCTCAAACAACCCGGCGCCTGGCTATTCAAACCATCGTGAACGCCAAAAAGATAACACCAGCGATGCCCCGCCATCACCAGGCATTATCCGTACATGATATTACTTGGAACGACAAACCAGCGTTTCTCGAAACCGCCCGCCCAGTCCCGGCGTGCTAGCCTGATTGCGGGTTTCTCTATTATCAGCGCCATGACCACACTCTCCGATGGACTCCGTCAAAGCGACCGCGTGCGATTCCGCATGCCCGTCGAGGTATCGTGGCTCACGTCTGCTGGCGTCACCGTCACGCACAACGCCGAGACTCTGCTGGTCAGCCGCAATGGCGGCGTGCTCCGCCTGGCCGAAAAACTTTCCATGGGCCAGGAACTCCACTTGCGCCGCGACCTCGAAGGCGACAACTGGAAGAAGACCCGCGCCCGCGTGGTCGCCGAAATCGACCAGGATCCGCCCAATAACTTCCTCTACGCCATTCATATTCTCGACCCGCGCTCCGACTTCTGGGATATCGACTTCCCCGCTCCGCACAAAGCCGAGGAAGCTCTCGCGCGCCTTCTCATGGAATGCAGCTTCTGCCAGCGCCGCGAAGTCGTCTATCTCGACGAGCTGCAGTTGAAATCTTTCGAAGTCCGCAAGTGCATCGCGCGCGTCTGCAAGCTTTGCGACTCGCCCTCGATCTGGATCGAATCGCAATCCGAAATTCGCAGCCCTGAAGATGACGCGCCCGGCACCACCGTCGACGAACGCGTTATTCCTCGCCGCAATCGCACGCGCATCAAGGCTCGCGTCCTCGCCTGCATTCGCCACCGCGGCTTTCAAGAAGAAATCGCCGTCTGCGAAGATCTATCCAAGGGCGGCCTCAGCTTCCGCAGCCGCAATCAATATCCCGAAGGCACCCGCGTCGAAGTTGCCGTGCCCTTCACTCCCGGCACCGGCGCCATCTTCGTTCCCATCCGCATCGTCTTCTCCCAAGCCATCCCCTCCGCCGGCCTCCACCGCCACGGCGCCGCCTACATCAAGCCCCCCCTCGACATCTGAGCCAGTTTCTCTTCGCCGCCGCCGTTGTAGCGTACCTAGGTCCTAGGAAGCGGCCACTTTACTCACCTGTGTTCTTTGTAGCCCCGGCCTTTCTCTTACTTTCCTTTTTCCTTCTCTTCTATTTTTTTGGATCCTGCGTGAATTTTATTGCGGGACGAAACTAGATCTGCGCCATTCTGCCGGTCTCGTGCCAATACCCGTGCGGGCGAATGTCCTTTAAACCTGCGTTATGGCCATTTCGGATATCTGTGTGATGGTCGCTACGTCGACGGTATCATCTACGATCGAGACAATCTGCCAGTCGCTGCCTTCTCGCATTTTGACTTCGGCCAGCATGAAGTTTAGATGACTTCAATCCTCAGATGCCCGGATTCCATCTCCTTCAGCTGCAACACTTATGGATCCTCACGGGGAGGGGCTGCAGCTATGGAATTGCTGAAGCAGAACTTTAACTGCATGGAAATTCCGGCAGAATCTTGGCAGCTGTCGAGTCTTCAGAGTGCTAGAGCGAGCATCGGCCATCTCCGGCCGCGCCCTTACGTGCTCATCACTGTCAGCTGACAACTGGGCGCTGACCATTCGTTGGAGTAGAGCGCCGGAACCGCGCACACTCCTCAATTGCCCAAATCGAAAAACTGTCCCATCTTGCGGAACTTCTCGTAGCGCGCCTCCAGCAGTTCCCGGATGGGCTGATTCGTGAGCGCCGCTAGTTGCCGGTCCAGCACTTCATCCAAGAACCGCGCTGCTCCTTCATGGTCGGTGTGCGCGCCGCCTTCCGGCTCCGCAACGATCTCGTCCACAATCCCCAGCTCTTTCAAATCTTTCGCCGTGATCTTCATGGCCGCGGCGGCGGTTTCCGCTTTCGTCGAATCGCGCCAGATGATCGAAGCGCACCCCTCCGGCGAAATCACCGAATAGAAACTGTTTTCCAAAATGTTGACACGATCGCCGACGGCAATGGCCAGGGCCCCGCCCGAGCCGCCCTCGCCCGTCACCGTGACGATCACCGGCACTCGCAGCCGCGTCATCTCTCGAAGATTTCGCGCGATCGCTTCGCCCTGTCCGCGTTCTTCCGCATCGATCCCCGGGTACGCCCCGGGCGTATCGATCAGCGTAAGAATCGGCCGCCCAAACTTCGCCGCGAGTTGCATCACGCGTAACGCTTTCCGGTAGCCCTCGGGCTTGGGCTGCCCGAAATTTCGCACCAGCCGCTGCTTCATGTCACGGCCTTTTTGATGGCCGATGATGGCCACGGGCCGCCCATGAAATTTTCCCAATCCCGTGATGATCGCCTTGTCGTCGGCATAGCCGCGATCCCCGTGCAGCTCGATAAAATCCGTAAACAGCAAACCGATAAAATCCAGCGTGTACGGACGCTGCTGGTGACGCGCGATCTGCGCGCGCTGCCAGGGCCCCAGGTGGGTGTAAAATTCGCGCCGTAATTCCCCGACCTGCTCGCGGATGCGTCCCAACTCCACGTCGGCATCCGCGTTTCCGGCCAGGCGGCGCAATTCCTCGACATCTTTTTCCAAGCGTTCGATTTCTTTTTGGCGCTCGATTTCCTTTTGGCGATCGCTCTCTTTCGAACGGCCCGGAGGCGACGCGCCGGTTTTGGTTTTTTCTTTTGGGCTCATTCCGGCACCATTCGAACGGCGTGGTTGCCGCAAATCTCCCGGACCGCTTCCAGCAATTGGGGCGTGGTTTTCACGCGCTGTTGCGCCTGCAGCACGGCCATGGAGCCATCCGGCGAGCACAATTCGAACACCACTTGGCACGAGCCCGGCGAAGCGGCAAACAAATCCTCCAGACGGTCGAGAGCATTCTCGCTCAGCGATTGCATTTCAATGCGAACGCGCAGCTCGCTGGATGCAGGGCGCTCCGCCATTTCCTCGAGGCGACGCGCTTCTTGCAGTGACAGCCGCGTGCCCGCTTCTTCCACCTGAACGCGAACTTTCAGGAGAAGCGGATTGCCTGCTTTCAAGACCTGCTCGAGGCGCGCAAAACTTTCCGGAAAGGCGAGGAGCTCCTGAACGCCGGTCATATCCTGGATTGTGAAGATGGCCCAGCGAGCGCCCTTTTTCGAACGCATGGGACGCGTGCCGACGATCAACGCGGCAACGGTGATGTCTTTTCCGTTTCGCTGATCTTCGACCTGATCGAGAGAAACGGTTTTCAGATCCATCAAGCGCGAAGCGTACTTGGCAAGCGGATGGCCGGAAACGTAAAAACCGAGCATGGCGTATTCGCTCGCGAGGCGTTCTTCTTCGCTCCAGGGCGCAGCCTCAAGCAATTCGAACGGCAT
>WNGI01002658.1_pt1 | contig 16743 bp, 14 predicted proteins | sample 5400621 | NCBI WGS metagenome assembly WNGI01 (sample SAMN13153374, study PRJNA577476) | soil metagenome | isolation source: 20 cm soil or saprolite under Garry oak tree replicate 1 | place: USA:California | collected 2016-06-15 | reverse complement strand
CGCCTCAAGGCCGGCCGGCGGGATACGATGCGGGAGATACGGCGGTGCCTGTGTCCCCTGTGTGGATCGTGCAGCTTCGCTTTTGACCGGGTCGTTCAAGTGTGCGGGAGGCTCCGTGCGGAGTTTGCTTAGGTGATCGCTGTTGATCGGGTATGGGCCTTCGCCCCGTCAGCGTCGGGCGTCGTCCCGCTGTGGCGAAGTCCTGCCCGCTTCATGGCCAGGCGCTCACGCACGGCCCGGTGAGTCCCCGGTCCCCCGGTACGTCCAGCAGGCAGCGTAGCCGTCGAACGGTCCAGACACCGATCCATCCGGAGAGACCAGAAGATAGAGAAGCAATGCCACAAGCCACGGACTCATCCTTCGCATGAGATGCATGTCTGGCGCTTCCTTTCGCCACGCGGGCCTGCGTGCGCCCGCGGGGCAGGTGAGCTGCGCCGCCAGCCGCCTGCGCGAGGCAGGCGACCGGCAGCATCACATGGGGCCTATAGCCTCCCCTCTTGCTCATGCCAGCGCAGCTCGTTGACCGACGGACCACTGCCGCCCGCAAGCGTGCCTTGATAGACAGGGCTGCTCGGGGTGATGACCTGCGGAGCCTGGGTGTTCATCGGCATCGGCTCTACCGCGTCAGACTCGGCGAACGCGGTCGCTCCGGTGAGGGCGATTGACGCGCCCAACACCAGCAGTGCTAGGATCCTGCTCATTGTCCTCCCTCCTTTCATCGATGATGTCCATCTGTGAACCGTTCATCGCCTAGTACACCGGAACCCGAAGCGTGGATTGCGGGTGTGGAATCCAATCCAAACCGGCCCCCGTGGTGTATAAGGGAGGTGAGCAGTCATGTGCATCACCACAGTCGCCGGAAACTGACGATGTCGAGCGAGCGCCCGCGATGGGGCTGGCGAAAGACGCGCGGGGAGCGCTCCGGCCCCGAGCCCACTGATGGCGCCGGCCGGGATGCCCGGGAAGCAAGCGACGAGGCGTTGATGCAGCGTCTCGCCGCCGGCGGGCAGGAGGCGCTCGGGCCGCTCTACAGCCGCTACGCGGCGCGGATCTTCTCCCTGGCCTCCCACACACTGGATCGCGCCGCCGCGGAGGAGATCGTCCAGGACGTCTTCCTCTCGGTCTGGCGCAAAGCCGGCACCTTCGCCCCCGAGCGGGGCGCCTTTCGTCCATGGGTAATGAACTCCGGCACACGAGCAGGCAGCCGCGGATCGAGCCGGACCCGGAGGGTCTGCTCACGGCGGGGCTCCCGGATCCTGCTCCCCATCCCGATGAGGCAGCGGGCCTCGAAGAGGAACGGGCGGCCGTCCGTCAGGCCCTGAACGCCCTCCCGCCGGCGCAGCGAGAGGCGCTGAATCTCGCCTTCTTCGAAGACCTGACCCACGAGCAGGTGGCGGCGAAGCTCCAAGTCCCGCTCGGCACGACCAAGACACGCATCCGGGCCGGCCTCCAGAGGCTGCGGGTCAGCCTCTCGCCGGTCGCGGCGGCCCTGGTGGTCGCGGCGATCGGCCTGGGTGGGCTTGGGGTGCGCTACGTCGTCGACCAGCGCGAGCGCTCTCTGGACGCGCGCGCGCTCGCGCTCCTCACGTCGAGCGAGACCGTGGCCATCCGCCTGACCGCCGCGCCGGGCATCCCGGCCGAGGTTCATGCCGTCTACCGGGGCCAGGCCGGCATGACCATCGCCGTGCTCACCCTCGACCGGTTCCCGCCGGCGCCGGCAGGCCAGACGTACCAGGCCTGGGTCCGGCACGGCGCGACGTGGACATCGCTCGGGACCGTCCGTCCCGATGCGGGCGGCGACGGCCGGCTGATCGTCGTGGGGCCGGAACTGGCCGTGCTGCCGGACGCCATCGAGATCACGCGCGAGCCGGGCGGCGGGAGCGCGGTTCCGAGCGGGCCGGTCGTGGTGGGCGCGCAGCCGGCGCGGTAATCTCCGGGGCGAGCCTCAGGCGCCGTCCTGCACGGTCAGGATCACTTTTCCGCATTCCCCGGACTCCATCAGGGCAAACGCCTCCGCGAACCGGGCCATCGGCAGCCGGTGGGTGATCACCGGCCGGATATCCATGCCGGACGCGAGCAGCGCCGTCGCCTGATCCCACGTTTCCCACATTCGCCGGCCAAAGATCCCCTGCAGGCGGGCGCCCTTGAAGATCACTTCATTGGAGAGATCGAGCTCCACGGGCCGGGAGGGAAGGCCGAGCAGCGCGGCCGCTCCCCCGTTGCGGAGGGCGGCGAGCCCGGTGTGGATGCCCTGCGCGTTTCCGGAGAACTCCAGCAGCACATCCGCGCCCGACCCATCGGTGCGGCCGCGGACCACCCGGGGCACGTCCTCGGTCCGGGCGTCCAGCAGCAGGTCGGGCCCGAGACGCTCGGCCAGCGTCAGCCGATAGCGGTTCACATCCACCGCGATGACCTGCGCCGCGCCCGCCCGACGCGCCACCAGGATGGCGCACAGGCCGATGGGGCCGCAGCCCATGACGAGCACCGAGCGTCCCGCGAGGTCGGTCGACAGGGTGGTGTGCACCGCGTTGCCCAGGGGATCCATCACCGCCGCGACCTCGACCGGGGTCCCCCGAGGCATCTTCCGCGCGTTCTGCGCGGGCAGGACCACGAAATCGGTAAACGCCCCGTCGCGGTCCACGCCGATGATCTGGAGCCGCTCGCAGATGTGCGGCTCACCCCGGCGGCAGGCCCCGCAGCGGCCGCAGTTGACATGGGATTCGCCGGACACGAAGTCGCCGGGCGCCACGCCGCGCGCGCCAGGCCCGATCTCGGCCACGGTGCCGCAAAACTCGTGGCCGATGATCACGGGCGGATGGAGGCGGGACGCCGCCCAGGGATCCCATCTCCAGATGTGGAGGTCGGTGCCGCAGATGCCGCCGGCCCGCACATGGACGAGCACCTGGCCGGGGCCGGGCTTGGGGATCGGCACCGCGCGGATCTCGAGACCGGGACCGGCCGCGGGCTTCACCAGCGCCCGCATCGTGCCGACGCCGCCTCGCATCTATCCGCTCACCCGGACCCCGCTCTCCCCCACGAATTCCATGAACCGGATGACCGTCTCGATCCCGCGGTAGAAGTTCGGCAGGTGGAACTTCTCGTTCGGCGAGTGCAGGTTGTCGTCCGGCAGGCCGAAGCCCATGAGCACGGGCGGCGCCTGGAGGACGTTCATGAACTCCGCCGCGACCGGCACGGTGCCGCCCTCGCGCATGAAGACCGGCGGCCGCCCGAAGACCTCCTGGAGCGCGCGGGCCGCGTGCCGGAGCGCCGGAGCGTCTGGGGAGAGCGTGAGCGGAGCCCCCGAGCCGAGCTGCCGGACCTCGACGCGGAACCCCGGCGGGGTGAGGCGCTGCACCTTCCGGGTGAAGGCGCGCAGCACGGCCTGCGGCCGTTGGTCGGTGACCAGCCGCATGCTGATCTTCGCGGTCGCCCGCGCGGGGATGACGGTCTTGGCCCCCGGGCCCGTATACCCGCCGGCGATTCCGTGGATCTCCAGCGTCGGTCGCGCCCAGCGGCGCTCGAGAATGCCGTACCCTTCTTCGCCCGGCGCGACCTCGACCCCCAGGTCCTCGAGGTACGCTTCGTCCCGGAACCCCAATTGGTTCCAGGAGCTCCGCTCCGCCTCGCCGGGCGGCTGCACCGGAGCATAGTACCGCGGGATGGTGACGCGGGACTTGCGGTCCTTGAGCCCCGCGATGATGCGCGCCAGCCCCTCGAGCGGGTTGGGGGCCGCTCCGCCGAAGATGCCCGAGTGGAGGTCGCGGTTGGCGCCGCGGAGCTCCACCTCGGTGTACACCATTCCGCGGAGCGCGGTGACCAGCGCCGGCCGCTCGGGGGCGAAAAAGGACCCGTCGCAGATCAGCGAGATGTCCGCCCGCAGCTGCTGCCGGTGCTTCTTGATAAAGGGAATCATCCGCGGACTGCCGATCTCTTCCTCGCCCTCGATGAAGAACTTCACGTTGAGCGGCAGCCGGCCGGCGGCTTTCAGGAGAGACTCGACGGCGAAGACCTGGATCAGCAGCTGTCCTTTGTCGTCGGAGGCGCCGCGCCCGTAGAGATCGTCCCCGCGCTGCGCGGGCTCGAACGGGGGCGAGGTCCACAGGTCGAGCGGATCGGGAGGCTGGACGTCGTAGTGCCCGTAGCAGAGGAGGGTGGGACGCCCCGGAGCGCCCGTCCACTCGGCGTACACCGCCGGGTGGGTCTCGCTCGGCATGATCCGGGCGGCGAGCCCGATCTCGCTGAGCCGGCGCACCGTCCACTCGGCCGCGCGCTGCAAGTCGCCATGGTGCTCCGGCAGCGTGCTGATGCTCGGGACGCGGACGAACTCCCGAAGCGCGTCGAGGAACTGGAGTCGGTGTTCCTGCGCGTAGGCCCGCGGGTTACCTTTGCTCCACTCCTCGCTTCGATCGGCTTCCATCGGCACCTCCCGCGCCGCTCAGGTGGAGACCACGCCGGTCAGCGCGCGCCGGTAATCATCGATGGCCAGCCGGACGTCGCCCTGGCGGACGGCGATCGCGTGGGCGATCAACCCCATCGTGGCGGCGACGGCCTCCTTGAGGCCGCGCACCTTGGGATCGGTCGCGAGGATCGTGTTCAAATCGTAGCACCGGCAGGCCTGGTACAAGACCCGGAACAACTCGATCTCTTCGGCCAGGGTCTCGGGCACCTCCGGGTGATGCCGCAGGGCGGGGTAGAGGAACTCGATGTTCCCCCCGACCTGGCCGGCCTCCGCCTCGAGCCGGTCGATGAACCTGCGTTCGACCTCGTCGTCGACCGCCCGGTAGGCGTTGTAGGCCGTCTCCTTCTTGCCGTCCGGCGTCTCACCCCGCAGCAGACGACCGATGAACTTCTCGAGCGACAGGGACTCCAGCACCGTCCGGTCGCGCCGGTCCCGTTTCAGCAGAATGACGCTCCCCAGCTGCGTCGGCGCCATGGGATTCATCACCACCCGGTCGGGGGGAAGGATGTGCGTGATGTCGAGCATCGCCCGCCCGTTGTCGAACGCGACCAGCCGGGCAAGAATCGCCCGAACCTGCTCCCGGCTCATCCCCTGGAAGTAGTCGCCGGCCGGGCCCGGGTCGCGGCGGACATCGTCGGCGAGCGCGTCGAGCTCGGATGCGTGATCATCGATGAATTTGCCGGAGACGTCCGGGACGTTCTCCAATCGAGACCGCAGCATCTCGTAGGCGGCCAACGGGAAGCTGCTGACCAGATTGGTGCGGAGGTAGAAGATCTTTTCGCTCGTGTAGGCGTGCGCCTGGACCGGCTGCGCCAGATCGAGCGCGCTCAAGGCGACCGTCGTCTCGCGGTTCTCGAGGTCGAGCCCGCGCGCCTGCCCGGACTCGCCGCGGTGTTCCTCCAGCCAGCGGAACACCCGGTAGCCGCGGACGGGCGCCCCGTGGGCCGGCGTCACCTCGAACGGGGCGATGCGGCGCCCATCCCTGGCCGCGCAGGTGTAGCGGACGTACACCCAGTCGTCGGAGTGAAACCGCGTGTTGGGATAGGTGGCCTGGAGGCCGTAGGACGACGTGCTCTTGCCGGTCCCCGTCGGGGCGATGTACAGCACCCCCTGCCCGTCTTTCTCCACGCAGGCGCCGTGGATGCTGTGGATCCCCCACTCTTCGGCCAGGACGCGTCCGACGGCGCCGAGGACCCACGACTTGAGCTGCCCATAGTACGCGGTGTTGAAGAAGACGATCGTATTTGTCCCGCGGCTGTAGTAGGCGGCCTCCGGCTGGTCGGCGGCTCCGCCCAGCGCGTAGACGGTCACCTGCGGCTGCCCGGGAGGCGCGTGGCCGGTGACCTGTTGCCACTCCTCGGGACTGTACCAGTTGAGCACCCACTGCGCGTGCAGGTGAGGGGAGTTGGTGATCGCGCGGACGCGCACGCCGTGGATGATCACGTCCTGGAGCGTCAGCGCCTCCTTGACGCCGCGGCGGGTGATGTAGTCCACGGCCGCCTGCACCAGTTCATCCCGCCGCCCCGGCACGCGGTCGATGTTCTTATCGTGGACGGCGGTGCGGGTCTTCGTCCGTGTGATGGTGTTGCTCGCACCGAGCGGGGTGCCCGGCCACTCGGGGGCCTGTGAGTTAGGCGGAGGCGGAAACGTGAATTGCTCCACGAGGCGGCGTCCTCCCGCGAACGCATCCATCCGGGGCGCCTGGGGCCATGCCAGGGCCGAAGCGGCAGCGTTGAGCGTACTCCTGTTTGCCCCCCTGGCTTCGACGCAGCGCGCGGACAGACCTCCCCCCAACGATGTTACCGTTTCGTCACCGGGCTGTGACAGCCGCCCAACAGACCGCCCCGAGGATGGTACTATGAGGTGGACAGCGGGGCAGGAGGATCTGGCCATGACCACCACCGTACAGAAGAGGGAGCCTCAGGCGGGCGGCCGCATCTTGGTCGTGGACGACGAGCCGCACATCGTCGAGTTGGTGCGGTACAACCTGGTCCAGGAGGGATTCGAGGTGGGCGTCGCCCACGACGGGCACGAAGCCCTCGAGAAGGCGCGGACGGAATCCCCGGACCTCGTGATCCTGGACCTGATGCTCCCCTACATCGACGGGCTGGAAGTGTGCCGCCAGATCCGCAAAGCCTCGTCGGTGCCCATCCTCATGCTCACCGCCAAGGACGGGGAGCAAGAGCGCGTGGTGGGATTGGAGCTGGGCGCGGATGACTATGTGACGAAGCCGTTCAGCCCCCGAGAGCTCGTGGCCCGCGTGCGCGCGATCCTGCGACGGACGGCCCGCGGGGCGGAGCGGGCCGGCGCGGATCCGCTCGCAATCGGCGGCCTCGCGCTCGACCCGACGACCCATGAGGTGCGGCTCTCCGGCCGCCCGGTCGACCTGACGACGAAGGAGTTCGACCTGCTCCACCTGCTGATGGGGCACCCGAACCGGGTCTTCACCCGAGACTTTCTGCTCGAGCACATCTGGGGCTACGACTACTTCGGCAGCACGCGAACGGTGGACATGCACATCAGCCGCCTCCGCGAGAAGATCGAAGACGACCCCAACCGTCCCACGTACATCGCCACGGTGCGGGGGGTTGGCTACAAGCTCAAGAAGGACCAGGGATGACCCGCAGCCTTCGCTGGAAGCTCACCGGGAGTTATCTGGTCCTCGTCCTCTTCTCCCTCGCGGTCGCCGCGGCCGTTCTCATCTCCCCGATCACGCACGTCTACCTCGACGCCTATCGGCGAAGCGTGCTGAACGAAGCGAAGTCCATCGCGCTGGTGCTCGGGGTGTATCAGGCCGAGGGCGCCAGTATCGACCGTCTCGACGATATCGCCAGCGGGTCCTCCTGGAGGGATGGCGTCTACGTGGGCGTCAAGGACGTCTGGGGACGGCCTCCGGCCACCGGCCGCTGGGCCGGGGTGGCCGCGGGGGCGGTCGCGCCCGAGATCGTCTCGGCGCTTGCGGGCACGCCCGCGGCGGCGATCCGCCTCGATCCGGACAGCCACGAAACGCGGATCTTCGCCGCCGCGCCGATGACCTCGCGCGGCGCCGTCACCGGGGTGGTGCAGGTCAGCATCCCCCGCCTGTGGGTGGACCAGGCGCTGGAGGAGGTCTGGAAGGCCCTCGGCGAGGCGCTCCTGGCCGGCGTGGCTGCCGCGCTGCTCCTGGGCGCCTGGAGGGCGCGGGCGCTGGCCGCCCCCGTGCTCGAACTGGCGCGGGCCGCCAGGCGCATCTCCGCCGGCGACCTCGGCGCGCGCGCATCGGTGCGCAGCCAGGACGAGATCGGCCAGCTCGCCGGCACGTTCAACGCCATGGCGGACCAGCTGCGCGAGAAGCTGGCGGCGGTGAGCGAGGAACGCAACAAGATCGAGGCGATCATCTCGAGCATGAGCGACGCGGTCGTCGCCGTCGATCTCCAGGGAACCATCCTGCTGCGCAACCGCGCGGCGGAGGATCTCCTGGGCCTGCCCCCCGCCCTCCCGGGCGAGCGCCGGGACGTCCCCGCGCGGGTGACGCTCCGCGAGGTCCTGGGCGATCATCCCTGCTGTCGCGGCATCGAGACGGCTGCCCACGAAGGACGGGACGTCGCGGAGGAGTACGCCCCCGATCCACACCGAGAGCGGATCCTCGACCTGCACGCGACGCCGCTTCGGGGGCCGGCCGGCGAGATCGCCGGCGCGGTGGCCGTGATCCGCGATGTCACCGACTTTCGGCGGACCGAGCGCCTGCGCCGGGAACTGACCGCCAACGTCTCCCACGAACTGCGCACGCCCTTGACCTCGATCAAGGGATTTACCGAAACGCTCCTGGGGGGCGCCATGGCCGATGAAGGCGCCCGCCGCCGCTTCCTCACGATCATCGACAGCGAGGCCACCCGCCTCATGAAGCTGGTCGACGACCTGATGGACCTCTCCCGGTTGGAGTCGAGGACGGTCTCCATGGAGCCGGCGCCGGTGCGCCTCGACCGGCTCGCCGCCGAAGCGGTGAGCCGGATGCGCCCCCAGGCCGAGCGCCACCTGGTGAGCCTGCGCCTGCGCAGCGCGGCGCCGGGCAAAGGCAGCGCCCCGGATCACGCCGCAGGCACGGCGCTGGCGGACCGCGACCGGATTTTACAGGTCCTGACCAACCTGCTCGATAACGCCATCAAGTTCACGCCCGAGGGCGGGACGGTGGAGGTGTCCGTCGGCGGCACACCGTCCGAGGTGGCCGTCTCGGTATCGGACACCGGCCGCGGCATTCCCCCGGACGATCTCCCGCGGGTGTTCGACCGGTTCTACCGGGTCGAGCGCTCCCGATCGCGGGGGGCGGGCGGGACGGGGCTCGGCCTGGCCATCGCCAAGCACATCGTCGAGGCCCACGGCGGGCGCGTCACCGTGACGAGCCGCGTGGACGCGGGCAGCACGTTCACGTTCACGCTGCCCGCCGCACCCGGGCTCGCGGCTACCCGCGGTGGCCCGGCCGCACCACCTCCCACGCACTCGGCATCTCGCCCACCGGCACCTCGATCAGCGCAGGGCGGTCGCGGCTGAGCGCCTCCCCCAAGGCCGTCCGCAGGGCCTCGGGGCGCTCCACCCGCCTGCCGTCCACGCCGAACGACTCGGCGAGCTTCACGAAGTCGGGGTTGTGGAGATTCGAGGCGATCAGCCGGCCGCCGAAGGACTGCTGCTGGATGCGGCGGACATTGCCGAAGGCATTGTCGTTGAAGACGACGGCCACGACGTTGATCCGGTGCAGCACCATCGTCGCGAGCTCCTGCACATTGTACATGAAGCCCCCGTCTCCGTTGATCGAGACGACCTTCCTCCCGGGCGCGCCGACCTGCGCGCCCAGCGCCGTCGCGAAGCCGTACCCCAGCGTCCCCTGGTAGCCGGACGTCAGCAGCGTCCGGGGGTGATAGACCGGGAACCCCCCGAACTGCGCCCAGTAGCCGACCTGGGTGCTTTCGCTGACCAAGATGCCGTCGTCCGGGAGCGCCTCCCGGATGGCCATCGCATACGCGGCCTGGGGTTGGATCGCGAAGAGCCGCTCGTGAACACGCTGCTGCACGGCCATGAGCTCGTCGCGCCGCGACTCCCGCTTCCGGTTGTGCCGCGGGACCCGGGCGGCGAGCTCCGCCAGCCCCCACCCCGCATCCGCGACGATCCCGATCTGCGCCGGACAGTTGCGCCCGATCTCCTCGGGGTCGATGTCCAGCTGGATCAGGGTCTGTCCCTGGCGGGGGGCCCAGGTGGCGCTCGCCGGCTGGAGAAAGCGCGTCCCGACGATCAGCGCTACGTCGGCGGCCGGCAGCAGGTCCGGCCCCGCGACCATGGTCTGAGCGAGATAGTGCCGGCTGGACAGCGCCCCGATCCCGTTGCTCGACATCACGACGGGGGCCTGCAGGGTCTCGGCGAGCTGCTGGAGCGCCTCCCAGGCGGCCGACCGGATCACGCCGCCCCCGGCAAAGATGATCGGCCGCTCCGCGCGTCCGAGCGCCCTGGCCGCACGCTCGACCGCCTCCGGATCGCCCGCCTGGCGCTCGCCGGCAACGCGGTCGATCGGCGCCACCTCGGCGGACGCCTGCAGCGTGTCCAGGGGGATCTCGACGGCGACGGGACGGACGTGCCCCGTTTGCAGCTGTCGAAACGCTTCGCGCGCAATCTCGGGGATCTCCTGGGGGGTCGACGCGCGGGCCGCCCACTTCGTCACCGAGCGCAGCGCCGTTAGTTGATCCTTGATCTCGTGCAGAAGCCCGCGTCCCGCCCCGATGAGGTTCGACGGGATCTGCCCGGTGACGCAGAGGACCGGAGACGAGCACGCATAGGCGGTCGACAGCCCGGCCATCGCGTTCAGCACCCCCGGACCGGGCACCGCGACACAGGTCCCGATCCGGCCGGTCGTGCGCGCGTAGCCGTCGGCCATGTAGGAGACCGCCTGCTCGTGGCGGGTGTGATAGACGGTGATGGCGCCGCGCTCCTGGTACAGCGCGTCGAAGAGCCAGTCGAGCTGAACCCCGGGCAGGCCGAACACCACATCGATCCCCTGGGCCTTCAGGCACTGGACCAGCGCCTGGCCTCCCGTCAGCCGCGTCATCGGACTGCGCGCCCGAACGCTCGCTACCGGCACCCGATCCATCTCCCGGTCCATTGCACCCTCCCGTCTCTTCAATCCGCTTGAGATTAGCCGGCCTATGCCCTCGGCTGAGGCACGAGCGCCTTCCGGAGGGAAGGCAGATCCGAGGCCGTGCTCCCGGCAATGCCGCCCAGCACGAGCCCGGTCCCCAACAGGAACCACACGCCGAGACGATCCCCGAACAGCAGCGCGGAGGCCGCGACGCCGACCAGCGGCTGCAGATACTGCAGCGCGGCCGCCACGCTCACGGGCAGCCGGTTCAGGGCATGAAACCAGATCCAGAGTCCCACCACGGTGACGAGGATGCCGAGGTAGAGCGCCACCAGGATCCCCCGCAGACTGAGCTGCACGGCCGCCGAATGCTGCAGCTCCCACACCGCCGCCGGCACCACCCCGCAGGCGCCCGCCAGCGAGGTCAGCGCCGTCACCGTGATCACGGAGTACTTCGCCATCAGTTCCACGCTAAACACATAATACAGCGCGACCGCCACGGCCGACAGGAGCATCAGGGCGTCTCCTCTGACCCCGGGGGTGTTGAGCCCCGCGAGGAGGGCGTGCGGGTCGGCCGCCACCAGCGTGACCCCGGCAAATGCCGTGATCAGCCCAAGACCCTGCCGCCGTCGAACCGGCCGGCGCAGCCGGACCACCGCGAAGACGACCACGAGAATCGGGATCGTTGCCGAGATGACGGTCGCGACCGATGCGGAGATCTCGCGGACGCCCAGCGTCTGGGACACCTGGCCCACCCCGATGCCCAGCAGGCCGAGCGCTCCGGCCGCGGCCACCGCGCGCGGAGGCGGGAGGGCGCGGCCGAGCAGGGCTGCGGCAAAGAACGGGGCCGCGACGAGATACCGGAGCGCGGTGAGCGTGAGTGGAGGGAAGTCTCGCAGCCCGAGCTTGGTCAGCGGGACCGAGGCTCCCCAGATGACCGCGAGGCCGAGCAGCGCTCCAATCCACACGGCGGTCCCGCGGCGCTCCGGGTGCGGCACCGCGCTCATGTCCGCGGCCCGTGAGGGAAAGGGGGGCCGAACCATATCATGCGCCACCGAGATAGGCCCTCTTCACCTCGGCGTTGGCCTGCAGGTCGGCGGCCGGGCCGGCCAGCACGATGCTCCCCGTCTGCAGCACGTACCCCCGGTGGGCGATGGTGAGCGCCATGTAGGCGTTCTGCTCGACGAGCAGGATGGAGGTGCCCTGCCGGTTGATGTCCTGAATCGCGTCGAAGATCTGCTCCACCAGAATCGGCGCGAGTCCCATCGACGGCTCGTCCATCAAGAGCACCCGGGGCCGGGCCATCAGCGCCCGCCCGATCGCGAGCATCTGCTGCTCGCCGCCGGAGAGCGTCCCGGCGATCTGCATCCGCCGTTCCTTGAGCCGGGGAAACAGCGCGAAGGATCGGTCCATCCCCTCCTCGATCTCCTTCCGGGCGGCCAGCGTGTACGCGCCCATTTCCAAGTTTTCCACGACCGTGAGGCGCCCGAAGATCCGCCGGCCTTCCGGGACCTGGACCACGCCCTTGAACACGATCTCGTGCGGCGGCACGCCCGTGAGGTCCTCGCCCTCCAGCCGAATGCTGCCCCGGCGGGGCCGCAGCAGGCCGCTGATGGTATTGAGGGTCGTGCTCTTCCCCGCGCCGTTGGCCCCGATCAGCGTCACGATCTTCCCCGCGTCGACCTCGATCGACAGGCCGCGCAGAGCGTGAATGGAGCCGTAATAGACGTGGAGGTCCTGGAGGTGGAGGAGAGCCATGACGGCGCGCTCAGCCGCCTCCCGCGGCCGCCCGGCGCGTGCCCAGATACGCTTCGATCACCCGCGGATCGTTCTGAATCTCCGCCGGGGTCCCTTCGGCGATCTTCACCCCGTAGTCCAGCACCGTCACGCGGTCGGAGATGCCCATCACGACCCGCATCTGGTGCTCGATCAGCAGAATCGTCATCCCCAGATCGTCGCGGAGGCGGCGGATGAACGCCATCGTGTCGATGCTCTCCCGCGGGCTCATCCCCGCGGCCGGCTCATCGAGGAGAAGCAGCGCGGGCCGCATGGCCAGCCCCCGGACGATCTCCAGGCGGCGCTGGTCTCCGTACGGCAGGTTCCGGGCGAGCAACCCGCTCTTGCCCTCCAGGCCGACGAACCGGAGGAGCCGACGGGCCTCCTCCAGCCCTCTCCGCTCGTCCTGCCGCGTGCGGGGCGTGTTGAGGACGGCGCCGACCCACGTCGAGGTCAGATGGATATGCTGGCCGACGAGCGCGTTTTGGAGCACCGTCATGTTCCCGAAGAGCCGGATGTTCTGGTAGGTTCGCGCGATCCCCAGCCGGGCGATCTGGTCGGGGGTGAGCCCGTCGATCCGCTCGCCGCGGAAGAGGATCCGCCCGTCCTCCGGCCGGTAGAATCCGGTGACGCAGTTGAACACCGTGGTCTTGCCCGCGCCGTTGGGGCCGATGACGCTGTGAATCGTGCGCTCCGCCACCTCCAGCGTCAGATCGTTGATCGCGACGAGGCCCCCGAACCGTTTGGTCATGCGCTCGGTCGCAAGGAGGCCCATGCTCATGAGCCTCGCGCGAGGGACGCGTCCGGAGGCCCGGCCTCCTCCACGCGCAGCTCCAGCCTCTGCGCCGCCCCCGGCAGGAGCCCTTCGGGCCGGTACAACATCATGACGACAAGGACGATCCCGTAGATGAGGAAGCGGAACTCGCCAAACTCGCGGAGCAGCTCGGGCAGCCCCACCAGCACCAGGGCGCCGACGATGACCCCCCAGATGCTGCCCATCCCTCCCAGGATAATCAGCACCAGGACGTTGATCGAGATCAGGAGCTGAAAGCTGTGGGGGAACACGGACCCGAGCATGACGGCGAAGATCGCCCCGCCGATCCCGCCCATGGCGCCGCCGATGCCATAGGCCAGCAGCTTCGTCATGACCAGGTTGATGCCGATCGCCTGGGCCACGTCCTCGTCCTCCCGGATCGCCATCCACGCCCGCCCCAGGCGCGAATCCTGAAGGCGCCAGGCCACGTAGGCGATGAGCGCGGACGCGACGACCGTCAGGTAGTACAGCTGGCGCGGCCCCGAGAGTTCCCATCCGCCGAGCACCGGCTTGGGGATCGACAGGATCCCGAACGAGCCGCCGAGCCACGGCTCCAGGGCGTCGGAGAGGACGAGCAGCCGGACGATCTCCCCGAGGCCCAGGGTGGCGATCGCCAGGTAGTCGCCGCGGACGCGCAGCACCGGAATGCCGAATATCACCCCGGCCACCAGGGAAACGGCAACGGCGACGGGGATGGCCGCCCAAAAGGACATGTGGGCGATGCCGTGCTCTCCCCGCGACGTTAGGAGCGCGACCGTGTACGCGCCGATGGCAAAGAAGGCCACGAAGCCGAGGTCGAGGAGCCCGGCAAAGCCCACCTCGAGATTGAGGCCCAGGCCCATCAGGATGTACAGCCCCACGAGGACCATCACCTGAGCCACAAACAGGCCCCCGACGATCGGGATCAGGAGCAGGCCCAGGACCGCCAGCGCAACGATCGCACCCCTCGCCCCCGGGGGGTCCCCCAGGGGCCAGGAGCCCGCGCCCCTTGTGTGTCACTCTTCCGGCGAGCGTCCCGGCCGCGCCCACCGCCCAGGTCAACACACACACTCCCGCTGCGCCCCGAAGCGACGGCCCGTCCGAGGTGAAGAGCAGATTCCGGATCGCCGCGGCGACACCTCGGGGCTGGAGGAGCAGTTGCAACAGTTCCTGGAAGATGCTCAGGAGCAGGACCGCGAACACGCCCCACAGGAACGTCCGCCGCGCCGCGGGAGGGACCCGGGAGACGGCGGCGCCGCAGGCTCCCGCACCGGCTCCGACGAGGAGCAGGGCCAGGCTTCCCCGGGGTGGGGTCAGGCCCATCGAGAGCAGGGCGTACAGCGTCGGGGAAGCATTGATGAAGACCGTCCGCAGCGGGACCACAGCGCCCAGGAGGAGCACCGCCGCCGGCAGGGCCCCGGCCAGCAGCCCCGCGCCGGTTCCCTCGACCAGGGCTCGCAGCGCGTTCGCCCCCGCGGTCCGCCGGGCCGCAACGTATCCCGCGGCCAGGATGCACACGAGCACGAAGGCCTGGCCGAGCCCCATCACGTCCGCGACGATCCAGCGTTTCCGGAACGTCTCCACGATGCCGACGAGGCAGAGGTAGACGGCCGCGACCCCGAACAACAGCCCGATTCGAATCCAGCTAGGCGCGCTTGGTCGCAAGGCGCTCCCCCAGGATGCCCTGCGGCCGGAAGATCAGCATGATGAGCAGCATGGTGAAGCCGATCACGTCCCGGAGCTGGTAGGGCGCGCGAATCCCCAGGCCGTCGAGGAACAGGGCCGGCCCCACCGACTCCACGATCCCGAGGAAGAGGCCGCCCAGCATCGCCCCGGGGATGTTGCCGATGCCCCCCAGCACCGCGGAGGTGAAGGCCTTGATCCCGGGCACAAACCCCATGAAGAAGTGCACCTGCTTGAAAACGAGCGCGTACAGGACGCCGGCGGCGCCGGCCATCGCCCCGCCCAGGGCGAACGTGAAGAGGATGATCCCGTCGACGTTGATGCCCATCAGCGCGGCGGCGTCCCGGTCTTCCGCGACGGCGCGCATGGCCTTGCCGATCTTCGTGCGCATCACGACCGCGTAGAGCAGAAGCATCACCGCGACCGCGCCCAGGAGGACGATCGCCTGCGTGCGCAGGATGTGGAACCCGCCGAGGGTCCACTCGCCCGAGAGGGCCGCGATGTCCGGATAGGAATGCACGCCGCCCCCATATAAGCCGCGGAAGGTGTACTGGAGGAAAAAGGAGGCGCCGATCGCCGTGATCAGCGGGACGAGGCGGGGGGCCCGCCGCAGCGGGCGGTACGCGATGCGCTCCACCAGCACCGCCACCCCGGTGGACGTCGCCATCGCGACGAGCAAAATGGCGAGCAGCCCCACGAACAGGTGCCGGGCGAGGAATCCCGAGGTTCCGAGCGGCACGGCAACAAAGTAGGCCGTGTAGGCCCCGCTCATGAACACCTCGCCGTGCGCGAAGTTGATCATGTTGAGGACGCCGTAGACCATCGTGTACCCGAGCGCGATGAGAGCGTAGATCCCGCCCTGCGCCAGGCCGAACTCGACGAAATCGAGCCACTGCCGGCCCGTGTATCTGCCGCCCGCCAGCGTGGCGATCGAACCGACGACGACAATGACGATGACCGCCAGGCGGAAGGCCCAGAGGAAGCCATCGATGAAGGAAACGCGCCGGATCAGCCTGCGGGAATGCACCGGACGCCCTTCCCGCGCCGAGAAAACGACCGGGGACGAACCGAGGACGCGGGCCGCCCCCGGTTCATCCCCGACTCACCGCCGCCCCGGCTGAACCGTCAGGGCTTTCCCATCGGATAGACCTTCTTCGGATCAGCCCCCGGGTCCCACTTCGCCGGATCGGCCGCCACGGACTGGTAGACGGCGATATGCGGATCCGCGCAGTCCCCGTAGGCGTTGCAGGTAATCGTCCCCGTGAGGCCCTTGAACCCCTTCGTCGCAAACAGCGCGTCGCGCAGCGCCTTCCGGCCGATGAACAGGGTCCCGCCGTCCGCCTTCGCCACCTTCTTGATCGCCGCGAAGACGATCATCGCCGCATCATAGCCGTGCGGGTGGAACGCGCCCGTGGGCTTCTGTCCGTATTTCTTTTCATACTTGGGCAGGAACTCCCCGGCATACCGTGGCCCGAGGGCATCCGGCGTCAGGTCGGGGCTGCTCCAGTACATTCCCCGGGCGGAGTCCCCCGCCGCCTTGAGGAAGTCCGGCGAGAACATGCCGTCGGCGCCCATCAGCGTCACACCCGCCAGACCGGAGACATCCTTGGCCTGCCGCACGATGAACCCGCCCTCGGCGACGAAGATCGGGAAAAAGATCATGTCGGGCTTGCCGGTCGCGATCCGCGTGAGGATGGGGTGCATGTCGGTGTCGCCGACCGAAAGCGCCTCCTGGGAGGTGATGGTCCCGCCCATCTTCTTGAAGTTCTCCGCGAACGCGTTCGCCAGCCCCTGCGCGTACGGGCTGCCGTCGTGGATGGTCGCCGCGCGGCTCTTCTTCAAGGCATTGCGGGCGAACGCCGCCGCGACGGCCCCCTGGATCTTGTCGTTGTGCGCGGTGCGGAGGTACCCGTCGTAGGCCGGACCGCGCAT
>WNGI01002205.1_pt1 | contig 16745 bp, 20 predicted proteins | sample 5400621 | NCBI WGS metagenome assembly WNGI01 (sample SAMN13153374, study PRJNA577476) | soil metagenome | isolation source: 20 cm soil or saprolite under Garry oak tree replicate 1 | place: USA:California | collected 2016-06-15 | reverse complement strand
TCGCTCCACCAGTGGCCGTTCTACCCGGGCAGCGGCGGTCCGGACGACCAGGCGGAGACGACGGTCAACGTCCCGCTGCGGGCCGGCTCCGGGGACGAGGCGTACCTCGAGGCGTTCACGCAGATAGTCGAGCCCGCCGTCGAGCGGTTCGAGCCGGAGCTCGTGCTCGTCTCGGCCGGCTTCGACGCACACGTGGCTGACCCGCTTTCGGACATGCGCGTCACCGAAGACGGCTTCCGCGAGCTCTCGCGCCGTTGCCGGGCTCTGTCCGACCGCGTCGCAGCCGTCCTCGAGGGCGGCTACGACCTCGAGACGCTGCCGGGTCTCGTCGACGCAGCCCTCGACGGCTTTACGTCTTAGCCCCGCGCGAGCGCGAGTTGCTCGAGCGCCTCGCGGCGCGACGAGACGCCGAGCTTGCGCAGGAGGCTCTTCACGTGCGAGCGGACGGTGTGCTCCGAGATGAACAGGCGCTGCGCGATCTCGTCGGTGCCGTGGTGCTCGTCGAGCAGCAGCAGCACCTCGAGCTCGCGGGCGGAAAGGACCGACGCGATGCGGTCCGGCACGCCCGAGCCGCGGCCGCCGCTGCGCACCTGGTCGAGCAGCCGACGCGCGACGGGACCCGAGAGCGCCGCGTCGCCGTGGACGACGCCGTCGAGGAACTCCGCGATCCGCTCCGGCGACTCGGTCTTGAGCAGGTAGCCGGCCGCGCCGCCGCGAATGGCGGCGAGCAGGTTCTCCTCGGTGCCGGAAGCCGTGAGCACCACGACCTCGCACCCGGGCGCGGCCTCGCGGAGCCGGGGCAACGCGGAGAGGCCGTCGAGGCCGGGCATGAGGAGGTCGAGCAGGACGAGGTCCGGCTGCGTCTGCGCCGCGGCCGCGATCGCCTCCTCCCCGTCGGACGCGATCCCGGCGAGCTCGAAGCCGTGCGAACGCAGCAACGCCGCGAGCGCCTCGCGGGTGAGCGGATGGTCGTCGACTACGAGAACGCGTGCCGCCATGCATCCCTTATCGGCAGCGGCCCTTCTGCCGACAAGACCCATGTGAGAAGGCAGCGAACCCAGCTGCAGGCATGGCTGTGCGGCGAGATCGTCCTTTCCGGGCTGCTCGCTGCCAGCCTTGCGCTGCTGCTCACGTATCCCGCGTTTCGGGCGGAGTACGACCGGCCGCAGCTCCTACTCGTGCTCGAGACCACGATGGCGCTCGCTGGGATCCTCGTCGCGCTCCTCGCGGGCGTGCGCTTCTCGGTCACGGGGCTGCGCACCGACCTGCTGCTGGCGGCGGGCTTCCTGATCTGGTCCCTCTCGACCATGGCCTTCGCCATCGTTCCGGTGCTCGGGGGCGGCTCCCTGAGTCGAGCGGACGGATGGGCTGCGCTCGCCGGTGGCATCGCCGGCCAGGGCCTCATCGCCGCCGCGCCGTTCATCGGCGGCCGCAGCCGGCTCCGCGATCGCGCGCTGCGCGACACGCTGCTCGTGGCGGCAGTCGCCCTGGCCGCCCTCTGGGTCCTCCTACGCGCTCACGGCGACGCGCTACCGGCGCTGACCGCGCCGCCGGGTGTGGCCGACGCCCCTCGGGGCCTCGCCTCGGCCCTCGCCGTGCAGGCGCTGCTCGACCTGCTCGCGGTCGTCGGCTGGGGCCGCCGGTTCGCCAAGACAGGAGACGATCTGGCCCCGTGGCTCGCGCTCGGCTTCACCCTGCAGGGATTTGCCGCACTCCACCTCGTCTTCACGCCGCCGCGCGGCACCACCTACGTCGTCGCGGGCGACTACCTGCGCATGCTCGCCTTCGCGCTCATGCTCGTCGGTGCGTGGCGGGCCATCCGCTCAGCCGAGCTCGGGCGCGCAGTGGCGGAGGAGCGCGCTCGGGTTGCGCGGGAGATCCACGACGGGCTCGCTCAGTATCTGTTCGCGGTTTCGACGCACGCCCAGATGCTCGAGGCGGGGACGCCCGTGGACGAGGTCGGCCCGCAGCTCAAGGAGGCGGCAGCGCTCGCGCAGCAGGAGGCGCGCTTCGCGATCCTCGCGCTGTCGTCGGCGAGCGGCACCGCCCCATTCGACTCCGCGCTGCGCCGCTACGTCGAGTTCCTGACCGCAGACGGCGAGCTTGCCGTCGACCTCGAGATCGACCCGGCGATCCGCCTCGCTCCGGACGAGCAGATCGAGATCTTCCGCATCGTCCAGGAGGGGCTCGGGAACGTCCGGCGTCACGCTAACGCGACTCGCGCCGAGGTCGTCATCGGCCGCCGCCCCTTGGGCGAGCGGTTCGTCGCCATCGAGGACGACGGCGAGGGCTTCCCGCCCGAGGCGCCGACAACCGGGCACGGCTTGCGGAACATGCGCGCTCGGGCGTCGTCGATCGACGGCGGCTTCAGCGTCCGCAGCACCCCCGGCCTCGGCACCGCGCTCGAGGTCGTCCTGCGGACGTAAACGGCACTTTCCAACGGCCGCCTCTCCGCTTAGAGTCCGCGCCGTGGGTCGCTCTCTGGCACTTCTCGGTGCGGTCGGGCTCTGCTGCGCGCTCGCAGCGACGGCGGTCGCGGGAAAGAAGCGGCCGAACCAGCGCGTGACGATCTTCTCCGACTCGTCCGGGGCGGCGCTCAACTGGGACTCGACGGCGAAGCGAATCGTCGGGCGTGGCAACCGCGTCCGCCTGGAGCTCCATCCTTGCGGCCGGCTGACGCAGCCCGGCTGCCTCACCGCCGCTCCGCCGCCGAGCGTCCTGACGACGGTGCGAACGCTCGGCCGCGAGATCGGGCCGAACGTCGTGATCTTCGTCGGCTACAACGACGACCCCGCGACCTACCGCAACGGCATCCCGATCGTCTTGAAGGCGCTCTGGAAGCGCGGCGTCCACCACATGATCTGGTTCACCCTCCACGCCGTCAGCAAGCAGTACGTCGATATCAATCACGCGATCTACGCCGCGAGGCAGAAGTGGGGCCCGACGATGACTGTGCTCGACTGGAACCACTACTCGGGGTCCCACAGCTCGTGGTACGCCTCGGACGGGATCCACCTGACCGGCACGGGCGCGGTCGCTTTCGCGACGTACCTCCACCGGGCGCTGAAGAAGCTCGGCCTGACCGGGCCGAAGCCGCTCAGCTAGAGAAGAAGCGCGGGAATCGGCAGCGTTGCCTGCATGAAGAAGCCCCGCCGGAGCGGGGCTTCTCGTAGCAGGCCTGTAAGCCGGATTCTGTCTAGGGTGGCCATCCATCTGTGCGGCTACCCGGCTCCTCGGCGGGCCGCGTCGGCGGAGCCTGTTCGCCTTGCACCGGACGGGGTTTGGCGAGCCGGCCCTGTCGCCAGGGCCGCTGGTGGGCTCTTACCCCACCGTTTCACCCTTACCGGCCGCGACTCCGGAGATCCGCGACCGGCGGTCTGTTTTCTGTGCCACTTTCCGTCGGCTTTCGCCGCCTCTCTAGCGAGAGCGTCCTGCCCTGTGGTGTCCGGACTTTCCTCGACGCCGACTCTGCTTTAGAGGGGGCGCCGCGGTCACCCGGCCTGCAGCCCGGATTGTACCCCGGTCCCGGCACCCTCGATTCGCCCGTGCAGGCGCATCGAGCACTCTGGACAGCGGACGAGCGAGCCCTCGTGGAGGACGAACTCGCCGCAGACCGGGCACTCGAGGGACGCTCCGCGCAGCACGGCGAGGAGCTCCTGCTCGAGCGTCCGGTGCAGGGGCGCGATCCCGGTCACAGCTCCCGGAACACCCCCACGACCTTGCCGAGGATCTGGACGTGCGGGGCGTAGATCGGCTCGAGGGCGGAGTTCTCGGGCTGCAGCCGGATGCGGCCGCTCTCTCGGAAGAACCGCTTCACCGTCGCCTCGTCAGCGGTCTCGTCGTCGCCTGCGAGGGCCACGACGATCTCGCCGTCCCGCGCGTCCTGGGCCCGCCGCACCACGACCACGTCGCCGTCGAGGATGCCGGCCTCGATCATCGAGTCGCCCTTGACGCGCAGCAGGAAGTCGCCGCGGAGGCTTTCGGGCACCGCGATCTGGTCCTCGACGTTCTCGTCCGCCAGCAGGGGCCCGCCCGCGGCGATCTGCCCGAGCAGCGGCAGCTTCGGCAGCTCCGCGACCGTCTCACCACTCTTCGCTGCACCTTTAGCCCTGCCGACGAGCTCGAGCGCCCTCGGCTTCGTCGGGTCGCGGCGCAGCAGGCCCGCGCGCTCGAGGTTCGCGAGGTGCGCGTGGACGGTGGAGGGCGACGCGAGGCCGACGGCCTCGCCGATCTCCCGCACGGTCGGCGGATAGCCATGCCGGTCGACGTACTCGACGACGAAGCTCCAGATCTCGCGCTGCCGGCCAGTCAACTCGGCTGTCGTCTGCATCTCACGCTCCGGGGGTCGGGGACGGTGTCGAACACACGTTCGACAGTCAGGGTACGGACTCCTCCGGACGGCGTCAAACCGGCTTAATGAAAGGCCGCCCAAAGAGGCGGCCTGAGGAAATGCGCTGGAGAGGACTTGAACCTCCACGGCCTGTTAAGGCCACTAGGCCCTCAACCTAGCGCGTCTACCAATTCCGCCACCAGCGCGAGAGCCCGCGCATAGTAGCGCCCGCGGCGCCCCCAAAAGCTCTTCGGCCGCGCGGCGCCGGCTTTGCCGGCGACGCTTGCAGCCCTACGACAGGTAGCGGAAGAGGGCGATGCTGTTGGCGAAGAAGAGCACCGAGAACAAGACGGTGACCCGCGTCAGGTTCCGCTCCACGATGTGCGTCCCGCCCTGCGACGCGGGGGTGAACCCCAGCCCTCCCATGCCGGCGTCGCGGCCGGAGTGCATGAGGATGAGCGACGTCAAGCCGACGACGATGAGCACCTGGGTGATCGCGAGGAACGTGAGCACGGGGTCAGGGTACCCGTCGTCTGGAGACTTCGACGATCGCCGCCACCAGCTCGGACGCGATGCGGTCCTTTGTGACGTAGCCGGATGCGCCCGCCTCCCGCGAGCGGTCGACGTCGGCGCGCGAGTTCGAGCCGGTCAGCATGAGGACGCGGACGTCCTCGGCCGCCGCGCGGATCTCGCGCGTGGCCTCGAACCCGTCGAGGACCGGCATGCTCACGTCCATCAGGACGAGATCCGGGTCGAGCGTCCGCGCAAGCTCGACCGCCTCGCTGCCGTCGCCTGCCTGGCCGACGACCTCGATCCTGTCGTCGGCGGCGAGGATCGCCTCGAGCGCCTCGGCGAAGAGCCGATGGTCGTCGGCGATCAGCACGCGGAGCGGCTTGGGCTTCTTCGCGCGGCGCGGCATCCGTCAATCCTCGCTGTTAGCGTCGCCTTGTGGAAGAGGACGTCCGCGAGCGGATCCAGAAGCTGCTCGTGACGGGCGACAACCGCCTCAAGCAGGGCGTCGACCCGGCGAAGGCGCGGGAGAGCTGGGAGCAGGCACTCGCCCTCGCCCGGGAGGCCGGGCTCGAGGATCGGATCCGGCCGCTCGTCGAGGTCAGGCTCGCTGATCTCGAGCGGCCGCCCGGCTGAGGATCGCCTCGATCCGCTCCGCCTGACGGCGGACGTCGTGCTCCGCGGTCGCCTCGCGGGCAGCGACGTTCGGGCACGGCAGCTCCGCGGCCTGCTCGAGCCCGCGCGCAAGGGCGTCGACGTCGAGCGGGTCGACGAGCACGCCGGCTTCGGGCGGGACGAACTCCGGCGGCCCGCCGATCCGCGTCGCCACGACCGACCTGCCGCAGGCCATCGCCTCGAGCAGCGCCTGGCCGAGCGGCTCCACGAGGCTCGGCTGGGCGAGGACGCGGTTCTCCGAGAGCAGGCGCGGGATCTCGTCGTGCGGCACGCGCCCGAGCAGGCGAACGCGCTCGCGTCCCTCAAGCTGCGGCCGGTGCGGCCCGTCGCCGGCGAACGTGAGCGTTCCCTCGCCGAGACGCGCGAAGGCGTTGGCAAGGCGGACGACGTTCTTCCGCTCGTCGAGCGCGCCGACGCAGAGGAAGCCAGGCGGCCTGGGCGGCGGCTCGGTGACGGCGAAGCGCTCGCGGTCGACGCCGCTCGAGACGACCTCGACCTTGCCGCGAGCCTCGGGGAGCTTGGTCTCGAGCTCCCGCCGCAGGTAGTCGGAGACGCAGATCACGGACGCCGCCCGGCGCACGACGAGTCGGGTCGCAGCCGCCACGCCGGGGATCGCGCCGATGTTGCGCACGTCCCGCCCGTGCGCGGTGACGACGAGCGGTGCGCGGCCGGTGATCGCAGCGATCAGGCCGGACGGCACGAGGAAGTGGGCATAGACCACGTCGGGCGAGCTCGCCGCGCGCGCCCTGCGCGCGAGGGTCAGATAGCGGAGCTTCCCGCCCGCGCGGGTGTCGAGGACGGCGAGCTCGATCTCGTGTCCCCGCGCCGAGAGCTCGCGCTCGACCTGCGCGACGAACGTCCCGAGGTCGGGCGCGTCCGGCCCCGGGTACATCTGCGAGACGAGCAGGATGCGCACGGGGCCAGCGTACGCGGGCCCCGCACGCGGTTCACGCCGTTGCGGCGTTGCGGACGGCGTCGACGACGAAGTCGGAGCGGCCCTCGAAGAGCAGGTCGAGCAGCCGGCCGCCGCCGACGAGGCCGACCGGGCGGCGCAGCAGGGCCACGAGGCGCGCCTCGTCGAGCCCGACGGCGCGCGCCGCCTTGACGGCGTTCCGGACGCCTGCGGGAATCGAGCCGCCCGGGCCGAACTGCCAGGCCGGGTACAGCCACTCCTCCTGGCCGCGGACGGCGAAGAGCTCGCCGTTCTGTCGCAGCTCCTCGATCTCGCGCGGGTTGACGCCGAGGCGGCTCGTGAGCCACGAGCCCGGGAGCGCAGTGGTGGGCGTGTCGTGCATGGTCGAGTGTCCTCCTTGGTCTCAGGTTCAGGCCGCCGCGCCCACGCGCGCCGCCCTCAGCACGAGGCCGAGGGCGGCGAGCGCGAGCAGGGCGGCGATCAGGCCGGTGAAGAAGAGGCGGCGGCGCATCAGATCGACGCGGCGACCGCGACGGCCGCGGGCTCGGCGGGCACGTAGACGGGCTCGTAACCGAACAGCCGGCCGACGGGAGCGCCGAGGGCGAGGCCGATCCGCTGCACGATGGCGGGCGGGAACGGGAGCTGGACGGTGTCGAAGTGCGCGTTCGCGATCACCGCGAGCCGCAGCGGGTTCGGCATGCCCTTCCGGTTCGTCTTGCCGTCGGCGGCGAGGGCGAACATCGTCTCGAGCAGCGCCTCGAACTGGAGCGCGGGGCGCACCTCGCAGACGAAGTGGGCCTCCTCCTCGCCGGCGTTCCAGAACTTGTGCGGCGTGCCGGCGGGGACGGTGATGCGCTGGCCGGGGCCGGCGACGAGCTTCTTGCGGCCGATTCGGAAGCCGACGCTGCCGCGGAGGACCTCGAAGCGCTCCTCCTGGCTCGGGTGGACGTGCGCGGCCGCGACGAAGCCGTTCGGCTGCACGAAGGTCTCGATCACGACGGCCTGGCCGTTCGTCTCGCGGCTCGTCTGCCGGAAGACGATGCGCTCGCCGGTGACCGGGTTCTCGATGGTGTCTCCTGCATGGATCATGTGCGCTCCTTGGGTTTGTTCCGGGTGTCGGGAGCACCATCGATCGCGCCGCTTAAGATCCGCTTGGCGCCTGGTTGGGAAGAGGGTCGGCGAGCATGGAATTCCGCATCCTGGGCTCGATCGAGGCTGTCGGGGACGAAGGCCCGCTGCCGCTCGGAGCCCCGAAGCAGCGCGCCCTGCTGGCCCTCCTGCTGCTGAATGCGAACACGGTCGTGTCGCGGGACCGCCTCGTCGACGCTCTGTGGGGAACCGAGCCGCCGAAGTCGGCCGTCTCCTCGCTGCAGGTGTACGTGCACGGGCTGCGCCGGGCGCTGGGAGGCGAACGCATCGAGCGGCACGGCACCGGCTATCGCCTCCACCTCGAACCTTCATCGCTCGACCTCAGCCGGTTCGAGCGACTCGTCGACCGGGCCGCCGCGGCGCTCGCCGCGGGACGGGCAGCGGATGCGGCCGAGGATCTCGTCCGCGCGCTCGATCTCTGGCGCGGCCAGCCGCTCGCGGATCTCGCCGGCGAGCTCGTCCACGAGGCCGAGGCGAGACGGCTCGAGGAGCAGCGGCTACGGGCCGTCGACCTCCTCCACGACGCCGAGCTCGCGCTCGGCCGCCACGACGAGCTCGTGCCCGAGCTGGAGCGGCTGATCGCGGCCGAGCCGTACCGCGAGCACGCGCGTGCCCAGCACGCGCTTGCGCTCTACCGCTCGGGACGGCAGGCCGACGCGCTCGCCGCTTGCCGGGCGGCCCGTGAGCTGCTCGTCGAAGAGCTCGGTGTCGACCCCGGCCCAGAGCTCCAGGAGCTCGAGCGCCGGATCCTGCTCCACGATCCCGCGCTCGCGGCACCGGACGCGCCTGCGCCCGTGCGCGTGCAGCTGCCCACGCCGCCGACTCCGCTCGTAGGTCGCCGCCTCGAGGTTGCCGCGATCACCGCGCTTCTCCGGCGTGACGACGTACGCCTCGTCACGCTCACCGGCCCCGGCGGGGCGGGCAAGACGCGGCTCTCGCTCGCCGCCGCCGCGGAGCTCGGGCCGGAGCTGCGCGACGGCGCGGTCTTCGTCGACCTCGCCGCGGTGCACGACCCCGCACTGCTCGGACCTGCGCTCGCACAGGCGCTCGGTGTGAGCGAGACGGGCGATGCGATGGAGGACGTGCTCGCGGCCGACCTCCGCGACCGGAGCATGCTCCTGCTGCTCGACAACCTCGAGCAGCTCGTGCCGCACGTCGAGCTCGTCTCCCGCCTGCTGGCGGCGACGCCGCGGCTGCTCGTGCTCGCCACGAGCCGCACGCCGCTGCGGCTCGCCGGGGAGCACGAGTACGCGGTTCCGCCCCTCACGGCGCCGGAGCCGGGCGGCGAGCAGAGCTTCGAGGAGCTGGTCGAGAACGACGCGGTGCGGCTGTTCGCCGCCCGTGCCGTGGCAGTGGACCCCGAGTTCCAGCTCGACGACGACAACGCCGCCGCAGTAGCGGAGGTCTGCGCGAGGCTCGACGGGCTGCCGCTCGCCATCGAGCTGGCTGCGGCGCGCTCGAAGCTCCTGCCGCCGGAGACGATGCGTCGGCGCCTCGACCGGGCGCTCGAATTTCTTGTCGGAGGCGCGCAGGACCTCCCAGGCCGCCAGCGGACGCTGCGGGCAACCCTCGAGTGGAGCCACGGCCTGCTGAGCGAGGACGAGAGCACGCTCTTCGCGCGGCTCGCCGTATTCGCGGGCGGCTGGACACTCGAGCCCGCGGAGGCGGTCTGCGGCGAGGACGGGCTCGACGTGTTCGAGACGCTCGCGTCGCTCGTCGACGAGAGCCTCGTCCGGCCGCTCCGCCGGCCGACGGGCGAGCCGCGATTCGCGATGCTCGAGACGATTCGCGAGTACGCCACGGAGCTGCTCGAGGCGTCAGGCGAGGTGGAGGCCCTGCGCCGCCGCCACTGCGAGGACATCCTCGCCCGGACGGAGGCCGCGGTGGAGGAGTGGTATGCCGGCGCCGATCCGCACGAGACGCTCTTCCGCGTCCTCGACCAGGATCTCGACAACCTCCATGCCGCACTCGCCTGGACTGCGAGCGCCGGCGAGATCGAGCTCGAGGTGCGGCTCGCCGTCGCGACGCGGTGGTACTGGGCCCTGAAGGGGCACCTCGGCGAGGCACGCCGCTTCTTCGACGGCATCGTCGCCCGCTCCGTGGATGCTCCGAAGGAGCTACGCGCGCTCGCCCTCGTGCACGGCGCCGTCTTTCCGTTCCGGCAGGGGGACCACACGGTGGCGGCGGCGTGGCTGCACGAGAGCCTCGATCTCTACCGGGAACTCGGCGACGAGGAAGGAATCGCCCGCGCGATCGCCGAGCTGGGCGGCGTGGCCATCGCCCAGCAGGATCTCGACCGCGCCGCCGCGCTGTACGAGGAGGCTGTCCCGCTCTTCCGGAGCCAGGGCCGGACGAGCCGCCTCGCGGCCTCGCTCGGCAATCTCGGCACCATCGCGCAAATGCGGGGCGATCGGACGACGGCCGTCGGCTACTACGCCGAGGCGATCGACGCGTCCCGGTCGGCGGGCGACGAGGACGGGACCGCGGTCAACCTCCACAACCTCGGACGGACGGAGCTCTCTCTGGGCAGGCTCGACAAAGGCCTGGAGTCCCTGCGGGGGAGCCTCGCGATCGGGCGGCGGCTCGGCTATCGGGAGGTGATCGCGTACTGCATCAGCGGGTTCGCGGAGGCGGCGATGCTCGAAGAGGACACCGCGCGGGCCGCCGTGCTGCTCGGAGCATCCGAGGGGTTGTTCGCCGAGCTCGGCGCGATCCCCAGTCCGGACGAGGCTGAGGCGCAGCAGCGTGTCACCGACTACGCCCTCGAGAGGCTCGGCCCGGAGCGGACGGCCGAGCTTCGGTCGGAGGGCGCGGCCATGACGCTCGACGAGCTCGTGGAAGACATAGCCTCCCGGGCATGAGCGACTACACGATCGTCAACCTCGGCGACGTCGAGAACGTCGCCCCGAAGTTCCAGATGCCGGAGGGGATGGACGTCCGCTTTCCCAGGCGCAGCCTCGGCTGCACGGCCGGCGGCGTCGGTGTCGAGAAGCTGCCGGCCGGCGTGCGCACGCCGTTCGGCCACAAGCATTCGCAGCAAGAGGAGATCTACGTGATCGCCGAGGGCTCGGGCCGGATCAAGCTCGACGACGAGGTGCACGACCTGCGGCAGTGGGACGTTCTGCGCATCGGCCCCGGCGTGATGCGCAACCTCGAGGCCGGCTCCGACGGGATCACGCTGATCGCCTTCGGGGCCCCGATCGGCGAGGAGAACGACGGCGAGATCGTGCCCGGCTGGTGGACGGGCTGAGGCGGCCTCGGGTCAAGAGATGTTCCGGGAGCGCCGGTCACCGACGCTCCCGGAACAGAGGGCCTATCTCCGCCGGTCGACGAGGTCGTTCATCGCCGGCACGTTCTGCGTGTCACAGGTGTTGGCGAGGCAGCCGAGGTGCCTATTCAGGCCCGCGCCCGCACCGCGTCGTACATCCCCCACTCCTCGCGCAGCGCCTCGCAGATCTCGCCCACCGTGCAGCGCGCGCGCAGCGCCTCGCGCATCGACGGAAGCAGGTTCGTGGTGCCGCGAGCAGCGTCGCGCACGGCCTCGATCGCCGCGCCCGCCGCCTCTGCATTGCGCTCCGCGCGCACCCGCGTGGTTCGCTCGAGCTGACGCTGTTCCGCGGCCGGGTCGATCTGGAGGAGCTCGATGCGCTCGCCCGACTCCTCCTCGTACGCGTTCACCCCGACGATGACGCGCTCGCGCGCCTCGACCTGCTGCTGGAACTCGAACGCGGCCCGCTCGATCTCCTCCTGCACGTAGCCGGACTCGACCGCCGCGACGGCGCCGCCTGCCTCGTCCACCCGCTCGATCAGCTCCCAGGCGCGCGCCTCGAGCTCGTCGGTCAACGCCTCGACGTAGTAGGAGCCGCCGAGCGGGTCGGCGGTGTCGATCGTGCCCGCCTCCGCCGCAATGACCTGCTGCGTGCGGAGAGCGATGTGCGCGGCGTGCTCGGAGGGCAGTGCGAGCGCCTCGTCGTAGCTGTTCGTGTGGAGGCTCTGCGCGCCGCCGGCCACTGCCGACAGCGCCTGGATGGCGACGCGGACGATGTTGTTCTCCGGCTGCTGCGCCGTGAGCGTCGAGCCGCCGGTCTGGGCGTGGAAGCGGAGGGCGAGTGCGCGCGGGTTCGTCGCCCCGAAGCGCTCGCGCATGATCCGCGCCCACAGCCGTCGCGCCGCGCGGAACTTCGCCACCTCCTGGAAGAAGTCGTTGTGCGCGTTGAAGAAGAAGGACAGGCGCGCGCCGAAGTCGTCGGGCGACAGCCCGGCCTCGACGGCGGCCTCGCAATAGGCGATGCCGTTCGCAAGCGTGAAGGCGAGCTCCTGCACCGCCGTCGAGCCCGCCTCGCGGATGTGGTAGCCGCTGATCGAGATCGTGTTCCAGCGCGGGATCCGCTCGGCGCAGTACGCGAACAGGTCGGTGGTCAGCCGCATCGAGGGCCGCGGCGGGAAGATGTAGTTCCCGCGGGCGATGTACTCCTTGAGGATGTCGTTCTGCACGGTGCCGCGGAGCGCGTCCGGGGCCACGCCCTGTCCCTCGGCCACCAGCTCGTAGAGCAGCAGCAGGAGCGACGCAGGCGCGTTGATCGTCATCGAGGTCGAGACCTCGCCGAGCGGGATCCCGGCGAGCAGGATCTCCATGTCCGCGATCGAGTCGATCGCCACACCCGTCCGGCCGACCTCGCCGACCGCACGCGGGTCGTCGGAGTCGTAGCCGAGCTGGGTCGGGAGGTCGAAGGCGATCGAGAGGCCGGTCTGGCCGCGCTCGAGGAGGTAGCGGTAACGCGCATTCGACTCCTCGGCCGAGGCGAAGCCCGCGTACTGGCGGATCGTCCACGGCCGGCCGCGGTACATGTCCGGGTACGGCCCCCGGGTGTAGGGATATTCGCCCGGCGGCTCGAGCTCGCGCGGCGCGTCGGCGGCCGTGTAGACGGGCTTCACCTCGATGCCCGACTCGGTGCGCCGGTCGCCGGTCGCTGCCACGCATAGATCGTAGGCGGCTACGAGGCGTGCTGGCACCGCGAGCGTGCCGGCCGCAGGCTACGCGGGGCCGGCACGCTCGCCGTCCGCGGAGGGGCGGACGGAGGGGCAATGTGGTCTGCGGTCGCCCGCAGAACCGAGGCGGTCCGCGTGCGGAGACCGCCGGGGCTGCGCAGCCTCTCGGCCGCGGCGGCGGCCTCGAGCCGGCGGTGATCCGTCGAGAAGAGGTCGAAGAACTCGGGCGGCTGGGGGATCATCGTGCGGGCTCCTTCTGTTCGATGAATCTCGCTGGTTCGAAACTTATCGAACGACACCTCGGCTTGTCAAGCAAGAATTGCGGAAAAGCGCTATGGTGCTGATAACAGTTCGATGACGATCGAAAACACCCGGCCCCCCCGCAGCATCCAGCAGCCACGCGTCGTCGACGTCTCCCGTCCCGGCCTGGCCCTCGCCGTGGAGATCGATGCCGCCGAGGCCGCTGAGCTGCTGCTCAGCATCGCCACGCTGCTGGCCCAGGAGGACCGTGACACCTACGAGCTCGAGGCAGCCCGGATCGACGAGCTCCTCGCCGCGGTGCCGCCCGACCTGCTCCGCGAGGCCTCCGAGCTCCTGCCCGAAAAGACAGCGTCGCAGCTGCTCGGACTGGTCTACACGACGCCGAAGCCGCGCACGGCCTCGGCTTTCCTCGACCACCTCGCCGCGACCGATCCCGTCGAGATCCGCCTCCACCTGCTCGGCTACTACGGCGGTCATCACCTGACCGAGCCGGAGACGCTCCGACGCGCAGCGGAGGGAGACGTCGGGGCGGTCGGTGAGGTGCTCGACGCGTACTCGGAGTACATCGATCCCGAAAAGTGCGCGAAGGCGGAGGCAGTGCTCGGCACAGACCCCGCCGAGGGCAAGCGCGCGCTCCTCGAAGTCCTCACAGGCTGGTACGAGCACGTCCTGCCGCAGCTCGCGCCGGCCGACCCGACGCTCGCCGAGCGAGACGCGGAGGCGAAGCGCGAGCTCGTGAAGTCGGTTCCGCCCGAGCAGGTCGTCGAGCGACTGGCACCCGGCATCCAGTGGACACCGGGGCCCCAGATCGACCGCGTCGTGCTCTTCCCTGCCTATTCGCCGCGCCCCTGGGTCTACATGAGCGAGTACAAGCGCGTGAAGATCTTCTGCTACCCGATCACGCTCGACCGCGAGCAGGCGCCCCCCGGGGATCCGGCCGAGCTCGTCCGCATCTACAAGGCGCTGGGCGACGCGAGCCGGCTGAAGCTGCTGAGGCGGCTCCAGACCGGGCCGATCTCGCTCACGGACGCGGCCAAGGAGGTCGGCCTCGCGAAGTCGACGGCGCACCACCACCTCGCGATCCTGCGCCAGGCCGGCTTCGTGCTGATCCAGGAGGGCGACGACACCTACAGGCTCCGCCCCGACTTGCGGCCGGAGCCCGGCGCGCTGCTCGAGAGCTACCTCGGCACCTGAGCCCGCAGGCAAGATCAGGGCGTGCGCGTCACCGTCCGCCTCTTCGCCGGCCTCCGGGAACGCGCCGGGCGCTCGCGTCTCGAGCTCGACGACGTCGCCAGCGTCGAGGACGTCTGGCCCGCCCTCGGTCTCGGCGACGAGCCGCCTGGGCTGCTCTACGCCGTCAACCGGGAGTACGTCGAGCGCGGCCAAGCGCTCGCTGACGGCGACGAGGTCGCGCTCATCCCGCCCGTCAGCGGCGGCTCGTTCCGCCTCGTCGAAGGCCCTGTCGACGTCACAGCAGTGCTGCGGGAGGTCGAGGATCCCGAGGCCGGAGCGGTCGCGAGCTTCGTCGGCACCGTCCGCCGCCGGTCGCGCGGGCGCGACGTCCTCCACCTCGAGTACGAGGCCTACGAGGAGATGGCCGAGCCGATGCTCGCCGGCCTCGGCGACGAGCTGACCGAGCGGCACGGGCTTTGCGCGGTCGCCGTCCACCACCGACTGGGGCGCGTCGAGATCGGCGAGGCGAGCGTCGTCATCGCCGTCTCGGCCCCGCATCGCTCGGCCGCCCTCGACGCCTGCCGCGAGGCGATCGAGACGCTGAAGACGTCGATCCCGCTCTGGAAGAAGGAGGTCTACGCGGGCGGCGAGGAATGGATCGGGCGAGGCTCGTGAGCGCGCAGGCACAGGAGCGGCGTGGCTTGCTCGACCGGCTGGTCGGCCTTGCCGTCCTCGCCGGGGGGTTCGCGAAGTTCTCCGCCTTCTTCGTCTCCTTCGCCGTCTACTCGCTCTGGTTCAAGAGCTGGCAGTTCGGGCTCGGCTTCGTCCTCCTGATCCTCGTGCACGAGCTCGGCCACGTCGTCGAGGCGCGGCGCCAAGGAGTGCCGGTCACGCTCCCGACCTTCATCCCGTTCATCGGCGCCTTCGTCACTGTGCGCCAGGGAGGAATTGCGCCCTGGCGGAGCGCGCTCATCTCCCTCGCGGGCCCCTTCGTCGGCGGCCTCGGCGCGGCGGCGGTGTGGGCGGCCGGCTCGGCCCAGAACACGATCTGGCTCATCGTGCTCGCCAACATCGGCTTTCTGCTCAACGCGTTCAACCTGCTCCCGATCGGCTTCCTCGACGGCGGAACCGTCTTCCGGTCCATCTCCATGTCGCGGCGTGGCTGGATCCGGTACGAAAACGGCGTCCCCGTGGAGGCGATGCCGCCGGACCGGGAGCACGCCAATCTCATCACCTTCCTCTACGTGCTGCTCGCGGCGGCGCTTGTCGGCGGGCTGCTCGCTACGCGCCACGGCGGGATGCTGTAGCCGATGCAGGACCGCGAGCTCCTCCAGACCCATGACTCTCTCGAGCATCTCCAGGAGCGCTCGGAGTCGATCGGGCAGGAGTTCTTCGCCGGCTTCGAGGTGGTGGAGAAGATCGACCGTCCGGCCGTCTCCTGCTTCGGGTCGGCACGCGCGGCGGAGGGGTCGCGGCCGTACGAGCTCGCCCGCGAGACGGCACGGCTCTTCGCGGAGGCGGGCTGGGCCGTCGTCACGGGCGGTGGGCCGGGCGTGATGGAGGCAGCGAACCGCGGCTGCCGCGAAGGCGGCGGGCTCTCGGTGGGCTTCGGGATCGAGCTGCCCCACGAGCAGCGGATGAACGACTACATCGACCTCGGACTGGTCTTCGACCACTTCTACGCCCGCAAGACGATGTTCGTGAAGGCGGCCGAGGGCTTTTGCGTCTTCCCCGGTGGCTTCGGCACGGCAGACGAGCTGTTCGAGTCGTTGACCCTGATCCAGACCGGCAAGGTTCTCCACTTCCCGGTCGTGCTGGTCGGGGAGGCGTACTGGACGCCGCTGCTGGAGTGGGTGCGCCGCAGCGCGCTCGCCGACGGGATGGTCTCGCCCGCTGATCTCGCGCTTCTCACACTGACGGACGACCCGCGCGTCGCGCTCGAGACCGTGCTCGACGCCTTTCGCACCGGCGACGGGGCGGGGAGCCCGCACGAGCCACACAAGGCCGACGCGCAGTAGCGTTTGCGCAATGGAGCTGCGCGATCTGCCCTCGGTGGACGAGCTCGCGCGCGAGGCCGACGACCCGCTCGCGGTGGAGGCGGCGCGCGCCGTTATCGACCGGGCGCGGGAGGAGATCCAGACCGGGACGGATCCGGGAGATCTCGCGGCGCGTCTGCGGGAGGAGCTTGCCGACGCACGGCGGCCGCGACTGCGGCGCGTGCTCAACGCGACAGGCGTGGTCGTCCACACCAACCTCGGTCGCGCGCCGCTCGCCGAGGAGGCGGTCGAGCGGGTCGCCGATGCCGCGCGGGGTTACTCGAACCTCGAGTACGACCTGGCGGAGGGCTCGCGTGGCTCGCGCCAGGATCACGTCGCAGCGATCCTGCGCCGGCTGACGGGCGCGGAGGCCGCGCTCGTCGTCAACAACAACGCCGCCGCAGTCCTCATTGCCCTTGCCGCGCTGGCGGAGGGCCGGGACGTGGTCGTCTCCCGCGGCGAGCTGATCGAGATCGGCGACGGCTTCCGCATTCCGGACGTGCTTGCGCGTTCCGGGGCGCGGCTCGTCGAGATCGGCACGACGAACCGGACGCGCGCCGCCGACTACGAGCACGCGATTGGGCCGGAGACCGCCGCCGTGCTGCGCGTCCACCAGTCGAACTTCCGAGTCGTCGGCTTCGAGGAGCGGCCGCGGCTCGAGGAGGTCGCCGCGGTCGCGCGCCGCCACGGCCTCCCGCTCGTGGACGAC
>WNGI01002201.1_pt1 | contig 16755 bp, 11 predicted proteins | sample 5400621 | NCBI WGS metagenome assembly WNGI01 (sample SAMN13153374, study PRJNA577476) | soil metagenome | isolation source: 20 cm soil or saprolite under Garry oak tree replicate 1 | place: USA:California | collected 2016-06-15 | reverse complement strand
GGATGGGTCGCGGCGAGCACCTCGTCTTGCCGCGGGATCACCGAGGGTATGCACCTCGTCGGGACCGCGTTCCACTCCCTGCCCGACGGGTCCACGGGCTCTTCCCCCGTCGCTGGACACGCGGGGACGGTCGCGTCCTCGACGCGCCATCCGTCGTCTTCGGTTGCGGTTTCGAGCGGCGCGATGAGTCGTTTGGGCACGGAATCTCCGGCCATCATCACGACGAGGTCGCTCGGCGAAGGCGGTGGCACCTCGGTCGCCGCCACGGAGACGCACGCGACCATCGCGATCAGGATCGGTACGCCGAGCAACACGTTGCGATCTCGCTCGAACGGGGAACGACGAACGTGGTCTCCCGCTCGTGATCGCTTCCTGACCCTCCTCTCGACCGCGTAGAACGAGGCCGCGGCCGCCCCTACCGTTATGGTGACGGCGAGGACGCGACGCACGGCGAGGTAACTCGCAGCCGGGTCGTTTGCGTTCAACCAGATGGTGACCGGCCAGTGCCAAAGGTAGATCCCGTACGAGATCGCCCCCACCCACACCAGCGGTCCCCACCCGAGGGCGCGCCCGAGTGGACCGGCGGCGTCGACCCAGACAGAAGCCAGAACCAGGAGCGTCATCGTCGACAGGATCAGTGCTCCACCGAAGTAGTAGCCCCGACCGGAGGGGCCGACGAAGGCGATGAGGATGAGCATCCCGAACGCGCCGACGATCCCGATCCAGGACCCATGTCGCTCGAGGCGTCCCCGCACCCACACGACCGTGATCAGGATCGCTCCAAGCGCTCCGATCAACGGCTCGAAGATCCGCGCGTCCGTTCCCATGTACGCCCGCTCCACCGAGTCGGGGGCCCACAGCACGGCGAGGAAACCCGCCGACAGGAGCACGCCGACGACCGCGACGACCGCGACAGCGCGCAGCCAACGTTTCGAGACGATGATGAGTCCCGCGACCAGCAGCGGCCACACGAGGTAGAACTGCTCCTCGATCGCGAGTGACCACGTGTGCTCGACGGGCGAGGGGACGCCCGTGTTCGCGAAGTAGCTTGCCGTTCCGATGAAATGCCAGTTCGCGACGTAACCGACGGTCGAGAGCAGGTCCGCACGGAGCGAAGCGCGTTCCGAAAAGGTCGCGGTGAGCCAGCCCACCAGCGCAACGGCAAGCAGCATGAGTGCGAGCGCCGGTAGGAGTCGGCGAGCCCGTCGGGCCCAGAAGGCGGGAAGCGAGATCCTCCCCGTTCGCTCCGACTCTGCGATCAGGAGAGAGGTGATCAGGAAGCCCGAGATCACGAAGAAGATGTCGACTCCCAGGAATCCGGATCGGAACGGACCGAGGCTCAGGTGGAACAACACGACGAGCAACACGGCGATCGCGCGCAGCCCGTCGAGTTGCGGCACGTACCCGGCAGGGCTCGTTCGCTCCGCAGGGGTAGCCTCCTCGCGCATCACCCACCGAAGGATACCGCTGATGAGAGGTGTCCTGCCCGAGCTGTCGGTCACTCATCTACCCAGATGGAAGCGTTTCAGCCCGTCGTCGTCTCTGGCCCGCCTCGACAGTCGAATCGTCGCTTGCGGTATTGCCCGCGCCGATGTCCATGACCGGTGGAGGAACACCTTCGGTCACGAAGGCCGTCGGCCCCTCCCTCGGTCAGCGAACGTCGCCGCGCCCGTTCATCGGGGGGACGCCCTTGCGGGCGAACTCGACCCACTGCCCGTGCCAGGGCTCACGAGCGAACCGCCGAACCTGGAGCGCGCCGTACCCGGTCGCCTCGATGCGACCCTGCAGCACCCAGGGCGCCGGCTTCGGGTCGTCCTCGACGAAGTACCGCTCGAGCGCCATGAGGGCGGCCCGTTCCTCCTCGGGGGTCAAGCCCTCCGGAAGGTCGAAGCGCCGTCCCCCTTCGGTCTCGAACACGGATCCTCCTCCTACAGCGGGATGTTCCCGTGCTTGCGGGCGGGGATGGACTCGCGCTTCGTCGAGAGCATGCGGAGCGCCCGGATCAGGCGGGGTCGCGTTTCCGCGGGCTCGATCACGTCGTCAACGAAGCCGCGCTCGGCTGCCGAGTACGGGGTCGAGAACTTGTCGCGATACTCGCGGATCAACTCGGCGCGCTTCTGTCCGGGATCGACCGCCCGCTCGATCTCCTTCTTGAACACGATGTTCACGGCTCCCTCGGCCCCCATCACCGCGATCTCCGCCGTCGGCCAGGCGAACGAGACGTCGGCTCGCAGGTGTTTGGAGTTCATCACGAGATAGGCGCCGCCGTAGGCCTTGCGCGTGATCACGGTCATCCGTGGCACGGTCGCCTCGGCGAACGCGTAGAGGAGCTTGGCTCCATGCCGGATGATCCCGTTGTACTCCTGTTGGGTTCCCGGCAGGAAACCCGGGACGTCGACGAAGGTCAGGATCGGGATGTTGAACGCGTCGCAGAACCGAACGAACCGTGACGCCTTCTCGCTCGCATCGATGTCGAGCGTCCCGGCCCGGACCTTCGGCTGATTCGCGATCACGCCGATGCTCCGTCCGTCGAGCCGCGCGAACCCGATCACGATGCTGGCGGCCCAGAGCGGGAAGACCTCGAGGAAGTCCCCGTCGTCCACCACGTACCGGATCACCTCGTGCATGTCGTATGGCTCCTGTGCCCGATCGGGGATCAGATGCGTCAACGCCTCGGCCCGGCGCTCGGGATCATCGGTGCTCGCGTACCCGGGGGGGTCCTCGAGGTTGTTCGATGGCAGGAATGACAGCAGGTAGCGGACACGCTGCAGGACGTCTTCGTCGTCCTCGCCGACGAAGGAGGCGACGCCGGATTCGGTCGCATGGGTCATGGCGCCCCCGAGCGCTTCCATCGTCACGTCTTCGCCGGTCACGGTCTTGATGACATCGGGGCCGGTGATGAACATGTGCGACGTCTCTTTCACCATGAAGGTGAAGTCGGTGATCGCCGGCGAGTAGACGGCGCCCCCGGCGCACGGGCCCATGATCACGCTGATCTGCGGGATCACGCCGGACGCCCGGACGTTCCGCTCGAAGATGTAGCCGTAGCCTGCGAGGCTGGCTGCCCCCTCCTGGATCCGAGCCCCTCCGGAGTCGTTGATCTGGATGAAGGGCGCTCCCGTCTGCAGGGCGAGGTCCATCACCTTGCACACCTTCTGTGCGTGCACCTCGCCCATCGACCCGCCGAACACGGTGAAGTCCTGCGAGGCGACGAAGACCTTCCTGCCGTCGATCGTGCCGTACCCCGTGATCGCTCCGTCACCGGCGGGCCGGCGCTTCTCCATCCCGAAGTCGTGCGAACGGTGGACGGCGAACGGATCCGTCTCCACGAAGGAACCGACGTCCATCAGGATGTCGAGCCGTTCGCGAGCGGTCAGCTTCCCCTTATCGTGCTGCCGCTGGGCCGCGTCGCGCCCTCCGGGCTGGCGTGCCGACCTCCGTCGCTTGTGGAGCTCGTCGATCCGATCCTCGATCGTGCGGTCGGCCGGGGCAGCTGCCTTCTCGGTCTTCGCCATGGGCCGGAGTCTAGCGACGCGTCCGTTAGCAGGCCTTCACCGGCCAGCCGGCGTGTCTCCAGCCCCCCAACGAATGCACCATCCGGACGGTCACGATCGCGTTCGAACGAGCCGACAGCGCCGAGGTGGACAGCGACCAGCTCGGCTGCGTGTAGGTGTCGAACCGCCACGGCCAGTAGGTGGCCGAGTGCTGATAGAGGCCGAGGTATCTCCCCTTCGGCGAGCTGGCCGACGGGATGAGTCCGCTCTCGCGCCGGGCGATGCAGATCGCGCGCGTGATCCCACCCTTGACCGGTCCGTACGCACCCACGGCGCACGTGATCTGCCGTTTGGAGAAGTGCTGGACCGTTTCGCCGTCCCGCCGGGTGAGCTGGCAGGGGTGGTGCGGATGCCGTCCCGCCGCCGCCGGAGAGGGGAGGAGCATCGGCGCCGACGCCGCGAGGACCGTGACAAGCAGGACGTTGCGAAGGCGTCGCTGCACGGACGCGGACCCTATCAGGACCGGCCCGCGACGTGAGGCGCCGGTTGCCTTACCGGACACCCTCAGGCGATTCCACCGCGCTGCCCGCCCGCCAGTACTCCCCGTGGTCTCGGTCGAGGAACCCTTCGTCGACCAGCACCCGGCGGGGCGCCGCGTGGTCGGTGAAGTACCGAGCGACCGTGGCGTTGACCTCCTTCTCCTCATAGCGGCGTCCCGGTTCGAACTCGAGCGTTCCGCCGTCGAGACGGTAGGACGTGTGATCCTGGCTGAGGCGAACGACCCCGGCCGACGCGAGCCGGTTGAGGTGGGAGCGGACGCGCTTGATCGGGAGGTCGAGCGCCGCCGCAAGCATCGGTCCGCTCGCGGAGCCTCGTGCGAGCAGGCCCGCGATCGCCAGGCGATCGGGGTCCGCGAGGGCACGCAAGATCTCGTCGGGCGTCTCGGACATGTCGGTGGTCTCCCATAGCATGCTCGCATGCAGCTGACGGACCCGCAGCGTCGGACCCTCCAGCAGCTGATCGGCACCGGGGACCGCCCGGTGTTCCCCGCAGACCTCGCGCAGCGGCTCCGCGATCGGATCGAAGGGGCGGCCCGCAGCCTCGATCTTCCCGAGACGCTCTGGCTCGGGAAGGAGAAGCTCAACGATCTCGGCCGGTGCGAGGGCGCCTTCTCCTCGAAGATCGCGGGCGAGTCGCCGCCGTTCGAGCATGGACGGGCGAGCGCCACGGGCGTCCTGCAGCACCGTGCGATCGAAGTGGTGGTTGGCGCCCGCGAACCGCTGGACCCTCACACCGCCGCCGATCTCTCCGTCAAGCGCACGGTGGAGAAGGAGGAGCGCTTCGCGGAGTACTGGGCGGGCCTGCCCGCTCCGGAGCGCGACGACATCCAGATGGAGGTCGTCCGGCGGACGATCCTGTTCGAGGCGTCGTTCCCGCCGCTCCGAGAGCTCCGTCGCGAGCTCTCGCCCGCGACGGAGCTCTCGGTGCGCGCCGAGCTGCTCGGGGGAGCGCTCGTGGTCTCGGGCAAGCTGGACCTGCTCCTCGGGGCGCCGGACCGGCTGGAGCCCATGCGCGCGACCCGGATCGCGATCGACCTGAAGACGGGCAACGCGTATCCGCAATACGCGGAGGACAACCGGCTGTACGCCCTCGTCCTCGCGCTCCGTTTCGGCGTTCCGCCGTTCCGGGTCGCGTCGTTCTTCCTCGAGGGCGGGACCTGGCAGGCCGAGGACGTCGACGAGACAACGCTCTTCCACGCGGCCGACCGGGTCGTAGAGGCCGCTCGGTCCGCGGCCGCGCTGCACAACGGCCGGGAGCCCGCCCTCACGCCGGGCCCGTGGTGCGGCTGGTGCCCGCGCCTGCAGGTTTGCCCGGCGGCCGACCCCGATGCTCGGTCGTCGGCGTCGCAGCCGTCCGTTGTCGGGGCAGCCGGCCCTCGCTAGGGTTCCGCATCCCGCAGACGTCGCTGAGCGAGGGGTTGGTTCCATGGGGAAAGACGTCTACGACATCGGTGAGCTGCCGCCGCTCGGCGAGGTGCCGCCTCGCATGCACGGGATGCTCGTCCGTCCCGATCGGTTCGGCGACCCGAGCGACTCGATCCGCGATGAGGTGATCGACGTTCCCGAGCTCGGCTCGCATGACGTCCTCGTCGCAACGATGGCCGCCGGGGTCAACTTCAACAACGTCTGGGCCGCCCGAGGTGTGCCGATCGATGTGACGAAAGGCCAGGCGCGCTGGGGCGAGCCCACGGAGTTCCACATCGTCGGCTCGGATGCGAGCGGCGTCGTCTACGCCGTCGGCTCGGACGTCCGCGACGTCGCGGTCGGCGACGAGGTGGTCGTCCATCCCGGTCAGTGGAACCTCGACGATCCGTGGGTGGTGTCGGGCAAGGACCCCGGACTCGCGTCGACCTTCCGCGTGTGGGGCTACGACACCTGTTGGGGATCCATGGCGCAGTTCACGAAGGTGCAGGAGCATCAGTGCCTCCCGAAAGCCGACCATCTGACGTGGGAGGAGGCGGCGGCTCCCACGCTCACGGGCGGCACCGCCTACCGCATGCTCTTCGGCTGGCCGCCCCACACGGTGGAACCGGGCGATCTCGTCCTCGTCTGGGGCGGGGCGGGCGGGCTGGGATCCTTGGCGATCCAGCTGGTCACCAACGCGGGGGGGCGCGCGATCGCGGTCGTCGGTTCCGCGGAGAAGGCGGAGTACTGCCGGTCGCTCGGCGCCGTCGGCTCCATCAACAGGAAGGACTTCAGCCATTGGGGCGTGCCTCCGAGGTGGGACGCTCCGGAGTGGGCGGACTGGCTGGCCGGGGCGAAGGCGTTCGGGAAGGCGATCTGGGAGGCGGCGGGGGAGAAGACCAATCCCCGGATCGTGTTCGAGCACCCCGGAGAGGACACGATCCCCACGTCGAACTTCGTGTGCGACCGCGGCGGGATGATCGTGATCTGCGCGGGCACCTCGGGCTACGACACCCTGATCGACGTCCGCTACCTGTGGTACCTCCAGAAGCGCTACCAGGGCTCCCACCTCATGAACACCGAGCAGGCGGCCGCGTTCAACGACCTCGTGCGCGATGGAACGATCACGACCACGCTCGGCGCGGCGTACCTCTATGACCAGATCCCCCACGCCCATCATCTGATGGAGGAAGGTGGGCTCCCGGAGGGGAACGTCAGCTGCCTGGTGAACGCCCCCCGGACGGGGCTCACGACGTTCCGTTGACCGCCGAAGCGGGTCACGTCCCGCTCAGCGCGTCTGGACCAGTTCCACGAGGACGCCCCCCATCGACCGGGGATGGACGAACGCGATCAACGTGTTCCTCGACCCCTGCCTGGGCACGCGGTCGACCAACCGGGCGCCCTGCACGTTCAGGTCCTCGAGGGCGGCGGCAACGTCCCGTACCCGGTAGGCGACGTGGTGGAGTCCGGGCCCACGCGTAGCCAACGAGCGCCCCACCGGCGAGTCGGGCCCGACCGCCCCGAGCAGCTGGATGAACGAGGACCCGACCGCGAACAGCACCTCGTCGACCCCCTGATCCTCCACCCGTTCCCGAAGGACCGGTTCGACCCCCAGCATCGCGCGGTAGCGCTCGACGGATCCCTCCAGATCGTCCACCGCGATACCGACGTGATCGATGTCCACCAGATGGATCGTCACGCTTCCCCCATCACGATCTCCTGCGACGGATCATCGGCTCGAGACCCTATCCGTCTTCCCCGCCGGCTGTGGCGAGGGGGCGGGGGGGTCCGGACGTCTAGACATCCGGTCCCCCGAGCGAGCCGAAGGTCCGATAGCCGGGTGAGGCCATCCGATGTACGGTTGATCGACCGGGACATCCCACGACGACGAGGAGCACGCGCTCGTGAACGACAGGACGCCAGCAAGCCCAGCCGCACTCCTCGCAGGGTCCCAGCTCATGCAGCAGGGGACCGCCGACGTGTTCCGGCATCGTGAGCGTAGCCGTCTGAAGAAGGTGCTCCGCGCCATCACGGTGGTGTTCCTGCTCGACGCCTTCCTCTACAACTGGTACACGACGGGACACCGGATCGGGTTGCCGTCGTTCGGGCCCGAGTTCATCTACTTCTTGCCCGTGATCGGCATCTTCGTCGCGATCGCGTTCATGGCGCTGATGCCCTTCATGTTCGGGCGCTCGCCGCACCTCACGGTCTACCCCGAGCAGGTGGAGATCGGGCTCACCGAGATCAAAGGTCTCGACACGCAGGTCGACGAGGTGATCAGGACGCTCGACGTCTTCCTCGGGTACGCCACCTTCCGCGACGAGCTCGGCGGGACGCCGCGCCGCGGCATCCTGTTCGAGGGACCGCCCGGAACCGGCAAGACCTTCCTGGCCAAGGCGATGGCCAAGCAAGCGGGCGTGCCGTTCATGTTCATCCCCGCCCCGTCGTTCGTCTCCATGTGGCAGGGGATGACCGCCTGGCGGATCCGGGCGTTCTTCAAGAAGCTCCGAAAGGCGGCGCGCAAGGAAGGGGGCGCGATCGGCTTCATCGAGGAGATCGATGCGGTGGCGATGTCGCGCGGCGATGTGTCGTCGGCCACGGCTGCGCCGAGCGACCTGGCGCGCACCACGTCGGCGTTCTTCGGCTCGGGCGAGGGGAGCATGGTGAATGAGCTGCTGATCCAGCTCCAGTCCTTCGACACGCCACCATGGCGGGACCGGATGCGCGGCAAGCTGATCGCGTGGGTCAACGGGTACTTGCCGCCCAACCGCCAGTTCCGCTCGATCGGGCCCGAGTACCACAACATCCTGCTGATCGCGGCCACGAACCGCGGCGACTCCCTCGATCCCGCGCTGCTCCGTCCCGGGCGGTTCGATCGGCGCCTGTACTTCGACCTTCCCACGAAACAGGAGCGCCGCGACCTGATCGACTTCTTCCTGGCTCGGAAGTCCCACCACGAGCAGCTGGACGATGATGCCGATCGCGAACGGATCGCGCACGAGACCTTCGGCTATACCCCGGTCATGATCGAGCACCTGTTCGACGAAGCGCTGCTCGTGTCTCTCCGCGAGGGACGCAGGCAGATGAACTTCGAAGACGTGATGGAGGCGAAATTCACAGAGGAGATCGGCACCAAGCAGGTGACCAACTACACGGAGACCGATCGAGACGCCGTCGCCACCCATGAAGCGGGGCACGCCACCGTTGCCTACCTGGTGGGCGTCGGACGCCGGCTCGAGGTGCTCTCCATCATCAAGCGCCGCGGTGCACTGGGATTGCTCGCGCACAGCGACGAGGAGGAGCGGTTCACGCGGACCAAGACCGAGCTCGAGGCCGGTATCGCGATCGCGCTGGGAGGCCTCGCCGCCGAGGAGATGTGCTTCGGCGAGTCGGGAACGGGCCCCGGCGCCGACCTCGCCGCGGCGACGTCTCTCGCCGCGCAGATGGTGGGTTCCTTCGGGATGGCGGGGTCCCTGATCAGCTACGAGGCCGTTGCCGACGGACCCCTGTCTCGCTCGAACCTCGTCGGCAAGGTGCTCGGCAACCCCGAGACGAAGCAGCGCGTGGAGGACATCCTCGACGGACAGCGCGAGCGCGTCCGCGAGGTGCTGGCGGAGAACCGCGACATCCACGGGGCGCTCCGGGACGCCTTGATGGAGCACGACGAGCTCGTCCGCGACGAGATCCTCGAGGTCATCGAGAAGGCGCTCGCGAACCGACCCTGACCTCGCTCCGAGGTCGCGCTCGTACACTCGGCTCATGACCCGCTCGTTCATCGTCGCTGGCGCCCGGACGCCCATCGGCAAGTTCCGCGGGGGTCTCGCGCCGCTCCGCGCGGTGGACCTCGGCGGGGCAGCGATCCGAGCCGCCTTGGAACGTGCCCGTCTCGAACCCGATCAGGTCGAGTACACGGTCATGGGGCACGTGATCCAGGCGGGGCAGGGGCAGATCACCGCACGGCAGGCGTCGATCGCCGCGGGCATCCCGAAGGAGATCCCGGCGATCACCGTCAACAAGGTGTGCCTGTCCGGGATGTCGGCGATCGCGATAGCCGATCAGATGATCCGCGCGGGCGACCTCGAGATCGCCGTCGCGGGCGGGATGGAATCGATGACGAACGCCCCCTACCTCGCGCCGACGGCCCGGGAGGGCTCGCGGCTGGGCGACGCTCCGCTGATCGACGCCATGATCCATGACGGGCTCTGGTGTGCATTCGACGATCGGCACATGGGTGCGGGGACCGATGCGATGAACCGCGAATACGGCGTCACGCGCGAGGCGCAGGACGCGTGGGCCGCCCGTTCGCATGCGCGCGCATCGGCGGCCTGGGACGAGGGCCGGATGACGGAAGAGGTCGTGGTCGTGTCCGTCCCGCAGCGGGGCGGCCACACGGCGGAGGTCGCTCGCGATGAGGGCATCCGGCCGGACACCACGCCCGAAGCGCTCGCCGGACTCCGGCCGGCGTTCTCGCCGGACGGGACCGTGACCGCCGGCAACGCGTCGCAGATCAGCGACGGCGCCTGCGCCGTCGTGGTCGCCTCGGAAGCGGCGGTCGAGCGGCTCGGTTCCGAGCCGCTCGCCGAGATCGTCTCCTATGGGATGTCGGCGGACCGGTACGCGTCGCTGCACACCGTGCCGGCCCTGGCGATGGAGAAGGCGCTCAAGAAAGCCGGTCGATCCACCGCCGACCTCGAGCTCGTCGAGATCAACGAGGCGTTCGCCGGCGTCGCGTCCCACGCGGCTCGTCTGCTCGAGCTCGACGAGGCGATCGTCAACGTGAACGGGGGAGCGGTCGCGCTCGGCCATCCGATCGGAGCGAGCGGCGCGCGGATCGTGTTGACGCTCGCGCTCGAGATGCGCCGGCGGGGGCTCTCCCTCGGCGGCGCCGCGATCTGCGGAGGCGGCGGACAGGGCGACGCCCTGATCCTCCGCCGGTCGTGATCGCCTCGCCGGTCAGCTAGCTGTCGGACTGAAGCTCGGCGTGCCGGCGGAGCTCGGCCGCCAGTTGCTGATGGGCCGCTTCGGCCTCCCACGGCTGGTCCTGCGGCTGTCCGCCCGCCTCGTCGACGAGGATCTTCACGTCGGCCGCGGCCGCGGCGTCGGTCTGAACCTCGGGATCCGGGAGGAAGACGCGGAACGCCGAGCCCCCGCCATCGCGACTTTCGGCCTTCACCGTGCCGCCGTGCGCCTCGGCGAGCCGTCGCACGACCGGAGAGATGGAGGCGTCCGAGGACGGCTCGGGATCCTCGACGGAGAGCATCGCTCCTCCCTCCGCCCGCTGGAGCCGAACGACGATCGTCTTGCCGCTCTGCGTGCGTTCGCTCGAGGCGCGAAGCAAGCCGTTCAGGATCTGCTCCGTCCGGACCTGGTCGATCCGCACCTTGACGGGCTCCGCGACGACGCGGATGTCATGGTCTGAATCGGCCATCGCCTCTTCGACGACCCTGTTCACGAGCGACTCCATGTCGGTGCGCCGGACATTGAGGTTGATCGAGCCCGAGGCCAGCCGTTCGGCATCGGCGATGTCGGCTACCAGGTTGTCCAGCCGCCGGGCGTGCCCGGTGAGCTGCTTGATCAACTGCGCCTGATCCTTCTGATCCTTCTTGTGCTTGAGCAGCTGCGTGATGCCGTTGATCTTGGCGACCGACTTCTTCGCGTCGAGCGAGAGCTCCTTCATGAACGGCGTCGTCCCGCGCCGGTCCTCGACCGGCGTCTCGACGACGGTGTCCTGTTCGTCGCGCGCGACGGCATCGGCCGTTTCTTGCTCGCGGGTCTCGCGGAGCGCGTCGGACATCTGGTGCATCCGCAGGTCGCCTTCGATGACCTCGAGGCGGTTGCGAGCCGTGATCAGATCCGTCTCCAGCTCCTTGGCCCGGTCCTCGGCGGCGATCAGCTTCTCGGTCTGACCGGCGAGGCGCTCCTGGGTCACCTGGAGCAACTGGTCGATCTGCGCGCGGCCTTGGTCGTCAGCGAGTTCGAGCTGGCGCCGTGCCTCGAAGTCCTGAAGGCGGCGGTTGAGCTCCGCGTTCTCCGCGGCGGCGTCCTCGAGCTGCCGCACCAGCTTCTCCGCCCGCGCTTGCTGGGACGCGCGATCGCGATCGGCCTTCATCGTGACGTCCTCGGTCTCCGCGTTGCGCAGCCGTTCGGCCTCGAGCTCGCCGCGCAGCTGTTCGATCGTTCCGTCTGCGCGCGCCAGATCATCCTGCAACGCGGTGAGCGAGCGCCGCATCTCGTCGGCTTCCTTGCGCGCTTGACCAACCGCGGCCGTTCGCTCCTTCACCTCGGAGGTGTGACCCTTGAGCTCTCCGCGGATCCGAGCGATCTCGTTGTGCGCCTCGAGGAGCTGTTGCTCTCGGCTGGCTGCCTCGGCGCGAGCGGCGTTGACCTCGTCCCGCACCGCCTGCACGTCGTGTCCTGCCGTGTCGGCCGCCGTCTCGGCGTCGGCGATCCGGCCGCGCAGTTCCGTCTCGCGCTGTTCCAGCTGGCTCCGGTAGGACGCCTCGATCTCCTCGAGCTGGCGCTGGAACTCCTCACGCGTTGCCCGGACCTTCTCCTCGAGCTCGGCCTCGCGCTCGACGAGGTCGGCACGATGGGAGGCTCGACCGCTCTCGAGCTCGGCCTTCGCGGCGCGGAGCTCGTCCTCCAGCATGGCTGCGCGCTGCTCCTCGTTGCGGAGCGCGCGGAGCTCCGTGTGCGCATCCCCCAGTTCGCGCTGGGCGCTCGCGAGCTGCGCCTCGGCCGTCGTGAGAGCGTCTCGCACCTGCAGCATCTCGACGTTCGCCGCGTCGACCTCTTCCTGGCTGCGGGAGGTGGCTTCGGTCGCCCGCATCCCGGCGAGCTCTCGGCGGGTGGTGTCGAGCTGCTCCTTCGTCACGGCGAGCTCGGCGTTCAAGCCGATCGCTTCCAGCTCGGCTTCGCGGAGCCGCAGATCCTGCTCGTCGTCGTCGACGACGCGCATCGCCTCCTGGATCGTTTCCTGGAGCTGCGTGGCCAGGCGCTCGCGCTCCTTCGTGACGGTTCGCAGCTGGAGCTCGAGCTCCTGGACCTGTCCCTCCGCCCGCAACGCGCGTTCCTCGATCCGTGTGTCCCCGGCCGCGCTCGGCTTGGGCTCGCGAGCGAGCTGCTGGAACGACTGGAGCTCTTCCAGCGTCTTGCGGTACTGATCCTGCAACAGTCCGAGCCGCTCCTCCGCCGCGCGGGCGCGCTCCTCCGCCCGCCGCCGCGCCTCGCCTTCCTCCCTAAGGCCGGGATGGGGGCCGGTCGCCCGCGCGGGGTGCGGGACCACGACCGGGCGTGTCTCCACCCGCCCGTCCGCCGTGTCGCTGACCACCGCGAGGAGGCGCGCCACGCCGAAGACGGCAACGGCGAGGAGCACCAGCAGCGCGAAGAGGAACAGCGCGTTCGTTCGCCAGGGGCCGGCCGCGCTCGCGATCGGCGCGTCCGGGTGGGTGAGCTCGACGACGGCGGGGCCGCCGACGCCGGAGCGGAACCGCAAGGGGAGCTTCACCGAGAGCGTGCCGTCGAACTCGCTCGTGAGCGGAACGCCGCGGAGGGCCTCCTTGATCGAATCCTTCTCGCCCGGGAGCTGCGTTCCGATCCTGCTGGTCGCCGTCGAGTAGAGGATGGTGCCCTCGGGGGAGTACAGGGTGACCGAGTCGAAGTCGCTGGGGTCGATCACGATCGCTTGCATCTGGGCCGTGAGCTGGCTCGCTCGCTCGGCCGACGCCGGGCCGGTGAGATCGGCGGGCGTGAACGCGAGCGTGAGCGAGCTGTCGGCGATGGTCTGGGCCTGGTGGACGATCTGATCGCGGGCCGAATGACGGGCGTGGACCCCCATCAAGAGCGATCCGATGATGCCGAGCACGAGGAGCGCTCCGAGCGCTGCGAGCAGCGTCCGCGCGATCCTCCCGTACCCCTTCAACGAAGCGATCATCCCGTCCCCTCACTGCCACCCGTCGTGTCGCACCGCTCGTTCGAACTGGTCTCCGAAGGTGGTTATCGGCAGGGTTCCGCGCGAGCTTCAGGGGCAGATCGGTGTAGGGCTATCGGCCGACATCGGAGGAACTGCCTAGGCCGGGCCCGCGCCGGAAAGCACGCGCGTCTCGCCGCTGCGGACGTCCTTGTCGAGCACGATCAGATCCTCGATGAGCTGGCGCATCTGCTCGACGTGGGAGACGACGACGACCAGGCGGTCGACGTCACCCGCCACGAGACGGCCGATCCCGTCCATCGCACGGTCGAGGTGTTCGGCATCGAGGCTCCCGAACCCCTCGTCGAGCAGGAAGCTGTCGAGGCGGCCGCCTCCGCGCGTGACCATCTCGGCGAGCGCCAGCGCGAGGGCGAGTGACGCGAGGAAGGTCTCACCGCCCGAGAGCGAGTCCGCGGTCCGGTCGGCGGCTCCGGCGTTCATGTCGAGGACGTGGAACGCGTCATCGTCGCTGAAGCGGTAGGCCCTGTCGGTCAGTTCCTCGAGGTGCACGCTGCCCAGATCCGCGAGCGCGGCTCGCTCCTCTTCGAGCAGGTACGCCAGGAACCGCGACGGTTGGAGGTCGGCCGCGAGCCGTCGCGCGACATCCCGAGCTCCGGTCGCAACGACCAGACGACCCTCGAGATCGGCTCCCGCAGCGAGGGTCTCCTCGATCGATCGCACGCGTTCGGCCGAGGCGGCCGCGGCAGCGGCAGCATCGGCGACCACGCGGGCGACGTCCACGTCGGGTGGGAGGTCGAACGCCGCGAGCTCGGCGGCGACGGCTTCCGCCGCCGCATGGGCCTCCGCGGCCGCTCGGTCCCCGGCCTCCGCGGCCTCGGTGAGCCGCTCCATGAGCGTTTCCCCGAGCTCGACGTACGAGGAGCGGACGTCGGTCGAAGCGGTCCCGATCGGACGGGCCTGCCCCAGCAGGCCCCAGGCCGTCGCGAGCTCGTTGGCGAGGGTCGCGAGCCCGCGACCAGCCTCGTCCGCACGCGCGCGGCAGGTCTCCACTGCGGCGCGGGCCGCGTCGGCTGCCGCCGACGCGGCCCGCGCCGCACCTTCGGCCAGCTCGAGCTCGTGCTGGCGTTCGTCCAGCAGCGCCCGCGGGTCGCCGTCGCCCAGCCGGTCGACCAGCTCGCTCTTCGTCGCGGCGAGCGCCGCCTCGGCCTCCCGAGCGGCGTCTTCGCGCGCGGCGAGCTGGATCGCGACCGCATCGACGCGCTCGGCGCCGGCGGCCGCCTGCTCGAGGGCGGTAGCCATCGCCGCGGCCGCTCGTTCCTTCGCATCTCGCGCCGCGCCCTCGGCCGCCCGCGCCTTCGCGAGCGCGCGGTCGGCCGCCGCGACCTTGGGGGCGGCGCCGGCGCGCGGGACGCGCTCGACGACCCGGTCGCACACTGGGCAGGGCTCGCCGGCGATCAGCTCGCGCCGGAGCTCGTGCGCCATCTCTGCATGTTGGGTGACGTGCAGGGCGGATTCGGCCTCGGCGCGAACGGCCCCGGCTGTTTCGAGCGCCGTCGCCGCCGCGTCGAGCGCGGCGCGCTTCGTCGTCGCCGCTCGCGCGAGGCGCTCCTGAGCGGCACGGGCCGCCTTCGCCTCCTGCGCCGCGGTTCGGGTGGCGGCCGCCGCCAGGTCGACGGTCTTCGCTTCGTGATCCAGCTTCTCGACCAATGCCGCGAAAGCCTGGAAGGCGGCGTGTCCGCCGACGCGCACCGAGATCGCCTCCAGCTCGGCGCCGGCAACCTTCCGGGCGTCGTCGGCCGCCGTCATCTCCTCCTGTGCGAGCCGGACCGCGTCGTCGGCCGCCGCGGCCTCGTCCGCAACCTGCTCGAGTCGATCCGCCGATGGGAGCGCCGCGGCCGTCGCTTGCAGCTGCGCCGTCCGCGCCGTCGCCTCGGTCGCCTCCCGGAGCGCGACGTCGCGTGCCTGCGTGAGCACGTCGAGCCGCTCACGGGCCGCGTCCAAGCTCGCGTGTCGCGCCGAGGTCGTCTCCGCTTCGAAACGTGCCTCATCCAAACGTGAACGGGCCTCGTCCAGCCGGGAGCCCTCTCGCGCGAGCGCCTCGAGCTCGAGCTCGACGCCGCGGACCCGGTCTTTCGCCGCCGCAAGGGCGGCATCGAACCGCTCGTAGCCGAACACGCCCTTCAGCACGGCGTTGCGATCGGTCGGCGTCGCCTTCAGGAACTCCGCGAACCGGTTCTGCGCGAGCAGCACCGAGCGGCAGAAGGCGTCGAAGGTCATCCCCAGCAGCCGCTCGACCCGTTGCCGCACCGGCCGCTCCTGCAGGACCGTCTCCAGCACCTCCGCGTCGTCCGCGTCCTTCGCGAGGCGCTCGAGCCGGTGCTGGCTCTGGCCTCGCCGGCGGAGCGCACGCTGGGCACGCCAGATCTCCCCGTCCACCTCGAACAGCAGCTCGACGTGGCAGCCGTCCTCGAGCTGGTGGATCAGCGATCGCGTGTCGCGCTCGAACGACGGCGTCTTGCCGTAGAGCGCGAAGACGACGGCGTCGAGGATCGTGGACTTCCCAGCGCCGATCGGCCCGACCACGCCCACGAGCCTCCGACCCCGGAAGTCGAAGGTCGTCCGGCCCCGGTACGAGCGGAACCCTTGCACCGTCAGCTCACGCGGACGCATCGGCCACCTCTTCGAGCACCTCGCGGAACAGCCCGAGCAGGTCCGAGGGCGGCTCCTCACCCGTGTCCCGCCGGTAGTAGTCGGCGTACTGTTCCTCGTCGCTCGGCCGCGGTCCGTCGGAGCGGGCGCGGCGTTCCCCCGGCGGCCGGTACGGACGGACGTTGACCAGGAAGGGGAAGGTATCCGCGGCGCGCCGACCCAGATCCGCGTCGATCCCGCCCACGCGCACGGTGAGGTCGAGGTAGGCGTCGCGAAGCTCGTCGATCCGCGCATCGATCTGATCCCACGTCCCTTCGGCGCGGACGAGCGGCCGGCCGGAGACGAGGGGGATCGACGCCACCGTCGCGAGCCTGCCCGGTTCGGCGTCGACGATCACGACCCGCTTGGTCTCGCCGGCCTCGCCGAAGTCCAGCGGAAGGAGCGAGCCCGCGTACTGCCCCGGGACCGGCGATCCGGGGATCGGCTGCGGGGCGTGGATGTGGCCGAGCGCGACGTATTGCGGTCCCGGAGGGATCGCCTGCGCCGATGCGACGTACGCCCCGCCGACGTGGAGCTCCCGCTCGGAGCCCCCGACCTTCACGCCGCCCACCATGAAGTGGGCGACGAGCAACGGGACGAGATCCGTCCCCGCTCGCGCGACGAGCGCGGCGTCGAACGCCGCGCATAGGGCGGCGATGCGTTCGGCGTATTGGCCGTA
>WNGI01020923.1_pt1 | contig 16757 bp, 14 predicted proteins | sample 5400621 | NCBI WGS metagenome assembly WNGI01 (sample SAMN13153374, study PRJNA577476) | soil metagenome | isolation source: 20 cm soil or saprolite under Garry oak tree replicate 1 | place: USA:California | collected 2016-06-15 | reverse complement strand
TCGCTGGCAAACGCGTCCGACTGTGATGGACGATTCGATTGGATTTGCGTCTCGACCATGGTCTCCAGCCTCCCCTTGAGTTTTTTTCGGGCCGTAAACAAGTGCTTCTTGATCGTAGTGACCGGGAGCTCGAGGAACTCTTCGATCTCCTTCTGAGAAAAATCGCGGAGATAGAAAAGGGTAATGATCTGCTTTTGGATCGCCGGCAACTCCGCAATGGCCTTGTGGATTTCACTCCTATTTTCTGACGCCTCCAGCGTTCTCATCGGATCCGGCAGTGCTGCGGAAAGTTCTACAGACTCATCGAGCGGATGGCTCGGTTTAAGGCTTCGCCGTTCGCGGTCGCTATGCTTGATGACCACGCGCCGAAACCAGCCGGGGAACGCCGCCGGTTCCCGTAGTGCCGCGAGGTTTAGATAAGCCGCTATGAAGGACTCCTGTGCCGCATCTTGAGCCAGACCGGTATTGCCAATCATCGCGTACGCAATACCGTAGGCCATGTCCTGGCAGCGTTTCACGACCTCGGAAAACGCTTCCTTGTCGCCACCTTGTGCTGCTGCGACCCAATCCCGAAGTTCTCTTGCTGAATGATTTTTCGGCATCTGCCTATAAGACCCAAACAGAAGCCTGAAGGTTACCTCTGATCAGGTGAAAACGATAGGAATTTTGATTTGGGATACCGACGGTGAGAAGCCGGGGGCTCGTTTACAACCCAATCAGTAGATCGTTGACAGCCAGGCCCGACGGTTAACGCTTGTCGATCGAAAACACCGATGGCCATAAACGGGAACGCCCACTAAACTCCCCACACTCTCCAACTTGGCGGAAGTTTCTTTTCCATAAGCCGCGTATAGAGGATCCACTGTCCGTGATGGAGAATCTCGTGAGCAAGCATGCGCATCAAGTGCTGAAAGACGGAAGCCATTTCACCTTCCCACTCGATGGTCGCATTCCAGTCCACTCGCTCGACAGTCTGTACCAATTCTCGATCCAGCGCTCGTAGATAGGCTCTTAGAGCATTTTTAGAACAACCACCTCGATAGCGTTTGTTTCGGTAGTCGAATCTGATTTTCTTAGTATTCAAAGCCTCTTGGTAACACTCTTGTAGCCGGCCCACATGGCGAAACTGCTTCCAGAATGGCCCGAGACCCGGACCGGGAGTTTGGCCCAACTCAGTGTCGGTGAGCGAGTCGAGAAGATCGAGCGTCAGTCGCCGTGTAAAAGTCCACTCGCTTTTGAAAAGTTCCAAGTTGGTCATTTGATGCACACGTAGATATTGCGGTTGATGGAATAGAAGAAGGAACCCTTCTCGCCTTGCGCCTCTAGATCGGATAACCATCTTGCGAGGTCAATTTCAGCGACAGACTTCGTCTTCGTCAACCATTCCACCATCATTTGCGCTGCTTTGTAACCATAGAGATTTAGCAGCCACTCGGTGTTGATGAGCGAGTAGATCATTGGCCGAATCGAGTAGAAACTAGCGAGGCTACAGAGTCGATAAAGTTCCCGCCCGAGTTGGCCGTTGGGCCCGCTGTCGGTGAAGGCATGCACAATCCTCCGACAGAGTTCCTTGTCGTCGCAGGAAAACACCTGGGTATCGAAATCCGAATGAACGATCACTGCAGTACCGGTCGGCTTGAGCACACGATGGATTTCTTGCAGCGCTTTGGCTGGTTCTTTCACCCATTCCAGCACATCGACACAAAAGGCGCGGTCGAAATCGTCATCCGAAAAGGGAAGACCGAGCCCATCGCCCAATATCAGTTCTATCTGGGCCGGATTCCCATCTTTCTGTAACTTCGATAATGCATAGTCGTACCGCTTTGGGTCGTTCTCGAGACCAATCACTTTCCCGATTTTTGGATGTTCTCGTAGCAGAAGCCGCTCCGCTTCCGCAGTGTTACAACCGACATCAAGAATGAGGTCGTCCGCTTGAGGCAACAGAAGGGAAAAATAATAGCGCCACTGCTCGATGACATCAGGCATCGGATCGTCGAGGAATTCTTCTTGGGCCATCTGTTTAGGCGTTCTTTGACGCGGCTACCCGGAGATTTTAGACGCCGACGAAAAGTAACACTTCGGATAACACAGAAATGGAGTCTCCCTTCCACTCTTCCGCTTCGCGAAATAACTTTGGACGGTGCTTTGAAAGGTGGTTTCGGATCAACACAGGATGCAAACCGACCTGGGCAGCCGTGGCAAGCTCGTAATTCTCGCCGTCGGCGATGTAAAGACAGTTTTCAGGCCTGACGCCTAGACGGTCACACGCGAGCGAGTAGATACGCGGGTCCGGCTTTTTGAGACGCTCGCGGCTGGAGAAGATGGCGGAATCGAAGAGGGTGGCAAGCGGTGTCTCCGGCCAGAGAATAGGAATTTCGATCGAGCAATTGCTGAGCAGGCCGATTTTGTAACCGCTGCCTCTTAGTTGTGTGAGCGTCGCGATCGCATCCGGTTTCGGTTTAAGCGCCCGCCTGATTTGTTGCAGGCGCATCTCCACCGCCTTTTTCATTTTTTGTGGGCTTACTCGAACACCGATGGCATCGCAAACGTGTTCTAGGCTCGCTTCTACGGTTTGAAAAGTTCCATTGACGCGCATCTCCGTCGTTTGCCGCCATATCTGCGCAAACGGCTCGGAAGGCACTTCCAACGCCATAGCCAATCCACCAAGGTGCCGAATAGATCGAATATGACCACGTTAAGCTTCATTCGTTCGGTTGTGTGCCGAGCTTCACCGACGTTAACAGGTTCTTCGGTAAAAGCCATTCCCAGCTGACGATCGAGGCAAGTTTTCCAGGCGCATTACTTGACGAATAAAAAGTTTAGACCAGCGACGAGCAGAGTAAGATCGATGATGAGAACGAAAACAGACTCCGAAATTCGATCGACGATTTTCTTGCCGGCAAAAGCGCCGCCGATCATAAAGGGAACCAGAGTTAGACCCGCCGTAAGGACGTTGATTTCAATCAAGTGTGCTCCACCGAACACGCCGAGCTTGGAAATTTGCATCAACGTCGTTGCCAAGGCGTCTGTACCGATATACGCGCCTCGCACTAAGCCGTAGGCGAGAAAGAACGGAGCCATGAGCGAGCCCACGCCTTCGAGGAGACCATTCAACAAGCCGAAAACTGCGCCGATCGGAACGAACCACCGCGCCGAATTAAATTTCGGAGGCCGCAACCGGAGGCGCCGCCAAGCCACGGTTAAGAGCAAGAATATTCCCAAAATGCGCGCTAATACCATCGGTGGCGTCAAGACAAAAAGCATGGCGCCGGTTAACGCCAATGGGATTGACCCGAGAGAAAACCAGCCTACCACGGGAGTCGAGATATCTCGCCTATTGAACCAGGCTCGACCGAAATTGGAGGAAAGATTTGCAATGGTCAGGATGGGAATAGCTTCGCGCACGCCAAAATAAAGCACCAGGACCGGCAAAAGTAGGGCCGTACCGCCGGAACCGGCAACCGAGCCGAGCAGCGAAGCTAAAAAAGCGGTTGAACCCAAGACCAGGAGATCGAACGAGCCAATCAATACCAATACTCCCCAAAATTGCCGGAGAGGATAACAATCTCACCGAATTTTTGAATACACAAAGCAGTCCCTTGGCTCGGGCGATACGTTCGGGTGAACGATATACCGTCTTAGAATTCCCTCTCGTTGCATCCCTACTTTTTCCAGAACGCGCGCGGAAGCTTTATTTTCGACATCGCACACAGCCCAGACGCGGTAAATGAATTCGAGATTCCTCGCCCAGTCAACTATAGCCTTGGCCGCCTCGGTTATGTATCCACGGTTCCATTAGTTGCGGCTGAGGACGTATCCAATATCGGCCGCATGATCACGAACACGGCAAGCGATCATTCCGATAACGCGATCTTCTTGTGATCTCGTGATCGCCCATGAATATTCCTCGCCCGAATCCCATCTAGCGAGCCGCAACTGCAAGAACGGCGCAACTTCGCTTTTGTCTTTATATGGCCGCCAGCTGACGAACCGAGTGACTTCCGCATCTGACGCGTACGAGTCGAAAATATCGTTAGCGTCGAACATGCGTGGGCGGCGGAGAACAAGCCGTTTCGTCGCGATTACCTCAGGCGGCGAATGTAAGGATGTTAATACCACCGTGAAATTGTTACTCGTGACCGTGTTTAGAAAATATCCATTGTCGGAAATTTGGCTTCACCCCGCATGCAATCCCATAAGTAAACGGCGAGGCCGAGATCGCCAGTCCACAATGAATAACGAAGTTGCCCATATTGTTTCGCATGGCACTCGTATTGTCTGATCGCATGCATGGCGAATGCGCGGGCCCGCTCGAGCCACATCGGCTTTCTTGTTCTTTGGTAGAGTTTCAAAAAGGCATAGCCATTTCCAGCTGTACCGTGGCAAAGATTTGAACCTTTGACCAGCGGGCCGGCTTTCCACGTGAGTTCGCCGCCCTGGATCAATAAGCGATCAAGTGAGGAATTTACGCCGTGCGGGAAGTCGGCAATGCAATTGATTATGCCCGGTGCCCCATGACAATGTTGGACCAGGTATCTTGTGCCGCCCAAACCAGCAGGCCAATTGGCGTAGACTGGGTCAACACTCGCAGTGCGCACGAGAGTTTCCGCGGTGCGGGATGTTACAAGAGAAAAAATTTGCTGGTCAAGAAAATCACGTCCTTTTGCAATTGCCAAAACGTTAGCTGCCAGACCATGACCGGCTCCAAGATAAATGCTTGATCGGCCATACAGGTCCTGGGTCCAGACGTAGCAGTCATGCTCGCTATTCTTCTCCAGCTCGCCCACGAGCTGTCGAACACTTTGCAAATAGGCTTCTTTCCAGCGCCTATTCCCAGTGAATTCATACATAAACAAAGCGGCCAGCATCGTTCCCGGGGCACCCCACATGAATTCTCTCGTTGGATTATTCTCGTTTGCTAAGACGGCTCGATGAATTGCGTCAGCGATAACATCAGTCGGAAAGAGACGCCAGTGAACTAGTAGGATGCCAACGTCGCCCATCCAATATGACGCCGTCTCTCGCTCCGAAAGCGCCATCTCAACACGATTCTTTAACGCTAGCTCGTTGAGCGCTATCGAGTAGTCTTCTTTGACCGCGGTAGCGCCGACCTTGTTTAGGTAATCCAAAGTCCAAATAACTCCCGCCGCGCCAAAATAGAGCATTTTGAGTGGTTCGGTTAAATTGTCTCTGAATTTGTCGAGAGGATGGATTGGCCAGAGTCTGTGCTGATCAAATCGTTCGCGAGTATCTCGGACTATTTCATCGATGACTCGAACTGCCCGATCCTCGTCCCAGTCTTCCTCGATCAGTGCTTCATGTCTGGCTTCTTCGTACATACGCGGCTCCCGACGTTAGCGGGTGGCATGGCGCAAAAGATTGGCGCCTTCGATTCTCAAACGGTACGGCCAGGTGTTTTCTTCCCATTCCGTTTTCTTAGGATCGAGTGAGTGTGTGCAGCGGGCACCGTAGGCGATAAAGTAAACGCAGTGGGCAAATAGAGATTGTCGTTCCAGCTTGGAGAAGGGCCGTCCTCGGGCTTCTTCGTAATCTGCGACATAAGCGTGAATGTCGTCAGCTGTCGGAATTCGCTGAACACGTTCGAGTGACCAATCCGCGGTAAAGCCGTGCGCGGAAAGACCGACCAACTCTGTCTCCGTCCGTAGCGCCAACGAGTCCCAGTCATAAGTCGCAACGATCTTTCTATTCTCGAAGCGCAAGTGTTCGACTCTCCAATCCGCATGGCCGAGAAGGCGGTCCATCATGAGCTTCAGCTTGGCACGCGCGGCGCGCGAAAGCGTCGATCCATTCTGCGCCTCCGGCGGTCTTTTCAAAATCGAACAATTTGCTGTGCTGCTGCGGGTAGAGCGAATTGCCTCGTTGGAAATGTTTTAAGCAGGAGACATCGCCCTTAAAGGATCGGAGCAGTTCGAGCAACTCAGCGAGTCCTGCGGCGATCGTCTTCCGGCACTCCGGTTCAAAGCCGTTTCCGCGATGACCGCGATCCCATAATTCTTCAACGGTCGCGAGGCCTCTGGCAAGCGGAGTGGGACCGAGAAGGAGTTTGGGACAAGGGTAGTTTCGATCAGCAAGCGAGGCCATCACCGCGCTAATCGCGCCGAGTGATTCACAATCAAACTTTAGATCTGGATTTGTTTCGGGCGGCGGGCGAACTTTGATGACGACGTTACGGCCATCTTCAAGCTGCAGACCATGCGTGCTGCCGATGCTCGCGCCGTAAAAGAGGTAGCCGCGAACTCTACTGTCCAGGTGGTGTCGGCAAAACCCCTCAACCATCGTCGCGATCTGCCCGGCATTGTCCGTGCCAAAGCAGTCCAGCTCGACAAACGGTGAGTCCCAAGTCTCGATGTCTTTTCGGATGGTTGCAACGGGATCGAAAACGAGTCGTGTCATGTCACCCTCTTTCTATCGAATTAACTTGAGGGGACGATGGCAGTCTTAGAGAGACAAAAGTACTCGTTATGAAACCAGCAGCTAACCTCCGCCTCATGCGGGTGGCGACGGAGCGAACGCACTGAGTTAGCGTCGCCTCTTTGGAATGCTGCCTTTAACTTGTCATTCAGCTCCGGATCGCGCGCGCCGGAACAGGGGAAAATCATCGTCGGACAAATGAAGCTGGCGGTGAATCCATTCGGTTTACTTTTGACCTTCAGTATTTGGCCCGAATCGGGCGTATCGGAGTCGTTAGAAACCGTAAGCGGTAAAATGAGTCGGCCGCCGGGTCGAAGTGAGTCCAACCAAGTCGCACACGGATGTGTGGCGCTGCCACCGTCGGCCTCGAGCACTTCGACCTGCGAAACATTTTTGAGATTGCTGCGGGCAAGAACCGCAAGTTCTGAATCAACTTCGACGGCGATGAGATGACCGTCGGCTCCGATGACTTCTGCCATGATGGCGCTGTAGTAACCCGTACCGCAGCCGATATGTAGAACCCTATCGCCCGGGTTCAGCTCGAGCGAGTCGATTAGAGTGGCTACAAAGGATGGCTGGCCGTTGTTCAAACTGCGCTTGGCATCAATCGCGACAAGGATATTGTGGTAAAGTTGCTTGGGATCGGCATCTGCAGTGTCTCGGTAGTAGGTCGCTTCGTTGTTGTCGTCAATCCAGTGAGAAGGGTTTAAGATTTGCCACGGTCCAGGCCCGAGGAAATGCTCACGGGGGACTTTGGCGAACGCTCGCACAAGCGCTTCGGATTGAAGATTGGCCACCGCGCGGAGTTCCTCGGCGTAATATTGACGTTTTGCATCCAATTCACTCATTGATCGCCCTGTAGTCGAGAGTCTGATCCGTCGTTATTCAAAGATCCAATCCTGCACATCACAGATCGGTTGGTAGCCGATCTTCTGGTAGATCGAGTTCGAAGTGGGATTGGTTAGATCGGTATAGAGGCAACAAAACTGTTTGCCGGAATCCAGCATCCGTTGTGTCAGAGCGGTGACGCATGCAGTGGCATAGCCTTTGTTTCTCAAGTGCCGCGGTGTGTAGACCCACGAGATTGCAACGCCGTGCGCGGTCTCACGCTCAATAGCTGCCATAGAGACTGCCTCGTCGGTTTCCCAAACAAATATGGACTGGTCCGCGAGTTTTCGTGGTAACTGAGCCTTGAAATAGACGGTCTCATCGTCGATCCGGGCGTCTATGCAGAATTGTTCGCACCAATCTGAAAGCAATGCTTGATCGACTTCTTTCGCCGGCTTCAATTGTCCAAACGCATGAACCGGTGGGATCACCTTCTCGCACGCATAGATCCGCTCGCTCATCTTTAAGTGGCAGGAACGTCCTGTTTTACTTGTCCAGTAATTGGCAAATAGTTTCGCTTCAGCCTTGGGACCAAGGACGCCGGGAACCGAGGCTGCTCCTTCCAGCAGGTAGTCAGCGAGAAGTGTCACGGCTGGATGGGGCATGCGGGTCAATAGAATTCGGCGCGGAGGCGCCATAAGCGCGGCGCCGACGATTGTTCCGTTTCCCTCCACAGTCAAAAAATAGGGAGAACCCTTCAATTGCTCCGCGCAGGATGCGAAATACACCGCTATCCCCAAAATCAGATTGTTTTTCGCCTCTGCCTTCTCAAGCCAGGGCTTTGTTCGCGCGAGAAATTCCGCTGCTGTTTTGTTCCGGATAACCTGCACTGGGTTTCTTTCTAAAGGTTTTCGATGTGTACCGGTTCCACTGGCTCCGCCAGTTCGAAGCCAAAGACCTTCGAATAGAAGTACAGCTCCGCCTCGAGCACGCGTTTGATATTTTCCGCTTTGCGAAAACCGTGCTGCTCGCCCTCGAACGTGAGATATGCTACCGGCAATTTCTTGGCGCGTACGGCTTCGACCATTTTCTCCGCTTGATTGGGTGGGACGACTTTGTCTTCCAAGCCTTGGAAGAGAATCATCGGGCAAGACAAGCGGTCAGTGAAGTGAATCGGCGAGCGTGCGATATAAAGATCGCGGTGCTCGGGATAGGGGCCGATCAAGCCGTCGAGATAGCGCGACTCGAACTTGTGGGTGTCTTTGGCTAGCGTTTCGAGATCGCTGATGCCGTAGTGGCTGGCTCCGGCTTTAAAAACATCGCGGAACGTGAGCGCGCAGAGCGTCGTGTAACCGCCGGCGCTGCCGCCGCGGATCGCAAGGCGATTGCCGTCGACTTCGTCCTGCGCGGCGAGATAACGCGCGCCGTTGACGCAGTCATCGACGTCGACGATGCCCCATTGGCCGTTGAGCCGTTCTCGGTAGGCGCGCCCGTAGCCTGAGCTGCCGCCGTAATTCACATCGAGAACGGCGATGCCTCGGCTGGTCCAATATTGAATCGAGTATTTGAGCGACGCCGAGCTCGATGATGTGGGGCCGCCGTGACTCATGACCAACAGCGGCGGTTTTTCGTTTTCCGGCGCGGTATAGTCTTGATTCTGCGGCGGATAAAAATTGCCATGAGCAATAAGGCCACCTTCGGTGGGAAACTCAATGGCTCGGGGAGCGGAGATATATCCGGCGTCAACAGTTGCTTCTCGCGACCGTTGCAGGACTTCAAAACGTTTTGTCGTCAATTCCAATGAAACAATGGACGTCGTATCGGTCGAAGACGCGCCGATGAACAGCACGCGATCACCAGCAGTCTGAACTTGGGAGATCGTGGTGAACGGCACTTCGATGGTCCCCAACGCTCCTGTCGCGGTGTCCAACGTGGCAAGGTAATCACTGCCGTCCTTTGTGTAGGTACAGATAATTTGTTTTTCGGATACAAAGCTAAAAAGCCTCGTGCCGAAGACCCACTGAGGTTGGCCGAACTCGGCGTCCAACGGACAGAGCGGTTCGACTTTGGATTCTTTCAACCGATAGAGATTCCACCAGCCGGTGCGGTCGGACACGAAATAGAGAACTCCGTCTGGCGACCATTCCGGCTGGAAAATCGATTCGTCGACGCCGCCGGCGATATATTCTTTCTCAGTCACAGAGCCGCCGTCGTCAAGCTTGCCGACCCAAAGCTCCGTGCCGTTCCACGGCATGTTGGGATGATTCCAAGTGAGCCACGCCAGTTGAGAGCCGTCGGGACTCAGACGTGGCGATGAATAAAAGTCATTTTCGGAAACGACGATTTGTCCGGCATCGCCACCGTTGAGAGCGACGCGAACGATGGAATTGACAGCTTCGCCTGGCCCGGAATGATCCTCGCGTACGCAATAAAAAACATTCCTACGCCGATCGATTTGCCCGTCGGAGTACCGCAAACCAGATCCAGGGGTCAATGGCTTCAGTTCAGAGTCGAGATCCTGGAGATAGAGGCGTTGATCGGTGAAGTTTGAAAATACAATGGTTCCATTTGAAACTGCATAATCACCGCCGCCGTACTCATGTATGCGCGTGCGGGCGTTGAATCCCGCCGGCGTGATATCAGTTGTCTTACCGTCGCGTGAGCGACGGACAATGACTTTTCTGCCGCCCTCTTGAGCGCGTCGCTCGATCCAATAGATATCTTCGCCGTCGATGCGGATTTGTTCCAGACCGATTTCGCCGCCAGCGACGAGATCGGCTGTGATCGGCGACTTCCAGGAACCGTAGGGTGAGACGATTGACATCACGAACGTCTTTCTCGCCGAATTAGTCTCTCAACAGTTATCTGCTGGCGGAAACTTTTTCGCTGGCGATCCACGCATTCATCTTCGCTTCGAGTCGATCCAATGGCAGAGCGCCGTCCTTGAGTAACTCGTGGTGGAAGTCGCGAACGTCGAATTTGTCGCCGAGAGCCAGCTTCGCGTTGGCTCGGAGCTCGGAGATCTTAAGCTGGCCGATCTTGTATGCAAGCGCTTGTCCCGGCCACACGATGTAGCGATCGATTTCAGCGGCGACTTCCAGTTCCTGCTTCACGGTGTTTTCCACCATGAAGTTGATGGCTTTCTGCCGGTCCCAACGCAAATAGTGCATGCCGGTGTCGACGACCAGGCGGCTGGCGCGCCAGATCTCGTACATGAGCTGCCCGAACTTCGTATAAGGATCGCCGTAGAGACCCATCTCGTCGCCAAGCGACTCGGCGTAAAGTCCCCAGCCTTCGACAAACGCCGTGTAACCGCCGTAGCGTCGGAAGTTGGGGATGTTCTGTTGCGATAAGGCCATCATTTCGTACTTTGGTCTGATCTCGGGCTTGAAAGTATTCACGCTGAATATCCCCGCGCGGGAGCCGTCGGCGGCGGGTCCACGGTAAAGTCCGGCGGGACTATCGGGCGCAATATTTGCCGGCACAGGCTCGATGCCGTAGGGCATGCGCGGCAGGGTACGAAAGACTTTCACCAGCAACGGATCTATGCGCCGGCTCAGCGCGCGGTAGGCTTCAAGTACTTCACTCTCAGTTTTGAAGTAAAATTTCGGATCGCGGCGCATAAACTTGGCGAATTCGGCGAAGGAACCTCGAAAGCCCAATTTGTCGATGATCGCCTGCATCTCGGCGCGGATGCGTTTGACCTCTTTTAAGCCGATTTCGTGAATCTCCTGCGGCGTAAGATCGGTGGTGGTGTTATCACGCGTCGCGTAGGCGTACATCGCCGCGCCGTTGGGCAGCTGCCATATGCCGACGTGATCCCATGCCGCCGGCAAGTAGTCGCTAACGATAAATTCTTTTAACCTGCGATACGCCGGAACTACGGCGGTAGCGATCGTCTCTTGCGCAGCCTCGGCGAGACGAGCCTGATCGGACGCCGACACCCAAGAGGGGAAGTGGGTAAAGGGTTTATAGAGCGGACTCGCTTTCGGATCGCTGACGATTTGATGATCGATCTGGGCCGGAACTCTTTGCAGAACGATCTTGGGATGAATGATTCGTTCTTTGATTCCCAAGCGCATCAGTGCAACGGTCTGTTCGATGCGCACGGGAAGCGCTTTTAGCCGCGCTAGCCAATCTTCGTAGTCTTTGAGGGTTTCGAAGCGTAGATCTTGGGCAAGTTGGTTTACAGTGTGCACGCCACCGAGTTGATTGAGCGGCAGAAGGTACCAGCGATACTGAAAACCCTCGATCTCATATTCACAATTTCTCTTAAAGAGGTCGAAGTTCAGTTGATCCGCGGGCGCGAGCGCGGCGCGGTCGATCTTCATTAGCTTGGCCAACGTCTCGATATCGTGATCGTGCCGTTTGTAAATCGCGTCCAGACTGATATCGCTCCAAATGTGATTCCAACGCCGGTCCCCCAAGCTGGAAGCCCAGGTTGGATGTTGCTCCATCTGGTAGTTCCACTCGGTGGCGAACAGTTCGTGCAGCGCTTTGGCCGCGTCATTGGCGCGCGAATCCTGAGCGAACACGCCGGCGTAGAACAGAAAATACAAAACGATTGCGCGCGCGGCGCAGAGAACTGATCGTTGCATGGGATTTTTTCGCCCAGGTCTAAATCGCTTAGGCGCCGACCGGAATCCTTAAGAGCTTTCGCGCGTTGCCGTGCATCATCGCTTCGCGCTCCGCCGCGGTGCATTGCATCGTTTGGATTTTCTCAGCGGCCATCCAGTCGCCAAGATCGAACGGGTAGTCGGTGCCGACCATGACGTGCTCCGCGCCGACCATGCGTTTCAAATACTCGACGGTCTCAACGCGATAGACGAGGTTGTCGAAGTAAAGATTTTTTAGATATTTGCTCGGTGGTTGTTTGGCGGGCATGCGTGAGGAGCCGGTGCCGCTGCTGAAACCGTTATCGAACCTGCCGAGATGATAGGGGAAAAACCCGCCGCCGTGAAGCAGCGCGAGCTTTAAATTCGGAAAGCGGTCGAACACGCCGCTGTAAATCATGTAACCGACGGAGAGCGTGGTATCGGCTGGATTGCCGCAAACAGTGCGCAGTCCGTAACCACCCATCTTGTCGCCGCCCGCGACCCATTCGGGATGCATGATCATCAGCACGTCCAATTCCTGCGCCTTGGCCCAGAAAGGATCGAAGTCTTTGCTGTCGTAGTATTTTCCGACGACGTTGGAAGCGAGGGTGACGCCGGACATTTTGAGATCGCGAATCGCGTGCTCCAAAACTTTGGCCGCGCGCGGCGGATCTTGCAAAGGCACGGTGGCGACGCCAACGAAGCGGTTGGGATGGCGTTTGACCAGATTCATAATGCCTTCGTTGTAGAGCTTCGACCAGGTTTCGCCTTTGTTGCCGTCGAGCTCGTAGCCGACGCAGGCGGTATGCACTTCGACCGTGGCGATGCCAACGTTGCCTTTGGTCATAACGTCGAGGCGGTTATTCACTTCCGCCATGCGCGGATCCGGGTTCAGCCGGTTGCCTTTGGGAAATTGGATTTGCAATGGATTGTCTTTGTCTGTCTTCGGCGGAAAGTATTCGACGCCAAGCGCTTTGCCGTTGCGTTTGACCTCATCGATGAGCTCCAGCGGAATGTAATGATGATGAATGTCGATGGCGGATGCCGTGGTGCGGCTCGTCGTCGACGTAGTCGCGCATCCCGCCAATAGGCCGGACGAGACTACCGCGGTCTTTGCGGTGAATCTTAGAAAGTCACGTCGGGTGAGATTTAAAATATCGCTGCCCATAAATTGCCTCCGATTAAAGGGCGCGGCTGAAACCCGCCCTACGACAGAATAAATTCTCTGATCGCCGCATGCGCGGCGCTCGGGTTGGTCGCTAGATAGTGATGCCCTTCGCCTTTCAAAACGACGAGCTTGGCATGGGGAATCTCTCTTGCCAGATCGTGCGCCGCATCCCAATGAGTTCGGTCGGCGGCACCGTGGTGCTCATCATCGCCGACGAGCACAAGCGTGGGAACTCGGATGTCTTTCAATCGATGCGTGTGGTCATGCGCTTGGCGCGCCAAAATAAAATGTAAATAATTCTCCAACGGCGCGATACCGGACATCCTCACTTGGAGAAAGTTTTCGATCAGCTCCGGATGGGTCGCAACAAATTCTTTGGTCCAGCCGGTTTCGATGGTGTGTTCGCGGATGTAACGTTCAAAGCCTTCACGCACCATATCGCGACACATGGCGAGGGGAATGCCTTGCGCGCCGGGATGAGCGGCGCCGCTGGAGGCGAGGATTAGTTTCTTGACCTTGCGCGGATGATCGAGCGCCAGAAGCTGCGCGACCACGCCGCCCATGGAGTGGCCGCAGACGATGGCTTGCTCGACATCCAAGTGATCGAGCAGCGCAGCGGCGTCGTCGGTGAACATCTTGATCGAATATTTCTGGATCGTTTTACTCGACTTGCCGGTGCCGCGGTAGTCGAAGACGATGACTTTGTGATCGCGGGAGAATTCAGGGATCTGGTGAAATTTCCACGCCTGGTGGTCGAGGCCGGTGACGCTGCAGAATAAAAACGGTGGGCCGTCACCGTGAACTTCATAGTAAATCTCGGTATCTTTCAGATTCAAATTGGGCATGGTCTCATCAAGGGCGCAGCATGCTGCGCCCCTACCTCCTTTATTTGGAACTTGCACCGTAGGTAGCGTACAACTTGTCGATAAAGCCGCTGTCTTCGAGTTTGCGCATGAGCCGATTGTCGATGACATCTTCCGGTTTGACTTCGCCGACCTTGGGATTGCGCGATCTTAAAAGCCGCTGCGCGTTGCGCAGTCCTTCGAGGGACGCGAAGGGTTTTCTATCGACGCCGCGCACGAGATCCAAGTACGCGTCCTCGGCGCCCGACGCGTCGACTTTGAGCCAGCGCGCCAAGGTCTTGAGCACGATGGGCTTGTTTTTCGGCGCCAGAGAAAATACCAAAGCTTCGATCTCACCCTTCAAATAGCTTTCCGCGACATCGGGACGCTGTTGTAACATCGAGTTTGGAACAACCATCGACTGGCCAATCAGCAAGGATTTAAGATCGCTGTAATCGCCCATGATGATCATTCCCTTGTTTTTGAGTTGGCGAGTAAAGACGCCATCGACGGCGGCGGCATCGCACAAACCGCTTTCGACGCACTGCACTTGGACCGCCTGGTCGCCGATGACTTGCAGCCGAATATTGTCCCGCTGCTGATCGAGACCGAGATGCTCCAACCAAAGCAACACGCCCATCCAGCTTGTGCCGCCGATGCTGGTGATGCCGAAAGTTTTGCCGCGTAAATCCTCGGCGCGCTTGATGTTGGGACGGACGACAAGGTCGTAGGTGTTGCGCGTGTTAAAAGCGGCGAGGAGTTTGAATTCATGCCCAGCGGCAACGGCAGCCAGCATGGCGCTGCCGCCGGTGCGGCCGATATGAATGCTGCCGGCCGCTAACCCTGCGACCAGAGTCGGCGCGCCCCGGATGAACACCGGATCGACCTCGATGCCATACTTGGCAAAAAAGCCCTGCTCCTGGGCGAGCCAGAGCGGCACGATCCGCGCCGTGTAGGTGGCATAGCCGACGACATATTTCGACGGCGCTGCTGCGAACGAAGAAGGTACCTGGAGGAATTGCGCCGCGATTAGAACGATCGCGATCGAAACAAGTCTTGCTCCATTCCGCTGTTCCTGTGCGCTCATCGGATTTGGTCTCCAAAAGACGCCGAAGAGTTTTTGTTCGTTTTGCTAGTCCTTAGTTCGTTGCTAAGATCAAAGCGAGATCCTTCGCTGACGCTCAGGATGACGGCAAGCAGCCGGTCCTGCTGCTTGCCGTCACTTAAAGCTCGCGCCTTGCGCCGCAAAGGCGCGATCGATGAAGCCGCTCTCGTCCAGTTTGCGCATAATGCGGTTGTCGACGACATCTTCGACTCTGAGGTCGGCAATTTTTGGATTTCTCGGTTTTAGCAGGCGCTGCAGATTGCGCATGCCCTCCAGGGAAGCGAATGGTTTCCGGTCGATCCCACGCAGCATATCTGAATAGCCCTCCTCGGCAGCAGCGGCATCGACTCGCAGTCGCCGCATGAGAGTTTTAATCACAGCAGGCTTGTTCTTGGGCGCTGTCGCGAAAGCGATTCCTTCGATTTCTCCCTTCAAGTAGCCTTCCGCGATATCCGGATGCTGCTGCAGGAAAGCGCGCGGCACGATCGTCGATTGACTGACGAGAGGCTGCTTGAGCTCGCCGGATTCGGCGAGAATGGTCATGCCTTTTTGCTTCAGCAACTTGCTATAAACACTATCGACGAACACGACGTCGACAACTCCCGATTCGAGCGCTTGCGACTGCATGCCTTGATCGCCGATCGATTGCAGCAGAATCTGGTCACGCTGCACGTCGATGCCGAAATATTCGAGCCAGAGCATGGCGCCGATCCAAGTTCCGCCTCCCACGCTATTGATAGCGAGCTTTTTGCCGCGCAGATCTTCTGCTCTCTTGATATTCGGGCGAACGACGACGTCATACGAATTGCGGCTCGAGAATGTCGCCAGCATCTTGATTTCATGGCCTGCGGCCACGGCGGACAAAACCGCAGCGCCTGCCGTACGGCCGATATGAATGTCCCCCGCGGCCATTCCGGTAACCAGGTTCGCGCCATTTCGCAACAGCACGGGCTCGGAGTCGATGCTGTACTTGGCGAAGAATCCTTGATCGCGCGCCATCCAGAGCGGCATCAAGCGCGGCGTTGTCGCCGCGTAGCCGATAACGAGTCTTGATGGGGCGGCGGCAGAGAAACTGTTAGTTGGGGTTGCAACAAGCGCCAGCGTAAACCAAAAAAGGGCACTCAGACGATTCATACTATGATTCCTTTTGGCATCAGCTATCAGTGCGGGGCTAATGGCACAAGCACCAAAATTTTTGCATTATTGCTTCGAGCTTATCCCTTGTAACGCGTAGGCTTTGTCGATGAAGCCGCTTTCATCGAGCCGGCGAATGATGCGGTTGTCGACGACGTTGTCGATTTTGACTTCGCCGACTTTCGGACTTCTTAGCGCCATCAGGCGCTGGACGTTGCGCAGTCCTTCGGGTGACGGATAGGGTTTGCGGTCCATGGCGCGATGCAGATCGGCATAGCCTTCTTCCGCAGCGGCGGCGTCGACTCTGAGCCGGCGCATGAACGTCCTGATCACGGTCGGTTTGTTTTTCGGCGCCAGCGAAAAGGCGATCGCCTCGACTTGAGCTTTCAGTAAATTTTCCACCACATCGGCGTGCTGCTGCAAGAATTTACCTTGCACGACGATCGCCTGGCTGGTAAACAGCTGCTTCAATTCGGAATACTCGCCCGCAATGTTGAAGCCTTTCTGTTTCAGGCGGCGGCTAAATACGCCGTCGAGCACGGCGGCGTCGATGGTGCCGTTTTCGAGGGCTTGCATCTGAATACTTTGATCGCCGATGACTTGGAGCTGGATCTTGTCGCGCTGCTCATCGAGGCCGAAATGCTCGAGCCAAA
>WNGI01002199.1_pt1 | contig 16759 bp, 18 predicted proteins | sample 5400621 | NCBI WGS metagenome assembly WNGI01 (sample SAMN13153374, study PRJNA577476) | soil metagenome | isolation source: 20 cm soil or saprolite under Garry oak tree replicate 1 | place: USA:California | collected 2016-06-15 | reverse complement strand
TCGGACCGAGCAGGCTTGCGTGTACCGCCGATGCCCCGAGGAGCGTCAACGCCGCCACGAGCATCAGCGCCATGCTGAACGTTCTCCCGGTGCGAGCCGCTCCCGGATCCAACTGCGCTACCCGAGGTCGTCAAGCGCGCCTGCACGGCGCGCGCGCTCTTGGGCGTCGATCCAGGTCTTCTCGATTACGAAGGGCTGCCAGAGGCTCGCGCTCACGCGCTTGATCTCGTCGTCGGTGTACGGCTGCGGGTCGCCGATGGTCATCGCGTAGGCGAGGCGCTTCGCGTTCTCCTCGAGATAGAGCGACAGGGTCACGCAGCTCGGCACATCGTCCGCGACGACGGCGACACCGTGCCCGCGCAGCAGGACCGCCCGATGCTTGCCGAGATCCTTCGCCATCGCGCCGCCCTGCGAATCGTTGCGGACGAGATCGGGGTCGTCGTACACGGGCACGACCTTCCCGAACGGCGCGCCGGCGTTGAACGCGGTGATGAGCGGCTTCCCTACCGTCGCGAACGCGGTCGCCGCAAGCGGGTGGAAGTGGGCGACGCTCCGGATCTCGGGCCGCGCGCGATAGCAGCCCAGATGCAGCGGAGTCTCCGCAGGCGGCTCGCCACTCACTACCGTGCCGTCGGCGATTTGCACGACCGCAACCTGCGCCGGCGTCACCGAAATACGCGAGCTTCGCCGGCCGTTGATGTACGCGACGTCGCCATCGCGGAGGCTGATGTGGCCGTGCATGTCGAAGAGACCGGCCGCCGCCATGACGCGGCATGCGAGGGCGACGAGCGCGCGATCTTTCGCGTCGTCGCTCACGTTGGATACCCCTCCGGCGATTCTTCGCTCGTCTCGTGGCCGATGTGCGCGTATCGGCGGCGGAAGCGAAGGAGCGCGTCGATCTTCGTTGTGTCGATCTCGTGCGCCTTCACCTCGCCCGTGATGAGGACATGGTCGCCCGTCTCGCGAGAGTCGCGGACGACGCACCAGAGGACCGCCATGCTTCCGGCGACGGCCGGCGCGCCTCCCGCATCCGGTGGTGCCTCGAGCGGCTTGATGCGCAGCGTCGCGAACTTGTCCGGCCCCTCCGCCGACTTGCCGGCGCGCTCGGCGATGTCCTGCTGCGACGCGTGGAGAAACGAGACGCTGAACGCGCCGCTCCGCTGGATGAGCTTGCAGGTGCGGCTTCCGGGGTGCTCGGCGATCACGATCATCGGCGGAACGAACGAGACGTACATCGCGGTGCCTGTCGCGCACGAGCGCTCGGCGCCTTCCGCGGCGCCGACGATCGCCACGCCGTGTGGGATACGGGAGAGGGCCGTGCGGGCGACCGCGTACCGATCCCCAGTGTTTTCGGCCATCCGGGCGAGGTTAGCAGGAATGGTCGAATGGTCTGATAATTCCGCCGGACCCGCCCAAGGGGGCGCCCCGCGAGGCGGGCGGGAGGTGGCACGTGAGTTCGGGCTTCGCGCTACGAGTCTCGGCCATCGCGATCAGCATGGCCGTCGTCGTCGGCTGCGGCGGCGGCGGCGCGGGCAGTCCCTCGAGCGCTTCGCCGACCGGCGCCGCGTCGGCCACGGCGACGCCGCAACCGATCAAGGTCCGCGCCGCGTACGGGAACGTGACTCCGGCGAACCTCGCGCCGTTCTACGCGAAAGAGAAGGGTCTCTTCCTTCAGAACGGATTGGACGTTGACCTGTCGCTCATCGACGGCGGCGGCAAGGCTATGGCCGCGCTGCTCGGCAACTCGGTGGACATCGCGCAGCTGGGCGGCACCGAGACGATGAGCGCCTATGTCGGTGGCGGGGACGTCCAGGCCATCACGCTCTTCGTCCCCGTGTCGCCGTGGGTCCTCATGGCTCCCGCCAGCTACACCGGTCCCAACGATCTCAAGGGCAAGACCGTCGGCGTCGCGTCGAAGGGCGGCTCGTCGGAGGTGGCCGCGAACCAGGCGATCGAGAAGCTCGGCCTCAAGCTCACCGACGTCACGGTGCTATCGACCGGTTCGGTCGCGAACCTGACCGCCGCGATGCTCGCGAACCAGGTGTACGCGGGTCCGGGCCATCCGCCCGACACGGCGGCGCTCTTGAAGGCCGGCTACAAGGTGATCATGGATCTCGCCGCGCAAAAGGTCCCGGCGGTCGAGAACTGCACCATCGTGACGAAGAAGTACGCGACCGAGCACAAGGACGTGATGCAGAAATACGTCGACTCGCTCGTGCAGGCGATCGTCGCGATGAAGAAGGACAAGCCCGGCACGCTGCCGGTCATGCAGAAGCTCCTCAACGTGACCGATCAGGACGCGCTGTCGGAAACCTACGACTACTACGTCACGCAGATCTTCCCGATCTACCCCGCGGTCACACCGGACGCGTGGAACTACAGCCGGGATGAGCTCGCGAAGACGAACGCCGCAGTCAAGGGCCTCGACGTGACGAAGGTGATCGACAACTCGTTCGTCACGAACTCGCAGACCCGCAAGGTCGGCGGCTAGCGGCCTTTCAACGCCGTCCACACCCTCTCGGCCGTTACCGGGAGGGTGTGGACGCGGGCACCGCTCGCGTCGTGCACGGCGTTCGCGATCGCCGCGGGAACGCCCGGATTCACGAGCTCGCCCGCCGACCGCGCGCCGTATGGACCGACGCCGTGGCCGTCCGAGAGATGCAGGATCCGGAGGGGCGGCACGTCGGCGATCGTCGGGAGCTTGTAGTCGCCGAGGTTCGCCGCGCGCACGCGCCCATCCTCGAGCGCGAGATCCTCCGTCAGCGCCATCCCCAGGCCATAGACGAATCCGCCCTCTAGCTGGCCGCGCAGACCGACCGGGTTGATCACCTGGCCGACGTCGACCGCAAGAACCGCCGAGAGCACTCGCACTGCGCCGGTCTCCGCGTCCACGGCGACTTCCACCGCGTGCGCGCACGCGCCGTGATCCTCGGCCGTCGCGTCGAAGGTCGCGCTTGCCTCGATACCCTCGCCCGCACTGAGCGCGCGAGCGGCGTCCGCGACCGAACGCCCGCCGAGCTTCTCCTTTAATGCGTTCGCGGCGGCGAGCGCCGCGCCGCCGTGCACCGGCGTCACGCGGCTGCCGCCGATGCCCGGATCCTGCGGGCCCTCGGTCGAGAGGCGGCGCACCCGGACCTTCGACGGCTCGATGCCGAGGGTCGCCGCGACGATCCGCTGGATGAGCGTGTGCTGTCCGCCACCCTGGTCCCCCACACCGGTGCGCGCCTCGACGGAGCCGTCGGGTTCGAGGCGGAGCGAGATCGTGGTGCTGCCGCGGCCGACATGCCGCACGCCGAGCGCGAAACCGATCCCGCGACCAGCCGGCCGGGCCTTCTCCGCGCGAATCTCGTCCGCGGCCCGCTCCAGCAGCGCGCCGAGGTCTGGACCGTGCCACGGCTCGCCGGTCGTGGTGAGGTCGCCGGCACGCGCGAGGTTGCGCCGTCGCATCTCGAGCGGTGTGATGTCGAGCTCCCGCGCGATGAGATCGAGATGGGACTCCGACGCGAAGACGTTCTGCGGCTGGCCGGGGGCGCGCATGTGCCCGCCGGGCACGTTGTTCGTGTAGACCGTCGCGGCCTCGTGGCGCGCCGCGGGAACGCGATACCCCTCAAGCGTCGAGACGCCGCCCTCGACGAGGAGCCGCGCGGTGGGCTTGCCGGCGGCGTACGCGCCGCCGTCGAAGAGGGCAGTCGATTCGTGCGCGACGATGCGACCGTCCGCGTCTACGCCCGTGCGCAACCGGATGCGCGAGGCGTGGCGGGGGTTCGTCGTCGTGAGCTCGTCGGCGTACCGCGTGATCGCGCGGACGGGTCGCCCTGCAGCCCTCGCGAGGTGATAGAGGACGAACTCGTCGGTCGAGAGACCCTTGGCGCCGAAGTCGCCGCCGATCGTTCCGTTGTCCACGACGATGCGGTCCTTCGCGAGGCCGAGCGTCGCGGCCATCTGATCGCGCAGGTTGAAGGGCGCCTTGTTCGTCGAGACCACGCGCACCCTGTCGCCCTCGAGCCACACGATCGCGGCGCGCGGCTCGAGCGGCGCCTGGTGGATCCGCGGCGTCGTGAACTCGTGCTCGAAGATTCGCGCGGCGCGCCCGAACGCGGCATCGACATCGCCGTGCGACTCCACGACGTGTCCCTGGTGATTCGGATGCGGGACGGCGGGCCGCTCGCCACGGCCCTCGAGGAACCGATACGAGGCTGCGTCGGGGTGAAGGACCGCGGCGTCGGCGCGGAGCGCCGCATCGACATCGAGGAGCGGCGGTAGCTCCTCGTACTCAACGGAGATCAGGCGGACCGCTTCTTCGGCGATCTCGCGCGTGTCGGCCGCGACCGCCGCGACGCGATCGCCGACGAAGAGGACGCGCTCCCAGCAGAGCACCGGCCAGTCCTGCAGGCGCCGTCCAAGGCGCTGGCCTCGCACATCCGCGCCGGTCAGGACCGCGCGTACGCCGGCGAGAGCACGGGCCCGTCCCGTCTCGACCGACACGATGCGCGCGTGCGGGTAGGGACTGCGGGCGAAGGCCGCCTCGAGGACGCGGGGCACGACGAGGTCCGCGGTGTATCTCGCGGCACCGGTCGTCTTGTCCACCCCGTCGATGCGACGCTCAGGCCGGTCGAGGAGCTCTGGATGGATCAACGGGCCGCGACCGTCGCGCGCAAGCACTCCGCGAATCCCGCGAGCACTTTGTCGGCCTGTCGCGCGATGAGTGGCTGGCCGAGCTCGCCGATGCGCCCGAGGATGGCGACGTCGCTCGCGATGCGGAGGTCCGTCGGCGCGTCGCCGCTCACCGTCAGATCGACGAAGGCGCGCACCGCGCCGCCGATGCGCTGATCCTCCGCATCGGCGCGCAGCCGCGCGGTACCGGCGGTCTCGTCGCGCGATTCGATCGCGACCGTTCCGCCGAGCGTCAGCTTCACGGGCCCGACGCGGATGTCCAGCGTCCCGCGCACGCCGCCGCCGTTGGGCGCGATATCGCGTGTCCCGGGGACGCACCGCGCCGCGACCGGCAGATCCATGAGCACAGCCCACACCTTCGCGCGGGGCGCGTCGACGGTCACGCGGTGCTCGAGCTTCACGCGACCTCGCGCAGCGCGCGCTCGGTCCAGACCTCGGCCATCGCGCGCTTGTACGGGGCGCTCCCGCGCAGATCGTCGATGGGATCGGTCGCCGCCGCGGCGAGCGCGGCCGCCTCGCGGATCGCGGCGTCATCGAGTCGACGCCCTGCCAGCGAGCGCTCGGCGTCGCGCGCACGCATCGGCACGGGACCCGCGCCGCCAAGGGCGATCCGCGCGTGCGTGCAGGCGTTACTCGCGTCGGTCGCGACCACGGCGGCCACCGAGATGGTCGCGTAGTCGTCGAGCGTCGCGGGCAGGAACTTCTTGTAGGTCGCGCGGGCACCGGCCGGCAGCGATGGGAGCTCGACGCGAAGCAAGATTTCGCCACGCTCGAGGGAGGTCTCGAAGAAGTCGACGAACAATGCGTCGAGCGGGATGCGCCGCTCGGCGAACCGTGATTTCGCGACGGCGACGCCGTCGAGGGCGAGGAGCGTGATCGGCGGATCCTGCGCCGGATCGGCGTGCGCGAGATTGCCCCCGAGCGTCGCCTGCTCGCGGATACGCACGGTCGCGACCGCCGCGAACGTCGACGCAAGCGCGGCCGCGTGGCCCCGGACGGCCTGCGAGCGCGCGAGCGCGCCATGCGTCGCGAGGGCGCCGAGACTCAGTCCTCCACCCGCGGTGCCGATCGCCCGCAGTTGCGCGATCCGGCGGAGACCGAGCACACGCTGCGGTCGCACGAGGTCCTGCTTCATCAGGATCACGAGCGATGTGCCGCCGGCCATGACGAGCGTGTCATCCGGATCGGCCGCCAGGATCTCGAGCGCTTCATCGAGTGTCTCGGGCTCGACGTAGTCGAACGGTCTCACTGCGCGTCGCGGACCTTCGCGATCGCGCGCGCGATCCCGTAGTAGCCGGTGCACCGGCACAGGTTGCCCATCTGCCAGTCGGCGATCTCGGCATCGCTCGCGTTGGGCTTCGCGCGAAGCAGCGCGTCAGCGGCGACCAGTTGACCTGACGTGCAGATGCCGCACTGGAATCCGCCCTCCTCGATGAATGCGTCCTGCAGCGGTGAAGCGAGGCCCTCGATCGTGCGGACCGCCGTGCCGTCGACCTGGGTCGCGAGCAGCAGGCACGCCGACATCGGCGCGCCGTCGACCTGCACGGTGCAGAGGCCGCACACGCCCACGGAGCACCCGTCTTTGGTGCCGGTCTTGCCCAGGTCATCGCGGAGGAGATCGACGAGCAGCCGCTCCGCCGGCGCGGTCACGTCGACGGCGGTGCCGTTCAGCGTGAAGCGGATCCGATGCTCGCTCACGCTCGCGCCTTCTCGCGCAGCCGGAAGCGCTGGATCTTTCCGGTCGCGGTCTTCGGCAGCTCGCCGACCGGCTCGATCCACCGAGGACGCTTGTGGCGAGCCAACTGCTCGGCGCAGAGATCCTCGAGCTCGGAGGGCGGCGTCGCATCGCGGAGGACGACGTACGCGCACACCTTGAGAAGACCGTCGGCGTCCGCGCGACCGACGACCGCGCACTCGACGACATCCGGATGCGAAAGCAGCACGGACTCGACCTCGAGCGGCGAGACCCACTGCGCCCCAACGCGCAGCATGTCGTCGTCGCGGCCGAGGTTGTAGTAGCGCCCGTCCGCGACGCGATACCGATCGCCCGTCACGACCCAGCTGTCGCGGAACGCGGCGGCCGTCGCCTCGGACCGGTCGTGGTAGCCGACCGCCGTCGACCCACCGCGCACCCAGAGCGTCCCCTCCGTCGCGTCTCTGCCGTTCGCACCGACGACGCGCGCGTCGTAGCCCGGGATGACCCGGCCCGACGATCCCGGCGTCACGTCGTCGTCGGTGTTCGAGATCGCGATGTAGCCGATCTCGGTGGACCCGATCCCATCCAGGATCCAAAGGCCGAAGCGCGAGTGCCATCGCTCGGCGAGCGGTGCCGGCAGTGCCTCGCCGGCGGAGATGCACGCGCGGAGCGATGCGGTGTCCGCGGGCGTCCCGCCCTCGGCCGCCGCGAGGAGCGCCGCGTACGCCGTCGGCACCGCGTAGAGCACGGTCGGCCGCTCTGTCGCGATGAGCCGCCAGACGCGCTCCGGCGCAAAGCGCTCGGGGTCGAGGACAACCGAAGCGCCCGCGGCGAGCGGGACGACCATCGAGTTGTTCAGGCCGTAGGAGAAGAACAGCTTCGCGGTGCTGTACACGCGGTCGTCAGGGCCGATCCGCGCGACCTGGCGACCGTGTCCCTCCGCCGGAAAGAGCGCGCGGCGATGGAGATGGATGACCGCCTTCGGTGCGCCGGTCGTGCCGCTCGAGTACTGCCAGAAGCACATGTCGTGCTCGCGCGTCGGCGCAGCCTCGACCCGCCCGGGCCGCATCTCGAAGAGATCCGTGTCCGCCTCGGTGACTGTCAGCAGTGCGCCCGAGTCGCGCAGCATGAAGTCGAGCTCGTCTGGGCGCGCCAGTGTCGAGAGCGGCACCGGAATGGCGCCGATCTTCACCGCGCCGAGAAACGCCGCGATGAACTGTGGCGAATCGCGGAGGACCAGTGCAACGCGGTCGCCGGATCGCATGCCCCGGTCGCGGAAGCCCTGCGCGGCCGAATCCTGCAGCGCCGCGAGGTCGCGGTAGCTCAGAATTTCGCCGTCGTAGCGGAGCGCCGGACGATCGCCGCGGCCGGCCGCGCACGCGGCGTCGGCGAGAGCGCTCGCGAGATTGAACGCGGCTAGAGGTACTTGCGGCCCGCGAGCTTGTCCGGCACGCGGAGGCCGAGCGCGCTGATCTTCGGATCCATCTCGGCGATGTAGTCCTCGCGCATCTTCCCGTTGGTGCGTTTCTTCAGGCCCCACTCGATATACCGCTCGTCGCGTGCCGACTCCGAGCGGCCGAACATGTCGAGCCCGACGACGTACCACTTGTCGATGGAGCGCTGCGCAGCAACCGTGCCCTCGGGGGTCTCCATCATCTTCTGGAGCTGCTGCTCTCCGTACGCGACGTGACCCTTCTCCTCGCGGAGGATCGTGGGAAGGACGTCGTCGGTCGGCAGGAAGGACGACCCGACCATCTCGTCGAGCTGGTATTGGCCGACCTTGTCGATGAGGAAACCGAACGCGGCGAAGTCGCCCCACTCGGGCATGTCCACCTTGAACGCGTCGACCTCGCGCTTCGACCGCGGCCGGAACAGGATGTCGGACCGGTCGAGGCCGACCATCCCGAGCATTCGGAGGAACTTGCGGCAGTGGTCGATCTCCTCCGACGCGATCCGCGCGACGCGCCACTGGTCGTCCACGGTCGGGGCGCGGAGGGTCCAGTGATCCACATAGATGTGCGGTCCGCCGATCTCGCAGTCCGCCTGGATCGTGAGGAGGCGGGTCAGGAGGTCGCGGTACTCCTCGGGCATCTTCGCGAAATGCTTCGGCTCGATGCGGTCGGTGAACTGCGCCATGGCCCGCCTCCTTTTCTCTTCGTTAGCCGCCGAGCTTCCGGTCCTGCGCGCTCTGCATGAACGATCGGTCGATCATCTTGCTGATGTCGACTTTCGCGATGTTGGGGTTGCCGGCGCCCAGGATCGACACGGCGTCCTTGAATTGGACGACCTCGGGGTACAGGTACGGCACCGTCACCTCGTTCATGAAGAAGTCGTACGCGCCGTCAAGCGCGCTCTGGTTGTCGAGCTTGAAGTACTTGCCGAGCACCGCCGTCGCGCCGGCTTTGTCGGCCTTCATCTTCACACGCGCGATCGTGAGGGAGTCGACGTACGCCTGCACGGTGTCCTTGTTCGCATTGAGGAAGGTGCGCTGCATGATCACGCCGGTGTTGGCGGCCGGGAGCTTCTGGCCGGCCAGGTCCACGAGCACGGTCAATCCTGCCTTGACGAGCTCGACGTCCTCGGGTGGGTCGTCCACCCCGGCGTCGATCGTTCCGGCGAGGAGCGCCGCCGTGCGGTTGGCGTGCGACCCGACGGCAACGATGTTCACGTCCTTGTCCGGGTCGAGACCCGCGGACTTCAGGGCGGCGCGGGTCGCGATATCGCTCGAGCCGCCGGCGTTGGAGACGCCGACCTTCTTTCCTTTGAGCCCCTGGATGCTGGTGATGCCCTTCGCGGCGTAGAGCTTGTACGGATAGACGGGAGCGAGGTTCGCCACGACCACGAGGTCGCCGCCACCGGCGTTGGCACTGAGCGCCTCCGCGCCGCCAAATTGCGCGATCTGAACGCTGCCGGACAGGAGCGCGGAGCTCGTCTGCGAGCCTCCGTTGATCGACTGCAGGTCGACCGTCAGCCCGTTGTCCGTGAAGATGCCCTTCTCGAACGCGTACCACGAGAGCCAGTCGTCCGCGCTGATATTGCTGTAGGCGGCCACAACCTTCGTGCAGCACGGCCGAGCGGTCGGCGAAGCCGATGCCGCCGCCTGCGAAGACGTGGCCGTCGCCGCAGGCCCGCCGGCGCCGCCTCCGCACGCAGTCGCAAGGATCGCGAGCGACGCTACGAGGACCGCGAGGGTCTTGGTCATGTTCCCACCCTTTCCGGTGTCACCTGATCTGTGGACGCCAGGACTGGAATCGGTTCTCGACGCGCTGGAGGATCGTCGTGAGCAGCATCCCCGTCCCCGCGATGAGGATCACGCCCGCGAGCATCTTCGGGGTTTGGAAGGTCTGGCCTGCGATGGCGATCAGCTGGCCCACACCGTGCTTCGCCGCGATCAGCTCGCCGACGACGACGCCGGTGAGGGCGTGCCCGACACCGAGCCGGAACCCGGTGAGGATGAACGGCACTGAGCCCGGAAGCACGACGCGGCGGAAGATCAGCGCATCCGACGCCCCGAAGGATCGCGCGACTCGCAGGAGCGCGGCCTCCGTGTTCCGGACGCCGGCCATGGTGTTGATGATGATCGGGAAGAGTGCGCCCAGGAAGATGACCGCGATCTTCGGCTGCATCTCGATGCCGAACCAGAGGATGAAGAGCGGGATCAGCACGATGCGCGGCGTGCTGTAGAAGAAGTTCACGAACGGATCGAGCGCGTACTGGAACCGCGTGTACCAGCCCATGAGCAACCCGAGGGCGAGACCGGCCACGACCGCCATGCCGTAGCCGATCCCGATCTCGGCGCCGCTCGTCCCAATGTCGAGCCAGATGTCTCCGGTCTGGAAGAGCTTCACGAATGCCTGCGCCACGTCCCACGGGCCGGGCACGAAGAGGATGGAGTAGATGCGCGCGTTCGCGACGAGCTGCCAGGCGGCGAGCGCGATGACGACGCTCAGGGTGCCTATGACGACGGGCTCGTATTGCTTGATGCGGCTCGGCTGCATCACCGAGCGGCGCTCGCGCGTCGGGTCGGATGCGCCGGTCGTCGCCGGTAGGACCCGGTCGGCTTCCTTGATGCTCACGCCGCCGGGGCCCCCGCGATGAGGCGCTCCGCCGGTACGGCGAGCTCCTCCTGGATCGATTCCCAGATCTCGTCCTCGTAGGTCAGGAACTGCGGATCGCGCTTGATGCGCAGGTCGCGAGGGCGCGAGAGCTTGATGTCGAGGACGTTCTTGACCCGACCCGGACGGCGGGTGAAGACGATCACGCGATCGGCGAGGTAGATGGCCTCCTTGATGTCGTGCGTGATGAAGAGCGCCGTCTTTCGCGTCTGGGACCAGATCTTGAGCAGCTCGAGCTGCATCATCTCGCGAGTCTGTGCATCGAGTGCTGCGAACGGCTCGTCGAGAAGCAGCATCTCCGGGTCGGTGAGGAGCGCGCGCGCGAGGTTGACGCGCTGCTGCATGCCGCCGGACAGCTCGAGCGGGTACGCGTCCTCGAAACCCTTCAGGCCGACGAGCTCGATCTGTTCTTTGGCCTTCGCGATCGCTTCGCTCTTGCTCATGCTCCCCTGCGCCTCGACGCCGAAGATGACGTTGCCGAGAACGGTTCGCCACGGCAGGAGCCCGGGCTGCTGAAACACCATCGCGCGATCCGGGCCAGGCTTCGTGATGTCGCGCCCCTCGAGCGTGAGGCTGCCGCCCGCGATCGGGATCAGGCCGTCGACCGCGTTGAGGAATGTCGTCTTCCCGCAGCCCGACGGACCAACGATGGCGAGGAGCTCGCCCGTGCGGACCTCGAGATCCACGCCTTTGACCGCCGTGAACAGGCTGTGCGAACGCTGGAGCCAGTATTCGATGACGACCCCCTTCGCGGCCAGCTTCGCGGAGCGGTCGTACAACGGACCTAGCTCAGCTTCCCGTCGCTCGGATGCGGCTCGTTGCGGAGCAGGTAGCCGAACTTCTCTTTCGCCTTTCGCTTCACTTCGGCGCTCGGGGTGTTCACCGGCGGGAAGTCGGCTCGCCACTCGAACGGGCGCGTGGCGTCGATGATCGCCCGGGAATTGTGGCCCTTGCGGTCCTTCGGAATACGCGGGTCGAGCGGCCCGCTCCACGCACGCTTGATGATGTCGATCGACTCGACCGGGTCGGAGCGTGTGCTCATGGCCCAGACCACGTCGTTCAGGTCCATCACGTCGATGTCGTCGTCGACGACGATGACGTAGCGGCCCAGGTACGCGCCCGCGTGCACGGTCGCCGCGAGGTGACCGACCTGCCGAGCGTGTCCCGCGTAGCGCTGCTCGATGCTCACCGCGTTGAAGAGGCGCGAGCCGCCGACCTCGTGGCACCAGACGCCTTTGATGCCTGGGACGCCGACCGCCTCGAGCTCGGAGCGCAGCAGCGCCGAACGGAGGAACGCGCGATAGAAGGACTGCTCGTCGGGTGGCTGGTTCGGCGGCGAGCCCAGGATGATCGGATCGTTGCGGTGGTAGAGCGCTTCGACCTGCATGAACGGCTCGGGGCGCGCGTCGCTGGCGTAGTAGCCGGTCCACTCGCCGAACGGACCCTCGACGATCTTCTCTTTCGGATCGACCCAGCCCTCGATCACGATCTCCGCGTCGGCCGGCAGCGGAAGCCCCGTGACCGGACCCTTCACGACGCGGTACGGCTCGCCGCGCACGCCGCCGGCCCAGTCGTATTCGGTCAACCCGAACTGCACTTCGGTCGCGGCGGCGAGGAAGAGAAGCGGGTCGCCTCCCGCGACGAACGCGATCGGCATTTTTTCTCCGCGCCCGAGCCAGGCGTCGCGGTGCATACGGCCGTGCTTGCCGGGCGAGATGTAAAAGCCGAGCTTGTTTTTGTCGTGGACCATCACGCGATAGCAGCCGAGATTCACCCAGCCGTTGTCGGGATCGCGGGTGATGTCGAAGCTGCCGGTGCCGATGTACCGGCCACCGTCATCCTCGTGCCATTTCGGCGCGGGGAAGACCATCATGTCGACCTCGGCTCCGCGCTTCACGTTCTCGAAGATGGGACCGTCCTTGACCTCGATCGAAGGGATCGGCGTAATGCCCTCTGATACGCGCTTCTGCCACGCGCGGACGAGGTCCTCCGGCGACATCTTCGGGTCGAGCCCGAGCGTCATGGCGAGCCGCGGGAACCAGCCGAGCCCGTTCGAGAGCACGCGGAAGCCCTTCTTGTATCCCGGAATCTCATCGAACAGCAGCGCCGGGGTGCCGTGGACGCGGCCGGCGAGCTCCGTGGCCATCCCGATCTCTTCCTCGGCGGTGGCACCTCGTACGACTCGAAGCTCGCCCAGGTCGTCGATCCGCCTCAGCCAATCACGGAGGTCACGGAAGGTACGGGTCGGACGCTCGGCGATAGCCATGCCCATCTCCCGCCCCCGCCCGTGCCGGGCGAGGGGTCCAATTGGCAAATGGTTATACCACTGGCGGGCCGGGCGAGCCTCGGGCCAAGGCTACTTCAGGAGCCCGCGGTCCACTGCGCTTTTCACGAAGGAGTCGTCGACGATCTTCGCCGGATCGACCGTGCGGACTTTGTCGTTGAACTTCGCGACGACCTCTTGTATCCCCGCCAGCTGAGCGGCCGTCGGCGTCGGCGGATCTTTGAGAACGGTGCCGACGTACCAGTCGTAAGCGGCCTGCATGCCCTTGTCGTCGTCCGACTTCAGGTACTTCTTGAGGGCCGCGATCGTGCCCGGCTTGTCGGCGCGCGCCTTGGCGATCGCCTGCACGATCGAGTCGACGTAGCGCTGCACCACGGCCCTGTTCGCGGTCACGTAGCTGCGGGTCACGACGATCGTCGTCGCAGCCGTCGGGAGATTCAGGTCGGCCATCTTCGCGAGCGAGTGGAAGCCCGCGGCCTCGAGCTTCAGCGTGTCCGGCGGCGACGACAGCGTCCCCGACACCGCGCCGCTCAGGAGAGCGGCCGTGGCGTTCGCGGTCGAGCCCGTCGAGAACACGGTCACGTCCGTGTCGGGGACGAGTCCGATCTTCGGCAGCATCGTGCGGATCCCGATGTCGAACGTGCCGCCGACCCCGGCGATCGCGACCTTCTTCCCTTTGAGGTCCGCCGGCGTCTTGATGTCCGCGGCGACGTAGAGCTGGTACGGCCAGACCGGTCCGGTATTCGCGACGACGACGACGTCGCCGCCACCCGCCGTCGTGGTGAGCGCTTCGGATCCACCGATGTGCGCGATCTGCGTCTGCCCCGCAAGGAGGGCCGGCAGGCCGGTGGTGCTCGCGATGAGCTGCAGATCGACGTCGAGGAAGTTCTGATCAAAGATGCCCGACTCCTTTGCGACGTAAGCGGGGAAGAAGTCGGCGAGGACATTGCTGTACGACACGACGATCTTCGCGCGGCTGGGCTGTGGGGTCGCGCTTCCCGCGACGGGCGACTCGGTCGCGCCGCTCGGTGGGGTCCCCGTTCCGGCACAGGACGCGAGGATCACGATGGCGGCAAGAGCGATCGCGAACGTCCGTCTCATCGGACGCCTCCCCTACGACGGCTGCTTCGATAGGCGGCGATGATACGCAGCGCGATCGCCGTGGATCAGCGAGCGGATAGCGAGCCAAGGAAGCGCTCGACGACCGCGGTGACCTGCGCGGCCGTCGCTGGAGCGCTATGCGGGCTGTGCCCCCCGTGCTCGATCATCTCGATGCGGGCGGTCGGGACCTCGCGACGGATACGGTCGAGCTCGCCGGGTTCGGTGCGCGGATCGTCGGCGCCGTGCACGACGAGCATGGGTACGCGCAGCTCGTGAAGGCGGTGTTCGTAGAAGTCTTCGCTCGGCGTTGCCGCGATATCCATCCACGCGCGGCCGCCCGCGCGAATGATGGTCCGCCAGTAGTCCTCGCCGTGTTCCTCCGCGAGCTTGCGGGTGACGCGCTCGCCGAAACCGTCAGGATCGTTGAGCATCTGCAGGAAGAAATCGCGTGAGCGCGGTTTTTGCCGATCGAGGTGGATCGCCTCGACGATGATCCCGTCGTACCGCTCGGGGTCGCGCAGGGCGAGGATCGTGGCGATGATCGCGCCGTCGCTGTGCCCCCACAGCACCGGGCGCTCGATCGCGAGCGCATCGAGAAGCTTCTCGGTCTCGATCGCGGCGGCGACATGGAACTTCGGCGGCAGCTCCGCGATGTGCGGCGAGCCGCCGTACCCAGTGCGGTCGGGGATGATGAACCTGCGATCGAGCTTCGCGATCGCGTCGTCGTGCGGATAGAAGCCATAGCCCCAACCGCCGTGCAGCAACACCATCGGGGCGCCCTGACCACCGTCCTGGTAGTGAAGCTCGATCGGCCGAGTCCCTGGCAGAAGTGGAGAGGAATCGATCGCAACCTTGAAGGAGCCGAGCTTCATGAAACGGCAGGCTAGCCGGAACCTGGTTCGCACCCTGGATGTAGAGAGGGCATGCGCGTTGTGCTCGTGGCCGCGTTGCTCGCTATCTCCTGCGCTCCCAGCCGAGACGGCATCGGTGGCTACGTGAACGGGATCTGCGAGCCGACCACCCGGCGTGACGCGCAGGCGGTCGCGACAACCACGGGTCAGTTCGGGCTGATCGGATCGACATCACTGAAAGGCGACGACGTCGTCCAGCTGGTCTGGCGAGGGGGCAGTCCGGCGACGTCGCTTGTCGTTATGGCCTACCGGCTCGATCCCCCGTCCGCGGGCACATGGGTCCGTTGGTCCGCTGGATACGGATCGGCTTCGCCGTGGGGCGACGTCGGTTATCAGGTTGGGCTGAAGCCGATATCGACGCCGGGGTGCTGGCGGATCGTGCCGGACGGAGGGCGTATCGAAGACGGAGTGATCATCGCGATCCGTCCTCAGTGAGATCTGGCCGGGCCACCGCGGGCGGGCGACCGGTCAGGATGCTCGCGGCTCCGACGGCGCCGATGACCAGGCTCGTGATCTCCGCTATCGGAGGTCGCCCGAATTCCAGGAGCATGTAGACAAGCTGCGGAAACCATAGAAACGGCATTAGATACCAATCACCCGAGAAATACAGCGCCGCGGGAACGAGGGAGGCGCCCGCAAAGACCAAACCTCGCCCGGTCCGCCGTCTGAGCGTGCCCGCGACAACGGGGAGCGCGGCGCCGAGCATGAATGGGCCGATGATGAGGCCAACGAGAGCGGCGACCGCCCACAAAGGAAACTCGGGGCATACATCACACACCTGCCGCCACCTTTGTCAGCGTCCTTTGTAGGCGGGTTTCCGCTTCTCCACGAAGGCGGTAACGCCCTCTTTGGCATCGTCGCTCTTGAACAGCTCGATGAGCAGCTGCCGCTCGAGCTTGAGGCCTTCGGCAAGAGGCATCCCGAAGCCCAGCACGGCGGACTTCTTGATGCGCCCGATCGCGAAGGTGGGACCGGTGGCGTACGGCTTGAGTAGCGCGAGTGAGCGGTCGAGGAGCTCGCCGGCCGGCACCACCGCGTCGACGATGCCTGCGGTCAGCGCCTCCTGCGGCACGAGCGTGCGACCCGTGAGCATGAGGTCGAGCGCCTTTTGCTTTCCGATGAGCCGAGGAAGCCGCTGGGTCCCACCGGTGCCCGGCAGGAGGCCGAGCGTCACTTCAGGCAGGCCGATGCGATACGAGCCTTCGGCGGCGACGCGGAAATCGCAGCAGAGCGCCATCTCCAGCCCTCCGCCGAGGCAGTGTCCATTGATCGCGGCGACGACGACCTTCGGCGTGCTCTCGAATTTGCCCATCGCCTCGTTCGCGCAGACGACGAATGCGTTCTGCTCGTCGAGACCGCTCCTCGCGAAGACCGACACATCGGCACCGGCGGAGAAGAACTTCTCGCCGGCGCTGCGCAGGAGGATCGCCTTCACGGCGTCGTCGCGGCCCGCGTCGTCGATCGCCGCCTCGAGCTCTTCCATGAAAGCCTTGTCGTAGGAATTAGCGGGCGGCCGATCAAGCACGATGTGCCCAATCAAGTCCTGCTTCTCGAAACGAACCGCCATCAAACCCCCCGCGCCGAAAGTTCCTAGACTTTAGACCGACTGGCGAATGACGCGCGCGCGAGCGCGTCGCGGGCGTTCCGCCCACCGAACGGGAGGACTTCTTCATGGCAACGATGCTCATCGACGGCCAGACCGTCGCCGCTCAAACGGGAAAGACGATCGAGGTCAGAAATCCCGCGAACGGCGAGGTCGTGGACACGATCCCGAAGGGCTCCGCGTCGGAGGTCGACGCCGCGGTCGAGGCCGCGGCGAAGGCGCTCCCCGCGTGGGCCTCGCTGTCGGGGACAAAGCGCGCGGCGTTCATGCACGCGGCCGCGGTCAAGGTGAAGGCCGCGGTGCCCGAGATCGCGAAGCTGCTCACGCTCGAGCAGGGGAAGCCGCTCGCGCACGCGGTGATCGAGGCGACGCGGG
>WNGI01002196.1_pt1 | contig 16763 bp, 17 predicted proteins | sample 5400621 | NCBI WGS metagenome assembly WNGI01 (sample SAMN13153374, study PRJNA577476) | soil metagenome | isolation source: 20 cm soil or saprolite under Garry oak tree replicate 1 | place: USA:California | collected 2016-06-15 | reverse complement strand
GATCCAAAAGCTCCTGCCGACGCACATGCAGCTGATCATGGGCATCGGGAGCGCCGAGGAGATCGCGCTGGCCGAGGTGAAGGCGACCGAGCAGATGAAGGCGACGAAGGTGCAGGGGCATGACGCGGACCCGGAGCCGCTGGCCGAGGAAGTCGAAACGAAATGCCCCGTTACCGGCGCCGTCTCCAAGCGCCTCCGCGTTGCCAGCGACCCCATCGTCTGGACCGAGGAGGGGTGGCAACGGCTCCAGCTGGTCCCGCTCATCGCCCGCCCGCTCGCCCGCAATACCGTCGAGCGGTTCGCGCGCAATCACGGTATTTGGCGCGTGACGACTCACGTGATGGACGACAACAAGCAGGCGATGATCGAAGCCGACGAGTTCGACGTCGATACGATGATGGTGATGTTCACCGAGCTGCGCGCCAAGCAGATCCGCGCGGAGGCGGAAGGCAAGGACGCGCTGTCACCCGAGATGCGAGCGTTCATCGAAGAAGCCAAGGCGCAAGGCATCACCCGGTGTCCCATCCGCGACATCGAAGACAAGATGCAGAAGTGCCCGGTCGACATGAAGACGGTGACGCCCGAGGAAGCGAAACGCGCGGTCGAGAAGCTGCTGCAGTGAGCTACGTTCCTCACGTCGTCGCTTGGAATCTCACCCGGCGCTGCAACCTCGAATGCGCCCATTGCTACATCTCGGCGGGTCCCCGCGAAAGCGCCACGTCGGAGCTGGAGACGGAGGAGTGCCTGCGCGTCGTGGATCAGCTGCTCGCCGTCAATCCGGCGCCGCTGCTCATTCTGTCGGGTGGCGAGCCCCTGCTGCGGCATGATCTGACGCAGATCGCCGCGTACGCGGCGCAGCGCGGGGCGACGGTGGTCGTCGGCACGAACGGGACACTGCTCACGGAAGAGCGAATCGCCGGCCTCAAGGCGGCGGGCGTTCGTGGCGTGGCGGTCTCGATCGATTCGTTGCGACCCAGCTACCACGACCGCTTCCGCCACGGGCCGGGCTCGCTCGACGACACAGTCGCCGCGCTGGGCCGGCTGCGGGCGCAGCGGCTCGACTTCATCGTCCAGACCACGGCAACCAAGGGGAACCGCTCCGAGCTCGAGCGCCTGGCGCAGTGGTCGGCGGAGCAGGGCGCGGTCGCATTCAACTGCTATTTCCTGGTCGCGACCGGGCGCGGGGCCGGTCTCTCCGATCTGGCGCCCCTCGAATATGAGGCCGTGTTGGCCGATCTGGCGCGGTGGCAGCGGGAGTACCGCGGCCGGATGATGATTCGCGCCAAGTGCGCGCCGCACTTCATGCGGCACGTGCATGCCACGGACCCAGAATCGCCCATTCTCAACTATCAGACACGCTGTCCCTGCGGCACGCAGTACTGCCGCATCACCCCGGACGGCAAGCTCACGCCGTGCCCGTATCTGCCGGAGGTCGCCGGCGATTTGCGCACGCAGAGCTTCGGCGAGATCTGGCGGTCGTCGCCGCTGTTCCGCCAAATCCGCGAAGGAGCCCTCGGAGGGAAATGCGGGCGGTGCGAATACCAGAAGTTGTGCGGGGGTTGTCGCGCGCGCGCATTCGCGCTCGAGGGAGATGTGCTCGCCGCCGATCCGTCGTGCACGTATGAGCCGCGAGGAGCCGAGGTGATCGAGCCCGCGAGCGTCAGCTACGGAAGCGAGTTCACGCCAGCGCTCACATGGTCGGCGCCGGCGCGGGCGCGGCTCGACGGGATTCCCTCATTCGTGCGCGGCGTCGTGGCGAAGCGGGTCGAGGATTGGGCGCGTGAGCGCGGCTTGCGCGAGATCACACCTGAGCTTCTCCGCGAAATCCGCGACGCCATGCCCATCGACTTCTCCAAACGGAAACCATTCTTCGTGTCCCAGTCTGATGACTGAGGCGCTGCCGCTCCTCCAGGCCGCGGCGGATACGGCCGGCGCCTACCGCGACTTCCCGGTCATCGGCAGCCGTGCCGCGGTCTGGATCGCCGCGGAGATCCACCTCATGTTCGCGGCCTTCGTCCTCGGCGTGCCGATCTTCGCGGTGGTCGCCGAGGCGATCGGCATTTTCGGCAAGGACCAGCGCTACGACCGGCTGTCGAAGGAGTTCACGCGACTCCTGCTGATCGCCTACAGCGCGACGGCGATCTGGGGCGCTGTCCTCGTGTTCCTGCTCTCGACGCTCTATCCCCGGTTCTGGGCCTACCTGACGGCCATCTTCGGGACATCGATGTGGGTGTACGTCTCGATCTTCTTCCTCGAGTCCTTCACGCTGTACCTGTATTACTACGGCTGGGACCGCTGGAAATACGGGCGCGCCAAGATCGTCCACCTCGGGCTGGGAATTCTGCTGAACATCTGGGGCACGACGGTGATGTTCATCGCCGACTCGTGGCTCACCTACATGATGACGCCGCCGCGCGACATCACCCCCGAGACGTCACCCACCAGCATCAAACTGTGGCACGCGATCCTGAACCACACCTGGATGCCGATCAACATTCACCGGCTCATCGGCAACGTGGTGTTCGGCGGTGCGATCGTCGGCGCGTACGCCAGCTATCGCTTCCTCGCGTCGAAGACCGACGAGGAGCGCGCGCACTACGACTGGATGGGGTACGTCGGCAACTTCATCGCGATTTCCGCGCTGATCGTCCTGCCGTTCGCCGGCTACTGGTTGGGCCGCGAGATCTATCAGTACGACCAGTCGATGGGCATCACGATGATGGGCGGCTTCATGAGCTGGTTGTGGGTGATCCAGGCGTTTCTCATCGCCGTGCTCTTCCTCACGGGGAACTACTATCTCTGGATCGGGATGGGTCGCATTCCGGGTGCGGAACGCTACCAGCCGTACACGAAGTGGCTGCTGCTCATTCTTGTGCTGGGCGCGCTCGTGTGGGGGACGCCGCACACCATGATCGCTGATTCGCGCGAGCTGGCGGCGATGGGCGGGTCGCATCACCCGCTGCTCGGCGCGCTCGGCGTCATGAGCGCGAAAAACACCGCCGTCAACCTCATGATCCTGGCCACGTTTCTTTCCTTTTTGCTGTACCGGCGCGCGAACATCCGTCCGGTCGTGCCGTGGGCAAAGACCGGTACGCGCATCCAGGGCGCCATGTTCGTGATTGCGGCGGCGATCGTACTGTTCTTCGGCATCCGCGGCTATTTCGTCGAGGCCATCGTTCGCATCGGCTACTCGGTCTACCAAGTCGGCGCGGTGCTCGCCTGTATCGTGTTCGTCACGGCGATCGACGTGCTCATGGCACGCGGCGCCCAGTCCCTCGGCGCGATCCAGTGGGGCAAGATGCCGCCACGCTCGCAGTACGCGCTGTTCATTCTCGCCGTCACATTCACGTGGCTGATGGGCCTGATGGGATTCGCGCGCAGCGGCATCCGCCAGCACTGGCATGTGTGGCAGGTCATGCAGGATACGACGCCGTATGCCGCGACGCCGGCCCTGGGCTATGCCGCGATCATGATCAGCACCTGCGTGTTGATCTTCCTGTCGCTCGTGGGCTTCATCTTCTGGCTTGGCGGGCTCGCCGAGAAATCGACGTTCGTCCCGTCCACGGTGGAGGCGCCGCATGTGGGCCACTAACCTGCGAATCATCGGCATCGTGGTCGGCACGCTCGCGCTGTATACGCTGATCGCGAACAAGATCCCGCAGGTGCAGTCCGAGGTCCCTCATGCCCTGACCCTCGGCGCGAACGTCACGCCGGAGCAACTCGTTGGTGCCGGCGACCAGCTGTATCACGGGGCTGGCGGTTGCACCGCGTGCCACGGTCTCGGCACCCGCGCGCCCAACCTGCTCACCGACGAAAAGGGGCAGGGACCCGTCGGTGCGCGCTGCGGCAAGCGCGAGCCCGGCAAAGACTGCAAGGCCTATCTGTACGAGTCGCTCACCAGCCCCCGCGCCTTCGTCGTGTCCGGCTATGAGCCGATCATGCCCGAGATGGGGCGCATTCTCTCGCCGCAACAGATCTGGGCGCTCGTTGCGTTTCTCGAGTCGAACGGTGGAACAGTCGACGTAACCGCCTCGGACATCCCGCCCGCGTCCGGCTCTGCCGCCCCTGCCGCCCCTGCCGCCGGGGGGGGCGGGACGGGAGCGCCAGGGATTGCTGGCGGATCGACCGATCCCATGACCATCATCCGCGGCGCCGGCTGCACCGCTTGTCACAAGATCAACGGCGAGGGCGGCGCCATCGGGCCCGACCTGACGCACGTCGGCTCGCGGTTATCGGCCAACCTGATTCGCGAGTCGATCCTGCTGCCCGACGCCAAGACGGCGAAAGGCTACGAGAAGTTCAAAGGCGTGATGCCCAAGACGTTCGGCAATCAGCTGACCGCCGCGCAGCTCGAGTCGCTCGTCGAATTCCTGTCGAGTCACAAATGAGATCGTACCTGCGCCACCCGTTCTGGCAGGCCGTCGGGCTGATGGTGATCGCGTACATCCTCATTGCGTTCATCATCCCGGCGCTGCCCGGCAGCGCCGTCGTACCCAAGAGCGTCGTCCTGCAATACATGGCGACTGTGCTGGTCGGCGTGTTGATCTGGGTGAGCGACGACGAGGCGCGCTGGACCACGTTCAAGGAGCCGCTGCACGATGTGCTCGTGCAGCCGCGGCTCAAGGTGATCCGCACCGCCGTGCTCGCGGCTGTGACCCTGATGGTCGGCTGCATCACCTACGGCCAGGTCAAGGCGAGCGTCGCGGCGCCGCCCAACCTCCGCTCGATCCATCCCGCGCCGCCGTCACAGATCACGTTCCGCGGCAAGACGATCACGCTGGTCGGACTCGAGAACCCGCTCCGCCGCCCCGGGGGGGGTGACATGGCGGCGCACCTCGCCGTCGGCCACCGGATCTACTATGAAAATTGTGTGCCCTGCCACGGCGATCATCTCGACGGCCAGGGCCATTACGCGTCCGGCTTGAATCCGCTGCCGGCCAACTTCCAGGACAACGGCACGATCGCGCAGCTCACGGAGAGCTTCGTGTTTTGGCGCGTCGCGAAGGGCGGCCCGGGGCTGCCGCGCGAAGGGACGCCGTGGAACTCGGCCATGCCGGCGTGGGAAGACTTCTTGACGGAAGACGAAATCTGGTCGGTGGTGCTGTTTCTGTACGAACAGACTGGTTGGAAGCCGAGGACGTGGGAAGTGAGTGCGGAGGGAAGCAAGTGATCCACGCACTTCTTCTGATGGCGCTGGTCGCCACCCAGGATACGTCGGCTGGCAAACAGGTCTACACGAAGTGGTGCGCCGGCTGCCACGGCGATAACGGCGCCGGCGACGGGCCGGCCGCCCGGCACATGATTCCGCCCCCGCGCGATTTCACGGGTGCCGTCTATCAGATTCGCTCGACCGCGAACGGCCAGCTCCCGACCGACGCCGATCTCCTTCGCTCTATAGATGAAGGGCTGCCGGGCACGGCCATGCCCGGATGGAAAACCAGGCTGTCCGATCGGCAGCGCCGCGACGTACTGGCATACATCAAGACGTTCTCGACGTTCTTCGCCGATACGACGCAGCGCCCGCAGGTCCTCCAATTCGGCAAGGAGCCGGGCGGCGGTACGGGTGCGGAGGCATTGCGGGTGGGGCGGCAGTTCTACGACTCGATCGGCTGTCGCAAATGCCACGGCGATCAGGGCCGGGGCGACGGGCCATCAGCCCCAACCCTCAAAGACGACGCCGGCCATCCCATTTTCGCCGCGAACCTGCATGAGAACTGGCGCTTCAACGGCGGTCCGACGACGACCGACATCTATCACCGGCTCCGCACCGGCCTCGACGGCACGCCGATGCCGTCATTCAGCGATCTGATCGATCAGAAGTTCCTCACCGAAACGGAGCTGTGGCGCTTGGCTGAGTATGTCCGCAGCCTCTCGCCCAGCGAGCCGCCGGTGGTGCGTGACGTGATTCACGCGCCGCTCGTCACGCGAGTGCTGCCGAGGGCGCCGGATGATTCCGCCTGGAATGCCGTCGATACCTACTGGTTCCCGCTGGTCGGCCAGGTGATTCACAAGAACCGGTGGTTCGCGCCTGCTGTCACCGGCGTGTGGGTGAAGGCCGCGCACACCAGGGACTCGATCGCCCTGCGCGTGATGTGGGACGATCGTTCGGCGAGTCCGGACTCTGCCTGGCTCGGACACGTGGGACGCGTCCTGGCCACCGTGCAGAGCGATGACTCCACTCGTGAGCAGCCGGCGCTCTGGCCTGATCAGATGGTGGTACAGTTTCCCGTGACGATTCCCAGCGGAATGGAACGCCCGTACTTCCTGATGGGCAGTTCCAGCGGCCCCGTTTATCAATGGCGCTGGACCAGCGCATCACGCAGTGCCGCGGTGGCAGGGCTGGCGCGGGGCATCGAGCGGTTCGATTCGTTGCCGCGCGGCGGGGTAGGAGCTCGGGCGGTCTACGACCACGGGCAGTGGCGCGTCGTCTTCACACGCGCACTTGCTTCGCCCGACACGGCGAGCCAGCTTCCGTTCCGGAGCGGCCGTGCAATCCCCGTGGCATTCTTCGCGTTGGATGGGTCTAACGGAGAGCACGGTACACGCATGGCCGTCAGCACGTGGTATTTCCTCGCCCTCGACGAACCGGTGCCGGCCCGGGTGTTCATCTCGCCGGTGCTCGCCATGCTCCTGACGCTCGGGTTGGGCATGCTGGTCGTATGGCGGGCGCAGCAGAAGACTTCATACCGGAGGCAGCAATGAACGGCAGAATCTTGAGCGTGGTGGGCGGAATGTTTCTGCTCACCGTGTGCAGCAAGGGAGATCAGGGAAACGCCGCGGCAGCGCCTGCCGCTCCACCCGCGCCAGCCGCTACGGCGACGAGCGACCCATCAGCTGATGGTGGGGCCATTACGGGCAAGATCAAATTCACGGGCACTGCGGCGAAGAATCCCACGATCGACATGAGTGAAGAGGCTGCGTGCAAGGCGAAGTATCCGTCACCGCCGACCGAGGAGGTCGTCGTGGCGGGTGCCGCCAACGCCCTGGCGAATGTGTTCGTGTACGTGAGCGCCGGGCTGCCCGCCAACGCGAAGTATCAGGCGCCGTCCACAGCCGTCGTGCTCGATCAGAACGGCTGCCGCTATCATCCCCACGTGTTGGGGATCATGGTGGGACAGAACCTCGAGATCAAAAACTCCGATCCCCTCCTGCACAACATCAAAGCGGTCGCGAAGAAGAATCGCGGCTTCAACGTCAGCCAGCCCAACGCCGGCATGACGCGCGACGTGACCTTCTCGGCGCCGGAGGTGATGGTCAATCTCGAGTGCAACGTGCACGGCTGGATGCATGCCTACGCCGGTGTGCGGCCTGATCCCTTCTTCGCCGTGAGCGGTGCGGACGGCAGCTTCTCGATCAAGGGCCTGCCGCCGGGGACGTACACCGTCGAAGCGTGGCACGAGAGGTTCGGCACCCAGACCGCGACGGTGACGATCGCGGGAACCGAGAGCAAAACGGCCAACTTTACTTTCGCCGCGCACTAAGCCGCGCGGAGAGGGGGAGGGACTCGATGCGTTGGTGGCTGCCCGACGCTGGATCGACGTTCGCCGGTCCGATCGACACGATGTTTCTGGTGATTCTCATCATTACGGGAATCGCGCTCGTGCTCGTGGAGGTCGGAGTGGTGACGTTCGTCATTCGCTACCGCGCCCGGCCGGGACGGAAAGCGTTCTACACCCACGGCTCGACGCGCGCCGAAGTCATCTGGACGGCGATCCCCGCCGTCACGATGGTCGCGCTCGGACTGGTGAGCAATCACTACTGGGTGTTGATCAAGGACAAGAAGAGCGTGCCCCCGAACGCCTATCACATCGGGGTGCACGCCAAGCAGTTCGAGTGGCAGATCACCTACCCAGGACCGGATGGGAAGCTCGGAACGTCGGACGACTTCACGGTCCGCAATCAGCTGCACGTGCCGGTGAATGAGCCGGTGGCGGCCGAGTTGAGCTCCGAGGACGTGATCCACTCGTTCTTCGTGCCCGAGTGGCGCTTGAAACAGGATGCTGTCCCGGGCATGCACATCATCGCCTGGTTCCAGGCGACCAAGACCGGCGAGTTCGAGCTCGGCTGCGCCGAGCTGTGCGGGATGGGGCACTACAAAATGCGGGCGCGGGTGTTCGTCCATACGCCCGAGGAGTTCAAGGCCTGGTTGACACAACAAGCCGCCGCAGCGGGCGGGGGGGGCTCTGAATGACCTCAGTCGCGCATAAGACCGCAGAGACTCACGACGCCCATCATGCGCCCATGAGTTTCTGGCGCAAATACATCTTCTCGACCGATCACAAGATCATCGGCATTCAGTTCCTGTTCGTCAGTCTGTTTTTCCTGCTCGTGGGCGGGCTCCTGGCGATGCAGATCCGCTGGCAGCTCGGCTTCCCGGGCAAGCCCATGCCGGGAGGCGGGATCCTGCCTGAGTCGATGGCAGCCGGTGGCGTGATTCTGCCCGAGTACTACGTCCAGCTGGTATCGATGCACGGCACATTCATGGTGTTCTTCGCCATCATGCCGCTGCTCGTCGGCGTGTACGCCAATTTCCTGATTCCACTGAAGCTCGGCGCGCACGACATGGCGTTCCCGCGCATCAACATGGCCTCGTTCTGGCTGGCGCTGCTCGCGGGATTGATCATGACCGCGAGCTTCTTCGTGCCGAACGGCCCGATCCGCTCGGGGTGGACGAACTACGCGCCGCTGGCGGCGCGGCCCGATCTGTCGGGCGTCACGGTCGGGCAGATGCTGTGGTGCGTTTCGATCGTGGTGCTGGGACTCTCGTCGGTGATGGGATCGTTGAACTACATCACGACGGTGATCAACCACCGGGCGCCCGGCATGACCTGGTTCCGCATGCCGCTCTCCGTGTGGGCGCTCTTCATCACGGCGATCCTCGGCGTGCTCGCGCTGCCGGTGCTGCAGGGCGCGGCGATCATGCTGCTGTTCGACAACGTCCTCGGCACACACTTCTTCGATCCGGTGGCGGGCGGCCAGGCCCTGCTGTGGCAGCACCTCTTCTGGTTCTTCGGGCACCCCGAGGTCTACATCCTGATCCTGCCGGCGATGGGTATGGTGTCCGACATCATCGCCAACGGCAGCCGCAAGCCGATCTTCGGCTACCACTCGATGGTGTTCGCCATCATCGGGATCGCGTTCCTCGGCTGGATCGTGTGGGGCCACCACATGTTCATGAGCGGCATGAACCCGACGCTCGGGTCGACGTTCATGGTGTCGACGCTGCTCATCGCGGTGCCGTCGGCCGTGAAGGTGTTCAACTGGCTCGGCACGATGTGGCGCGGCAACCTGCACCTCCACGTGCCGATGCTCAACGCGATCGGGTTCGTGTCGATGTTCACGATCGGCGGCCTGTCGGGCATCTTCATGGCCGCGACGCCGGTGGACATTCCGATCCACGACACCCAGTTCATCGTGGCGCACATCCACTACGTGCTGTTCGGCGGGTCGCTGTTCGCCCTGTTCGCGGCGATCCCCTACTGGTATCCCAAGATGTTCGGCCGGATGATGCACGAAGGGATCGGCAAGCTCCACTTCTGGCTGACGTTCATCTTCTACAATCTGACGTTCTTCCCGATGCACATCATCGGGATGGGCGGACAGATGCGGCGCATCTACGATCCCACGGTCTACGATTTCCTGAAGCCGCAGCAGCCGCTCAACGTGTTCATTTCCTACGCCGCGTTTGCGCTGTTCACGGTCCAGGCGCTGTTCGTGTTCAACTTCCTGTGGAGCCTCAAGTTCGGCAAGAAAGCGCCGCAGAATCCGTGGAACGACAACGGCATGGAGTGGTCGCTGCCGAATCCCGCGCCGCACGGCAATTGGGAGCGGACCCCCAACGTGTATCGCGGCGCGTACGAGTTCAGCTCGCCCGAGGCCGGCGACAAGGACTTCCTGCCGCAATACGTGAAGCTGCCCACTGACCGCGATCCGGTGCCGGCCCCCGTGCCGGCCGCCGGGCACTGACCGGGAGAGTGCGATGACGCACGGGACTCAAGTCCTCGATCAAATGCGGCCGCCGTTCCCGGCAGAGCCGGGAGCGGGTGTCTACAGCAGCAAGCTGGGGATGTGGGTCTTCCTGGCCAGCGACGTGATGTTCTTCACGGCGCTGATCGGATCCTACATCGTGCTGCGCTTTGGCGCGCCGGGGGAATGGGCCAAGCCGAGCGCCGTCCTGAACGTACCGCTGACCGCGTTCAACACATTTCTCCTCATTTGCTCGTCCGTGTCGATGGTGAAAGCCTACGCGGCCATTCAGGACGGGAAGAAATACTTCCTGCGGCCCGTGCCGGGGAAGCTGCTGCGCGATGGCGGGCTCAAGTTCTGGCTCCTCGTCACGATGATCTGCGGAGCGGGGTTCGTGGGCGTGCAGCTCATTGAGTACTTCAAGTTGGTGCACCATGGTTTCACGCCGGCTGGCTTTCGCGAGGGATCGGTGCTCGCCGAGCATGCCGCAACCGATCCGATCAGGTATGGCGCCGCCGTGGCTGGGCTGTATGGCTCCACGTTCTTCACCATGACCGGCTTCCACGGCTTCCACGTGACGTGCGGCGTGATCAGCATGACGTATCTGTACTTCACAAAGGTGCTGCCGGAGAAGTACTCGCCGCAGGACTATCGCGGGATCGAAGTCATCGGTCTGTACTGGCACTTCGTCGACCTGGTGTGGATCATTCTCTTCACGATCGTCTACCTGATCTGAGGCCCAGTTCATGACAGCAACGAGCTCACAACCCAGCGAGACCCACAAGCGGCCGAACTACCTGCTGATTTGGCTGTATCTGTTTATCCTCACGGTCGCCGAGGTGTCGCTGGCATTCGAGCTGCCGCTGTCGCGCAACCTCAAGCTGTTGTTGCTGCTGTTCCTCGCGATATGGAAGGCGCTCCTCGTGGCGCTGTACTTCATGCATCTCAAATTCGAGCGCTGGCGGTTGCGGGTGATTTTCATCATCCCGATCCCGCTGGCGATCATTCTCGTGAGCGCCGTGATCATGGAGCACGTACGGTAGCGTTGCTCGAGCTGACGAAGCCGCGCATCACGCAGCTGGTCCTGCTCACGGCCGCCGCGGGATTCTACCTTGGCGCGCGCGATCACGTGAATCTGGCGCTGCTCGTCAACACGCTGATCGGGACCGCGCTCGTCGCGGGCGGGACCAACGCCTGGAACCAGATCCGCGAGCGTGACGTCGATGCGCGGATGGTCCGCACGCGGCGCCGGCCGTTGCCGTCGGGCCGGCTCACCACGGCTGCCGCCATCTGGTTCGCGACGGCGATCACCGTTGTGGGTGTCGGCTATCTCGCAGTGAGGGTGAATCTGCTGACGGCGCTGCTCGCGGCGCTGACCTTCGCGAGCTACGTGCTGCTGTACACGCCGCTCAAGCGGAAGACCTCGCTCAACACGCTCGTGGGCGCCGTTCCTGGCGCGCTGCCGATCGTCGGCGGATGGACCGCCGCCGGCGGCAGTCTCGGCGTGGCGGTGGTCGCGTTGTTCTGGATCCTGTTCTTGTGGCAGCTGCCGCACTTCCTCGCGCTCGCCTGGCTGTACCGCGACGATTACCGCGCGAGCGGCCTGCGGATGCTGAGTCTTGCGGATGAGGATGGGCGCGACACCGGCCGCATGGCGCTGCTGTACGCCCTTGCGCTCTTGCCCATCAGCCTCGTTCCCACGCTGGTCGGCGTGACCGGCGCCTGGTACTTCTACGGCGCGCTGGTCCTCGGCCTCGGCTACGTTGCCGCGGGTACCGGATTGCTCTTCGCCGCGACACCGGCGCGCGCGTGGCGCCTCTTTTTCGTCTCGATCCTGTACCTGCCGGCCTTGTTGACGCTGATGGTGCTCGACAAGGTCGCGGCGTAACGACACCATGATTTCGTTCCATCGTGTCCTGATCACCACCGGCATCGTGTTCTGCGCCGGCTTCGCCATCTGGGCTCTCTTGCGTGGCCAGATGGCATTGGGCATCGCCTTCGGCGTGTTGGGAGCCGGGCTGACGTACTACCTGCGCCATCTGCAACGGTTCATCGGCCGATGAGTCCGCACATCGATCTCATCTACTTCTTGAGCTCGCTGGTGATGGTGGTGCTCCCGCTGACGGTTTTTAGCTGGCTGACCTATCTCGTGCTCAAGGCATATCGGCGGGACCAAAGCGCAGCGCGCAAGAACTCTCGTTAAATTCCCCCAATGGCCGCACCCGCTGAAAAACGCCAAGTCGTTCGCTACGCCTTTTACAAACTCGATCCAGCGTGGCGCAGGCTGACCGCCGAGCGCCAGGCGTCGGCGAAGCTCGAGTTCGGGGAGACGCTGGAGCGCTATCGCGGTCGCCTGCTGCTCCGGCCCTACGGTCTCGTCGGCATTCGCGGCGACACCGATTTTTTGCTGTGGCAAGTCGCCGAAGACCTCGACGCCCTGGTCGAGCTGCAAACGGCCCTCAATCGCACGGACCTCGGCGCCTATCTCTCGATTCCGTACAGCTACCTGGCGATGACGCGCCGCTCGATTTACGAGTTCCCGGCGGATCCGAATCACGAGCAGCGTCTGGTGATCCAACCCAGCGCGGCCAAATACCTGTTCGTCTACCCGTTCATCAAGACGCGCCCGTGGTACGCGCTGCCGAAACCCGAACGACAGCGCATGATGGACGAGCACGTGCGCATCGGGCGCAAGTACCCGACCATCCGTCTCAACACGACATACTCCTACGGGCTGGACGATCAGGAATTCATCGTGGCCTTCGAGGGCGACAACCCCGGTGAGTTTCTCGATCTGGTCATGGAGCTGCGCGAGAGCGAAGCGTCGTCGTACACGCTGCGGGATACGCCGACGTTGACCTGCGTCCAGATGTCGCTGTGGGACATGCTCGACACGCTGGGCGGCGCCGGATCGGCGCAAGCCGTGTCGCGCCGGCCCGCGCGCGACGACGGCTTCACCCCCGTCGCGACACTGGCCGAGCTGCCCCCGGGCACCGCGAAGCGTGTCTATGCCGCCAATGAGGCTGTGGCCCTCTTCAATGTGAGCGGCACGGTATACGCCATCGCGAATCGCTGCACACACGCGCGCGCCAGCCTGTCCGAAGGCACCGTCGATCGCGCGCGCTGTACCGTCACCTGCCCGTGGCACGAAGGAATCTTCTCGCTCGAAAACGGCCGCGTGTTGGGCGGACCCCCGGTCCACGCGATCGCGACGTACCAGGTGAAACTGGACGGGGACACGATCCTCATCGCACTCGAGGCACGGGAGCCTGCGGTTTCTTAAAGCGTGCCGCCGGGAGCGTACCGACGTCACGCCCGTCTGGTTCATGCGGCAGGCCGGCCGCTACATGCCGGCGTACCGGAAACTCCGCCAGCGCCATTCCATCCTCGATCTCTGTCATCACCCTGAGCTCGCCGCCGCGGTGACGCTCCAGCCGGTCGAGCGCCTCGGCGTCGACGCCGCGATCCTGTTCGCCGACATCCTGCTGCCGTTCGAGCCGCTGCGGCTCGGGCTGAGCTTTGCCGCGGGAGAAGGTCCCAGGATCGCGCGGCCGATCGAAGCCGTGGCGGACGTGGAGAAGCTGCCCTCGTTCAATCTCGAAGCCGAGCTCGGCTATGTCTTTGATGCGGTACGGCTCGCTCGCCGCGCGTTGCCGGCCGACGTGCCCCTGATCGGCTTTGCGGGCGCGCCCTTTACGCTGGCGAGTTACGCCATTGAGGGCGGCGCGAGCCGCACGTTCACCAAGACCAAACGATTCATGTACCAAGCACCAGACACCTGGCACCTGTTGTTGACCAAGTTGGCAGAGCTCGTCGGTGGCTTTCTCGCGGGACAGGCGCGCGCCGGCGCACAGGCGCTGCAATTATTCGACAGCTGGGTCGGGTGCCTGTCCCCGGAGGATTACCGCACGTACGTCCAGGCGCACAGCAGGCGGGCGTTGCAGCTCGCCGGTGCAGCGGGAGTTCCCGTCATTCATTTCGGCACAGGGACGGCGACGTTCCTCGAGGACTTCGCGGCGGCGGGCGGCGACGTGATCAGCGTGGACTGGCGGATTCCGCTGGACGGCGCCTGGACGCGCATCGACGGCAAAGCGATTCAGGGGAATCTCGAGCCGGCGGCATTGCTTGCGCCGGCCGCCGAGCGTGACCGGCAGGTCCGCGACATCCTCAAGCGCGCCGGGGGCCAACCCGGGCACATCTTCAACCTCGGCCACGGCATCCTTCCCGAGACCGACGTCGCGGCGGTCCGCGCGGTCGTGGATCTGGTGCATGACGCGTGAGCAGATCGCCGTCCTCGTCATGGCGTACGGTGGGCCCGGTAACCTCGATGAGGTAGAGCCCTACCTCAAGGACATCCGCGGGGGCCGTGTCACGCGTCCCCAGCTCGTCGAGGAAATCCGCGCGCGATACGCGCGCATCGGCGGACGCTCGCCCATTCTCGAGCTGACTCGTGCCCAGGCCGCGGGCGTCGGGAAGGTGTTGGGCGACCAGTTCAACGTGTACATGGGAATGCGTCACTGGCATCCGTACATCTCGGACGTCGTGGAGGAGATCGCGCGGGCGGGGCACCAGCGCGTGGTGGGCGTCGCGATGGCGCCGCACTACTCCAACATGTCCGTCGGAGCCTACGAGAAAAAGCTGCTGCAGGCCGCGGACGGCCGTTTGGACGTCACGCTCGTTCGCTCGTGGTGGAGAGAGGGACCGTTTCTCGAAGCTGTGGCGGGCCGCATAACCGAAGCGCTGCAGCGGTTCCCCCAGCCAGCGACCGTACAGGTCATCTTCACCGCTCACAGCCTGCCGGAGAAAATCCTCGCATCGGCAGACCCATATCCGGACGAGCTCAAAGCGAGCGCCGCTGACGTCGCAAAGCGGGCTCGTCTCCCGGAGTGGCGTTTCGCGTATCAAAGCGCGGGCGCCACCTCCGAGCCATGGCTCGGGCCCGACGTTGCGGACGTGATCACCGAGATCGCTCGTGCCGGACACAATGCGGTCCTGCTCGTCCCCATCGGCTTCGTGTGCGATCATGTCGAAATCCTCTACGACATCGACGTCGAGGGCCAGGCACTCGCCAAGCGACTCGGTATCCAGCTCGAGCGCACGCGCTCGCTGAATGACGATCCGCGCCTTGTCGCGGCGGTCGCGGCCGTTGTTCGCGAGGCCGCGGCCCAACGAGGTTGGATGTGAGGATCATCGTCGTGGGGGGCGGGATTGCGGGACTCGCGGCGGCGTGGGAGCTGGAGCGGGCGGGCCGAAGCGAGGTGACGATCCTCGAAAGCGAGCGTCGGCCGGGTGGAGTGATCGTCACCGAACAGGTCGACGGATTTGTGGTCGAGGGCGGCCCTGATGGTTTTCTGGCCGGCGAGCCTGAGCTTCCGGCCCTGGCTCAAGAGCTCGGCATCGGTGACCGCGTCATCGAGCAGCTGGAACGCGGCACCTCGCTGTGGTCCGGAGGGAAGTTTCAACCGATCGATGCCGGTCTTGCCGCCACATTGCTGGGAATCGATGCGAAAGCGTCGGAGGTGGCGGCGGGGTTTCGTAGCTTCGCGGGCGGAATGTGCGAGCCGGTCCTGGCAGTGGCGCAGCGTCTCGCCGGCTCCTTGCGCCTCGCGCAGGGAGTTGCAGGCATCGCGCGCGAGGGAAAGCGGTGGCGGCTCGCCATCACGGGCGGATCGGCGCATGACGCCGATGGTATCGTGCTGGCGCTGCCGGCGTACACCGCGGGCCGGCTGCTCGAAAGCGTCGGGGTGAGGGGAGGACGCGAGCTCGCCGAGATCGTCTACGCGCCGAGTGTCACGGTGTCGCTCGCGTACCGCCGAGAACAGATCGGGCGGACGCTCGCCGGCGCGGGATTTGTCGTCGAATCGCCCTCACCTGACCAGATCCGCGCCTGCACCTACGCTTCACACAAGTTTCCGGGTCGCGCTCCGGACGGCCATGCGCTGCTACGGGCCTACCTCGGACCGACGGACGATCACCCGGCCAAGCTCGCGCGCGAGCAGCTCGCTGCGATCCTGGATATTCATGGCGAGCCGTTGTGGTCGAGGACCTTCTACTGGAATCGCGGCTTGCCCCGATATCGTTCTCATCATGCCGAGCGTGTCGCCGGGATCCGGCAGCGCCTCGAGCGTCTGCCACCGCTCGCGATGGCCGGCGCGGGCTATGACGGCGCCGGCGTGTCGGCGTGCGTCCGTTCAGGGCGCGAGGCCGGCCGCCTCATCGCACAGCGGACGGCTCGGTGACGAGCGGCATCACCTCTTCGGCAAAGCGCTCCATCTCCTCCAATTGCGGGCTGAACTGAAGCAGCAATAGATCCACGCCGGCCTGCTCGAACGCACGGATGCGGTCCGCGATCTGCTCGGGCGTGCCGGTGAGCCCGGCCTTCAACCCACGATTCGACACCGAATAGTCTTCGAGGCTCACACGCTGCTCGAGCTGCGTGTTCGCGAGCCACTGCTCGTAGTTCGCATATCCGGCCGCGTTCTGGCGGACGTCGGTGATCCGCTCGATTTCGCGCTGCGCCGCGGTCTCAGTCGCGCGGCAGACGACGTAGCCGGCGACGCCATAGACCATGGGGGCAAGGCCATTCGCGTCGCGCAGTGATTGCATGTCGCGGACCTTGGCGGCGATGCGTTCGGGCGGGTCGCCGTGCATCAGATACCCGTCGCAGGCGCGCGCGATCAGCGCCTTCGCAGCAGCCGACTCGCCCCCTGCGTAGAGGGTGGGGCGCGGCTGCCGTACCGGCTTCGGCTCGAGAATCGCGTTCTCCAACCGGTAGTACTTCCCTGCAAAGCTGAACC
>WNGI01002195.1_pt1 | contig 16764 bp, 15 predicted proteins | sample 5400621 | NCBI WGS metagenome assembly WNGI01 (sample SAMN13153374, study PRJNA577476) | soil metagenome | isolation source: 20 cm soil or saprolite under Garry oak tree replicate 1 | place: USA:California | collected 2016-06-15 | reverse complement strand
TTTCAGGCTCTGAATCTGTCTCATTAAGGGAAGAAGCATCAGGCTCATCGAGCATACGTTTTACCAAACCTGGCATGTCACTGGTAAATTTTGAATTGGCAACAACCCGTTGCGCTCCTGCCTCGAGAGCTTTTGAGCGTGCCTCTAAATCCATATGTGAACCGAAAGCAAGCACTTTCAGACCCGCTGTTCGAGCCTTGCGGATGGCGGTTTCCCAGTCAACGCCGGTTGTTGCTGTGTTCACAATAACCAGTGCAAGTAACCCCGCGTCTTTTGCTGTCAGACGTTCTTCAAAAGCTGGCAGATTGCGTACAGTTTTTACCTCTATGTCGTGGTGGCGTAGTGTGTCGCGCATTTTCACCGAGAAGAAGAGATCCTTTTCGAGTGCAAGTATATGTGCTGTCATGTTGCATTACTTCTAGTCATCTGGCGGTTCATGTACAGGTCTACGGAAGAGATCTCCAAGTTCCTGATTAATCACATCCATATTTGTATATAGCTCACGTGAAAGCACATGGTGTGTACCATTGCAATATGACTTGTCACATTTCTTGAAATGGCTGATTTCAAATAACAAGTTACCGTTTTCGACACTGGTCCATATGTGCTTGCGTGAGTAGCCATCTCCCCATTTAAGAATCAGCCCGTCCTTATATTCGTCAAAACGACCCTGGCCATAGAGGTAGTCGCGATTAAACATTTGTAAGATTATTTGCACTCGACTATCCGCGATCACTTGTGCCACTTCGGGAGACATTTGAGTTGTTGCTTCCTGTGCGAGATCCTCCCTGGGAATGTACAATTCACGCGCGGAATGCTGTTCCTCGCGTATCATCTGCTGAATCATCTCTCCCTCAATGTCAGATAGACCATGGTTTTGACCCAATATCGGAGATTTTTTTTGTTTCCTGTCGTTATTATTGCGATGATCGGCCACGATAATGCTCCCCGCTAGAGTTATAAATTATGCTTGCGCAAACGTATTAATCATCAGCTTCACATCATCGCCCAGTGGATAGAGAATTGGGCAGGTGCAGCCGTTGCGATTGTACACTTCTACTTTCGCACGGACTTCATCTGGTGTTCCGCAGGCGGTGATACGCTCAATCAATTCATCCGGTACATACTGCATTGCTTCATGAATCTGTTCTTTGGTTGCTGGCCACCCTAGAATGGTCTGTATCTTCTTCACCGTTTCTGGAGGTGTGCCACTCGCTTCCGCAATGTGCGGCTGTTGCGCGATGTATTGCGTAAGCAATTCTTTTGCTGCTTGTACTGCCCGTTGGTGATCAAGATCGACTGAACAGACAATCAACTGAGGTCGATCAATGTCTGCCAAATTGCGTCCGGCTTTTTTGGCGCCAATTTCTATATGCTCTAAGGCCTTGTGATTATATTCTGGCGGTACGCAATAATTGAGCACCACCCCGTCGGCAATTTCGCCCGCCAGTTCCATCATACCCATTTGTGTAGCGCCAATATAGATAGGTACGTTACGTGGTTCGCGGCGTCCGTGGATAACGTCAAGCTCGATACCTTCCACATTATGAAACTCACCATGAAAGGTTACACGTTCCATATTGAGCAATCGCTTCATTACTTCAACAGTCTCGCGCATTGCTTTAAGCGGTTTTTTGCGTTCAATGCCCACATTTTTTGCCAGTGGATCCCACCAGGCGCCTATGCCACAGATGATACGATCCGGTGCAAGGTCATCGAGTGTCAAGAAAGTTGAGGCGAGTAAACCGATATTACGCGTCCAGTTGTTCAGAACACCACTGCCGACTTTGATGTGCGATGTTACTGCTGCAAAAGCGGCCATTGGTACAATCGCATCTCGTACAAGGCGTGATTCAGCCTGCCATATGGCCTCGAATCCGCGTTGCTCGGCGTATTGTGCGTATTGCATGCCTTCGCGTATTTCATGCTTATCTTGAAGATACATTGCTACTCGTGCCATACGATGCTCCTTGGAAGCAATAAAGAGATTGTAAATATGGGGTTATTGTACCATATTGTGCTTTTATCTATATTCAGAGAAGGCGTGTCTGTGTATCTTTGCAACGAGACTCTGCGCATTCTTCGCGATATATGCTCATTGCTTGAACATTTGATCTTGACAAATGTTCTTACCACTCAGTATACTTTTCTTGCATGTAGTGTCGCAATTATGGTTTATATCTGTTACTGTAGGCTGTAAAATATAGAACATGTATTCTATATAAATGCTAGAACATAGTAGAGTCATCAGTGCCGGATCACCAAAAGAAAACCGATAAGCAAGTAGTGATAGGGGTGGAGATTACTCGAAGTAGAGCTACTATTGTATTGGTGGATCATCACGGCAAGATACACCATCGATTCTATGCTAAGACTCTTAGAGGGCGTCCTGCTTCTGCTACTCTCGAGCCTTATTTTCGTGCAATTGAGACTGTTCTTATGCATGCGAAATCTGAACGCATGCTTGTATCTGGTCTGGGCATATCTATTCCGGGTACCCTTGACCTGATAGCTCGCCGTCCACAGACGATTCCAATTCTGCCTTCGTTAAACGGTTTCCCTCTATGTGATCTCCTTGAGGCTCGCTATAATCTACCTGCCCAATTACGTGTTGATGTCGATGCAGCGTTATTGGGCGAATATCATTTCGGTGCGGGCAAAGGATTTCGTCGTTTACTTTTCTTGAATGTGAATACTGTGGTAGGCGCTGCTCTTATCATAGATGGAAAACTTGAGCCACCTGAACAAGAATACGTAGGTCATGTTTGTCATATGCCGGTTTCCATGAGTGGTCCGCGTTGTAGTTGTGGTAAGTATGGTTGCATTAATACACTCATCTCGATGGAAGCTATGCAAAAAATGGTGCAGCGTGCTGTGCGCCGGGGTGAGCAGACCAACCTCATTCAGCGTTTGAGCAATCGGGAACATTTTAGCCCGGAATTGCTCGCTCAAGAAGCATTGCGTGGAGATTCAGTCGCATTGCAAGTGTATTGTGAAGTGGGACGATGGTTAGGGGCTGCGACTGCCAAATACATCAATATATATGAGCCAGATGTGCTCATTTTGGGCGGTGGTGTGCTTTGTGCGAATGAACTCTTGATTGCCAATGTTCGGAGTTCGCTGGTGGCACAGCCGTCCGCGAAAACTGGCAAAATGCTCGAAATTGTTCCCTCTCGCCTTGGTTCTGACGCTGCCTTGATCGGCGCCGGTGTTCCTTTCTTGAACAAATTATTGACAGAACAGATAGAATCAGCTCAGAGAAGACTGAAGCTCAATGTCAGAGAAGAGGAGTAATCTATGACAGCTGATCCTTTTGGAATGCAGGAGCCTGAGGAGGAGAATTACAATTTCTCCCAAGGCCAAAGTGTGCGTATTGTCGAGGGTCCATTCACCGAGTATATTGGGACAGTCAGCCAAAGTAACAAGGAACAGAAGAAAGTAACTGTACTGATTTCCTATTTTGGCAAAGCGACACCATTTGTATTCGACTTCCGCCAGGTCGAGAAAATCGCGTCGTTTTTCACGTAAATACCAGGCACCGACCGCTCAACTATGCTGACACCCTGAATAGGTATTGACATAATATCTATCCTTTTAGCATAGTGTAAGGAAAACGAAGGAGATGTAATTCCATGCCACTGACCGCCTTAGGATTACTACTGGCGGCTGCGATGATGCATACGACCTGGAACCTGCTCGTCAAGCGCGCGAAAGAAAAGCAGGTTTTTATCTGGTGCTCGTTAATTGCCGGTACAATTATTTTTTCCCCGTTGTTATTGACAAGCCCATTATTCCTTGTCTCTACATGGCCTTATCTTATTAGTAGCGCTCTTGTAGAAGTGATTTACTATATTACGCTGATCCGTGCTTATGAGAATGGCGATTTTTCGCTTGTCTATCCAATGGCTCGTGGCGCTGCTCCGGCTTTTCTGCTTATCTGGGCAACATTCTTCCTCGGAGAGCGCCCAAGGTTCTTTGGGCTTATTGGAATTGCTCTACTCGTGTTTGGCTTAATCATTGTAGGTGGAAAGACCTGGTGGACTTTACGCAAGACATCGGGGTTCAGTAAGAGTGCCCTTGCCCTGGCTTTAGGTGTTGCGTGTTGTATATCAATTTACACTGCTATTGATGGCGCCGCTGTACATCATGTATCCCCTCTACCATATACTGTTCTGGTGATTGCACTTGCTGCCCTATTCATTACGCCAGCAGTTGTGAAGCGTTATGGGAACGATGCTATTGCTGATGAGTGGCGTGCAAACTGGTTACGCATTACACTGGTCGGTCTCTTTACTCTTTTGGCTTACATGCTAGCATTGAAGGCTTATACGATTGCACGTGTGAGTTATGCTGGAGCTGTTAGAGAGATAAGCGTTGTCTTTGCGGCATTTGTTGGGTGGCGCTGGTTGGGAGAAAGCTTTGGGGCTATACGCCTGGTTGGCGCCTTGTTCATTTTTGCGGGTATTCTTGTGATCGCTTTTGCAGGGTAAGCAGATATCGATCAGAATACTAGAATTTTCCCCTATATGCCTGGTACTTTAGAGCTTGGAAGTGGTCTGGTATTGAGTGGTCGTTTGCTGTTTGGAAAAGGTAAACGCACAATGATAGTTGTACCATGTTGTGACTGTGGACGAGGAATAGAGCTAATTGTAAGCGTGCCTCCAGCCTCACGCACTTTCAGTTGCGCCTTGAACAAACTTGTTTTTTCGGCAGAAATGGCGCCTGGGTCAAAGCCACGTCCATCATCGGTAATATAGATTTCTAGATTAGTATTGACACGTCGTGATCGCACTGTTGCAAAGCTTGTGCCTGCATGATTATAAATATTCAATAAAGCCTGAGTCACGGTATAGGAGATAGCTTCTGCAAACTTTTCACCGCTGGGTGTTTGTTCCAGGTCATAACTCAATTCATCTAAAGCCCATAAATCTGACTGTACTTTGAGTGGAGATTCTGGATGTAGATGAGGTAGGTCTTCACGGATTAATTTCTCCAGGTGCAATTTCAACCCCAAACTACGTCTCTGATAAGCATCCTCGACGAGCAGTTGTAGTCCACGTAAATCGCCTTCCAACTCTTCGCTTATCTTGCGTACTTTACCTAATGCCTCGATCATGGGCTGCGCGAAATTCTTGATTGAAGGGTTATGGTCAGCTTCAACTCTCAGTTTATACTGCCAATGGCCTAGTAATGAGCGTATACGCAGGGCTTGTTGTTTAGGTTGATCGTGAATTCGCTGAGAAAGGAGGGAACGAAGATGCGCATCAGCATGTAGCAACAACGATGTCGCTTGTTTGAGTTCGCTATTTGTTTTACGTAATTCTTCGGTCAATTTTTGTTGCTCTACAAGCGATTGTTCACGCTGTTCAATTGTGAATTGCAAATAATCTATCATCCGTAACGAGCGTAAAGCATATAGCAAAATAAATGGATAGATGGCAGCCAGGATATAAAAAATTTGTGGAGGTAAGAGCGGTTTGCCGGTCAGTAAAATAGGCAAAATGCCGAGACAAAACCCCAAACCTATGCCACCAATCCATAGGGTTAATAAGTCGCCTAGACGACGACGAACATTTGAGGAAATAGGTGTCCCAGGTAGCAAGCCGCTAATGCGGAGCAATGAGGTAATGCCGATAACAAGACTGAGTACGCCACCAAATGCGGCGTATCCAAGCGATAAAATGAACTGGAGACGCCCTGGGACACTACCACGGAAAAGGTATGAAAATAAATCGAAAGCCAGTAAAGCAATCAAAGGCAGGTAGGGTAGTACATCTATTGCCAAACGAGGGGAACGAGACTCGCGCATCGCCTCCGGTCTATATGTCAAGCTAAGTTGAATAAATGCAGCCCCAAGTAACGCAAATGCAGGGGTCCACAAGAATTGAAAAATGATGTCAGCAGTATAAGCCTGCTGAACGTTACCCCAATGGCTAAAGAGTAAAAATAGGATTGCTACAGGCAGCAAGGTAATACCTTCTACAACCCCTGTCCAATTTCGCGCCATGGCAAGCAGAATAAAACCAACCAGTAACCAGCATAGACCCGCGATAAATGTCAGCCCATAACTCTCAAGCCACATATCCCAAGTAAATGTCACTGCTGGATATGTAATAGTGGTGAGTTTGCTATTCTGCTGAACAGTGTATGTGATCAAATGACCAGGGTAGGTATGTTGATATACATAGGTTAATTGAGTAGCGGGTAGACTATTCACGTTGACGATGTGGTCAAGGCTAGTAAGTGAACTAGGGGATAGGGCAATGGGAGGTAATTGTGGAGGCGTCGAGACAACGACTATCTGTTTATCAGTATCGATAGCCCAGAAAAACCCACCAAATGTCCGTCCAACCTGGCTTAATAAACGATAATTGCCTATTACACTCAGGAAAAGTAGTATCAGTGCAATGACCAGGCAGAGTATGGTAAGACGTAGCCGTAGGCGTCGCCAGGCTGTGTCAGTTGTGCGCTCAGATGAATTAAACACACTCTAGTGTAGCATGCTGAAACTGTCGGGTGCAAGACAAAATGTTGCCATTTCTGCTCTGATGTGTTATATTACATATAGAATAGTTGCATAGTTGCACAGGTATTCATTGAAAGAACAGGATGGTTTGCATGGTATCACAATCAGTTGGGACAATACATAACGCTCCCCATACAGGGAACTCACATGAAACAGCCTTTGAAAGCACTTATCAAGGACGCTCAATTCATACAGAACATATGCTTGCGGTCAGGCGTAATGTATTGGCTACTGACACTGCAATGCGCATCGCCTCCCTTTTTGCCGTTCTCAGCGATCCTACACGCTTGCAGGTTGTGTATGCACTGCTCCATGCGCAAGCGGGAGAATTGTGCGTTGGTGATCTAGCTACGGGTCTAGGCAGAGATGATACCACCATTTCGCATCAACTCCGTGTTTTGCGCAATCAGCAAATTGTAGCAATGCGCAAAGTCGGTAGGATAGTATATTATCGCCTGGTTGATGAGCATATTCGTCTGTTGCTTGAGCTGGGTATGACTCACACAAATGAAACACCTACCTCCTCCAAAGAAAGAGAAGCGGAGGCGCTGGCATGAGCAATGGACATAATCACACACATGGGCTGGCCAGAAATAGCCTGCGTTTAGCATTTTTCTTGACTTTAATCATTTTGATTGCTGAACTAGCAGGCGGTTTGTTAGCAAATTCGCTAGCATTGCTTTCTGATGCTGGACACGTTATAACCGATATCTTTGCGCTAGGTCTGGCATGGTTTGCCACAGTGCAGGCAGACAGGCTTCCAAACGCGCGTAAAACCTTTGGTTATCACCGAGTTGGAATCCTGGCAGCAATGGTGAATGCTGTGACGCTGATTGTGATTGCCTTTGCCATTTTGTTGGAGGCTGTACAGCGTTTCCAACATCCAGAACCAGTTCAGCCCCTCATTATGTTTGTGGCTGCAGGAATTGGTATCGTTATCAATCTCATCATTGGCTTTGGTCTGAAGAAGGAAGCCAATAATCTGAATGTCCGCGCCGCTATGCTGCATGTCTTTGGAGATGTTGGGGTATCGGCAGGTGTAATCGTTGCCGGTATCATCATTCTCTTGACAGGCTGGACAATTGTTGATCCTCTGCTTTCTGTTGGCATTGCTGTTCTCATTGCTGTAGGCGCCTGGCGTATACTACGTGAAACGACTGACATACTTCTTGAAGCTGTGCCTAAAGGTGTTTCAATTCCAGGTCTGGTAAAAGATATGAAGAGTGTTGAGGGCATAGAGGATGTGCATGATCTGCATGTCTGGAGCATTACTAGTAATATGTATGCTCTATCCTGTCACGCGCTCATTGCTGATGTACCTCCTAGTAACAGTTCAGTTATTTTGCATTCTTTGAACACGATGCTTAGCGATAAGTATCACATCGGTCACGTTACCATCCAGTTTGAATGTGATCCGCATCAGGAGACATATTGCGCAGTGAATGGCTTGTACTGCCATATGGAGATGGGGGAAAATTGTAATCATAATCATGCTGAACGATCTATAGTATCACTGGATAAAGAGAAACTCGTAGCTGCAGAATAAAAAAGAGCCCCAAATAAATTCTCCTTGACTTTCTTCTGACTTTTTGGAATGTCGCTCTACACATTGATTGTGCAGAATGCATTGCCGACCAAGATTGGGCAGTCAACAGCAGCCCTGACATTCTTCCGCCAGATTGGCGGTACGATTGCCCTTGCAGCAATGGGTTCAGTTATGACTGCTGCCTATCTGCCCGCTTTCCATAGTGCCTTACCGGTTGCTATACTGCATGCTGTTCCGGCACAGTTCCTGGCTGCATTTAACAACCCGCAGATCCTACTCTCTCCGACTACGCTGGCGCAGATACAGTCTCATGCTGCTGCTATGGGACCACAGTCTGTAGCAATGCTTCATCAAATTATTGAAGCTGTAAAGGTAGGTCTGGCACAAGGTATTCATAATGTCTTCATATTAAGCCTGGGACTGATGATTGTTGGCCTGATAGCGGTGTTATTCCTGAAAGAGATCCCATTAAAAGGCGGACGACTTACCGAAAAGGAAGCCGTCGAAGATGAAGTTGAAAGTCGTCTCATCTCTTGACAGCGAAGATGAGCTCTGAGATAATCACAGCACTTCCGAGATTGGAGAACATCGTTGCTCGGAGCACCCATAGGTGTGGTATCCTCCTATTTCCCTGATTTGGAGTAGTCTCCTTGCAACGGCGAAGCGAAACCTCTGCAGGAGGAGAGATGAGCACAAAAAAAGTAGATACAGACCGTCGTAGTCAACCTCGCGTGTCTATACATCTGCAACAGCAGTCGCGGAGGCGCAAACGCTCCGTTGCTCAGATGCCCCGGTGGCGTCGTCCTTTCACGGGTTATGTGTTGAGTATCCCTTTTGTTGGGGTAACGTCGCTGGGAGTTCTGTGGGTACAACGGCAGTTTCCCCATTTCTCTTTCTTTGACGGACCTCTACTACTCACGGTCATGGTAATAGCGATGATCTGGGGTATTGGCCCGGCACTCTTCTCTGCGCTCGTCAGTACCGCAGTTCTCGCCTATATGTATATTCCTATTTCCATGAGCCTTGATGTTACCACCTGGAACGCTCTACTACCGATTACACCTTTCTTGCTTGCCAGTGTGATCATTGCTATTGTTACCGGCCAGCGTGAGTCTGCCCGGCGCCGGGCCCACTCTGCAGAGCAAGAGGAGCAGGAGCGGGCAAATGAACTGGAGGCAACCTTTGAGGCGATGGCAGATGGGGTGATCGTCTACGATAACAAGGGACAGATTTTGCGGACAAATGCCGTCGCCCGCAACCTTTTTGCCTTAGATACCAGGCCCAGACCCAAATTCTCGCTCCGTTTGCGGCGTGAACGGAAACCTGCGCTGGGGATACTCGATGAGCACGGTCAGCCGCTTTCCGAGGAGCAATCGCCGCTCTCGCGCATTCTGAACGGTGAGGTATTGAAGAGCGCGAATGCGATGGATGTAATACTGCAGATAGAGGATGGAAACGAGGTACAGTTGAACGTCACCGGCGCCCCGGTGTACAACTTCGGAGGCCGCCCAATCGGTGCAATCTGTGTCTACCGCGATGTGACGGAGCGGCGGCGACTGGATCGACGCACTCAGGACGCTCTGAATGCCCTGCTAGCAATGGCAGAGGCCCTCGTGCAGGTACCTGATGACGCCAGTTCCGTGCGAGATCAACCGGCGATGGAGGAGCAAACACCAGCAACTGTGACAGAAGCAGCACGGCGATTGGCAGATCTGACGTGTAGTTTCCTGGGCTGCCGTCGTGTTGCCATCGTCGCCCTGGAGCCGGAGACGGATATATTGCGCCTTGTGGTGGCCATCGGACTCCCGGCTGAGCAGGAACAGCAGTGGCGAGCCGATCAGCAAATGTTTGGACGCTTGAGTGACAGTCCATATCCTGAACTCGTCTCCCGGCTGCGCGCACACAACGTGTTGCTGCTCGACATGACGCAGCCACCGTTCCTTGATCAACCGAACCCGTATGGTGTGCGCACATTGCTGATTGCGCCGATGTTCGTGGGCGATCAACTGGTCGGCATCCTCTCGCTGGATTATGGCGGTGTAGAGCACGAATATACGGAAGAGGAGACAGCGCTCGCCGGGGCGATAGCGAAACTTGCGGCCCTGGTGATTGAGCGTGAGCGCCTGCTCTACGAACGAGCAAACGCACAGGCAAATGAGCTCGCCTTGCGTGAAGCCAACCGGCGCATGGATGAGTTTCTCGGCATGGCCGGTCACGAGTTGAGGACGCCGCTTACGGCCATCAGTGGCAACATTCAGCTGGCATTGCGCCAGCTGAAAAAAAGCATTTATGAGGACGGGACGTATGCCGACGATCTGGCAAGCAAACTTGAACTGATACAAATGCTGCTTGACCGTGCGGAACGTCAGGTACGGCTACAGAACCGATTGGTGGGCGACCTGCTGGATATCTCGCGTATCCAGGCGAACAAGATAGCACTGAATGTGGAACCCCGCAATCTGGTTGCCATTGTCCGTGAGGCTGTCCAGGATCAAAGCCTGGTGACCCCTGCGCGCAGCATTCGTCTCCATGTGCCTGCGGAGGCGACTGCTCCTGTGGTGGCCGATGCTGATCGTATCGGCCAGGTTGTCACCAACTACCTGACCAACGCCATCAAGTACTCGCCAGCTGATCGACCCATTGAAGTCTCTCTCGCGATCGAAGGGCAAATGGCGCGCGTTGCGGTGCAAGATGAGGGACCAGGACTGTCCCAGGCGGAACAGCAAGCCGTCTGGGAACGCTTTTACCAGGTAGAGAGAATTAAAGCGCAGCGTGGTTCCGGCACCGGGTTAGGGCTTGGATTACACATCTGCCAAACCATTATCGAGCAACATCAAGGCAAGGTTGGTGTCCAGAGCTCACCAGGAGAAGGTTCCACCTTCTGGTTCTCCTTGCCACTAGCGCGCAAGTAAACCTGGCATACGCAAGCAGAGGCATGAGGTGTATTGGAACAGGAAAGTGAGTGAACCCATCCCCTGCCCCAAACAAAGACTATGAATCATGCCGCATTTTAAAACGGCTGGTGAACTTTCTTCAGGCTTGTCTCTCCACGCAGAAAAATTGCCCTGCGAGTACTCGTATTGACCTTAGCAGATCATACCATGGTCAGTAGCCCTTAAAACCAGCGGTAACGACGACGAGGCCGACCGATGTAGCCGCCACGTCGATTGTAGCGAGCATAATAACCGTACGCGTGACGATACGCAAAAGCGCTCCATATAAGCACTAAGACCGCAGCAGCCAGGATGGAAGTGATTACTGGTACACCATTCAGGTATGGCTCGCCAATAATGTGCCAGTGCAAGACGCCGACGACCAGAAAGATGGCGATGAACCCTACGATAATCGCCCCTACGATCCCAAAGGGTGTACGCCGTCTTGCTAACAGTTCACCAACAAAGCCAACCAGTGCTGCTATGATCAACCAGACGATTAAAGCTCCCAAAGTAATGACCATCACAATAAACCTCCTGCTCAGTAGTAACAACTTCGCCAACGATCAGGTAGAACATGTTGTTCCTCATAGTATGAACACGCAGCAACAAAGCTCCACGTTTCAAACACGCCTACCAACCAGGATAAACATCTGGACCATGTGACATGCAGTGATTACTGGCAATTTTGCCCGTTTATGGGACTGTCCTGCAATAACATGCGTGCTTCTGGCTTAACCGATATGCCTCTGAAACGCTTCGCCTGTCTCTCTCGTGTTAGAGTAGAAGCAAATTTGGTATCCACCGAAAGAGTTGGAGCATGACTATGACTCGAGATACGGAACAGTTAGCGAGAGAATCGCAGGCGACATCTAAAACGATCCTCCTCGTCGAGGATGATCCGAACATTAGCTCATTCCTTGTTGAGGCTATTGCGCAGGAGACACCCTATCGAGCGATCGTGGCAAGTGATAGCAATGCCGCATTGAAACTTGTGCGGCACTTCACACCTTGCCTCTTTATTCTGGACTACGGGTTGCCTGGTATGAACGGCATCGAACTCTACGACCGCCTTTCTATCAACCGGGAATTGGCACCTATCCGCGCAATTCTGATCACGGCTAATCGCCAGTTACCTCAACAGCAGATACAACAACGCCAGCTCATCACCTTCATGAAACCTTTCGAATTAGATGCGTTACTGGATACGATTGAAACCCTCCTCGCTTCATAGTGAGCGAGAGGTGGAAGCAAACTCGTCATTTCGTATGGCAAGGTCAGCCACCGTTGCGAGCAGAAAGGATGAAGAAGAGTACCATGACTATGCCAGAGCGGCAGCAAGCAAACAATGAGGATACAGCAATAACGAGAACCGACCTGTTGCGTTTGCTTCAGGAAGGAGGAAGTTCCGAACAGTTGGATGTTAGCGGTCAGGATTTACGAGGAATCAACCTGATAAATTGCAACTTGAGGGGAGCCAACCTGAGTCAAGTCAGGTTATGCGAAGCGAACCTGTGCGGGGCCAAGCTTTCCAAGGCCGATTTATACGGAGCCGACCTACGCGGAACTTACCTATGCTGGGCTGACCTACGTGGTGCCAATCTCTCTGAGGCTGACTTGCGCGAGGCTTCCCTGATCTGGGCAGACCTGCAAGAAGCCGACCTGTGCGGGGCTAACCTGGACAGAGCCACCCTATATGGTGCCTCCTTGGGTAGGGCTGACCTGCGCGGGGCTTTTTTGGACAAGACTGACTTGCGCGGGGCTGACCTGAGCTGGGCTTCTCTCGGTGGAGTGAGCACCTTTGAACTTACCAAGAGCCATCTTCGACACAGAGGAGCTATCTTCAGAGAAACGACCAACGTGATCGTTGCAGAACGTTTCTCAGAGAGGGTAGGCAGATACACCCTGGGATTTGCGCTCGGTCTTCTCTCCCAGAGTGTGGTTGGCTTCCTGATGGGATTAGGCATAAGGGTCATATTCACACATATGCGGCTAAAAAAACACCCTGGTGACGAGACTCCCCGCCAGATGGAATCATCATCAGGGTGTCACTCGTGATCAGCACCAGACCAGATGGTTTCACGGGAGCTTGTGCCGTAGGCCTCTTCTACACAGGCGCTTCCTCGTCGATGATCTCTTCAACTGTCTCTTCCATCACAGTGCTACCGAATTGAGGTCTGAGAGAACGCAACCGTCGTATCCGTCTGAAACGACCTGTTCCAAGAGCACCTTGAGTGTAGAGACGCACACTGATGGCAACGCCCGTAAAAATGAGCAGGCATACAACGAGTAGCATCAAGAGAAATGCTTCCATAAAGCCGTGTCCTTTCTGTCTGTTTTCTTCTATACGTACAGAATGATATACCCTGTGATCTCAAGTTCCAAAACGTACTACACGCCTTACAGCAAGAAGAAATTTCTAGAATCACATCTTTTACACGTATGATAGTTTTGTTTCGCTTCACTGCTGCTTGTACCTGATTGGGAGTAGGTGCTCTCCAGTTTTGTTAAATCCCATTTGAGCGCAGTTTGAAGACCTTGATAGCGACTTGAAGTGTAAGCCAGTTACTGCGATCTTGTAGATCAATATCGCATAATGTTTGCAGGCGCTCCAGACGCTGGATAAGCGTATTTCTGTGCACAAATAATCGGTTAGAGGTTTTGGTAAGGTTGCCTGCACATTCAAGGTAGGTCTCCAATGTGTCGAGCAAATCGGTTCCTTTTCGTCGATCATAAGTGGCGATACGCGCCACTTGATCCTGGTACACATCTCTCAGATCATCCATGCGTGCGATCTTATAGAGATAACGGTAGACGCCCAGGTCATTAAAATGCGTAACACCACCATCGTGATTCAAGTTTTGCCCCATTTGTAGAGCTTCGCTTGCCTCGGCAAATCCTCGTCGATAGTCGCTAATGCTTTGACATTGGTTCCCTATACCTATTGAAAGACGAATTCCATGCTCTGTACGCATCTGGCGTCCAAGATCTCCTAGCCATGTTTTCAAACGTGCTGCTGTTGGATCTTTGCTCAGACAGATGATACATGTAAGCAGATTCTCGCGCTCATAAAGGACCGAGCCAGGGTAATTGTCCTGGATGCGACGCCGTATTTGTCCACTTATACGTTTGTGTATCACAAGACGATCTTCTTCGGTTTGGAGAAGAGTATCTGCAAGCGGCCTGGTGGAAGAATTTGTAAGTATACCGGGGCGTTCATTTTCTCCTGTATCGCTTTCATCGAGATGCGAAACTTCAATCATAGCAATAGTATGCGGCTTTGTTAAATCACATCCAATAAAATTCGCTCGTTGTCGGAGGGAGTCCTCTGAGTCATATGCTCCATACATCAGATCATCAAAGAACCCTTTGACCAGATTCTTTTGTGCCAGCATATCGACCAGGTGACTATTTTTAATCGCCAACGCAATCTGGTTTGCAATCGTGCTTAATAATGTTTGATCCTCGGATGTATTGCGACGTGTTTTACTGAAGTAACAATTAATCAAGCCAAGGTGTTCAGTACCGGCAATCAAAGGAGCAGAAAGCAATGTTTTAAATTGAGAGTCCTTCAAAGGGTTCAACCGCTCTAATGCGTGTGCACTCAACTCAGGCAATTGACCTCGAGTGTTGAAATCTCGTAATTGTTCCCAGACATTTCGATCAACGTCAATAGGTTGTAGGCTTAAAGCTCTGTCATTCAGATTGGGAGAAGAGGCTCGAACTATTAACCGCCCTTTTGCTTGATCCATCAACATTATGACGCAGAGATCAGCCTCGATAATTTGTAAGGTCAGCGTTGCTAGTGAACGCAGCATTTCATCGAGGTAAAGTCCAGAACTAATGGTCTGACTCATTACCGAAAGTGTAGTTAAGATATTGAGTTTATGTTGTGTATTCTCGTAGAGCTGGGCGTTTTCAATTGCGCCCGCCACGAGTGCGGCTGTATTGATTAAGAATGTCTGGTGTTGTTCCAAAAATTCATAGGGAGCGACTGTGTGGAGGGTAATGACTCCGATGAGATGACGATCTTTGGCAAGGATGGGGACTGTCATTGTAGACTGAAACTTCTCTTCCTCCAACTCAGGAAAGTAACGGAAACGAGGGTCGTTCAACGCTCCTTCTTTAAGAATGACAGGCTGGAGATGCATTCCAACCCAGCCGGTAATACCTTCTCCCAGAGCCATTTCAATTTTACCAACAAGCTTCTTATATTGTTGATTTGTGCTTGCAAGAGTAAGGCGCTCCTTATCTTTATCATAGAGGTAGAAGAAAGCAGCGTGGCAGGGTATAGCACGGACGACGATATCTACTAGATGTCCCAGTACCTCATCAAGTTTGAGAGTTGAGCCGACTGTTGAAATAACCTCATTGAGCAGCATATTCTCCTGAGTGTGAGCCTCTAGCGCTGCTCTCAATTCATTATTCAATAGACTAAGTTGCTCACTTGTTTGTTCAGTCATGTTAAATGCGTTCTCTTTCGATGAGACTACTTTGGAAGACATGCCTACCTCCTGCTCTAGTTGCTAAGGAGAAGTATCCATCAACATGGGAAGTTATCAAGAAATGTGTCACTGTTATCATGTTATGCACAGCCAATATGTATATAACAACCATTGTACATATTTTCTGATACCACGTCTAGAGTTTTTGCTGTGATTTTACTAATCTTTGATAATCTCGCTTACATGTTTGAATGTTTAAGCTGAACTTTTTCCGTTCAGAGAAATTTACTAGCTACTTTTCAAAGCTTCTGGTATACTTCATATATAACTTACTCCCTGGCAGGACTTTGTACGTCATTTTTCAATTCGTACAATAAGTATTGTTATACGCCAGATGAAAAAGACTGTTCTACGTAGTTCTTCAGAAGAGTGGAGAACTTTTGAGAGCCTGGCATCTCTGATGAGATGTGGTTCGACCGGCAAGTACCTAATCAAGGTGTTTTTACCGAATATTCGATAGTTTTTTTCTCAGGAGGACAACGAATGGCTACAGATATTATCGCCATACCAGAGGAACAGGGTTTAGAAACACATGGAATAGAACGTGTTTCGCCTAAAACTCGCACACATGTGCGCATTCGCGACAACTTCACTATGTGGCTATCCGCCAACCTGGTGATTTCAACAATCGCTCTTGGAGCGATAGCTAACCTGGCATTTGGACTAGGTTTCTGGGATGGCCTGGCTGTTATTATTATCTTCAACATACTTGGTGTTTTACCCGTTGCCTTTTTCTCCACACTTGGTCCCAAACTTGGTTTACGCCAGATGACCATTTCACGTTTCGCTTTCGGGTGGGTGGGTGGTATCATCATGGCACTTTTCAATGTCGCTGCGTGCATTGGCTGGTCTGTTGTTAACGTCATCATTGGTGGGCAATTGATTGCTGCACTTAGTAGTGGTAGAGTTCCTAGTTGGGCAGGTATTCTCATCTTAGCGGTTCTCACTACTTTAGTCAGTATATTTGGCTACAGGTATGTTCATCGCTATGAGCGCTGGGCCTGGATTCCCATGGCGGTCATATTTGCGATCATGTTTTTTGTAGCTGCTCCACATTTCAGTATTGCAGTTTCATCTAATACAACAGCAGCTGCCGAAATCGCGGCATTGCTCTCCTTTGGCGGTGCTGTGTTTGGTTTCGCTGTGGGGTGGAGTTCCTACGCTGCCGACTACAACGTCAACCAGCCTGAGGATACAACATCCAGCCGTGTCTTCTGGCTGACATTCCTGGGCGTCTTTATACCCTGTATACTA
>WNGI01002194.1_pt1 | contig 16765 bp, 20 predicted proteins | sample 5400621 | NCBI WGS metagenome assembly WNGI01 (sample SAMN13153374, study PRJNA577476) | soil metagenome | isolation source: 20 cm soil or saprolite under Garry oak tree replicate 1 | place: USA:California | collected 2016-06-15 | reverse complement strand
TCGCCCTCGCGCACGACGACGGCGCCGTCCGCCTGCTTGGCCAGCTTGCCGGTCTCGAATGTGATTTCTCGGCCCGCAATCTCCACCGAGAGGGTGGTCGGGCCCTGGGTTGCAATGCTCATCTGTCCTCCACTTCTTTCTTGAAGGTGGAGGTTTGAGTCAGCGCGTCCGGTGCGCGCTCGCTCAAACTTCCACCCTCGGTTGCGTTCGGTTATCTCCTCAGGCCGAGCTCCTGGATCAGGCCGCGATAGCCCTCGAGGTCACGCTTTTGCAGGTACTGCAGGAGCCTGCGGCGCCGACCGACCAGCTTCAGCAGCCCTCGTCGGGAATAGTGGTCCTTCGGGTGGGCTCTCAGGTGCTCGGTGAGCTCGTTGATCCGTCGGGTCAAGAGCGCTATCTGCACCTGGGGCGAGCCGGTGTCCGCGTCGCTGCGGCCGTGCTGGCCGATGATCTCCTGTTTTGCTTCCTTGGTGAGAGGCATTCACGTCCTCCTAGATGTGCGTCTCCGCGGTCTCCGCACGGCGCGCCAAGGAACGCGCACGGCCGGGGCTGCGGGCTCGCAGTAGGGTAGCAGCCGCCCGATGGAGCGGTTTTCGGCAGAACGGCTGGCGGAGTGGGCGTCAGAAGCGCGTGAGCGGTGGAACGTGCCCGGGATCGCGGTGGGAGTGTTGCGAGACGGCGAGACAGTGAGCGCGGCTGACGGGCTCCGCGAGCTCGGCCGTCCCGAAACCGTCTCGCCGGACACCGTCTTCCGGATCGCGTCGATCACGAAGCCCTTCACGGCGACGTTGGCGATGACGCTCGTCCAGGACAGGCTCTTGGCGCTCGACCAGCGACCGCCCGAATCGAAGGTCGGCGCGACCGTCAGGCAGTTGCTCAGCCACCAGGGCGGACTCGCCTCCGAGTGGCCGGAGCCGCTCGACGGGTTCGGCGACGCGGATGACGCGCTTCTGAGGCTGACGGAGCGTCAGCCGGAGCTGCTGCCTGTCGGGCCTGGCGAGCTCTTCTCATATTGCAACACCGGCTTCTGGTTCGTCGCCGCTGCGATCGCGCGGGCCTTGGGCACGAGCTTCGAGGAGGCGATGCGCACCCACGTGCTCGACCCGCTCGCGCTCCGGTTGACCGGCTTCGAAGCGGAGCAGCCGGCGCGAGGCCACGACCAGGTCGAGCCCGGCGCGGCCGAGCACGCGACGACGGAGAAGACATACCCACGCGTGCGGCGGCCGTCCGGCGGGCTCTGGTCCTCGGTTGCGGACCTGTTGCGCTTCGCGGCGCATCACCTCGGCGGCCCCGGCCCGCTGACGCCTGCGTCGATCGCCGAGATGCAGCGCCCGCAGATCGCGCTCGCGGGCGGCAGCTACGGGCTCGGCTGGTTGCTGCCCGAGACACGGGCTCTGCCGACCGTCGAGCATGCGGGCTCGGTCGTCGGCTTCCAGTCGCTGCTCCTGCTGGTGCCGCAGGACCGCGTCGCCGTCGCGGCACTTACGAACTCGAGCCGGGGCAGCGCGGCGATCCGGGACGTACTCGAGCACCTCGGCCTGGGCCCGGCGCGGGTCGCCGAGCGGGACCTTTCGGTCGCCGAGCTTGCGGCACTGACCGGCCGGTACCAGGGCCAGGACTTCGAGCTCGAGATCACCACCGAAAACGGCGGCTTGAGCGTCGCCGCCACGGAGGTCGACCCGTTCAACCAGGAAACCCAGGTCTATCCAACGCTGCACGGACGCCCCGTTGCCGAGCGGGAGTTTGAGATCCCCGACGGCGAATGGCGAGGCGAGCGCTTCGATTTTCCCCGCGACGGATTCGTTTGCTTCCTCGGCCGTCTCGCCGCGCGGACCGAGTGACGAGCGCGATCGCAGCCGGCCACCCCGCGACGGTCGTGGCGGGGATGGAGATGCTGAGAGCTGGCGGCAGCGCGGCGGACGCCGCCGTCGCGGCCTCGCTTGCCTCGTGCGTCGCGGAGACCGTGATGACGGGTCTACTCGGCGGCGGGCACGCGATCTACTACGACGGCACGGGCGGCAGCGCCGAGAACCTCGACTTCTTCGTCGCCGTCCCGGGCCTGGGCGCCGAACGGCGCGAGGCCGCACTGCTCGAGCTCGACGTGCCCTTCGGCGCCGAGCTCGTCCATTACGCGGTCGGGATCGCCTCCTGCGGGGTCCCCGGCGTGCCGGCCGGCCTCGCCGAGCTCTGGCGCCGCCATGGGCGTCTCGAGTGGCCACGGCTCGTCGAACCGGCGCTGTGGCTCGCGCGCGCCGGCGTCGAGATGACGCCCGCACAGGCCTCGTGCCTGGCCATGCTCGCGACGGTGATGACGATGAACCAGGGCACCCGGATCTACGCGCCCCGTGGTTCTCTTCTCGCCGCGGGCGACCGCCTCGAGCAGCCGGGGCTCGTGCGCGCGCTCGAGCTCCTCGCTGATGAGGGCGCGGCCTCGGCGTATTCGGGCTCGATCGCCGACGCGCTGCTCACGCTGATGCACGAGCGCGGAGGTCTCGTCACGCGGGAGGACCTCGAGGCCTACCGCGCCGAGTGGAGCGCCCCCGACGAGGTCGCCTACCTCGACGCGCGGGTTTACACGCGAGGTGATCTCTCCGGCCTGCCCGAGGCGCTCCCCCGCGTTCCGCGTTTAGGCGAGCTTTCGGAAGCCGAGCGCGCTCTCACCCTCGCGCGGATCCTCGACCGCAACGGCCCGGACGGGGTCGGCGACACGACGAACATCACCGTCGTCGACGGGGATGGAAGTGCTTGCGTTCTGACCACGAGCCTCGGGCTCGGCTCGGGCGATTTCCTGCCCGGGTTCGATCTGCACCTGAACAGCATGCTTGGCGAGGCCGATCTCGTCCGCGGAGCGCTCGAGGCGGGGGAGCGCATGGGCAGCATGATGGCGCCGACCCTGGTCCTCGGAGACGACGCCCTCGAGCTCGCGATCGGAGCGGCCGGCGGAACGCGGCTTCGCGGCGCGCTGATCCAGGTCGCGGCGGGAGTGCTCGACGAGGGCCTGTCCGCGGCCGAAGCCGTGGCCCGGCCGCGGCTGCACGCGTCAGGTGGTCGCGCTCAGCTCGAGCCCGGCTTCTCCGAGGCGGCCGTCGCCGCGCTCGAACAGGAGGGCTTCGCGGTGCGCGTCTGGCCGGCGCAGCATCACTTCTTCGGCGGCGTCAGCCTCGTCACGCCGAACGACGCCGCCGGCGATCCGCGTCGAAGCGGTGCCGCAGCGCGGGTCCCGTAGCCGACGAGGGCCTCACCCAGCCCACGTAGCCGCATTCCGGGCAGCCCGGGTTGGAGGTGACGGTGCCACCGCGAGCCGGCTTCGAGTAGACGGCGCGGCACGCGAGGCAGCGCACGGTATGCACCACGTCCACCGTCGGCCGACTGTGCGCGCGGTCTGCGCCCCCCATGCCAAGCAAGATTCCGTAATTTGCGGAAACTTGTGCCGTGGGCCTCCTGTGCCGTAGGCGCACCTCAGAGCGGCCGCTCGGCCGCCTGTGTCGCCTCGACATCGCGCGCTATCTGGGCGACCAGCTCCTCCTCGTTCGCGAAGGCCTGCTCGTCCCGGAGGCGGCGCCAGAGCTCCACGATCAGGCGTTCTCCGTAGAGATCGCCGTCGAAATCGAGCAGGAAGGCCTCGACCCGGCGCTCGCGGCCTCCGTAGTGCGGGTTCGTGCCGATCGAGACCGCGGCGCGATGGCCGGCGGCCCAGCCGGCATAGATCCCGTGCGCGGGCACGAGCAGGTCGGGATCCACGCGCAGGTTGGCGGTCGGGTAGCCCAGCGTTCCCCCGCGCGCGTCGCCGGAGACGACGGTGCCCTCCACCTCGGGCGGGCGGCCGAGCAGCCGCGACGCGCCCTCGGGGTCGCCTTCCGCCAGCAGCGCGCGGATCGCCGTCGACGAGACACCAGGGAGTAGGTCGATGCGCCGGACCCCGAGGCCGAGTCGCTCGAAGGTGCCGAGATCGCCGCGCCGGCTCCGGCCGAAGCGGAAGTCGGCTCCCGCGACGACGACCTGGCTCCCGATCGGGCGCAGCAGCTCCTCGACGAACGCTTCCGGCTCCATCTGCGCCAGCTCGACTGTGAACTCGACCACCAGCGTCTCGCCGACGCCGGACTCGGCCAGCAATTCGAGGCGCCGGTCGAGCGTCGTCAGGAGGCCGACCTCGTTGCCAAGCACGATCCGCGGGTGCGGCCAGAAGGTCACCACCGTCGGCGCGAGCTCCGGCGCCGTCGAGAGGGCGGTCTCGAGCACCCGCCGGTGGCCGAGATGGACGCCGTCGAAGGTGCCGAGGACGACGGAACGCGGACGCGCGTCGAGCTCGCTCGGGGCGCGGACGACCCTCAGCTGGTCCGCCCCACGTCGCCGTTGGCAGTGCGCCCGATGCGCGCCAGCGCCTTCTCCGGCGGCAGGATCCGCCCCGGATCTGCTTCCGCGACCGTGAACGGTCCGACCTCGGTTCGGCGCAGGGTCAGACAATGGCCGCCCAGCTCCTCGGCGATGGCTCGCACATAGGTGCCCGAGCTGACCCGGAGATCGAGGCGTACGACGCCGTCTCTATACGCGATGACGTCGAGCGCGTCCACACGCGACTGGCGGACCGGCATCTCCACCTCGACGCCGCGCCGGTGCAGGCGGTAAGCGCGCTCACCGCCGATCTTGACCGCGGATGCAGCCGGGATCGGCAGCTCGATCTCACCGCGGAGGAGCTCGAGCCGCCGCGCAAGCTCGCCCGCGTCCGGAGCCTCCAACCGTTCGACGATCTCGCCCTCGGGATCCCCGGTCGAGGTCCGCGCCCTCAGATCCACGTCCGTGACGTAACGCTTGTCCAGGCCGATGAAGCACGAAGCCAGCTTAGTTGCCGCACCAGACAACAGGATCAGTAGGCCCGTCGCGAACGGATCAAGGGTGCCGGCATGGCCGGTGCGGGCGCCGGTGCGCCTCCGCATCTCGGCGACGATCGCGAATGAGGACGGGCCCGCCGGCTTGTCGACCAGGATCAGGCCGTTGGGACTCAAAGCTCTCTTCACGATGAAGCGTTGTGCTCCCGAGCCGCGCCGGACGACCCGTGGCAGGCCCCATCATGAAAGGAGCTCATGTCCGCGTGGGGGCACTCGCGAGGAACTCGCGCTGGATGAAGTCCGTGATCTCCTCGACCGAGGCGTCGCTCGAGAAGCCCGCCGCCTGGCGGTGACCCCCACCTCCCGACTTACGTGCGATTGCGGAGACGTCGAGCTCGTCGTTGCTCGCGCGGAGGCTGACCCGCCGGGTCGGCCCATTGGAGCGCGGCGGCTCGCGGATCAGCGCGGCCATGTCTGCGCCCTCGACCGCACGCAGATAGTCGATGATTCCCTCCGAGTAGGCCTCGGCCGCGCCGATGTCGGCGAAGTCGCTCCGCAGCAGATACGAGACGACAAGGCGGCCGCCGTCGTAGATCTGCGCCCGCTCCAGCGCGCGCGCGAGCAGCTTCAGCTTCGCGAACTGGACAGTCTCGTACACGCCCCTGAAGATGCGATGGACGTCGGCGCCCGCCTCGACCAGCTCGGCGGCAAGACGCAGCGCCTTCGCGCTCGTGTTCGAGTACTGAAAGCGGCCCGTATCGGTGACGAGGGCGATGTAGAGAGCCTCGGCGATCTCCGGCGAGAGCTCGACCTCGAGCTCCGCGAAGAGGTCGCGCAGCACCTCCCCCGTCGAGGAGGCGTTGGGGACGATCAGGTTGAGCTGGCCGAAACGGGAGTTGTCGTGGTGGTGATCGATGTCGAGGACGAGCGGTGCCCCGGCGAGCGGTTCCGGCTCAGGTCCGATCCGGCTCTCATTCGCGCAATCGACGGCGACCAGAACCCGGTCGCGCCAGTCGTCCGGCAGCCGGCGCCGCAATTCGGCGAGCGGCATGAACGAGTACTCGCCGGGCAGCGGCGCGTCGCCGTAGAGGTACATGACGCTGTCTTTGCCGAGCTGGTCGAGCGCCAGCTTCAGCGCCAGGATGGAGCCGAGTGCGTCCCCGTCGGGGTTCTCGTGGGTGACGAGCAAAAAGCGGTCGCGCGAGCGAATCGCGTCCGCGACCGCCGCTACCTCACTCGTCGTCTGGGGCGAGCTCATCGATCAGCTGCGTCATGCGGACCCCGCGCTCGACGGTCGGATCGTATTCGAACGCGAGCTGCGGCGTCCGTTTGAGCCGAAGCTCGCGGGCGATGCGGCCCTGGAGAACGCCGTGCGCCGCCTCCAGTCCCGACAGACTCTGCTCCCGCTTCCGCTCGGGCCCGAGCACGCTGACGTACACGCGTGCGTGGCGTAGGTCCGGGGACGTCTCGACCCCCGTGACCGTCACGAAACCGATCCTGGGATCCTGCAGCTCGCCGACCGCCTCGGAGAGGACCTGGCGGACGGCCTCGTTCACGCGTCGCATACGTCCGCTCATGCCTCGTATTCAACCCGCGTGGCCCTGCAGGCGCTCGGCTGGTCGCCGGTGCGGGCGTGGTGCGGTTCGTGATCGGTGTCGTGGTGCTGTTTCGCGCCGAACGATCTCGCTCTTGCAGGCCGCCGCCTTGCGCGGTCGTGCACGACAGCTTGGCGCTAGGGTGCCCTGGGGTCTCCAGTGGCGTTCCTTCGTTCATTCGCCGGGCGCGAGCTCGCGGTCGATCTCGGCACCGCGAACTCGCTCGTCTTCGTCCGTGGCGAGGGCATCGTCGTCTTCGAGCCCTCCGTCGTCGCCGTCGACGATCGCACCGGCCAGGTCCAGGCCGTCGGAGCCGACGCGAGCCGCATGATCGGCCGGACGCCGGCCTCGATCCGTGCGATCCGGCCGCTCAGGCACGGGGTGATCGCCGACTTCGAGATGAGCGAGCAGATGCTGCGGCACTTCATCCGCAAAGGTGGCGGCGGCCGACTGCCGCTCGCGCAGGTCGTCCTCTGCGTCCCGAGCGGGATCACGAAAGTCGAGCGGGAGGCCGTCCAAGAGGCGACGCTGGCCGCCGGTGCTCGCGCCGTCTACCTCGTCGAGGAGCCGATGGCGGCGGCGATCGGCGCGGGCCTGCCGGTCGCCGAGCCGCGCGGAAGCATGATCGTCGACATCGGCGGCGGGACGACCGAGGTGGCCGTGATCTCACTCGGCGGGATCGTCAGCTCGCAATCGATCAAGGTCGGCGGTTACGAGATGGACGAAGCGGTCGCCAAGCACGTGCAGGCGCGGTACGGGCTGCTGATCGGCGAAGAGACGGCCGAGCACGCGAAGCTCGACGCCGGCTCGGCGTGGCAGCTCGAGGAGGAGCTTCAGTGCCAGGTCGGCGGCCGCGATCTGCAGACCGGCATGTTGCGCCGGCTCGAGCTCGCCTCGGAGGAGCTTCGGCATGCTCTCGACGCTCCGGTGCAGCGGATCGTCAGCGCCGTCAAAGACACGCTCGAACGCACTCCACCCGAACTCGCTGCCGACATCAGCGACCGGGGAATCATCCTCGCGGGTGGCGGCGCGCTCCTTCGCGGCATCGACGTACGAATTAGCGCCGAGACAGGCCTGCAGGTCGCTCGCGCCGAGTCGCCGCTGACCTGCGTCGTGCTCGGAGCCGGCGAGGCGCTCGACGAGCTGGAGACGCTGAAACGGGCCCAGGCCCCACGTGGCCGCAAGTTGCGCGGGCGCCGGTTTCAGCGGCGGTGATCCAGAGAGGCCGCGCAGCCACGATCAGGCGTCGTCCAGGGAGATGATCTCGCGGTCGACGCCCGCGAGCTCAAACTCCTGGCCGGCCAGGTAGCGCTCGGCGCCGTCCAGCAGAGCCAGCAGCTCGCGATGATCGCGCGCGACGCAGGAGAGAGTCAGCCGCGAGCGCTGCCAGAGCTCATGGTGGTCGACCTCCGCCACGGAGACGCCGAACCGCTGTTGAAGCTGCGCCTTGGCTGACTTGACGTACTTGCGCTTGCCCTTCAGCGAGCCTGCCTCCGGGAAGTGCAGTTCGGCGGACAGGATGCCGACATAGCCTGTGCCCACACCCGCATTGTGGCGGGCGCCCGAACGAGGCGCCCTTTTTTACGTCTAAGCTGACATGCGGTTTATCGTCACGGCGGTGGGCGCCGCGGTTCTCGCGCTTTCGCCTGCCGGCGCGCACCGGATTCGTCCGCTCGGTCACGTTTATCCGGGCGGCGGCTACACGGGAGACGTCTACGTCCACCGCGGCTTCGCCTACCTGTCGAGCTGGCATGGGCGCAACTGCCCCTCGCAGGGCGTCCGCGTCTACGACCTGAGCAGGCCGAGCCGGCCTCGCCACGTCTCGACGTTCGCCGACGGCTCCGACCTCGCGGTCCGAGGGACATGGACCGAGAAGACGATCGTCCAGCACGCGGCGACGTCAACCTTCAGCGGCGAGCTTGCCGCGGTCAGCTTCCAGAACTGCCCGGGGACGAACGCGTTCCGGGGTTTCGGCGTCTACGACGTCACCAACCCCGGCTCTCCCAGGCAGCTCTCGCTCGTTCGCACCGATCCCGGGGGCTCGCACGAGATCTGGCTGCAGACGGTTCGCCGTCGCGCCTACGTCTACACCGCGATTCCGCTCGCGGAGTTCCCGGGCCATCCGCCGAGTCCCGGCTTTCGAATCTTCGACGTCACCGACCCGCGGCACCCGGCCGAGATCAGCTCCTGGATCGCGCCGGCTGCGATGCGCAGGAACACCCCTGGTGTGTTCGTCCATTCCGTCCGCGTCAACGCGCCGGCGACGCGCGCGTATCTCTCCTACTGGAACCTCGGCACGGTCATCCTCGACATCTCGAATCCCACCCGCCCGCGCTTCCTCGGCCGGACGACCGATCCGCAGGGCTCCGCGCACTCGACCGCGATCACGCCGAACGGCAGGGTGCTGATCGAGACTCACGAGACGAACGATGGGCGCCCCTCCTTCTGGGACATTTCGAAGCCGCGGCGGCCGCGCCTGCTGAGCGTCTTCAAGCCGCCGGCGCGCCTGATCGCGAATGCAAGGCGGCGCGGCGCTGCCGGGTTCACACTCGGCGTCCACGACGCGAAGATCATCGGCAAGCGCGCGTATTTCTCGTGGTACGCACTCGGCGTCATCGTCGCCGACATCTCGAACCCGCGGCACCCGAAGTTCGTGGCCCAGTTCCTGCCGCGCCCTTCGCCCGATCCCGAGAACGAGTTCTGCGCCAAACAGTCCTGCACGTACACGTGGGGCGTCTACCCCACCCGGAAGTACGTCGCCGCAGCCGACATGGTCGGCGGGCTCTGGGTCTTTCGTTCGCCCGGCTAACTCGCGGCGGGGGCGGTCGGCGCTTCGCTCAAATCAGTGCGCTCGACCTGCCGGGTCTCGTAGACCTCGAGGATGTCGCCTTCCTTCACGTCGTTGAAGCCCTCGAGCAGGATGCCGCACTCGAAGCCCTCGGCGACCTCGCGGACGTCGTCCTTGAACCGCTTCAGCTGCGAGATCGAGGTCTCGTGAATCACGGTGCCGTCGCGGACGACCCGGACTTGGGCGCCGCGGCGGACGTTCCCCTCGGTGACGTAGGAGCCGGCGATCGTGCCGAGCCGCGAGACCCGGAAGAGCTGCCGGACCTCGACCTCGCCGATCGTCTCTTCGGTCGTGACCGGGCGGAGCATGCCGACGAGGGCCTGCTCGATGTCGTCGGTGAGCTGGTAGATGACCCGGTAGGTCCGAATCTCGACGCCTTCGCGCTCGGCGAGCTGGCGCGCTTCGGCGGAAGGCCGCACGTTGAAGCCGACCACCATTGCGTGCGAGGCGACCGCGAGATTGACGTCGTTCTCGGTGATCCCGCCGACGCCCTGGTGGATGACGTTCACGCGCACCTCGGGGTGCTGGATCTTCTGCAGCTCGCTGATCGCGGCCTCGACGGAGCCGACGACGTCGCCCTTCAGGACGAGGTTGAGGTCCTGAGTGCCGCCTTCCTGCATCTGCGCGAACAGGCGCTCGAGCGAGACGGCGCCGCCGGCCTGGGTCGCCAGTTGCTCGCGCCGTAGGCGCTCGCCGCGGACCTGCGCGAACTGGCGCGCGGCGCGCTCGTTCTCGACGACGCGTGAATATTCACCCGCGGGCGGCGGATGGTCGAAGCCGAGGATCTCGACCGGCGTACCCGGCCCCGCCTCCTCGACCTTTTCGCCGCGGTAGTTGTAGAGGGCGCGCACCCGGCCCCAGGCGTCGCCGGCGACGATCGAGTCGCCGACCCGGAGGGTGCCGCGCTGGACGAGCATCGTCGCGACCGGACCGCGGCCGACATCCAGCCGCGATTCGATGATGGGGCCCGAGGCCTCGGCCTTTGGATTCGCGGTCAGCTCGAGCTCGGCGTCGGCGACCAAGAGCACCTTCTCGAGCAGTTCGTCGAGGTTCTGCTTTGCCTTCGCAGAGACGTCCGCGAACTGAACCTCCCCGCCCCAGTCCTCGGGCTGCAGGCCCTCGCCCGCGAGATCGCCGCGGACCCGGTTCGGGTCGGCGTCGGGCAGGTCGATCTTGTTGACCGCGACGACGATCGGCACCTCGGCCGCGCGCGCGTGCGAGATCGACTCTCGCGTCTGCGGCATGACCCCATCGTCGGCGGCGACGACGAGCACCGCGATGTCCGTGACCTTCGCGCCGCGGGCGCGCATGGCGGTGAACGCCTCGTGGCCGGGCGTGTCGAGGAATGTGATCTTGCGGCCGTCGTGCTCAACCTGGTAGGCGCCGATGTGCTGCGTGATCCCGCCCGCCTCGGTCTCGACGACGGCGGACTCGCGGATCGCGTCGAGCAGCGTCGTCTTGCCGTGGTCGACGTGTCCCATGATCGTGACCACCGGCGGCCGGTCGCTCAGGTCTTCGGGCGCGTCCTCGTAAGCCTCCGGCTCCAGCTCTTCCTCGGCCGCGTGCTTGATCTGCAACTCGCGGTCGGGCGCCAGCTCGGTGGCGATCAGCTCGACCTCGTCGTCCGCAAGCGACTGGGTGATGGTGACCATCTTCCCCAGCCCCATCATCACCTTGATGATGTCCGGCACAGTCTTCCCCATGGCGGCCGAGAGGTCCTTGACCGTGACCCCCGAGGGAACGCTGATCGGGCCGGTCGGCGGTGCGACCGGCTGCTTGGGAGGCCGGGCCTCCTGGCGTTCGCGAGCCTGGCGCGGGCTCTCGCGCGGCCTTGCGGCAGCGTTGTCGATCACCACGCGGCGCTTGCGGCGGCCGGTGACAGCCCCTTGACGGGGCCGGATCGGGCGGTTTGGTCTATTCGAACCGTTAGCCATCGGCGTCAGTGTAGAGCCGTGCCAGCGCCGGATCGACGCGGACGGTCTGTCGAAGGACTCGGTTGAATGCCGAGCGCCCCGCGGCGCGCTCGAAGCAGGCCAGCCTGCGGCACGTGTAGACCCCCCGCCCCGGCGCCTTCGGCCCGGATGCGAGCGACCCGTCGCGCGCGACGAAGCGGACCAGCTCGCCTTGCGGTGCCTTGCGGCCGCAGCCGGCGCACGTCCTGATCGAGTCGGTCACGCAGCGCCGGAGCCCTCCTCGTCCGTCGCCGCCTCGACCGGAATCCCGGCCGGCACCTCCTCGGGCGCGGCTACCTGGGGGTGCGAGACGTCGAGGTCGACCTCGTCTTCGGCCGCTGCAACAGCGGTTGCGGGCGGGCCGTGCGTCGCCGCCGCGTCCGCCGGCGCCTCGGACTCGAGCGGCTCCTCGCCAGGCTCGGACACGGCGGGTCCGACCGCTTCCGCATCCGGCGGCAACTCGTCGGCGAGCGCCTCGAGCTCGGGCTCCGACTCGGCGACGACTGGCTCCACATCGGCCTGCTCCGGCTCGCGCTGGGCGAGCTCCTGGTGGGCTGCGACGCCGCAGTAGCGTGAGCCGGGCAGCGCCGCGTTCGGGCAGCGCTTGCCGTTCGCGAGGATGGCGGCGCAGCGGCCGGTGAACTCCTCGTCCTCGCCACCGCCGCCGAAGGCAGCCTCGGCCTCGGCCTGGGCGAACTCGCTGTCGGACTGGATGTCGATCTTCCAGCCGGTCAGGCGCGCGGCGAGACGGGCATTCATGCCCTCCTTGCCGATCGCGAGCGCGAGCTGGTCGTCTGGAGTGACGACAGTCGCCTCTCGGCCGTCGTCGTCGAGGTAGACCTCGCGCACGCGCGCTGGCGAGAGTGCCTTGGCGACGAAGCGCGCGGGCTCCGGGTTCCACGGAATGATGTCGATCTTCTCGCCGCGTAGCTCGGAGACGACCATGCGCACCCGCGAGCCGCGCGGACCGACGCAGGCTCCGACTGGGTCGACGCCCTGGGCGTGCGACTCGACCGCGATCTTGGAGCGGTAGCCGGGCTCCCGCGCGACGCCGCGGATCTCGACGAGGCCGTCGGCGATCTCGGGCACCTCGAGCTCGAACAACGTCTTGATCAGCTCCGGATCGCGCCGCGAGACGATCACCTGCGGGCCCTTCGTGCCGGAGCGGACCTCGGTGATCACCGCCTTGATCCGCGAGCCCTGCTCGTAGCGCTCGCCGTCGACCTGCTCGGATCGAGGCAGCAGCGCCTCGACCTTGCCGAGATCGACCAGGACGTTGTTGCGGTCGCCCGCCTGCTGGACGATGCCGGTGACGACCTCGGAGACGCGGTCGATGTACTCCTCGTACATCATCTGGCGCTCCGCCTCGCGGATCCGCTGCGTGATCACCTGCTTCGCGGTCTGCGCGGCGATGCGGCCGAAGTTCTCCGGCGTCACGTCCGCACGCTTAACCTGCTGCTCGGGAACGTCGGACCAGTCGATCTCGAGGTCCTGGTCCTGCACGAGCACGTGCGAGCGCTCGCCGGTCTCCTCCTCGGCCTGCTCGAGCTCGGTCAGCACGCGTTCGCGCGCCTCCTCGAGCAGACGCTCCTCGATGTCGGGCGGCAGCTCGATCGAGAAGACCCGGAAGTCGCCCTCCTCACGGTCGAGCTCGACCACGGCGTGGCGCGACGCGCCCGGCGTCTTCTTGTAGGCGGCGAGTAGTGCGTCCTCGAGCGCCTCGATCAGCGTGTCGGACTCGATTCCCTTGTCTCGTTCGAGCTCTTGGACGAACTCGATGATCTCTCGGCTCATTTCGATCCCTCGTCGATCAGGTTGCCCCGCACGATCTGGTCGTACGGGATGTCCACGGGCTGCGGCTCGGTGGCGAGATGGACAGCCTGCGCGTCGGCACCGATCAGCTCGCCCTTGAAGCGCTTCCGGCCGGCGATCTCGGCGTTGGTGCGAAGGGCGACCTGGCGGCCGACGAAGCGTTCGAAATGCGCCGGCTTGCGCAGCGGGCGCTCGAAGCCGGGTGAGGAAACGTCGACCGTGTACTCCCGCCGGTAGTCGTCGAGCTTACGCGTGACGCGCTCGCAGAGGGCGTGGTCGACGCCCTCGGGATGGTCGATGTAGACGCAGAAGCGATCGGGTCCGAGCAGCTCGACGGCGAGCACTTCCGTGCCCGGGACGCCTTGTTCGATTCGCCCGGCGAGCTCCTCCTGGAGCTGCCTTTCCTTTGTGTAAACGTCTCGCATCGGCCCTCCTACCGTCATAAAAAATGGGCGCCGCGCGCCCATTTCGCCAAGCCGGTGAAATGTGGTGCTGGCAGGATAGCAAGGTGTGATTCCCGGCCGCCTCCTCGGACGCCTGCCGCGAAGGTGGCGCCGCGTGCTCGACTGGACGCTGACGATTGCGATCGCGGTCGCACTCGTGCTCGTCTTCGAAGCCGAGGTGGCGAAGCCCTACCGCGTTCCCTCGGCGTCGATGGAACCGACGCTGCACTGCGCGAAGCCTGCAAGCGGCTGTCGCGCGCGCTACTCCGACCGCGTGATCGCACTCCGGATCGTCTATCGCTTGCGCGATCCGCGCCGGGGCGAGATCGCGGTCTTCCGTGCGCCGGCCGCTGCGGCGAGCTGCGGCGAGAGCGGCTCGCTCACCTTCATAAAGCGCGTGATCGGCTTGCCCGGGGAGACCGTCTCCGAGCGAAATGGGATCGTTTTCGTCGATGGCAGACGGCTGACCGAGCGGTACGTTCCCGCGTCGGAGCGCGATCATCGGACGAGCAGGTGGAAGAAGCTCGAGCCGGACCAGTACTTCATGCTCGGCGACAACCGGTCGGCGTCGTGCGACTCGCGCGACTGGGGTCCCGTACCGCGGACGAGCTTCATCGGGCCGGCATCGGTCACGTACTGGCCGCCGAACCGGATCACAGTTCGGTAGAAGCGAGTGCCCCGCCTGTACCGGCGGGGCCGGTTCGCTCTAGACGCTGGCGGTCTGCGTCTTCTCCTCCTTCAGGCGGCGGATCAGGTCGGCTACGTCGGCCGTCTCCTGCTCCAGGTCGCGCTGGTACTCCTCCAGGCGGCGGAGCAGCGTCTCCGCGTCGGGGAAACGGCGGCCGCGGCCGCAACCGCCGCGCCGGTGATGTCTTCTTCCGTGCATCGGTTCACCTCCTCTCGTCCTGGTCGTAGCGGTCGAGAAAGCTCTGGACATCGGCCTGCGCCTGCCGCAGCGCCTCGGCCCAGCGGTCGAGCAGCCGCCGGCCTTCGGCGGTCAGCTCGTACGTGCGCTTGGCCGGGCCGGGAAGGTCGGCGCTCCACTCCGAGCTGACGAGCCCCTCGGCCTCGAGCGCGCGCAGAAGCCGGTAGAGGTTGCCGACGTCGACCCGCCCCTCCCCCGCCACCTCCGGCAGGCGCTCGATCAGCTCGTACCCGTGGAGCGGCCGCTCACGAAGCAGCAGCAGGAGCGACGGCTCGACGAAGCGCTCGACGCGAGCTCGGACGTGCCAGTGGCCCGGCCTCGTCCGATGCCGGCTGCGAACGCGCCGCGGGTGGCGATGTCTCATTCGCCCCAGTATAGGTCAAATACATATGTCTAAGACATGACGAGCGTCACCGGCCCGTCGTTGACGAGCTCGACGTTCATGCGCGCACCGAAGGCACCGGTCTCGACGCGCGTTCCGAGTGCGCGCAACTCGTCGCAGAAGACCCCGTAGAGGGTCTCAGCCTGCTCCGGCGGCGCGGCCCTGCTGAAGCTCGGCCGGTTGCCCTTCGTGGTGTCGGCGATCAGCGTGAACTGGCTGACGACCAGCGCCTCGCCGCCGACGTCGAGCAGACTGCGGTCGAACTTCCCCGCTTCGTTCTCGAAGATCCGCAGGCGGGCGATCTTCCCGGCGAGGCGCCCGGCCTCGTCCCTTGTGTCCTCGGCGGCGACGCCAAGCAGGATGCAGAGGCCGGCGCCGATCGAGCCGACCGTCTCGGCGCCCACAACGGCGCGGGACCGGGTGACGCGCTGGACGACAGCGCGCACGCGCGTCTAGGCGAGGTCGCGAATCCGGGACGAGTAGTGCTTGCTGGCCGGCCGCAGCGAGCTGGCGAGCTTGTAGTGCCCCTGGGCCTCGGTCTGCCGGCCCTGCTTCTCCAAGCAGCGACCAAGGGCGTAGTGGGCGTAATCGTCGGCTGGGGCGAGCTCGAGCATCTTCCGGAACTCGCTCTCGGCGGCCTCGTAGCGGTGGATGCGGAAGTAGGCGATCCCGAGCGCCTCGCGGATCGAGGCCTTCTCCGGCTCGCGGCGCTTCGCTTTCTCCAGCGAGACCGTCGCCTGTGCGGCCATGCCCTCGCGGAGGTGGGCCCGGCCCTGCTGAAAGAGGTTGTAAGTGTCGCTCACTCGCTCCTACTCAGATACGGAAAGTTCTCCTGTACCAAGTCAAGCGCATCCGTCAAATCCCGGGTTCGCCCGACTTCAAATGCGGAAACTCGCAGACCGTCGTCGATCGCCCGCTGGTAGGCCTCGGCAAGCTCGAACGGGGGGCCGCCGAGCCATTCCAGGTACGGCACCAGCTCCGGCCCGAGACCCCAAAGCGACGCGTGCGCGAACGGCGTTTCGCCCACGGCGACGATCCGCAAAGTAAAGCCGCCCTCGACCTCGACCCCCGAGCGCTGCGGTCCGGGTGCCGGCTCGCGCCTGATCGCGACGGCGCCGGGCGTGTCCGCGCTCGCGAACGCGCTCGCGAAGCGGGACAGATCGCCCGGCCGGAAGACCGTGTCGGCCGTGGCGATGAGGAGCGGCGGCTTCGCCCCGGCCGCGAGCCCGCGGGAGACCGCGTCGGCCGATCCGTCCGGACGCGGCTGGCGCGCGTAGCGAAGCTCCAGTCCGAAACCGGAGCCCTCGCCGAGCAGACGCTCGACCAGCTCCGCGAGATGCCCCGTCACGACGGTGACGCGCTCGCAGCCGGCGCTCCGCAGCTCGCGAAGCAACGTCGCGATCACAGGGCGTCCGTCGATCGGCAGGATCGGCTTCGGCCAGCGTTCGCTCAGCGGCCGCAGCCGCCGACCCTCGCCGGCGGCCATCACGATCGCTTCGATCACGTGGTCAGGCCGAGCGAGCGGAGCGACAGGGCGCCGCGGGCGCGTTCCGTGCGAGTCAGCGCCGCGCGCAGCTCGCGGCGCAGGGAGCGCAACTCGCGGCGCGCAATGCGAGCTGCGGCGCGGGCGCGCGCGGTCGGGCCGAACCGCGCTTCCGCCGCAGCCGAGGCGAAGACGGACGCCGACACCCCAAGCTCCGCCTCGACGAGCTGCGCGAGCTCGCCCAGCGTCGCGCTCGGCGGCGCCTTCGCCCCCTGGTCGGCAGCGAAGTCCGAGAGCTCGCAGACGCAGGCGTGGGCAAGCCTGCGCGGGTCGCGGGTCAAGTAGCGGCCCTTCCGCACCGCAAGCTTCGTCGCCACGACTACCGCGACGAGGCCCGCAGCCACGAGGACGAGCAGCCGCAGGAGAGCGCCGATCCCGGCGCCCGAGGAGCCGGCCTTCATATGCGTCTTCCCTGTCGGCACGGCCCTCGCGCCCTTGC
>WNGI01005454.1_pt1 | contig 16771 bp, 14 predicted proteins | sample 5400621 | NCBI WGS metagenome assembly WNGI01 (sample SAMN13153374, study PRJNA577476) | soil metagenome | isolation source: 20 cm soil or saprolite under Garry oak tree replicate 1 | place: USA:California | collected 2016-06-15 | reverse complement strand
CGCGTCCGCCGCTGCTGCCGTGCGGACGATTGTAAATGAAAGCAGAGCAAGGCAACCAGCCAGGATGAATTTTGTTTTCATACTGCCGATCAAGACCGGCTTCGGATTCCCCGTCAATATTATTTCCAGCTAACCTCCGCTAAGTGAGGCAGTTCCGTAGAGTACACTCCGCGCTCGAATTGGTATTGACGCCTAACGACACTTCTGCGGGAATCGCCCATGATGAAAACAAGAATCGCAGTAGTGGCTGTGGCCCTGTCATTTGTGGCGGCAGCAGCCTGTTTTGCGGCCAACCCTCACATGGGTACATGGAAGCTCAACGAGGCTAAGTCGAAGCTCGTGCCGGGGATGGGCAAGAACTCGACGGTCGTTTATTCAGAGCAGAAGGACAAAGTTAAGATAACGGTCGACGGCGTCGACAAGGATGGAAAACCGACGCACAGCGTCTGGGTCGGCAAGTTCGATGGGAAAGCCTACCCGGTGAAAGGGAATCTGCCTTATAACTCCGTCGCTTATAAAGTGGTAAACGATCGGACCAACGACATCACCGCCATGAAGGATGGCAAGATCGGCTGGTCGGGCAGGATCACGGTTTCGGCGGATGGCAAATCGCGCACGGTCACCATTAACGGTACAGACGCGAATGGGAAGAAGTTCAAAGGCACGGCCGTTTACGACAAGGCATAGGTAGGGTTTAGGTCGACAAAGGACGGACTCGCCGTGGCGAGGCTCAGTTTCGGGGTTCAGAGGCGTGCGAAGAGCGACCTCTTGAACGCGACGCAGGACTATGTCCGGGGCGCGCTGTGAAGGGGTTGAAAATTATTTCCAGCGATGCGAATTCGCGCGCTCGAACACAGTTATCGGTCTTTGCTATTTCCCACCGGTGGATTTTTTGCGCCTCGAACCGTAGCTGGCCGCTCAGATTCGGCTTTGGGAGCGGCTTGAAAATCTGCACGGCTTGATCAAGGTCATAAGCCAAGGAACAGAGATTATCATGTCACGCCAACCAACCGAATCGAAGCGTCTGCTGTCACACATCATTGCTGAATGGGTGTGCTCGCTGAAATACGAGCATCTTTCTCCGGCGGCGATTCAGGCGGCGAAATTATTTTGGTTTGATTCCATTGGCTGTGCGCTTGGCGGCAGTCAGCAGGATGACGCGAAAATTTTGTTGAAGCATTACCGCGCCATGTCCGGTCGCGAGGACGGCGACAAGAGGGATGCCACTGCATTCGTGTCTGGATTCAAGACCAATCCGGTGGATGCGGCATTTTTGAACGGCCACATGATTCGCGCCATGGATTACAATGACATTTATTGGAAAGCTGATCCCTGTCATCCCAGCGATCTTATCGCAGCACCGCTGGCGCTCTGCGAAAGCGAGGGTCTGAGTGGCAAAGATTTGATTCTCGCCACCATCGTCGCTTACGAAATCGAAATGCGTTTTTGCGAAATAGGTCGGCCGGGCGTGCGCGAATACGGCTGGCATCATGCCACGCTGAGTGCGTTCGCCGCGCCGGTCGCAGCGGGTCGAGTGTTAAATCTCACGCCGGAACAAATGGTATCCGCCATCGGCATCAGCGCGTCGCGAACATTTTGTCCCGGCGCGGTCACAGCCGGCAAATTGACCAATATGAAGAACACGGTCGATCCGTGGGCAGGGCGAATGGGCGCGGAGAGCGCGCTTCTTGCTCGCGAGGGTTTTTCCGGTCCCGAGCACATTATCGATGGCAAAGAAGGTTTGTTCGCCGTGTTTCACCATGTGCAGTACAAGGGTCAACCAGCCACGTTTGATGCCGAGGCGTTGGTTGCAGACCTTCCCGACGCAAACAAGTCTCACTACCGCATTCTTGATTGCGGCATGAAGAGTTTCCCGATCGAGGCGCTCAGCCACTCGCCGCTAACCGCCATGATGAAGACGGTCAAGGGACACAACATCCGCGCTGGTGACGTAAAGGAAATCAAAGTAGAAGTGATCGCGCGTGCCGCCGACATTCTTGGCGATCCGCACAAGTATCGGCCGAATTCCAAAGAAACGGCCGATCATTCGCTGCCCTATTGCATGGCCGTCGGACTGGTGGACGGCATGGTGACGCCGCTGCAGTTTCGCGAGGAACGCGTTCTCGATAAGTCGCTCATTCCGATCATGGACAAAGTGAAAGTGGTAGCGAACGAAGAGTTCGAAGCGCTCTTTCCCAAGTTCCAGCCGAGTCGCGTCACCATCACCACGAATAGCGGCAAGTCACACTCGACGCGCGTCGATGTTCCGAAGGGTGATCCGCGCGATTCAATGACCGAAGACGAAATCGCGGTAAAATTCACCGCGCTCGGCGGCGATGTCATCGGCAAGGACCAATGCAAACGGTTGCAGAGCTTTATTATGAATCTTGAAACCGCCAAGGATCTTGGCGGACTCTTTGAGCTGACTACAGTTCGCGGCTAGCCGGGAGGACATTAAAATTCGGCGAAGATTGTAGCCGCCTCGCTCTGTCGCAGCGCCGAAGTGCAACGGAGGTGGGTCGGGGCGTCGCTACCCACAGAACACGGCGACGGAGCGCCGTGGCTACAAGGAATGCGAGAAAAGTCCGCGATGGCGAGACGCCATCGCCAAGTCACCGCGGCGACCGCTACCCTGAACTACGCGTTCGCACTACCCGCGTCGTCCGTACCGAATTGGATGCCCTGTGCGAGGGGAAGCTCGGTCGAGAAATTGATCGTGTTCGTTTGGCGTCGCATGTAACTCTTCCAGGAATCGCTCCCGCTTTCGCGTCCGCCGCCGGTCTCTTTCTCGCCGCCGAAGGCGCCGCCAATCTCCGCGCCGCTAGTTCCAGTGTTCACATTGGCGATGCCGCAATCGCTCCCGGCCGGGCTGATAAATTTTTCGGCCTCACGCATGTCGTTGGTAAACACGGCGGATGTCAGGCCTTGGGGCACGCCGTTGTTAATCGCGATTGCTTCGTCGAAATCGCGATAGGTCATTAAATAAAGTAGTGGTCCGAAGGTTTCATGACACACAATCTCGAAGTCAGGCTTTGCGTTCGCCAGACACGGCGTCATGTAGCAGCCGCCCGGATATTGAGGACCCTCGAGGCGCTCCCCACCGTAAAGAACTTCGCCGCCTTCATCTTTCAGTCGCTGGATGGAATGCTGCACCATGTCGACCGCATTCCTATCGATTAATGGACCCATTAGCGTTTTCTTATCGAGAGGGTTGCCAATCGGCACCGTTTTGTAAGCAGCCAAGAGTTTCTTGCGCACTTTGTCGGCGACCGATTCGTGCATGATGACGCGCCGCGTAGACGTACAGCGTTGGCCAGCCGTGCCGACCGCGCCGAAGAAGATCGATTGCGTCGCCATGTCGAGGTCGGCGCTGGGACAGACGATGAGCGCATTGTTGCCGCCAAGCTCCATGATCGTTCTTCCCAGCCGGCCATGAACCGCTTTCGCCACATTCAAACCCATGCCCACTGAACCCGTCGCGGATACGAGTGGAATGCGGCGATCGTCGGCAAGTTTTTGGCCAACGGTTTTGCGGTCGCCAATGAGCAATGCAAAAATCGCCGGATCGGCGCCGGTCTCGCGACAAACGCGTTCAGCGATTTTCGTGATGGCAATGGCACTGAGAGGTGTTTTTTCCGAAGGCTTCCATACGGTCGAATCGCCACAAACTGCAGCCAGCGCCGCGTTCCACGACCAGACCGCTACCGGAAAATTAAAGGCGGTGATGACGGCCACAATGCCGAGCGGGTGCCATTGCTCCATCAAACGATGGTTGGGCCGCTCCGACTGAATTGTCAGGCCATACAACATCCGTGACTGGCCCACGGCCAAGTCGCAGATGTCGATCATCTCTTGTACTTCGCCTTCGCCCTCGGCGACAATTTTCCCGGACTCGAGCGCGACAAGCTGCCCAAGCTCGTGTTTAAAGTCGCGCAAGGCGTTGCCGAGACGTCGAACGGTTTCGCCGCGCACCGGGCCCGGCGTTACTCTCCACTTCAAAAATGCTTCCTGTGCGCGGGCGACGGTCGCGTCATAATCCTCATTGGATGCGGTGTGAATGCTGGCGAGACGTCGTCCATCGATGGGCGAGATTTTGTCGATTTTGGTCCCGCTCCCGCGCCATTCACCAAAAAAGACACCGGGATTGTCATCGGCGATCCCGAGCTTTTCGAGGACAGGCTGCATGTTAACGGTGGATAGGGCGCTCTGCGCGCGATGCTGAAATCAGGGCGACGAAGCGGTCTGAAACAACCAAAGATTGCTGAGGACAGCGGCCTCTACAACAACACTGGTTCATTTTTGCAACCGCTGGCAATGCCGACGCAATAAATCCATTGCTTCGCCCACTACCTGATTGCTGATATCGAGCGCAGGACGAAAACGAATCGAATGCTCGCCTGATTTCAAAACCAGCAACCCGGCATCGAACAATTCGCGCCAGAGATGATCGCGCGTTTTCGCGTCCGGCAAATCGAAGGCAATAAACAGCCCGCGACCTCGCACTGCCGAAATGAGAGGACACTCCTGCTGCAGCCCAAGCAATTGCTGAAGGAAATACGCACCCACCTTCGCCGCATTTTCGAAAAGGTTTTCGCGCTCGATGATGCGGAGAAAATGCGTCGAGCGAACCATATCGGTGAGATTGCCACCCCAGGTTGAGTTCAACCGGCCGGGTAAACAAAAAGCGTTGTCTTTTACCTCGTCGAGGCGTGGTCCGGCCATGACGCCACATGCCTGGACCTTTTTGCCGAAGGCGAGCAGGTCCGGTTTCACATCAAAATGCTGACAGCACCAGGCGCGACCGGTCGTGAAGCCGGTTTGCACTTCATCGAAGATCAGCAGGATATCGCTTTCGTCGCAAATCGCGCGAAGTTTGCGCAACCATTCACCCCGAAAATGATTGTCGCCGCCCTCGCCCTGGATCGGCTCGATGATGACGGCAGCGATATCTGTTCCGCGTTCGTGGATAAACTTCCGAATTTCCACTTCCGATTTTTTCTCCCGCTCCACCACGTCCCGTTCACGTTCTGATTCCGGCAACGAAAAATCGATCGATGGGCTGGAGACGCGCGGCCAGTTAAATTTCGCGAACAAATCTGTTTTGCGCGGATCGGTGTTGGTCAAACTCATGGTATAGCCAGAACGACCGTGAAAGGCGCGGCGGAAATGCAAAATCTCCGTGCCGCGCTCGCCGAGACCTGCAGCCATATTCTTACGAACTTTCCAATCCATCGCGGCCTTAAGCGTGTTCTCGATGGCAAGTGCGCCGCCTTCGATAAATAGATAATGGGCGAGCGGAGGGAGGGTGATTAAAGCCCACTGTCAGCGAGCCAAAGAAACCATATAGATCGATCAAGCGGTGACCGGTAGCGGCGTCATACAAATAAGACCCGCGGCTTTTTTCGAGGTCGATGACGATCTTAAAACCGTCGAGGAGGATATGCTGCTCGAGCTCATGCAGCACGTGCGACGCGTCAACGCGATCTGCTTTTTTGCTCCCAGTCGAGCGGCGTTGCGAAACCTGCGTCGCCTCAGTGAGCATGGGTGGGATACTCATCTGTCGATAATAGCTGTCGTGGCACGCTTGGTCAATTCGCACCGGCCTGGGAAACAGAACGCATGCAAGCGTTGACTCCATCATTGCAGCGTCCGCTGCCCTCAGCGAATACAGGCTGTCTTCAATCAAATGCGCTGGAGACAGCGCACACTATAGCGCGCAGCGTTTGTAGCGTCGCTGGGCTCAGTAAACTGACGAAACAGCAGATGGAGACACTGGTAGGGGCGAGTCCGAACCAGACTGGCAAGGTCAACCTCGCAAAAGCTGTCGAAATCAAGCGCGGCTAGACGATTCCTTCGCCCAAGTCTGCATGCTTACCCGCCAATAATTCCTGCGTTAGATCGAAGCCCGCCCGATCCACATTTCGTGATGTACCGGCGAAATGATGATCGATTCGCATTTTGGCGGAGCGACAAAAATAGTTTGCGACTGACAAAATCTCATGGGCCGGTTCGCCCCGATCGATTTTGTACTGGGCAAACGAACAGGTGGCGCTAATGGCAAAAAGTTCGGTTGCGATTCCAACGAAGCGCGAAAGCAACAATTGCTCGCGATCGAGTTTCGGACCGAAGCGGGTCATGGCGTGAAATAATCCGCGGGCTAAACGTTTGCTCGTGCGACTCGCATAGTGGACGTGCGCACGCAGATCATCCTGGACGCCCTTGAGTTCGCCGGCGCTGCCGGGTAGCCATTGTTTTGGGTACCATGCGACGTAGAATTTTCCTGAGGTAAACACCGCCTTCAATCTCTCCGATGTCGGTAGCTGCGTGTTAAAAATTGCGCCTCCGACTTTGAGGTGCGGATCCAGCGCCTCACGGGCGACGAATAGGCGCATGATTTCGCTCGAGCCTTCAAAGATCGTATTGATTCGGCAATCCCGCAGGAACCGTTCTACCGGAATTGGTTCCTCGCCGCGACCAGCAAGTGATTGCGCCGTTTCGTAGCCGCGCCCACCCCGCACTTGCATTGCCTCATCAGCGAGTCGCCAGGTCGTTTCCGTCGCCCACATCTTGCACATGGCAGTTTCGATTCGCAGATCGCCCGACTTGCGATCGACCAGCGCGGATGTGAGAAAGGTCATCGCTTCCATCGCGAAGATACTGCCCGCCATCTCAGCAATTTTTCCAGCGATCGCATAATGCTGTCCGATCGGTACCCCCCACTGGACGCGTTCCTTCGCCCATTTCCGGCAAATCTCGAGCAACCGCTTCGACAAACCGACGCACGCTGCTGGAATCGTTAGCCGTCCGGTGTTGAGCGTGGTCAGTGCAACCTTCAACCCCTGCCCCTCCTTCGCGATCATGTTTTCGCGCGGCACGCGGACGTTCGTGAATTTCACGACGCCGTTGTAAAGGGCCCGCAGTCCCATGAAATGGCAGCGGTAGGTAATCTCCAGGCCGGGCGAATCTACATCGACGATAAAGGCGGTAATCTGTTTGCGTTCCTTGCCTTTAACGATCTTCGGCGGCGTCTTCGCCATCACCACCAACACGCCCGCTTTGACACCGTTGGTGCACCAAAGTTTTTCGCCGTTCATGATGAAGGCCGAGCCGTCATCGGTTGGGTCCGCCCGTAAACTCATGTTTGCCGGATCGGAACCGGCGTTCCACTCCGTCAGGGCAAAGGCCGAAATTTCCTTTCGCGCAACTCGCGGCAAATATTTTCGCTTCTGCTCTTCTGTTCCGAACAGCAGAAGCGGCTGCGCGACGCCGATTGACTGGTGCGCCGAGACCAGCGCAGTCAAATTTTCGTCCCAGCTACCGAGTAGCATCGCAGCGCGCCCATAATTCACTTGCGACAAACCAAGACCTCCGAACTGCTGCGGAATCTTGACGCCAAACGCGCCCATTTCGAAAAGGTCGTCGATGTTTTTTTGCGGAATTTCCCCGGTCCGATCGATCTCGTCTGCATCGACATGATCGCGCAGATAGGTTTTCAACTTCTCGAGGAATCCTTCTCCCTTGGCACGGTCTTCATCGCTCTGCGCCGGATATGGGAAGATGCGATCGAAATCATAGCGGCCGATGAACAGGTTACTGGCGAAGCTGCCACGTTCGTCCAGGGGATCGCGCGAACTTTCGGCCAGCTCAAGCGCAGCCGCCTTTCCGGCCGACATTTTCGAAGTGTCGATTAGCGGCGCTGACCCCGATCTGGCCGAAGATTCCTTTGCTCCGGTTTCTGCTTTGACCTGTTCGGGCGGCGCTTCGAGCGGCGGTTTCATATCACTGACATGGACAATTCGATTTAGTCATCCGAGCAACGCCCAGGAGTCTCTCATTAGCTAATAGCAAGAGATGTCTCGGCTCCGCTGACAAGCGGGGTTTTGCCCAGCAATTTCATTTAGGAACATAGGCTTTCAGCCTGTGCGGCCAACAGCCATGCGGCCTGATGTTTGCGGTCCGGGGGCAAATACCCGCTGGGCACAAACAGAATGTCTATGTTCCGCTCGAGCCCGGCCACATTTAGCTTTCATAAAATCTGGTTCCGTCTCGAGCGTGCTTCTTCAGAATTTCTGCCGCCGTAAATTTGTCGTCGCGTTGTGCCAGCCGTTCCAGTTCTTCAACGATTTTCTTGATTCCCTGATTTTCCGCGAACCGGAGCGGCCCACCGCGATAGGCCGGAAACCCCGTTCCCAAAATCATGCCGTAATCGGCATCTTCCGGTGAGGCGACCACCTTCTCTTCCAGACACCGTGCTGCCTCGTTGACGATTAAGAGGATGAGCCGATGCTCAATGGTATTTTCAGCCTCATTCTGGACGGAACCGCCATCCCTCCACTGATCGAGCTGCGTATTTGGCGTCTGCGATTTGCCTTCGTAACGATAAAATCCGGCCCCGGATTTGCGCCCAAGTAAATTGGCGGCCCGCATATGCCGCAATATTTGAGGAGCTTCATCGCGGAGGCCGAAAGCGCGATGAAGCGTGTCGGCAATATCGGCAGCGACATCGACGCCGATTTCATCAATCAATCGCAGCGGACCCATTGGCATTCCCCAGTTCGTAACCGCCTGGTCAATCTGCTTCGCGTCAACGCCCGCTTGGAAAAGGCTGGCTGCATCAATCAGATACGGAAACAACACTCGGTTTACCAAAAAGCCGGGGCTATCGCGGACGACCACCGGAATTTTTGCAATCTGACGCGTGAAGGCGAGTGCGCGTTCAATCGTCTCATCGGACGTCTCGGTTCCGACAACTACTTCAACCAATTTCATTCGGCTGACCGGGTTGAAAAAATGCAATCCGATAACGCGATCAGGTCTTTCTGTTTCGGCAGCGAGTTCGGTGATTGGTAAGGCAGAAGTATTTGTCGCAAGAATTGCGGCATGCGGTGCCTTTTGAGCGAGATCACGAAAAATTTGCTTCTTGATTTCCAGCGTTTCGGAAGCCGCCTCAATCGCCACCTGGACGTCGCGCATTTCGATCGGCACACTGGAAGCGACAACGCGGGCGCGACCCTCCTTTGCTTTTTCCTCTGACATGATGCTGCGCTTGACCGCATCTGCATAAGTTTTCTCGATATTAGCCAAGGCGCGACTCAACTCTTCGACACCGACATCACGCAAAATCACCGACACTCCATGCGAACTCAGCCATTGCGCGATACCACTGCCCATTACGCCCGCGCCAATCACGGCGGAATGCGCGATTTTCTGCATGGGAGCTTTCGATTTTCCTTTCTTGTACTTCTCGGCCAGGAAAAAATTGCGAATTAAATTCTGAGTCGCGTCGGTTTTGCCCAACTCCACGATTCCTTCGAGCTCCATCCGCAATGATTCATCAACCGAACCAGCAAGACCTTTCTTGATGACTTCGAGGGCGCGTGCTGGCGCCTTATTTCCGCCCCCAGCCGGAGCGGAGATGCGCTCCGCCGAGTCCAGAGAGGCCGCTGGGAACCGACGCTTTCCACTCCGCAACTTCTGTTTCGCCACATCGAGCAACACCGCGCGCGGCACGATCTCGTCAACGAGGCCAAGCTGTCGTGCCTCGTGCGCGCCGTAGAGTGTTCCTTTCAAGATCACCTCCGCCGCTTTCTCGGGACCGATCAGCCGTGGCAATCGCGTCGAACCGCCCCAGGCCGGAATTAATCCAAGCGTTGTCTCCGGCAGACCGATCCGCGTCGCCGGTTCATCGCTTGCCACGCGCCAATCGCACGCCAGCGTGATCTCGTAGCCCCCGCCAGCGCAGGCGCCGTGAATGGCCGCGCAGGTCGGAATTTTCAATGCCGCCAGCCGATTGAACACGCGCTGGCCTTCACCAATGAAAGCGTGCAGCTCGCCGGTTCGCGCCTGCCGCAACAACGTTTTCAGATCCGCCCCAGCGATGAAAATCGACTTCTTGGCCGACGTGACGATAACGCCCTTAAGTGAACGCTCGTTTTCAATGAAATCGAGATGCTCATTGAGATCACGAATTGTCGCAGCGTCGAAGATGTTCGCTCCTGAATCCGGCCGGTCAAAAGTGAGCAGGCAAATCGCGTCCTCTTCGATCTCACGACGAATCATCTGCACCGCCTCCGTGACTGCCATCGCATTCATATTGTCCCGTTCCCTACAAAATCCAAGTTGTAGTTGCTGAATTGCTTCGTGCCATTGCGCCTCTGTGGACGCAGTGCTACAAACGTCCGGCTCTCGCGCAAACACGAACCGGACTAGCTCCTTATGGTTGGCAAAATCCTTATTCCAGAAATCCAAAGTCTGATCAGGGCCCGCGACTTCACCGGGCTGCGCGAACTTTTTTCCGATTGGCCGCCAGCCGATGTCGCCGAAGTGATCCTCGATATGCCCGAGGACGATCAGGTGATCATTTTCCGGGTTCTTCGGGCTGCGCTGGCGGCCGATGTTTTTGAGTATTTGGACATCGACGCGCAGCAACAACTTCTGCGCGCGATGGCACACGAGCAGGTCGTTGCCATTTTGAATGAAATGTCGCCCGATGACCGGACGGCGTTGTTGGAGGAATTACCCAGTGCCGCGGCGCGGCAATTGATCCAGCTGCTGACTCCGGAGGAACGGAAAGTTGCCCAGTCGCTACTCGGCTATCCGGAAGGAAGTGTCGGCCGTTTGATGACCCCGGATTTTGTCGCGGTCCGTGAACATTGGACGGTCAAGGAGGTGCTGGATTACGTGCGCGAACACGGGCGGGACAGCGAAACGCTCAATGTCATTTACGTGGTGGATGAGCGCGGCAAACTGATCGACGACTTACGGATTAGGGAGTTCTTGCTCAAGCCCTTGAGCACAAAGGTCAGCGACATCCGCGATCGGACATTCGTCGCACTCAAAGTGAATGATTCGCAGGAAGAAGCGCTGAACGCCTTCCGGAAGTACGACCGCGCCGCTTTGCCGGTGGTGGATTCTAATAACGTGCTTGTCGGAATTGTGACGAGCGATGACATGCTTGACGTCGCTGAGGAGCAAGCGACGGAAGACATCCAGAAACTCGGTGGCATGGAAGCGCTGGACGAGCCCTACACGACGATTCCGCTCCTTCGAATGGTAAAGAAACGAGCCACCTGGCTGATCATTCTATTTCTCGGCGAAATGCTGACCGCTACCGCCATGCAGGGTTATAACAGCGAGATAGAAAAGGCGGCGATCCTTGCCATGTTTTTGCCCCTGATTATTTCCAGTGGCGGCAATTCCGGATCGCAAGCTACCACACTCGTGATCCGCGCAATGGCTCTCGGCGAATTGCGGTTGCGGGACTGGTTTCGGGTCGTCCGAAAGGAATTACTCTCGGGAATTTCCCTCGGGTTCATTCTTGGAACCATTGGGTTTTTCCGCATCACGCTATGGCAATACTTGCACATTTTTGACTATGGCAAGTATCACTGGCTGGTCGCTTTCACGGTTGGTGCGGCGCTTGTGGGAGTTGTGTTGTGGGGCACTCTGAGCGGGGCGATGCTTCCATTTCTATTGCGTCGTTGCGGGCTCGACCCAGCGGCATCATCCGCCCCATTCGTGGCGACGCTGGTCGATGTGACCGGATTAGTTATTTATTTCAACGTGGCCTTGTTCATCCTTCGCGGCACGCTGCTATAACTGAACCGGCTCGCTCTTGATCGAAACCCACTCGTTACGCGCGCGCGAATCTGCGACGGCTTGGACGACGCGCATGTAACGAACGCCATCCTCAAATGAAGGATGCGGCCGCAATTCGCCGCCCGATTTTACCGCGTTCAGAAAATCATCTTCGACTGACCATTCCCGCGCAAGCTCCCTTGGAATTTCCACCTCGTGCAGGGCGCGATCACCCAGGCGCGCCGCGTGAACGGTGTCGGCTGTAAAATCGTAAACTAAAGTCCCCGCCGAACCATAGACCTCCATTCGGTCGCCGGTGGCCTGGGCGTGGATTCCACTGAATTCGAGCGCGCCTTCGGCGCCATTCGCGAAACTACACAGGACTGAGAGTGCATCGGGTATGATCACATTGTAGCCTTGGCGATCCGGATAAAGAATTCTTCCGCGAGCAAAAACGCCGTCAATATCTCCAAACCAGCGATTCAGAACTTCAACATAAATTCCGAGAGTCAGAACGTTTAACCCACTGAGCTCGATGCGCTGGCGCCAATGAGCCGGTGCGTTCGGATCCAAATAGTTTCCGTGAAAGCTCTGCAGCCGAATCGTATGCGGTTCGCCGATGTGATCTTCGGCCAGCAACCGTTTTACGACCAAATCGCCACGCATCCCATAGGGTGGCGGACAAATCATCGTCACGAGATGGGGGAAGCGGCGCGAGGTCGCCAGCATTTCCTCCGCTTCGGCACGATCATTCGCCATTCGCGCCTGGCAGAAAACGTGTTTTCCCGCTTCCAGCGCCGAAATCGTCACGGCCGAGTGCATGTAGGGCGGTGTCCCGATCCAGATGATGTCGATGTCGGGCAAAGCGACCAGCTCCGGCCAATTTTGCATCGGCACGGCTTCGGGCACGCATTCCCGCGAAAACTTTTCCGAACTCTCATAGGTCGAATTCGAGACCGCGACGATCTCCACGTCGGATCGCTTTTGCAGACCCGGCAAATGCCGCGTCCGCACGATCGCTCCCGCGCCGACCAACCCGATTCGCAACTTTCGATTACCGTTTCGAGTCATAGGCCGCGAATAATGAAAAGCTTTGACCGCAACCCGCTGTCGCCGTTCAAGAATCGCTTGACCGTCACAGGTCTCAGAACCACCTTACGCACCACTTTTTCGGTTATGTCAAAAGTCTGTAGCATCACTGGTTCACGCGTCAGCCGCGGCAGTGTGATCCATCGCCGCGGTATGGCGAAGAAAAAAGGGGGCGTTGGCCGCCACGTCACAAAAAATGTGCCACGGGAATTTCGACCGAATCTGCACGAACACCGCATCTGGGTTCCAGAATTAAAAAAGTTTGTGCGGATTCGAGTGACAGCGCGCGGATTAAAGACGATCAATAAGCACGGCGCTTATCGCGCATTGAAAAGAGCGGGCGTCATCGCGGCTTAGAAGCCAGGCTGGTCCAGGAGGCTCGATACATTTGACGCTCTTGAAGTCGAAAATTCATCGCGCCGGTTGCCTGGATCGGTAGCGCGACGCTCCGCGGAGCCGGCTCGACGGAGTCTCGCCCTACCAATCCTCCGCTTAAAGTAGTCGGCCGAATAAACTACGTCGCTGTTTCAGCCGAGGGCGGGTCATTGCCATCGGCTGCTCCAACTTTGTCGGTTTCGCAACCCTCGGCGTGGCGCGAAGCAACGGAGGAATGAATCTCTGCCGCAGTGATATCAGCACTTTCGAAACGCTCATCCTGAACGGAGGGAACCGAAGCGGAAGCCTGCTCTGGCACAGCCTGGCTGGAATCGATCGCTGTGTCTTCGGTCGGCCTTGAAAAGGAGACAGCAGAAGGCTCGGTCGTGTTTTCTGCCGTTGCGGTTGGAGCGACCGCCTTCACTCGTGGCAAATCGAGTGCGCCGTCGTTAAATTCGACAATGTGACCATCGCGAATCAGCCAGCGTAGCTCCGCAGCCAGCGCCAGTTTCATCTTTTCCTCTGGATCGCTTTTCAGATCAGACGGTATCAGTTTTTCGGCGAGATCTTTCCGATTGATTCGGGCCGACGCTTTCACCGTTTCGAGGATCAACCGGACGGAGTCGGAAACCGCTGTCTCTTCAATGGGCCGGGGCCGAATCGGTGAAACGAAAAGCATTCCCTTTCGATGGCGAAAGATTTGCAATCCCGAGGCCCGGAATTTTCCCGCGAGTTCCTGCATCATGTTTGACGGTGACCGCATTTCCGCGGCCCAGGCGCTTTCGATCCTGCGCGCGATCCGGCGATCACGCAGGCTGCGACTGGAAAGACCATCGATCACTACTTCGCGCACTTCGGTAATCAATGATGGCAGATATTTTTCCCGAAAATGCCGCTCAGCTTCGGCTTCAGTGCTAAATGCACGCACCGGTTCCTCCCTCAGGGTCGTGAAGGTGGTGACTTTACGAGCATCTTCTTTCCATTTTTCTACCAAGAGCGGATCATTCACAATTTCGATGTTTCGCTGAAATTCGGGGAAATCCATCCGGCGGCTGAAGCGCTGCTCGTAAAGCCGGCGAAGTTGCGGCTGATAACTGTGATGATTAGTCGGGCCGAGAAGGGTACCGCTGGTTCGCTCGCGGGCAACACTGGTAAAATTTCCCTTCACTGGTTCGTTCAGGGTTACCTCGCTTCGGTAATACTCACCCTTCATCGCCGGAAACGCGACGGTCTCGAGGTCTGCGCGATCGGTCGCAATCACGCTTGAGTCAGCCAACCAAAACAAAGTGTTGTCGCCTTTGACCGCGATGCGGACGAGGTAACGTTCCGGTTTCTGCAAGAATAATCGCGCTAAAGCGTAAACGGAGTAAGCCGCGGTCCCGGCTTTGATTTGGGCAGCAACATTTTCGAATGCGACCGTTTGCGGTAGAAAACGAACATCAATCCACGGCAAAAGCACCGGACCAGCAACTTCGGCTTTTGGTCTGAAATCGCGTTTACCCGATTCGGTTTTTGCTCGTTGCTGGCGACCCGGCGACCTGCGGCCAGGTCGGTCTCGGTCGTGACGTTCGGGCCCGGCATGCGATCGATCGCGATGACGGCTGCCGTGACGAACAGGTCGATCGGTTGAGCCACGCGCCTGCGCCCGCTCCGTTTCTTCCGGGCCGTCGTAATCGGCGTAACGCGGTACCGCTTCCGGTTCCTTGACCCAGGCGGGCAATAATCTGAGATCAATCAGATCGAGCGGTGAGCTGCCATCCGATGGCACATTCTTCCTCTACCGCATCGGCTTGAGAAGTAAAACAGTACCAGAAAAACCCAGGGCCGCCCCGTGGCCGGAAATTGATTGACAACAATACGAATTGATTTACTTGCCATCCTGTTCGGCCCGTAGTAGGCGGGTCGGCGCAGAAACCCGAAATTATGGCCGACAAATCAATCGAAGAGAAGGTTAAGGACATCATCGTCGAGCAGCTCGGCGTCAATCCCGAACAGGTCACACCTCAAGCCTCTTTTATCGAAGATTTGGGAGCCGATTCCCTTGATATCGTCGAACTGGTGATGGCGTTCGAAGAAGAGTTTTCGGTCGAAGTCCCGGATGAAGACGCCGAAAAATTGCAGACCGTTGGCGACGTCGTCAAATACATCGAAGAGCGCGCCAAACAACATTAACGGGCGGGCTCCGCGGCTTGTCCCAGACCGACGTGGGGCGTGTTTTTCATTTTTGAATCGAGCCCTGAGGTTCGATCATTAATCCGTGCGCATACCGTTTTCGGAAAATCCATTGTTTCGCATCGGCGGAAATTATGTTACGGCCGCCGGTCTGCTCGGGTTCGTCCTGCTGTTCGGATGCGGGTTGTTTCTGGCGAAAATATTTCAAAGCGAGGCGTTCCGGCGCTTGTTAACGCGTCTGAAGCTCGGCAAAAATTTTGTCTCCGTCATCGCAACTGTCCTCAGCTCGGCCGCAGTTATCTTTTTTACGGTCACTGCGGTCAACACTGCCGGTCTTCCCCTAGCATGGAATCAGCCGCTTCCAGCTATTTCGCTGACCTTGATCCAAATTTTTCTGCTGGTCGGTCTGCTACTCGCGGTTTTTTGGATCTCGTCGCGAACGAAATCATTTCTCTTCAACCGCTTCCTCGCCAACAGCGGGTTGGATCGCTCGCTCCAATACGCCATTTCCCAAATCATCAGCAATATCGTGCTGGTGGTCGGCGTTTTTATCGTCCTTGATAATGCCGGAATTCATCTCGGCACGCTGACTGTTTTCGCCGGTGCAGTCGGCGTCGGGGTCGGTTTCGGGCTGCAGAATATTGCGAGCAATTTCATAAGCGGCCTGGTGATTTTGGCGGAGCGACCGATTACCATCGGCGACCGGGTCGAGGTCGCGGGCATTGCTGGTCAAGTCCAGCAAATTCGGGCACGCAGCACGGTCATTCTCACCAACGACAACATTGCGATGATCGTGCCGAACACGAAGTTCATCGATTCACCGGTGACGAACTGGACTTACGGCGACCCACGGGTGCGATTTCGAATCCCGGTCTCTGTCGCCTATGGAAGCAACTTGGATGAAGTATGCGAGGCGCTGGTGCAAGTCGCCCATGAGAATTCGAACGCGTTGGCGGAGCCAAAACCGAACGTATTCCTCAATAAATTCGGAGAAAGCTCGATTGATTTCGAGCTTGTTGTCTGGAGTCAGGAAATGAGTAACCGACCTCGCCGTTTCCGCAGTGATCTCAATTTCGCGATTGCCAAGAAATTCAAGGAACGCGGGATTGAGATTCCCTACCCGCAGCGTGATCTTCATTTCCGCGGCGGCACCGTGCGCGTGAAAGTGGCGACACAGGACAGGGGTGGCGAGGTTGAGAAAAATCCGACTGATGCGTAATTAACAACGCTCTCGCCACGGCGGCGAAAAATGTCAGTTCCCCGCACAATCTCTTTTCCAGAAGGTAGCGCAATCATTGCGACTGGCCCCGAATTACGCAAACACGAGTCCTGGAGCAGCGCTTTCCAGGCGCAATGCAAAGATCATCGTTATTACGAAATTATCGAAGAGACGCTCGACAACGATTTCGAATATCAATATCTCCTGCTCCGCGATCCGGCGGGCGTAATTCGCGGGATTCAGCCGCTCTTTTTCGTGCGCCAAAACCTAGTTGAGGGAATTCCGGGCGCTTTTCGGGGGATGGTTGATTCTATTCGAAGGTTATGGCCGAAATTTCTG
>WNGI01002852.1_pt1 | contig 16775 bp, 19 predicted proteins | sample 5400621 | NCBI WGS metagenome assembly WNGI01 (sample SAMN13153374, study PRJNA577476) | soil metagenome | isolation source: 20 cm soil or saprolite under Garry oak tree replicate 1 | place: USA:California | collected 2016-06-15 | reverse complement strand
ACGCACTATTGCCGGATGTGTCGGCTCGTAAAGGTGCGCGATCTTCTCGTTCACCCGATCGACCGCAAGTGCATACTGGATCAGATCGTTTGTTCCGATACTGAAAAAATCGACCTCGGACGCCAGCACGCTGGCGCAGATGGCCGCGCTCGGGATTTCGATCATGGCACCAACTTCGAGTTGTTCAGCCATGTCCATTTTCGAGTTACGCAATTCCTCTTTGCACTCATTGAGCACGGCCGTTGCCCGGCGTAATTCATCTACTCCAGAGATCATCGGAAACATGATCTTTACATTGCCGACGGCGCTGGCACGAAGGATAGCGCGCAATTGCGTCTTAAAGATTTCTACATTCTCAAGACAAAACCGGATTGCCCGCCATCCAAGAAACGGGTTCAACTCGTCGCCGATATCTACAGTGCCGGGAGCCAATTTATCGCCCCCGAGATCAAATGTTCGAATAATCAGCGGTTCTGGACAGACTCGCTCGGCAACTTTTCGATAGGTTCGATACTGTTCCTCCTCTGTTGGTAAGGTAGGCCGGTTCAAATAGAGGAACTCGGTGCGATAAAGTCCGATGCCCTCCGCTCCATTGGCTTTCACGGCATCGACGTCCTCCGGAAGTTCAATGTTTGCCGAGAGAACAATGTGACGGCCGTCGCGCGTGGTTGAGGTCGTCTCGCGCAGCTCTTTTAGTTGCGCCGTGACCCTGGCTCTTCTTGATTCGATCTTCGCGTACTGCGCCAGCGTTTCAGGCATCGGATCGAGGATTAACCAGCCGTCGTTTCCATCGAGCAGCACTTGCTGACCGGTTTCGAGTTTTGCAGTGATATCGTGCAAGCCGACTATCGCCGGGATATTCAACGAGCGCGCCAGGATCGCCGTGTGCGAGGTGCGGCTGCCGAGATCGGTCGCGATTCCCAGCACGTTCGCTCGGTCGATGCTTGCGGTGTCTGAAGGAGTTAGATTGTGCGTTACCAAAATGTGCGGCTCATCAAGGGGAATAAATGTCTTGGGAGCTTTCCCCTGCAGGTTGCGTATAACTCGTTTCGTCACGTCCTGGATGTCGAGCGCGCGCTCCCGGAGGTAAGGATCATCGATTTTATTGAGCGTCTCGGCGTAGCGAGTTGCGACTTCCTGGAAAACCCATTCCACATTGCAAAGATCGGTCTCCAGTTTGCGGAGAACTTCATCGATTAACGTCCGGTCTTCGACTACGAGCAGATGCGCATCGAAAATGGCTGCGTCCTTTGCTCCAATGGATTCTGCAATGCGCTGCTGCATTTCCAGAATCTGCATCCGCGTTTGAATAAGGGCCGTTTCAAACCGGCCGATTTCATCCGGCACTTGCGAAGACGCAATGGGGTAACGCACGACTTCATCAAACTCATCGCGCACGACATGGACCTTGCCGAGGGCGATTCCGGGCGAAACGCCAGCTCCTTCAAATCGAGTTTCTTTTGGCGTGGTGGCGCCGCTCATTCACTTGCGAGAGTAAGGCAGGTGTCAAACATTGCCAGCTTGCTCTTTGCCTTGGCGAGAACCACGCGCCGCGCCGTCGTGGCATAAGGCGACGATCCGCCCTCAATCTTCGTTGAATCGCGCGTTGATCAGTTCTTCCAACTCTTCCATGGCCTTTTCGGCATCCGGACCCTCGCAACGAATGCGCAGCTTCGATCCCTGCCGGCGGCAAGCATCATCAGGCCCATGATACTTTTGCCGTTTATCTCCTCGCCTTCTTTTGAAACCCAAACTTCCGAACGATGCCGGCTGGCGATGCGCACAAACATGGCAGCCGGTCTGGCATGCAGCCCGAGCCGATTAACGATCGGAATCTCTTTCTCCACCTTCTGGACAGGTGCAGCGCGGTTCGTTCTTCGATACAATAATGACATCAGGTCGCTCCTTGCTGCTCCATCAGTCCGAGTAGCTTCGCATTAAAATCAACGGCTGCATTTTGGCCCAGCCCCTTCAGTTTTTCATCCATCGCTGCGACCTCAATCAAGCGCGCCATGTCACGGCCGGGTCTGACTGGAATAGTCACATGCGGGACTTTGAGACCGAGGATTTCGTAAAATTCGCGGTCGAGGCCGATCCGATCCACCTCGTCTACTTCCTGCCAGTCCTTAAGCGTCACAACGAGGTCCAGGCGCTTTTCGACTCGAATGCTGCCAATCCCGAAAACCTTCGATACATCGATAATGCCAATACCTCGCACCTCCATGTGATTGCGGGTGAGTGCAGGCGCGGTAGCCATGAGCTCGCGTCCCTCCAGCATCGTAATCCGCGTGACGTCGTCAGCCACGAGGCTGTAGCCACGCTCTATCAATCCAAGCACACACTCGCTTTTTCCGATGCCGCTCGCGCCACGTATCAAAACGCCCACACCGAGGATGTCTACCATGCTGCCGAATTCAGTTACGGTCGGCGAAAAATCCATCTCCAAAGCAATCGTGGCAGCATTGATGAATTTCATCGTGATCATTGGAGTGCGGAACACAGCGATCTTTGCCTCTGCCGTGACGGCCAGCAACTCCGGCGCAAGATGAAAACCGCGCGACACCACCAGACAGGGGATCTTGCGCTCGCATAACTCACGAAATCTTTTCACCCGAACGGTTACTGGCAAACTTTTTAGATACGAATGCTCGGCTGCTCCCAGCACCTGAACCCGTTTCTCGGCGAAATACGTGTAGAAACCGGAGAGCGCGAGTCCGGGACGGTTAATGGTTGGCTCGCGAATTTTCCGATGGAAACCCACACGCGGTCCTTCCAACTTCATGTGGAGCTTTTCAGCGTGAGAATTGTAAAACCCTTCGACCGTGACAACTGGAACGCTTTTCTGCTGATCGCTTGTGGACGTAATCGTCTGAGTCCCGCCTCGTTCCGCCATTAGACGTAACTTCTAGCGTGAATACCCGCAATTTCCAATGAGCATCGCACGTCAACTCCGCGTAAGATTTTTTCTTTGCTAGCTTTTCCCCTGATCCAGATATCGGATTACCTTCGCGCGTTCGAGGGTGACAAGGCCGCCTCCCATCATTTGGTCGAGGACGGGAAGAAAGGCGTTCACCTTTTCCTCTGAGTCGACAATCTCGATCACCATGGGCAAGTCCATGGACAACCGCAGAATTTTTGCAGTGTGCAGATGACTTGATTTGCCAAAACCCATCGGGCCGCGCAGCACAGTTGCGCCCGCCAACTGCAACTCACGCGCTCTCAACACAATCGCTTCGTATAAAGGCCGATGCCCGTAACGGTCGCTTTCGCCAATGAAAATTCGGAGAAGGACGGCGTCTTGGGGAATGTGCATGGCTTGTATTTATTTTGGTAAGATTGTCAGAGCAAGGATGCGTCCCAACCATACCGCTGCGAGGCAGCAAGCGAATGACAGCAGCGTATTCAGGCAGGCCTTGAACCAGTCTCCATCCCGTATGAGGTCGAGCGTTTGTAAGCTGAAAGATGAAAAGGTCGTGTAACCGCCGCAAACACCGACCAAAAAGAATTCGCAAAAACGGGGTAACAGAAGAAACCGTCCCTCTGGATCTGCAAATGCGGCAAGAAAGCCGATTGCGAACGACCCGGTAATGTTCACGATCAGCGTGCCCAGCGGGAAAAACTCTCCGGCGCGTTCGGCGACAAGACCTGAAGCCCAGAATCGCGCTCCCGTCCCCAGTGCGCCGCCTAGCATCACCACAATGTAACTGAGCATACAAAAACTCCTTCCGGTTGGAAGGAGTCATCAGCTCACGCGGTTTTCCCGGCGTTCCACCAGGACGGCAAACTCCATTGCCTCGGATAAAACTTTACGCCATCCCTTTATTTTGAGCAATCAAAACAGAGCCGGATCGGTCCACACGCATTACATCTTGAAGCGTTCACCGAGATAAAGCTGACGGCTGATCGGGTCGTCGATCAGAAAATCTTTTGTGCCTTCGCTTTCTACCCGGCCATCGTAAATCAGGTAAGCGCGATCCACGATGGAGAGAGTCTCGCGCACATTGTGATCGGTGATCATGATGGCCAATCCCGATTTGCGAAGGTTCACGATAATTTGTTGTACATCATACACTGCGATGGGATCGACGCCGCTGAAGGGCTCGTCGAGCATCAACAGTTTCGGTTGCGTGACCAGCGAACGCGCGATGGTCAACCGTCGTTTCTCGCCGCCGCTCAACGTCAGCGCGGTATTTTTCGCGACCCGCTCAATACCAAACTGGTGCAGCAGTTCATCGCAACGGTTCCGCCGCTCCGCTTTACTTAGCGGAAGCGTTTCCAAAATGGCGAGGATATTTTGTTCCACCGTCATTTTCCGAAAAATCGATTCCTCCTGCGGCAGATAACCCATGCCGAGCCGGGCCCGCTTATACATCGGAAAATCTGTCACATCGGTGTCGGAAAAAATCACGCGCCCGCCATTTGGCCTGACCAGGCCAACGATCATGTAAAAACTCGTTGTTTTACCCGCGCCGTTTGGCCCAAGTAGTCCCACAATTTCGTTGGCGCGGACATGCATGTTGACCCCGTTCACCACTGCGCGTCCGCCGTAAATTTTCACCAACTCTTCAGTCGTGAGGACAATCTCCGCTTTTGTCGTGACCGGCGGAGGCCTCTTGGGTTTCGATACCGGCGCAGTTTGACTGATCATGGTTTGGGAAGAGCCGCAGGAGGCGGGGTCTGAGCGGGCGAAGCCTGAGCCGGCGAGGCTTGAGCAGGCGAGGCTTGAGAAGGACTCGCTTTGTCTTTTTTTTCCTCGTTTGGTTGCTGACGAATTTCCGTGCGGCTTGGTCCGTGCGTGGACAGCTGACTATTTTGATTAATGACCATGACCGTATCAGGACTTGTTGCCACGTGCATATTCGGTCCCTCTTGCACGCGCGGCGTTCCCCTCAATTCAACATCTCCAGTTGCAGCCGTATAAATGGCCTTATCGGCTCGGCCAACCGCACGAGTGGGCGCTCCACCCTTCGGGTCTGGCCGTTCACGCACCAGTCCAACATTTCCTTCTGCAATGGCTCTTTCCAAACTCTGGTTTTGTCCCTTTGTAATGAACACTGTCAGTTTATCAGATTGAAGATTGAAACGCGGATCGATTACCTTCACTCGGCCGCTAAAGATGCCCATGTTCTTGGTCGAATCAAAGAAAGCCTCGTCCGAGTAGATTTCCGTTGTTACCGGTTCATTCGTTTGTAACCCTGCGGCGCTCGAGCCAAACAAGTTGGTAGTGGATGATTTGTCTTCCTTCTTTTTGTCTTTCGGCTTCGCTTTCTCCGCTTTCTTCGCTGGAGTAGGCGAGCCCAGGGTTGCGGCGGCAATTTGGGCTGATGAGCGCACTCCGCCCGCGCACACAAAAAACAACGCCAACGCCGACACCGCTAATTTTTTCATTCGGACGTGTTAGGTTTCGCTGTCAGATGGGATTTGTCAGTGATCACCATTTTTACGTTGCCGATCAATCGTCCAGTCTTCGAGTTCGTGTCGAATTGCACTGAATCCCCGGTGATGTTGAAATCTGAGCGCCGAATTGTTGTACGCTCTTTCGAGCTCAGAACCCGGGTCTTCAAGTCAAGCACCGACGTGTTCATGTCGATTTGCAGGTCGGGCTCGCTCTGCGGTGTATAGGTTGTAATTTTGAGATGTTGAAAGCCTATGTGCTCCTGGTCCATCCGATGGGCCGTTCCTGCTTCAAATCTGCCCCGCAGATGGCCGTTGGGATCAAAATCCGGCAACACCAGTCCCTTCGCTTCATGTCCAATGGGCAACGGGATATTGGTTAAACTTTGTTCGCCCGGTGACGCACCCGGCGTCGCTGTCGCCCGAGCTTTTCTCTTGCGGCCTTTTGACTGGGCGGAGACGTGCGGCGTCGATATCAAAACGGACAGCACGACTGATAATAACCAGGCGAGCCAGCTCCAACGCCAGGAGCGGCCGCTACGAAACGGCAGCATGAATAGCCTTTAACATGCGCAAGTGCTTCGGCAAATCGTTTAGCGGAATCTGATTGGGCCCATCGGACAACGCGCTCGCGGGATCTTCATGCACCTCCATAAAGATTCCGTCGCAGCCCGCGGCCATCGCCGCCCTGGCCAGCACCGGTGCGATAGGGCCATCGCCCGAGGTCGAATCCCCTGCCCCGCCCGGTCGCTGGACCGAATGTGTTGCGTCAAAGAGGACGGGATATCCAGCTTCACGCATCCAATAGAGCGAGCGCATATCGGCGACAAGGTTGTTGTAGCCAAAGGTTGTACCGCGTTCGGTGAAACAGAATTGTGAGTTACCGAACGCCACCAGTTTCTCGGCAATGTTTCGCACGTCCCACGGCGCAAGAAACTGACCTTTTTTAACATTAATTGCGCGACCAGTTTCCGCAGCAGCGCGGAGCAGATCGGTTTGGCGGCAGAGAAACGCCGGAATCTGCAACATGTCGATGTTTTTGCCGGCAATCTCGGCCTCCTCGGGTGAATGGACGTCCGTTGTTACCGGGATTTCTAGCTCGCGCCCGATTGCCGAAAGAATCTCGCAGCCTTCGCGCACGCCAAGTCCGCGAAACGAACGCACCGAACTTCTATTTGCCTTATCGTATGACGCCTTGAAGATAAGATGAACATCTTCGGCGGAGCAGATCTCAGCGATCTTCTTCGCCATGCGCGACACAAACTTTTCCGACTCGATCACGCAGGGTCCAAGGATGAAGGCGGGATCTTTCCCGCCAATGATGACTTTCCCGACCTGCAATGGTTTTGACTTGTCCATCAATCTCTAAGGAAAGCAGGAACGCAGGAATTTTAAAGGGTTCCCTCCTGCTTTCCTGCATCTTTCGGTGATTTCCCTGATACAAGATCGACAATGGCAAATGGTGCATACAACCCAAGAAAGAAAAGCAGTGCGACTCCATGCATTTCCACAAGGTACAACGGACGCGAATCGGAAAGAAAACTTAAGATGGAAAATGCCTCCGGCTTGTGCAGCAGAAACCCGTAGTTAAAGCCAGTCAGTTCGTCGACGACTAACGTGACCACAAAATAAAACTCCGTCCACAGCCATACCCGCACGATGGACATGGGATACGGTCTATATCGGCGAGTCAACATAAGGAAAACGACGCCGATGATGATCCCACAATGGGACGTAAAAAAACTGATGAACCGCCAATCTGGAAAGCCATAGCTGAGATTTGGCGTAAGCACGGCTTGTAACGTGCCCCCGATGCCCCAGAAGTACGCCACCTCGAACCATCGCTGGCTGCCAGTCCACATCGCCACGATCACAACGACCATGCCCCAGTCGCACATTTGCATCGGCAACATATCCTGCCAATCCACAACACCGCGGCTGCGGATAAAGACTAAATAAGCAACGTAGTTCAAGATCAGCAGAGTTGAGAGAAGGCTGATAATCATCCTCTCCAGCCGCTGCGATTTTGTACACCGCACCATTGCCGCAAGCGCGAACGGCAGCACGACTGTAAGGAAAATCACAGTGAGATGCGGCAAACCGTAGGGTTGAAATTCAGGCGCCATGCGTTGTTGTAGCGGCGGTTGTATCAGTCGCCGACTTCGATGGGAAGGCGCTCGCCACTACAAATGATCGGCAGACTCCTCAATTCACCGAATCAGCCAGAGATTGCACGGAATAACGTCGGTAACCCAGGCGATGTTGCTGGGAAGCGGTTGACTGGCTTCGCCATTTTTGTGCAGCGGCACTACGAGCAAATCCGCTTTTATTGACTCAACAAAATCCGAGGCAACCAAACCCGTGTTGCCACGAATGCACCGCGCTTCCATCGGAACCTCGGTTTCACCCGCCGCCAAAACGAACTGCTCCAGCGCCTCTTCCTCCTCGTCCCTGGTTTGAGGCTTTCCACCCTCCCCGGCATCCGCACGAATCGAGGCGCGTGCCTGATCAAACGTCGTAATGATGCTGATCACGTAAAGTCGCTCGCACGACTCGGCCGCTGCGAGCTGTAGCGTTCTTTGCAAAGCCTGCAATCCATGACTGGAAAAATCTGTGACGAAAACCATTCGACGCAGCGGATTGGGTTTTACCGCTGGTTTGGTGAAAAGCATGACTGAGCACGGCGCTTCTTGCACCAGACGACGCGCGACATTGCCGAGAAATGGATGCAACACTACCTCTTTTTCCAGCGCGCCAGCGACGATCACGTCGATCTTCTCACGATCAAGAGTACGCAAAATAGCTTCGGCTGGATCTCCCTCTTCATAATGAATTGTTGAATCGGCGGGAAGCTGTAGCTCCTCCAGTGCCTCGCGAAATTTGGCTGCTGCTTCTTCACTTCGCTTGCCCGCATAGATCACATGAAGCTCGGCACGAAAACGCTCTCGGATTCGTTTCGCTTCGGCAAGCACATGCCTGAACCGGGGAGAAAACGTGCTCGCCACGGCAATCGTTTTGTATGGCGAGTTATCGGGCATAAATTTGTTAAACTCTCGCGCTCAAGGGAAATTCAGCAAGACAAAGACGGTAGCTCGGCGGGCGTGTCCCACCAATCCGCCTTTCATTTTTGAGTTCCTCTGCGAATTTTCGCGAATGCGACGTGCAATCTATCCGGGCAGCTTTGATCCGGTGACCAACGGTCACCTGGATGTAATCGAGCGTGCGAGAAAACTGTTCGACGAAGTCATTGTGGCTGTGGCTAATAATGACGAAAAACAACCGCTTTTCTCACTCCAGGAACGGCTGGATTTGCTGGCACAGACCGCCGGCAGAATCGATAGCGTGCGGATTGCTGAATTCAAAGGGTTACTCGTCGAGTTCGCCAACGCCGAAAAAGCGGGGGCGGTAATCCGCGGTTTACGAGCGGTCTCCGATTTTGAATTCGAATTTCAAATGGCACTCATGAATCGAAAACTGGATGCAGCGGTAGAAACGATTTTCTTAATGCCAAAGGAGGAATACACCTATCTGAGCTCTCGCATCGTAAAAGAAATCGCGCGCCTCGGCGGCAATGTATCGAGTCTTGTCCCGGGTTGCGTCGCCAAAGCGCTGAGCGGGAAATTTACCTGATCAACTCCGAAAGCTTTGAGTCATGAAAGTCCATCTGAAACAAATTCCAACCCAGGGTCTGCATCTCGAAGGAGATGAGGATTGTCCAATCCAGGAAGTCGAATCAGAAGGAATTCGTTGCGCGGGCCCTCTGCATTACGACATCGATCTCGGCGTTACGGGCGGCGGCCTATGGGCCAATGGCTCATTGTCACAGCGAGTAGAACTGCGCTGCGTGTCGTGTCTGGAAAAATTTGCGTACGAAATCCGAGTGCCTGCATTTGCTGTGCACACGGAGCTCCTCGGGCCGGAAACCGTCGATCTTACCCCGTTCATGCGCGAGGACATTTTGCTCAATCTGCCGGCGCATCCGCATTGCGACAGGGATGGAGATCGGATCTGTAAAGCCAGACAGCTCAAAACCGAAGAGCAGGATGCGACGCGAAAATCGGATTGGAGCGCGTTGGACAAACTAAAATTGTAACTCGCCCGTTTGTCTTTTCCTGATTTCCTGCTTTCCTAATTCCTTCCATGGGAGTTCCAAAACGCAAAACATCAAAGATGCGATTGCGCACGCGGAAAGCGGCAAACCGCTGGCACGCCTCGCAGCTCAACAAATGCCCGCAGTGCGGAAGCAGCTTGCCGTCGCACATCGCCTGTCCATCGTGCGGCTATTACCGTGGCCGGCAGGTCCTGACATTGGAAGGCAAGTAACTGTAGGCGTCGCCCTGTGAGCGACGTAGGCTCCAGCCAAGCTTCGCGGGTGAAGCGGCTACAAATTTCGCTTTGCAATCAATCGTTTTACCTCGCAAAGTTTCGCACCGATGAAGATCGCCCTCGATGCGATGGGCGGTGACTTTGGTCCGCCTAACCTCGTTGCCGGCGCCGTAATGGCGTTGCGGGATTACCCGCAGGTTAACAAGCTCTATCTTGTCGGAGACTCCGCCAGGATCGAAGCAGAACTCAAGAAGCATGGCTGCAACGACAACCGGATCGAGATCACGCACGCAACGCAAGTGGTAGATATGAGCGACTCTGCATGGTCGGCGGTCAGACGAAAGAAGGATTCATCAGTAAGCCGCGCCTTCGATCTCGTGAAGCACGGCCAAGCCGATGCAGTCGTCAGCGCAGGTCACACGGGCGCGGCGGTTGCCGCGGGCACGATTAAGCTTCGCACGTTGCCAGGAATCGATCGACCGGGCATCGCGGCCGTGCTTCCGACCGAAACGAATGTCTTCGTTTTGATCGATGCAGGCGCGAACATCGATGCCCGCCCCGAACATCTTCTTCAATATGCGTTCATGGGCTCGGTCTACTCGCGTCATGTCCTCCATTATAAGAATCCGACTGTTGGCCTGGTCTCGCTTGGCGACGAGGACGTGAAGGGCACCGAATTGACCAAGGAAGTGTTCAAGATGTTGAAACCAAGTTCGTTGAACTTCGTTGGCAACATAGAAGGCCGTCATCTCTTTGAAAATCCGGTTGAAGTTGTCGTGTGCGACGGATTTGTTGGCAACGTGATTTTGAAAACGTGCGAATCGATCGCGGTGGCAATGTTTAAGTGGCTAAAGCACGAGCTCATGCGTACAACGATGCGAAAAGCTGGCGCATTCCTCGTGAGGGATGCGATTGGGACGATTAAGGACAAGACGAATTATGAAGAGTATGGCGGCAGTCCGCTTCTCGGCGTGAATGGTATCTGCATCATCGCGCATGGCGCGAGCACGCCACTGGCAATTAAGAATGCACTGCGGGTGGCGGCCGAGTCGATTGAACAGCAGGTGAACCCGCATATCGTCGAGGAAATTCGCCGGTATCATGAAACGACAGCCCCGCTCGAGCCCGCGCTACAATAAGACGCTGCGGACAGTCTCAATCGTCGGCACGGGGAGTTACGTGCCTGAGAAGGTTCTGACTAACGAGGACCTCTCGCGCATGGTCGATACCAGCGACGAGTGGATCATCACTCGCACCGGCATCAAGGAACGGCGCATTGCCGCAAAGGACGAAAATACGAGCGACATGGCGGCGAAAGCAGCGCTGAACGCAATTGAACAGGCGAAGATTTCGCCGAAAGAAATCGATCTCATCCTTGTGGCGACGGCCACGCCCGACATGCTTTTCCCGGCCACGGCTTGTTTCGTTCAGAAAAAGATCGGCGCGGCGAACGCTGCCTGCCTCGACGTTTCCGCAGCGTGCGCGGGTTTTATTTTCGGGTTGGAAATCGCGCAGCAGTTCATCACATCGCACACATACGACACCGTTCTCGTGATCGGCGCGGACAAGTTGACCTCAATCACTAACTGGTCCGATCGCAATACGTGCGTGCTGTTTGGCGACGGCGCTGGCGCGGCTGTTTTGCGCCACCGAGGCAGCCCTCATGGCGTAATCAGCACCCACATCGGCAGCGACGGTCGGTACACAGACATATTGTTCATGCCGGGCGGCGGCTCGCGGTGCCCAATCACGCGTGAAAACGCGGACATGAACCTGGCGACCATCCACATGACCGGCAAGGAAGTGTACAAACAGGCTGTCATCGCGATGTTGAACGCGGCCAAGAAAGCTCTCGACCAAGCCGGGCTTTCCATCGAAGACATCGCCTGCGTCATTCCGCATCAGGCAAACTTACGAATCATGGAGGCGATCGCCGATCGGCTCGGCATTTCGCGCGATAAGATGTTTGTGAATTTGGATCGCTACGGCAACACCTCTGCTGCTGCCGTCGCCATCGCGCTCGATGAGGCGAATCGCAGTGGCCGGATCAAGCGCGGTGACTACGTTCTGATGGTCGTTTTTGGGGGCGGGCTTACCTGGGCGAGCACCGTACTGGAGTGGTAATTCAGCAGTTGATAGCCGTTAGTTGAGAGTTGATAGAAGGACCTCTGTTTCGTGTGAACTCTCAACAATCAACTCTCAGCTATGAACTAGTCGAGACTCACGCGCACCTCGATTATCCCGATTTCGCAAACGATTTGGACGACGTGCTTCGCCGCGCGGCCGACGCAGGAGTAACGCGCATCATCACTGTTGGAACGTCGGTGGAAAGCAGCCGGCGGGCGATTGATCTTGCGGAAAAGTATCCAGCTGTTTACGCGGCCATTGGCGTTCATCCCACTTACGTTGAAGAAGCCGAGGAAGACGTATTTACGCCGCTGCGCGAGCTGGCAAAGAACCCGCGTGTGGTGGCCATCGGCGAGACGGGACTCGATTACCACCGATTGCCGAGCGAAAAAGTAGCGAAGGAAACACAGGTCCAGGTGATGTCCGCGCTTCGAACCGAGACCGATGAAGAAATCGAAGCGCAGATTCGTGACGGCGCCTATAAATCGAAACAAGCGAGTTTATTTCAACAACAACTCGACCTCGCCGTAGAGCTGGGCCTAAACGCAGTCATCCATCAACGTGACGCGTGGGAGGACACGGTAAAAATCATGCAGCCATACACCGGGAAGTTGCGCGGGGTTTTTCATTGCTTCGGCGGGTCGCTCGATCAGGCAAATGAAGTTCTGGCTCTTGACCACCTCGTTTCATTTACTGGAATTGTTACTTTCAAAAACGGTGCAGCCGTGCGAGAAGTCGCGGCACAAGTCCCGCTCTGGAAATTCATGGTGGAAACCGATTGCCCGTATCTGGCACCCGTCCCGTTTCGCGGAAAACGCTCCGAACCAGCGCATACACGCATCGTGGCGGAAACGATCGCCGCAGCGCGGCAGGTCCCGTTGAAAGAAATTGCCGAAACAACAACCGAAACTGCAGAGAAGTTTTTTAGGTTTAATCGCACATGAGAATCGACAAGCGTGGGGCGCGGCCAGCGGGCGAGCCGAAAAGGCGGAATAAAACGGACGGCTCAGCGATCCGTCTCTACCAGTGGACAGCGATCCTGATTGCTACTTTTATCGCATCTTGCGCAGCGCCCGACACGCGGCATCAGATCGTGATCAGCACGCGCGAGCAGAAATTAGCGCTTCTCGACCATGGCAATGTTATGGCCATTTATCCGGTCTCCACGTCCAAGTTTGGTTTGGGAGACTGGCGAGGCAGCAGGTTTACACCATTGGGCCAACTGCAGATCGCTGAAAAAATTGGCGATAATGCGCCACCGGGCACGGTATTCAAAGACCGGCGGCGCACGGGAGAAATTGTCATGGCCAACTCCCCTGGTCGCGATCCGATCGTCACACGCATTCTCTGGCTGCGTGGACTCGAAGCGCAAAATGCGAATGCATTTGGGCGGGACATTTACATCCACGGCACACCGGAGGAATGGAAAATCGGTTCGCCTGCCAGCTACGGCTGCGTCCGAATGCGCTCCAGTGACATCGTACAGCTGTACGGCATCGTAGGGGTCGGCGCTGCGGTCACCATTGTTACCACGCCGCTGGCCAGCGCTGTTCCGGGCCTCGTGTCGGCCCATTCAATGTCACCCACAAACACGGCTCCATTTGTAATGCGATAGTGTAGAGCTTTGCGGCGCGATGCGCGGACGCCACAGCGCGTCGCTACCTACGGCAGTTTGCCGAGATGATCTCTGGGCGTCTTGCGTGAAAGCAAATCCATATCCGCATCCACCATGATTCGGACGAGTTCGTGAAATCGAACTTTTGGTTCCCAACCCACAATTTTCTTCGCTTTCGAAGCGTCACCGAGCAGCACGTCCACTTCCGCGGGGCGCTCATATCGCGGGTCGTGCTTAACGAATTCCTTCCAGTCAAGATTGGCATGGCCGAAGGCCGCTTCAACAAACTCCCGTACAGTGTGGGTTTCGCCAGTGGCCAGGACGAAATCGTCTCCTTCATCGTGCTGCAAAATACGCCATACGCCTTCGACATACTCAGGTGCATATCCCCAGTCACGTTTTGCGTCCAGGTTGCCGAGGAACAATTCCTTTTGCAGCCCCTGTTTGATCGCGGCGACAGCGCGCGAAATTTTGCGGGTGACGAAAGTTTCGCCTCGCCGCGGGCTTTCGTGGTTAAACATGATGCCGTTGCTCGCGCAAAGGCCGTAGCTTTCCCGATAATTAACGGTCGCCCAGTATGAAAACACTTTTGCCACGCCGTACGGGCTGCGCGGCCAGAACGGCGTTTTCTCAGTTTGCGGCGTTTGTTGGACCTTGCCAAACATTTCGCTGCTCGAGGCCTGAAAAAAACGGGAACGCAATCCCGCTTCGCGGATTGCCTCCAAAATGCGAATTGTGGCCACGCCGGTGACGTCGGACGTATATTCCGGAATATCGAAGCTCACGCGAACGTGACTCTGCGCCCCGAGATGATAAATCTCGTCCGGCTTGAGCTCGTAAAGAAGCTTCACCAGATTGACCGAGTCGCTCAGGTCTCCGTAATGCAAAAACATTCGCACGCCGTTCACGTGCGGATCAGCGTAAAGATGATCAATTCGTGAAGTGTTAAACGTACTCGCGCGGCGAATGATCCCGTGCACTTCATATCCTTTCTCAAGCAGCAAATCGGCCAGATAACTTCCATCCTGGCCGGTAATGCCGGTAATGAGCGCCCGTTTCATTTGGCCGATATTGTAGGGCGTTTCGCTGAAACGCCAATGCAAGAAGATCAACGCGGCGTCTGACTCAGACCCCTACAGCAGGTCTTCCGGCGGCGTCACCATGATCCGCGCTAAAACTGCGCGCTGTGCGCCAATGAGCGCGCTGATACCTTTGCACCCGAGCGCAAGCATTTCATCCAGCTGTGATCCTGTAAACGTCGCTTCTTCACCCGAGCCCTGCACTTCTACAAACTCGCTGTCTTCGGTAGCCACAAGATTGAAGTCAACGCTGACGAGCTTGTCCTCTTCATAATTAAGGTCCAGTACGGCCTGCCCATCCAGAACGCCGGCACTCACCGCGGCGATCAATTTTTGCATCGGTGGCGCGTCGAGCTTTTTTTCCTTCATAAGTTTTCGACAGGCAATAGCGAGCGCCAGACTGGCTCCGGTGATTGCGGTCGTGCGTGTTCCTCCATCAGCTTGCAAGACATCGCAATCGATCCAGGCCGTGCGCGGCCCGAGTTTTTCAAGATCGACAACTGCTCGCAGCGACCGGCCAATCAACCGCTGAATCTCTACGCTGCGACCGTCGAGTCGACCTTTTGCAACGTCACGCGGCTTTCGCGTGTGGGTCGAATATGGGAGCATCGAATACTCAGCCGTAAGCCAGCCGCCGGTCACTCCCTGCTCTTTCATCCAGCGCGGCACAGCTTCTTCGATTGTTGTGGCGCAGATCACGCGCGTTTTGCCCATCGACACGAGCACTGAACCGCTCGCATGCGGCGCTACGTTCAACTCGAAATTGATGGGTCGAATCTCATCTGGCGCGCGGGCGTCACTTCGGTGCATCAAAGAGAAGCTAAATGCGGGACCCAGTTTACGCGATGAAGAGTTACGGAGGCGTAAATGGCGACTTCTCAACCACCTGGTGCACCCGGAACTGCGCGCGGCCTCACAGCATGAGTACGGCGACGTGGCTTATCCCATCGATTCACAATTGGGTTCAAATGCAGGCGGTCTCTTCACCTTGCACGGCCCCACGATTTGTCGGACTAGCGCTGCTGAGCGCGGGTGTGGGGGTGCAATGGAACGAGTGCGGTTCCACTTACGTTTACTACAACTGGACCGCGACAATTACGCCAGCCACAACGTCAACGGCGGACTGCCGACCAGTTTCTGAAAAAAGCGTCCCGCAAGCTAGCTTGGCGATGCGAGTTGACAAAGGTAACAGTTCGAGAAATAGCATGACTCAGGATCACAAAGGATTAAAGGATGTTTATGAAACGATTCATTCCGACAATTGCTATTCTCCTGCCGTTATTCTTGTTCGCTGCGTGCGGGCCATCGAAAAACCCCGAGGCAAATGCGACGGCTGGTAGTTCGGCGGCATCTGCCGCAACGATTACGGCATCTCCGAATCCGGTTACCGTAGGCGAAGGACCGGGTACCACCACGGTGACTTGGAATACGGGGGATGGCACCGCGGGGCAAGTTTACGTCTCAGTCGATGGCGGGCCAGAAGCGGTTTTCGCGTTTGGCCCATCGGGATCTAACGCAGCATCATGGATACAGGCGGGGAAAACATTCGAGTTTCGTCTTTACGCTGGAGCTGAGCACACCAAGGTGCTTGCCAAGACTCAGGTCACAGCTCGCAAGTAAAAGCCGCGTTGCCAGCCTTTGCGGTTGTTCCCTACTCGTTACAAGCGCTTCGCCGCGGTAGCGTAGGCTGCGCCGACTAATCGGCTTGACGCACTGGGCGGCTCATCGTTGTTTAAGCGTTTCGAGTGAAAAATTCTGCCAACACTCAGACGGCAATTTGCATTGCCGGGGCCCACCGTTCAGGGACATCGATGCTTACAAAGCTACTGCACGCCGGCGGCCTTTATCTCGGGACAAAAAGCGAATTAATGCCCGCTCAAGCGGATAATCCTGATGGTTTCTGGGAACATTTGGGGTTCGTCGCGTTGAACGACGAATTGTTGAGTGAGCTGGGCGGCGCCTGGGACGTTCCGCCAAAGGCTGACGAGGACTTCAAGCATCCTCGGCTCGATCCCCTGCGTATGAAAGCGCGATTGCTCATCGAAGGATTTGATTCGTCAACTATCTGGGGCTGGAAGGACCCGCGCAACAGTTTGACGCTGCCGTTCTGGCAGGGCCTTCTGCCAGGTCTCAAAACGCTGATTATCGTGCGCAACCCATTGGAAGTCGCTTATTCGATGCGACAGCGCAACGGAACCTCGTATGCGTTTGGCTTGCGGCTCTGGGAAATCTAT
>WNGI01009020.1_pt1 | contig 16777 bp, 13 predicted proteins | sample 5400621 | NCBI WGS metagenome assembly WNGI01 (sample SAMN13153374, study PRJNA577476) | soil metagenome | isolation source: 20 cm soil or saprolite under Garry oak tree replicate 1 | place: USA:California | collected 2016-06-15 | reverse complement strand
CTGGCGACTAGAAAAGCGGCACTCCTTGATGATCCATCGAAGTTGACCTTGATTCGTGGAACCACTGAACGACGAAGACGTTGATGAGTTTTTGAATGGCCACAGGGGGTTCTCCTAGACACCGTCGCATTTAGCCGGGCCGCGGCTTCTTCAGGGAAAAGCGAAAACGGTTCAACCGGTGTTGAAGAGAGGAGACTTTGGACGACCCCTCACCTCACACGGCAAGGGTCCGCTTAAAAGCCCTCCGGCCAATGCTGCGCGCCGTGGTAGACCGCGAGGACCACGATATCGGTTTCTTCGATGGCATACGCAATGATGAACGGCGTATTCGAAATGACCAACTCACGGGTCCCAGGAACCCGGCCTGCTCTTCCCGACATAGGGTAGACGGCAAGTTGTTGAACGCTGCTAACGATCTGCATTGTGATCCGGGAGGCAACCTCCTCGCTGTTGGATAGGGCGATGTAATCGTGAGCCTGATCCAGTTGCCGAGTCGCCTGCTCGGTCCATTCGATCATTGACGAGCGCGTCCCGTCCTCTTGAGCCCTTTTACGACCTCCTCATGGCTTAGGACGCGGCCTTTTCGCTTCTCTTCCAGCCCCTTGCGAACCAACGCGTCCTGATAGGCGTGCAGTTCGATGTAGTTGGTGATCGCCTCGTTAATGAGATAACTGCGCGAACGGTCCTGCGCGGCGGCCAACGAATCAAGAGCGTCGATCTTTTCAGTGACGGCACGGAAACTGATGGTCTTTTCATTGTTTCCCATAATGCCAGAAGAATAACGCATATTACCCCGTATTACAATCGACAGTTTGGCGGGTAAGCGGGTGGGTGAAATAACAATTCGCCAGCCAACAGCTCCGGAAAAGTACTAACCATCCGGGTTAGGTGGTTTGCCTTATTGACGCAGCCCAGCTGCGTCAATAACGTACAAGCTCCGGCACCGGGTAGCACTGTTGTTGAAATTATGCGGCATCCTGATCTCCGCCCCAGCTGAGGCCATGGCGGATATTTTTTTGGGTGGAGGAGGTCTAAGCGTTTGCATCTCTTATTATCTTCCCCGATTCCTGGGGCCGAGTTTCTTCTTAGGGCCAGAACGCCAGCTAGTTGAATTTGGAACCCTGCAAGTTACCAAGTTTGCGCAAACGGGTTTGCAATGATCCTGAGCTTGAGAGTGGCTATCTTCGCCGCGTCTCTGACATCGTTCAGCCCGCGTAGTCAAATCGCTTAGGTTACGGGTCGAGGTCAATCATGAGCGAGAGCATCTTGTCCACAATCGGCCACACACCGCTCGTCCGCTTAACGCGGGTGCTCCCGGACTGCCCATTCCGCGTCTTCGCCAAGCTGGAAGGATTCAATCCGGGTGGAAGCGCCAAAGACAGGCCGGCGTTGCATATTCTCCAAGAGGCAATGCGAACCGGTGCCGTCAAGGCCGGGAGCGTAGTGATCGAGTCCAGTTCTGGGAACCTAGGGATCGGCCTGGCGCAAGCGTGCCGCTACTTGGGATTGCGATTCATCTGCGTGGTGGACCCGAAAACCACTACGCAGAACATCCGCATCCTTAAAGCGTACGGGGCGGAGATCGATCTGGTCTCAGAACCCGATCCCATGACCGGGGAGTTTCTCCAGGCACGGATCAATCGCGTGCAGACCCTTCTGCAAAACCATCGAGGATAGCTTTTGGACCAACCAGTACGCCAACGTCTTGAATGCCCGAGCGCACTATCGAACCACGATGCACGAGATCGCGACGCAACTAGACGGGAGGACCGACTATCTCTTCGTCTCCACCAGTACATGCGGCACGCTCAGAGGCTGCGCCGAATACGTTCGCGATCACCACATGAGGACAAAGATTTTTGCGGTTGATGCTCGCGGGAGCGTGATTTTCGGCGGACAGTCCGCCAAGCGGCTCATTCCGGGACACGGCGCGTCCAGACGCCCCGAGCTTTTCAGCGCCGGCCTGGCCCACGAGTGTGTGAGCGTGACGGACCTAGACTGTGTCGTGGGTTGTCGCCGCCTGGTGTGGAGCGAGGCCATTCTCGCTGGCGGCTCGTCAGGGGCAGTGTTGATGGCAGTAGAACAAGTGAAGGATCGGATACAACGAGGCGCCACGTGCGCGCTCATTTTTCACGACCGAGGAGAACGCTACCTTGACACCATCTATTCCGACAAGTGGGTGGAGGAACACTTTGGGGACGTTGCACACCTCTGGCAGGACCAACCGGAGCTGCAGCCATGGATGATGGCAACATCGCAATCTTGAGAGGGTCTGAGGTCCGCGCGTTGCTGGCCGGACGCGAGCTCGAGGTGATCCAGGCGGTACGGACGGCCTACGAGACTCACGGCGACGGCGACAGCTCGCTGCCTCACTCCACTTTCTTGCGGTTTCCCGGCCAGCCACAGGACCGAATCATTGCCCTGCCGGCCTACCTGGGCGGTGAATGCCGGATCGCTGGAATCAAATGGGTCTCCTCGTTTCCAGAGAATCTGCATCTCGGCGTGGACCGCGCGTCGGCTGTATTGATTTTGAATTCAACGCAAACGGGAAGGCCCGAAGCGGTGCTCGAGGGGTCCGTGATCAGCGCGAAGCGGACCGCAGCCAGCGCGGCTCTGGCCGCCGAGTGCCTGCTGAGCGGAAAGAAAGTCGGCCGCGTTGCGATGATAGGGTGCGGCTTAATCAATTTCGAGATCGCTCGATTCCTCTTGGCCGTGTTCCCCGAAGTCGAAACCTTTGTCCTCTTTGACAAAGACGAAGCCCGAGCGAAGCAGTTCCAGAGCAAGTGTCAGAAGACTTTCGGACAGGTCGGTGTAGAGATTGCTACAGATGTGAAAACCGCGCTGTGTAACTCCCCGCTTATCTCGATTGCCACCACAGCGCTCGCACCATACCTCAGTGAACTTCGCGAATGCCTTCCTGGCAGCGCGATCCTCCATATTTCGCTGCGGGACCTAACCCCCGACGTCATTCTCTCCTGTGACAACGTGGTGGATGATGTCGATCACATCTGCCGGGCCCAAACCTCAGTGCATCTGGCTGAACAACTCGTGGGTCACAGGAACTTCATCCGGTGTACCTTGGCCGACATTCTCAGGGGTCGGGCCCCCGCCAGGAACGGTTCCGAGGGCGTGTCCGTGTTTAGCCCCTTCGGGTTGGGCGTACTTGATCTTGCCGTCGGCAAACTGGTCAGAGACCTCGCGCTCCAGCGGGGCCTAGAGAATGTGGTCGGTTCGTTTTTGCCTGGCGCGTGGGTCGAGGAAGCATGAAGAGTGAAGGTACCAAAGGATCTGAAACCGTATTCACCGACTGTGCCGTGAGTCAGGACCGGTGCACCGACGCGATGACGGGAGCCGAGAGCATGCTTGCCGAGGTCTTAGCGGACGTACTGCGCATCGACAATCTCTCCGTCGAAAGCCACTTCTTTGATGAATTGGGTGCTGACTCCCTGGTGATGGCCAAGTTTTGCGCACGAGTGCGGAAGCGAGGGGACTTTCCGCCGGTTTCCATGAAGGACATCTACCAGCATCCCACGATCCGAAGCCTGACGGCCGCGCTAGCCGACGCCGCGCCCGCACCTAGTAAGTCGGCGGCTGCCGCGGCGCTGGAGGTACCGACCTCGACGAGCACTAGAGATTACCTGCTCTGTGGGGCGCTCCAGACCTTGTTCTACTTAGGATACTCGTACGCCGGCGTCCTTGCCGCCGTCGAGGGCTACCAGCGGATGGTGGCAGGATCGGAGGGTGTCGAAAGCTATCTACGGCTGGTCGTTTTCAGCGGTGTGGGGTTCCTCGTCGTGTGCGCCGTACCGATCCTAGCGAAGTGGTTGCTCATCGGTCGTTGGAAGCCCCAGCAGATCCGTCTGTGGAGCCTTGCGTACGTCCGCTTCTGGATCGTGAAGACCTTGATCCGGTCGAACCCGGGCGTCTACCTGTTCGTCGGATCGCCGCTGTATGGGCTCTACTTGAGGGCGCTGGGCGCGAAGGTGGGGCCCAGTACCGTGATCCTCTCCGGGCATATACCGGTGTGCACGGACCTGCTCACGATCGGCGCAGGAACAGTGATCCGCAGAGAGTCGAGCTTCCACTGCTACAGGGCACAGGCCGGTCGAATCGAGATCGGATCGGTGACCCTCGGTCGTGACGTGTTCGTAGGCGAAATGGCCGTGCTCGACATCGACACGTCGATGGGCGATGGGGCGCAGCTCGGCCACACCTCATCGTTGCACCGCGGCCAGTCAGTGCCAGCCGGCGAGCGGTGGCACGGATCTCCGGCACGGCGCACCGACACGAACTACGTGAGAATCGCGCCGGCTCGGTGCGGCAGGCTGCGTCGAGCCACCTCTGCCGCCCTCACCTTGCTCGGAACTCTCTTCTTGTACGCGCCACTTCTCGAGGCGGGCCTCGGTCTGGTGTTTCTTGGGGTGTCGTCGTTGGTCGAGGTGCTGGACCGCAGCGTGAAATCCGGGGCCGGAGCGTTGACGGTTCGGGGGCTCGTCATCGAGGCGCTGGCCTTCTCAGTCGTTCTTTTCTTCGGCGCGACGCTTCTCGGCCTCCTGGCCGTCGGCACGGTTCCTCGCGTGTTACGCGTGTTTATTAAACCGGAAACGGTCTATCCGCTCTATGGCTTCCACCACGCGGTGCACCGGGTGATCGCTGGCCTGGGCAGGCAGAGGTTCTTCGGGGTTCTCTTCGGTGACAGCTCATACATCGTCAACTACTTACAGTGGCTGGGATGTCGGCTGTCCCCAGTCGTGCAGACAGGGTCGAATTTCGGCTGCGAAGTGGCGACCTCGAACCCCTTCCTCACCTCTATCGGCAGCGGCACGATGGTCGCCGACGGGCTGAACGTGATCAATGACGAAGTCTCGAGCACCTCGTTCCGCGTGTCCCGAGCGGCGATCGGGCCACGCAACTTCCTGGGCAACTACGTCAACTACCCCGCGGGAGGAAGGACCGCTGAAAACTGCCTCCTCGCGATAAAGGCGATGGTTCCACTCGACGGCAAGGTGCGCGAAGGGGTGGGCCTGCTGGGCTCGCCACCCATCGAGATTCCGCGCTCGGTCGAACGCGACAGCCGATACGACCATCTCCGGACGGGGGAGGCGCTCGCCCGCGGGCTTGCCGCGAAGAATCGGTTCAACCTTCGGACGCTCGGTATCTTTCTGCTCACACGTTGGCTGGGGGTCTTCCTGGTCGTGCTCATTGATTTGGCCGCAATCGAATTCTTCAAGGGGGTGTTTGCAAACGCGGCCATGGCTTTGCTCTTCGCGCTCAGCCCTGTCGTTGCCGCGGTCTACTACGCCGTAGTGGAAGGTTGCTTCGAAAAGTTCAGCCCGCCACCGCCGACCATCTGCTCCATCTACGACCCACGCTTCTGGTGGGTCGAGCGCGTCTGGAAGCTGCACCCGATCAACTTCTTCCACCTTTTCGACGGCACGCCGTTCCTGCCCGTACTCTGGCGGCTGATCGGTGTCCGGATGGGCAAGCGGGTCTTCGACGACGGAGTCTACATCTCCGAGCCGACCCTGACCACCATGGGGGATGAGTGTGTTCTCAATCACCAATCCATGATCCAGTGCGAGTCGCAGGAGGATGGCACTTTCAAGTCTGGTCGAACCGAGATCGGCGCCGGCTGCACGATCGGCGTTGGCGCCTTCGTCCACTACGGCGTGTCGATGGGCGACGGATCGGTGCTCGCCGCAGACTCCTTCCTGATGAAGGGTGAGTACGTCCCGCCGCACGCGCGGTGGGGCGGCAACCCGGCGAGGGAGATGTGAAGATGAGCAACGTCACGCGTCATCGAGGAGAGACGGCGTTTGGTGACGAGCGGGAGTTTTGGCGCGGTGTACTCCTCGCCGGTGGATTCATTGCTCTCCCGCGGTGGACCCTCGATCCGGCGGCCAACGTCAGCGAACACGAGACGAGAATCCCCGACGAACTCGCGGCGGCGTTGTGCCAACTCGCAGACCAGCTCGCCATGCCGCTCAGCTCGGTGCTACTGACGGCTCATGCCAAGGTGCTTGGCGCACTCTCGGGCGAGTCCGAGGTGTGCACCGGCTACGCCTTAGAGCTAGGGTCGCCGCTGCCAATTCGGATCATGCTTGGACCTCGCTCGTGGCGCGAGCTACTGCTGGACGCTTCTCGAGCCGAGGCGGAACTCTTGGCGCACAGACATTTTTCAGTTGACGATCTCCGACGCGAGTTAGGCATAAGTGAGCCTGTGTTTGAAACTGTTTTCGAATTGGGTGCGCGCGGGGGTGGGGAGTTACTGGAGCAAAGCGTACTGCGCGTCGCCTTCCTGGAGCGTAACGGGCTCGTGTTGCGACTACGCTACAAAACGGACGTGCTGGACGGAGAGTGCGCCTCCCGGATCTCCGGCTACCACCTCACCGCGCTGGCTCTGATCGCGGCCGATCCGGATTCCGAACACGCACGACAGACCCTGCTCTCCTCCGAGGAGTTGCGTTTTCAACTGCATGGCCTCGCCGGACGGCAGAGAGAGCTACCAGACCGTCGCGTGAACGAGTTGTTCGAGGCGCGCGTTCGGGCGCACCCGGATGCTGTCGCGGCCTTGCACGGCGACACCCAGCGGACGTACCGGGAGCTCAACGCCCGCGCCAATCAATTGGCGCGAGCCCTCTTGGCACGGGGGCTCGCCCGCGAAGGCGTCGTGGGCGTCGTGACCGAGCGCAATCTCGACTGGATGACTGCCGTGCTCGCGATCTTCAAAGCTGGCGTCGCTTACTTACCCATCGAGCCGCATTTCCCGGCCGACCGCATCGCCAGGACACTTTCCCGGGCCGACTGTCGGTTCGTGCTCACCGAACGCGGCAGCACCGCCACGCTTGGTCAGGCTCTCGCATCGCTGCCCGGAGTTGAGACGCTCTTCATCGAAGCGGCATACAACGAGGGCCATCCCGAGGGCGATCTCGGAATGGAAGTCGCGCCCGAACAACTCGCGTACATCTACTTCACCTCCGGCTCCACCGGAGAGCCCAAGGGCGCAATGTGCGAGCACGCGGGTCTCTTGAACCACCTCTTCGCCAAGATCGACGACCTGAAGATCGGCGCGGGGGACGCGGTGGCCCAGACGGCGTCGCAGTGCTTCGACATTTCGCTCTGGCAACTGTTGTCTGCCGTCCTGGTTGGCGGACGGACGCTGCTCGTCGAGCAAGAGGTGATCCTCGACGCCCGACGCTTCATCGACAAGATCGTTGACGGCAAGGTCAACGTCGTGCAGGTCGTGCCGTCCTACCTCGAAGTGCTTCTGTCGTATCTAGAGGAGCACTCGCACGAGATGCCAGACCTGCGGTTCGTTTCAGTCACGGGCGAGGCGCTGAAGAAGGAGTTGGTACAGCGCTGGTTCCGGGCCTTGCCCGCGATCAAGCTGGTCAATGCGTACGGACTGACGGAGACGTCGGACGATACCAACCACGAAGTCATGGATCGTGTGCCGGAGCGAGAGCGAGTGCCGCTCGGCCGCCCGGTCAACAACGTGTCCGTCTACGTCGTGGACGAGCACCTAGCACCCGTGCCGCTCGGTGCGCCGGGAGAGATTGTCTTCTCCGGCGTCTGCGTCGGCCGCGGCTACATCAACGACGCAGAGAAGATCAGGGGCTTTCGAATCGAGATCGGCGCGATCGAAAGCACAATGCTGAGGGTGCCAGGCGTGCGCGAGGCCGCGGTCGTCGTCACCGAGGGACATGGCCGCAGCAAGTGCCTGGTGGCCTTCTACGCGGGCAACGGGCCACCCGATGCGGCCTCGCTGCGGGACCGGCTGGGCAACTCGCTTCCGAAGTACATGCTGCCGACGGCGTTCCATTGGAGGGAAGGCCTGCCTTTAACGGGCAACGGCAAGGTGGACAAGAAGGCGTTGGCGCTGGCCGCGGAGTTGGACGTCGCCGAGCAGGACCGCGAGGGGCCAAATACGGCGACGGAGCGTCGGCTCGCAGCCGGGTGGGCCAAGGTGCTCGGTATCCCCAAGGAACGGATCGGCAGGCGCGCTAACTTTTTCGATCTCGGCGGCACGTCGCTCTCCGCCCTCAAGCTTGTGATTGCCCTTGGCCGTACGGTGTCCCTCAAAGACATCTTCGCTCAACCGGTCCTGGCCGATCAGGCGGAGCTGATTGATCGCTGGCTCGCGCGGGGAGCTCCAGTGACTGTCGGAAGTGGTCGCTGCGCGGAGACCAGCGCAACTGCCGCTCAACAAGACGAAGGGCGGCGTTGAAATGACGAACTTATCTTCAACCGCACTGCTCAACGTGGACGTGCAACGCGGCAAGCCGCCAGTGCTGCGGGTTGAAGCGGTCGGCGAAGCAGCGCGCTGGGCAGCCGATTACCGCAACGCGCTGCGCACTTTGGTCGCCGAACGCGGCGCGCTCCTAGTGCGCGGTCTCGGGCTCCGTGACGTGGCCGAGATTGATGCGGTTTTTCGGCAGCTTGGCAACCTGATGACTGAGACGGAGGCCTTCGCGCCCAGGCAGCGCTACGCTCAGGGCGTATACTCCGCGTCGAAGTGGCCGCCGAACCAGCAAATGTGCATGCACCACGAGCTCAGCTACGCCGTCGAGCCCCCTGGGCTCATGCTGTTCGCGTGCCTCGTTCCGGCGACGGACGGAGGCGCAACCCCGGTGGCCGACTCGCCGACTGTCCTCAACGCACTGCCCGCCGACTTGGTCGAGCGCTTTGAGCGGCTAGGCTGGCTCCTGATTCGCAATTACAACAACGACATCGGGTCATCGGTCGCTGAAGCCTTTGGCACTGACGACCGTCACGCTGTTGAGAGTTACTGCCGTGTCCACGCGATCGAGTTCGAGTGGCAAGGCGACGGGGCGCTGCGCACTCGGCAGCGCCGCAGCGCCGTCGTGCGTCACCCGCTCACCGCCCAGCGGTGCTGGTTCAACCAGATTGCGTTCCTCAACGAATGGTCGATAGATACGGAGGTGCGCGAATACCTCGTGGACTCCTACGGCGAGGACGGGCTGCCGTTCAATACCCGCTTCGGCAACGGGGACCCGATCGGCGCGGACATCGTGCAGTTGATCAACGAGACCTACGAAGCCAACACCGCACGCGAGCGGTGGCAGGCCGGCGATCTGATGCTTGTGGACAACGTCCGCACCGCGCACGCCAGGGAGCCCTTCGAAGGCCTGCGCGAAGTGCTCGTGGCGATGGCCGATGCAGTGCGCCTGGCCAACTCCTCGCCAACGATCAAGACGACCGGCGGCTAATGATCGCTTCCAACGCAACGGAGTCCGCAATGTCTAATTCGATCACAGAGCCTGTGATTCCGGACCAGCGATCCTATGCCGCTTTTCTCCGCGACCTGGACTGCGGGCCATTGGGAGAGCACATACGCCGGCCGAGTCTCGCGACGAGAAGCATACGCGTTGGCGCGTCATTTACGTCTCTCGACTTGTGGTACGTCGACCTTGATGTGACTGCCGATGCCCTCTATTGCTTCAGGCAGGGGCTCTCATGCGATGAACTCGCCAGGGCGGAGCGTTTCCACTCGGATTTGCACCGAGCGCGCTACATTGTTGGACGGGCCACCTTACGACATGTGCTTGCCGATCGGCTAGGTTGCTCCCCAGCCGCTATCCGGCTCTCGTATGGAACGAACGGCAAGCCGATACTTGAGGGCGGTCGGGCACACGTTGAGTTCAACCTCGCGCACAGCGGAGGCGAAGCGGTCATCGCACTCGCCGATGGTGCTGCCGTCGGAGTGGACATCGAGCTTCACCGACCAATTAGCGACGTCGAATCACTCGCTCGTCTCGTGTTCTCGGATGTCGAGCGTCGCGAGCTCAAACTCGCTCCCGATCCGGTGTCGGCATTTCTGAATGGTTGGACGAGGAAGGAAGCGTACGTGAAGGCGCTCGGCATGGGGCTCACCGCGCCGCTGAGGGAGATCACCGTTTCACTGTCGGACAGGGCGGCGCTGTTCTCAACGGGCCTTCGGGACCAGTCGGCCTCCTATTGGCGCTTGTTGAGCGTGCCGCATCCACGCGCTGTGGTGGCCCTGGCGCTCGGCCCTCGGCTCGACAGCGCCACGACGACGTGATGGTTGCAACCGAAGGGGGAATTGCCCGCTCTAAATCCGGCCGTCAACTGTCAACAGATGCGACACAGTTCCACAACGATGAACGGCCCTTTACACGGAGGAATCCCGAGTGATACCGGCTACTTTTCAATTGCCGACCGCAAGGGGAGCGTGAGCCTTATGGCATTCTCGGCCCGCATTCCTGACTCGGCCCAATCGATGACTCCTATGTCCGTGGGAGAGCGCATCGACGTGGTTGACATCCTCCGGGGCTGGGCAATTCTCGGCATGTTGGTCGTCAACTTTTCTCACGACCTGGACTGGACTTGGTGGTTTACAAAACTCTGGCCGGGGACTGCGGACCGGGCTGCCTATTCTCTGTTGCACTTGTTTACCGCTGGAAAATTTCATGCCCTGTTTTCTTTCCTCTTCGGCTGGGGTTTCGCCCTTCAGATGGATCGCGCCGAAGCTCGTGGGGTGCGGTTTTTTCCACTTTACGCTCGGCGGCTCTTCGTTTTGCTCCTGTTCGGTTTGGCGAACATGGTCATATTCATTTGGGATGCGACGCTCGTTGAGTATGCCCTGACTGGGTATCTGCTGTTTCTGTTCCGCGGGCGAGCGCTGAAAATGGTCCTGGCTGCTGCATTCCTGTGCGCTTGCTACTGGCCCGCGCACGACGCGGCGGTAATTTACAACCATGCTCGGCGCTTGGCAGATCCGCATACTGTTGAAGCGACAAGGCAGGCAGACGCTAAGGCAGAAACAGAAGAAATTGCAAGTAAAGAAGACGAACTCGAGCTTCGCACGCACGGCAGCTTCAAAGAATTCGTTGCGCAAAATGCGGGGGAGGTCGCAGAGGACTTTTCCTCCGGTGGTTTTTACCTTGGCCTTTTGGGTTACCCGTTCCCGCTGTTGCTACTGGGATTCTATGTCGGTCGGCGACGAATTCTTCAGGAAGTCTCCACGCACGTTGGATTTTTGCGAAAGGTGTTTTGGTGGGGCCTGAGCTTAGGTCTTATGGGCAATGGAGTGGGTGTCCTAGTGTCTCGCTATCCCGGAACTTACCAAGCTCCGTGGGCTAGGTGGTGGATAGGCGATGCCGCGTTCAACCAGATCGGCGTACCGGCACTCTGCTTCTGCTACGCTTCCGCTATCGTTCTGCTGGCACAGAATCCGAAGTGGAAGGTCCGGTTCGCGCCGCTTGCTCCGGTCGGACGAATGGCGCTGAGCAACTATATTCTGCAAATACTTATCTTCGACCTCCTTGCCTATGGACTGGGGTTTTTCGGTAAGGTCGGGCCGCTTCTCGGTGTTCCCGTCGGCCTGGTCGTGTTTCTGCTTGAGGTTCTGTTGAGCGCCTGGTGGATGAGGCGCTTCCGGTTCGGCCCGGCGGAGTGGCTGTGGAGAACCCTCACCTACGGCAAGCTTCAGCCGATGCGCCTGCGACCGCGCGCGGCTGCCGGTCGCCAGAGCCTTATCAAAACGGTTTGACAGGCCCTACACTAACAGGAGGAAGCCATAGCGCCAGTTGGAAACACTTATGCTCTGCGTACTCCGCTCCCTCCTTCCGTTGCGTTGTGCCTTTGTTTTCTAATGCTTTTTGTGCCTGGCCTATTCGCTCAATCAAAAAAGACTCGGGAACCAGCCCCGATAGCTCAGGCGGTTGCCGTTGAGCATCCTCCAAAGCTCGATGGCACTCTTGATGACCCACTGTGGCAATCCGCCATTCCGATTACTGACTTTCGCCAACGAGAGCCGTACGAAGGACAGCAGCCCGCGGAGCGCACCGAGGTGCGCATCCTCTATACGAAAGGCGAAATCTACTTCGGAATCTCTTGTTTTGATTCGGAGCCGGGGAAAATTGCCGCCACGCAACTCCACCGCGATATCAGTCAAGAACTCGACGACTACTTTGAGATTTTGATCGATTCTTCGCACAACCGACGCAACGCTTACGTGTTTCAATTCAATCCCATCGGCACGCAGCGCGATGCTTTAATTATCGACGAACAGCCTCCTGAAGATGACGGCAGCGAAGGCGACTCAGGTTGGGACGGTGTGTGGGTTTCTGAGGCGCGCATAACTTCGCGGGGCTGGATCGCTACCGTTGCGATTCCTTTTTCGACATTAAACTTCATGCAGACGAACGAAGTAGTGTGGGGCATCAACTTCAAGCGTTTCATTCGCCGAAAGAACGAACAAGACCTCTGGTCCGCTTGGCGCAGGTCCTTTGGTGCGAACAAGATCAGCCAGGCCGGCGAGTTGCATGGAATCTCTGAAATTGCCAGTGGTCGTTTGTTCATCGTGAAGCCCTACGGTTTGAGTGGGTTCAACCATTTGCCCGCTGCCGCGAGCTTGGCAGGCCTCACTCCAGGCACGCAGGCCCTTTACACAGGAGGCTTGGACGTGAAAGTAGGCCTCCGCTCGAATCTAGTTGCCAATTTGACGGGCAACACCGATTTTGCGGACGCCGACGTTGACACGCAGCAGTTCAACATGACGCCCTACAAGCTCTTCTTTCCTGAAAAGCGGCAATTCTTCCTCGAAAACTCAGGCATCTTCAACTTCGCAATGGGTGACTACGGCGATTTGCTATTTTTCAGCCGCCAGATCGGGATTGATCCAGTCACGGGACAGCAAGTTCCGATGAATGGCGGAGGAAAGATCACGGGCTCTCTTGCCGGTTTTGATGTGGGCTTCATGGACGCGAGTACCCGCTCGAGCGGTCCGAATCCTTACGCACACTACGCCGTGTTCCGGTTGAAGCGCTCATTGCCGGGAGGCTCCTATGTGGGATTCATGGGCATCGACAAGCGCGCGGGCAACACCGCTCCTCCTTTCAACCAGAGTGGAGGAGTCGACACGCGGATCGTGCTGATGAGAAACGTTGTTTTGACGGGTTATGCCGCTCAGACGCGTTCTCCCCTCCTTACTGGCGGTCAGACCAATCTGGGCGCTGGACTAAACTATAAGAACAGTTGGCTAGAATTTCTTGCCGAGCGCCGCAAGGTCGGTCCGAATTTCAATCCCGAGGTTGGGTTTCTCGAACGTACAGACTGCGTCTGTGACTACGCTGACCTCACTCTAAAACCGCGACCAAAGATTCGCGGCATCCGCGAACTTAATTTCGAAGGTATGATGTTCCATGCCCCCGACACGCACGGCATCCTGCAAACCCAAGAATGGCTAACTTCGTTCGTCGCTAAATTCCATAGTGGGGCTTACACCGATGACGACATTGTCGATGTGTTTGCGCAGCGAATCGTCACGCCGTTTAACATCTACAAAAACGTTGTTATTCCTCCTGGCTTGTATCGCTGGACGCGACACCAACTGACGTATGGCACGGCCCAGGATCGCCGCTGGGTCCTTCACTTTTTTGAGCGCTTTGGTACTTACTACAATGGCCGTTTGAATGAGGCACGCATTCGAGCCTCCTACCGGCCAAGTGAGCGGCTGTCCTTCGATTTCTCTCAACAGTGGGATCGCTTCCGCTTGCCGATTTCTGGAGGAGATTTCTCGGTTGTGTTCGGCAGTTTTCGGACTAACTATGCCTTTTCGCGATTTCTCACACTTTCCACGATCTTCCAGGTCAACACGTCGAACACGCAGGCGGCGAGTGCAAACATTCGTCTCCGCTGGAACTATCGCCCCGATAGCGATTTGTTCGTGATTTACACGGTCGGCCAGCAATTTGCGAGCTTAGTGGCTGCCAATCCTGCCCAATTCACTCAGAACCGTTTCGCTGTCAAATATACGTACTCCTGGCGGCCTTAGGTCGTCCCGAAGTCTTGTCTTCCGCGATTGTTCTCCAACGCGGCGTTGATTCAACAGTGGTAAAGCCGTGAGATTTGTGCAACATCGGAAGCCCTATATGTCGGAGATGGGGCATTGGTGGTCTCGAGCTTTTCTTTCGAGGAATGGTAATTCTGTAGAAGCCCGCGGTGGATCATCCGACAACTCTGCTCCTGCGGTTACATTCGCAGCCCCAGGATGAGTGGAAGGTACCTCCGAAATAGCTGCGAGTAACGAACCCTTCGCACAATCGTCATTCTCGCAATAATGACCGGACTGCGGATCGGCGAAATTCTTGCACTGCGATGGGGACGAATTGATGTACTTCGAGGCGCATTGCTTATGGCAGAGGCTTGCTACAAAGGGCACTTCGGATCACCAAAAACGCGAGCGAGCCGATGTGAAGTTCCACTGGCTCCCACGGTTGTGCGTGCACTGAAGACGCTCTATTCATGTTCAGCAGACCACTCACCGGAAGCTCTGGTATTTTCCAAAAGCCAAGCGGTTCCGCTTGCGGCGAACAATCTGGGAAGAAAGTCGCTAAGCACCGCTTGCAAGAGGGCTGGGCTGCAACCAATCGATTGGCATACTCTCCGTCACAGGCACGGCACGTTGTTGCATTCGCAAGCGAACTCCTTTGAAAGTGCTCAGGCTCAGCTTGGGCATTCACACATGGCGACGACTCTGGAGATCTATACACACGCCCGTGGGAGTGCGCAAAGAGACGCTGTGAACCTGCTCGAAGAGCAATTGTTCCCAAATGTTCCCAAGTGGAGAGTTGCGGAAATGTCGAGGAGAAAGAAAGTCAGTTAGTTCAGTTAAGTGGTCGGGGCGTCCGGATTTGAACCGGAGACCTCCTGCGCCCAAGGCAGGCGCGCTACCAGGCTGCGCTACGCCCCGACATGAATTGCTTCATTCATTCTAAAGCACTTCCCAACTTTGCTCCTAATCCGTACCATCGTTTTTACCGACTGTGCACGAACTGTGCACGAGTGGGTTATTGCACCGTGACAGTGCACATTGGCGCCGCCATCAGAACGCCAGTGAATGAGGAAATGAAGTGGTCCATCGTCATACGGAACAATGGCATCGAGAAAGTGATTTCCACCACCCAAGTCACCGAGCCCACCCCTTGTTGGCTCGCAGAGAGTCCGCCACTTTGTTCCAGCTTGTCGCATCAAGGTCATGTGCGTCGACGGTGGACCGGACCAGGGTCATTCCGCATCCACAGTCGGAAACTGCAAACCGTCGCCAGTTGCTCTGGTGGGTAAGAACCGCCGTCCCTGTCGGCAGAGGGGACTTCCCGGGGCACGCATCTGGTAGGAGTACAACCTTCTCGGCCGTGAGGTCATGTGGAATTCACGAGTGGAGTCTACCGAGCGGCTCAGCTGACAAATTGACGAGTTCCATGGGTCATGCTCTCCACTAGCCAGAGCAAGTAAGTAGTGTACCGGAGAGTGGATTTCGGTCCATGCGAGATTGCTCAGAAATGGGTCCTTGCGTCAGTGCCGCACGCCTTACCGGTAACTTGGGTATTGGGACCGATTTGTATTTCGATATAAACTCATCGCCGTGAACCTTCGCGAAATCTTTGTGGAGAACTTTGCGGGTGATCTGGAGTATCACCCTCGGCGTGCAGTCGTCTATCTGATTCTCGCCGTCGCCTCCTTTTGCTTTTGGGTTTTCTCACCATCCGTGGTGCAATTTACCACTGTTCCCCTCGTCTTCGCTTTTGGCAGCCTTGCTCTACTAATCAAGGGCATCTTTCTTATGCGCAAGTCGTCTGAAGGTCTCGGCCTATCGGACCAAGAACTCGCTCGGCTCTCCAACCGGTCCAATCGCAAGAGCCTTCCATCAATCGTTGGGCAAGCCAGCCAAGTCGTTCAGGACTTCGGTACCGGCTCGTTTCTTCTCTGGCCTCTTCTCAATATTGGCAAGGATATCGACAAATCATGGAGCGACCCTCCGCTGTTCCGTGTATTTCTCACGGGCACAATTCTTTTCCTACTTGGCTGGGCCCTGCGGCGCGTTGCTTCTTCCAACAAAAAGTTGTCAACTGGTTAGCCGGATACCCGGAAAAGGGGCAGTCACGGGCCGGAAACGCTTTACCGGGACTTACGCCGCTGCGGCTTTCCCTGCAGAGGTTGCATCAGCACTTAACGGTCGGGAGAAGAACGGAGCGCGGAGGAAAGAATGGCGAACGAGGCGCAGTAGAACACCATCCAGACGGCCGAAAAACCGCGCCAATCGAGAGCAGCATCACGATTAGGGACTGCGCCTGGCGGTGATTGGAAGAAAATGAGTAGGCCGGTAATAGAAGCGTAAACGAGGAAGAAGTAAAGCATGTAGCGCACGCCATCTGGCGATCCCTTGGTTATGGCCTTCCAGAAGTCTTTGCGCTGCGTGGTGCCGAGACGTTTTTGTGCAACGAAAATCGCAGGAAAAAAGACTATGAAGACTCCGACGTGCAGGCCCCAAAAAGCGGGCGATGGCTGACGACCGAATAGCGCACCAATATGCACCCAAATGCTAAGCAGGAGGCCAATGAGCGCTAGGAAAGCGAAGATGCTGATGAAAGGCTTGAGCCACCCGGGCAAAGAACCCTTCCAGTCCGGTGCGTTGGGTAGAGGTGGGCGATTACGAAGAAGAGTTTCTACGGTCTCTTCGAGGAGGACCGAACGCGCAGATTTGTTTGGGTCGTATTGCACAGATACAGTCTGGCCTTGGAGGCCGCGCAGGAACTCCCCAGCACCTGCCTCCGAAGCAAATGCCCTTCGGTATTCGCCGTGAAAAGTGTTGCCCGAAAGATCGTAAGAATAGGCGAGAACGCCGGTGTATTTCTCATTGTTGGATGCCGGTAAGGTCAATCCGAGGAAGCGCTTCGGTTCACCGATGTGAGCGGAGTCGATCCGGCCGCTGGTTGCGGGCCAGGACTTCTGC
>WNGI01002185.1_pt1 | contig 16779 bp, 13 predicted proteins | sample 5400621 | NCBI WGS metagenome assembly WNGI01 (sample SAMN13153374, study PRJNA577476) | soil metagenome | isolation source: 20 cm soil or saprolite under Garry oak tree replicate 1 | place: USA:California | collected 2016-06-15 | reverse complement strand
GATGTTTGACCGGGTACTCGGCGAGAGGCGTGCGCTTGCCGTAGCCGCGTTGTGTGATGACCAGAAGATCGCCACCTTCGACGACGGTGGCCATGCCGGCGACCGCGTCGCCTTTGCCGAACTTGATGCCGATCACGCCTTGTGTGTCGCGACCCATGGCGCGAACCTCGGTCTCGCTGAACCGGATTGCCTTGCCGAGCTCGGTGGCGATGATCACCTCGTCCGTGCCTGTGGTTGGCGTGACCCAGTCGAGCTCATCACCCTCCTGGAGGTTGATCGCGATCAAGCCGTTGCGGCGCACGTTGGCGTACTCCGCCATCGCCGTTTTCTTGATGTAGCCGTTTTTGGTCACCATCAACATGTAGTGCGCCTCGCTGTCGGTCTCGGGGCGCACGAAGACCGCCGTGATCCGCTCGTTGGAGCCGATGTCGATCAGGTTGTTGATCGGCATGCCCTTGGCCTGCCGCTCACGTTCCGGCACCTCATGCACGCGCAGCTGGAACACGCGTCCGCTCTGGGTGAAAAACAGCATCGACGCGTGCGTGTGCGTCGTCAGCAGGTGCAGCGCGTAATCCTCCTCGCGTGTTCCGCTCGGCGCGTCGCTTCCCGCCGTTGGTTTTGCGCCCTTGAGGCCGACACCGCCGCGCTTCTGCGCGCGGAAGACTCGCAACGGCTGCCGCTTCACGTAACCGCGATGCGTGAGCGTCACAACCACGTCTTCCTTCGGGACCAGGTCCTCGGCGGACAGGTCGATCGCTTCCTGGCCCGTGATCTCGGTCCGCCGGTCATCGCCGTACTTCTTGGCGACTTCGTCCATCTCGTCTTTGATCAGCAGACGAACCTTCTGGTCGCTCGCGAGGATGCTCTCGAGGTAGGCGATCGTCTTGATCACCTGCTCGTACTCCTCGTCGATCTTGCCGCGCTCGAGTCGCGTCAAACGCCCCAGGGTGAGGGCCAGCACCGCCTTCGCCTGGCGCTCGCTGAGGCCGAACTTCGATTGCAGCTGGGTGCCCGCGACGTCCTGGTCGGCGGCGGCGCGAATCGTCTTGATCACCTCGTCCAGGTGGTCGAGGCAGATCTTGAGGCCCTCGAGGATATGGGCTCGCTCTTGCGCCCGCTCCAGGTCGAAGCGTGTGCGGCGCACTATGACATTGCGGCGGTGCTCGATATAGAGCTGCAGGGCCTGCTTCAGGCTCAGCACCACAGGCCTGCCGTCGACGATCGCGAGCATGATCACGCCAAAGGTCGTCTGCATCGTCGTGTGCTTGTACAGGTTGTTCAATACGGTGAAGACCTTCGCCTCCCGCTTCAGCTCGATCACGATGCGCATCCCATTGCGGTCGGACTCATCGCGCAGGTCCGCGATGCCTTCGAGCTTTCGGTCCGAGACAAGCTCGGCGATCTTGGCCACCAGCGCTGCTTTGTTCACCGCGTATGGCAGCTCGTAAACGATGATCCGCTCGCGACCGTTTGCCGCCTGCTCGAGCGAGTGCCTCGCGCGGACGACGATCCTTCCATGACCGGTCGAATAGGCGGCCTTGATGCCAGTCACGCCCATGATCACGCCGCCGGTCGGAAAGTCGGGACCCTTGATGAAGCTCAGTAGGTCTTCGGCCGTCGCGTCCGGGTTGTCGATCAGGTGCTTCGCGCCGCCCACCACCTCGCGCAGGTTGTGAGGCGGGATGTTGGTCGTCATGCCGACAGCGATACCGGACGCGCCGTTGACCAAGAGGTTCGGCACGCGCGCGGGCAGGACGGTCGGCTCTTCCTCGGAGTTGTCGTAGTTCGGTCCCATGTCGACCGTCTGCTTCTCGATGTCTGCCATGAGCTCGCCGGTGATGGCGGACAGTTTCGCCTCCGTGTACCGCATCGCCGCAGGCGGATCGCCGTCGATGCTGCCGAAGTTGCCCTGGCCTTCGATCAACGGGTAGCGGAGCGAGAAGGGTTGAGCCATACGCACCAGCGCGTCGTAGACGGCAGTGTCGCTGTGCGGGTGGTAGAGCTTCAGCACGTCGCCGACGAATGCGGCCGACTTCTTGGTGCGGGAGGCACTGGTCGCACCCGCGCGGTGCATGGCGTAAAGGATCCGGCGCTGCACCGGCTTCAGCCCGTCCCGCACGTCGGGCAGGGCCCGGCTGATGATGACGGACATCGCGTACTCCATGTAGGAGGTCTGCATCTCCTCCTGGAGGCTCCGCGTCAGGATCGTGCCGGCTGGGTCGTCTGCCAAGCTCCTATTTACTCCTCGTACTTCGCCAGAACCACGACCGCGTTGTGCCCACCGAAGCCAAAGCCATTTGAGATCGCCACACGTACGTCATGGCGGCGCGCCTGGTTGGGGACGTAATCGAGGTCGCACTCCGGGTCTGGATTTTCGTAATTGATCGTCGGATGGATGATGCCGCGGTTGATCGTGAGCAAGGTCGCGATCGCCTCCACGGCGCCCGCGGCGCCGAGCAGGTGACCGATCATCGACTTCGTGCTGCTGATCGCGACCTTGCGAGCGTGCTCACCCAGGGCGATCTTCAACGCCTTCGTCTCGCCGGCGTCGTTGAGCTGCGTCGACGTGCCGTGTGCATTGACGTAGTCGACGTCCGCCGGCTCCAGCCCCGCGTCCTTGAGAGCCAGCGAGATCGCCTTCGCGGGCGCCTCGCCCGTCTCGTCGGGTGCAACCTGGTGGAACGCATCGTTGGTGGTCGCGTAACCGAGGATCTCGCCGTAAATGCGAGCGCCGCGACTGATCGCGTGCTCGCGTGACTCGAGGATCAAGATTCCCGCACCCTCGCCGGGCACAAAACCGTCTCGATCACGGTCGAAGGGCCGGCTCGCTTTCTCGGGGGCGTCATTCCGCGTCGAAAGAGCGCGGATGGCATTGAAGGACGCGAGACCCACCTCGCACAACGAGGCTTCGGTTCCGCCTGCGAGCATCACGTCCGCGTCGCCGTGCTGGATCATCCGGGTCGCGTCGCCCAGCGTCTGAGTCGAGGCTGCGCATGCGGTCGTGACTGTCGTGTTGGGGCCACGGAGGTGGAACTGCATCGCTACGGACGCGCCCGCCATGTTCGGGATGATCGTCGGCGCGTAGAGGGGGTTGAGCCGGCCTTTGCTGAGAAACGAGGCCGCACCCTGCGTCATATCGTCGAAGGCTCCGATCCCGGTGCCCATCGCCACCCCGACGCGAAAGTCATCCTCCTTGGCGAGGTCCAGGCCCGAGTCCGCAAGCGCCATCCGTGACGCGGCCACCGCCATCTGCGAGAAGCGCGCCATACGCTGGGCGGCCTTTCGCTCGATGTAATCCTGCGGATCGAAGCTGTTGACCTGGCAGGCGAACTTCGTCGCGAGGCGGTCGGTCGGAAAGCGCTCGACGGGGCTTGCACCGCTGCGCCCCTCGATGAGCCCGTGCCAGTACTCCTCGAGGTCCTTACCGAGCGGGTTGACGGTCCCCATCCCGGTCACCACGACGCGGGTCTGACCATTTTTCATGCCCTCCCCACCTCCGCCCGAATCTTACCGACGAGCTGGTTCGCGACCGCGTCGCGTGTAACCCGGATCGCATTCTTCATCGCGCGGGCGTCGGATCGCCCGTGAGCGACCACCGCGACCCCGTCGATGCCCAACAGAGGCGCACCGCCGAACTCCCGCCAATCGATCCGGTCGCGGATCTGTCGCACGCCGGGTCGGATCAGCAGTCCTCCGAGCATGCCGGACAGCGTTTTGGGAATCTCCTCCCGCAGCGTGCGGAAGAGGAAATCGGCTGTCGCCTCCGCCATCTTGATCGCCACGTTGCCCACGAACCCATCGGCCACGACGACGTCAGCGCGCGCGCCATAGATGTCTTTCGGCTCAACGTTGCCGATGAAGCCCGCGAGTGTGCCCTTGAGCCGCTTGGTCGTCTCGCGCACCCGTTCGTCGCCCTTGCCTTCCTCCTCCCCGTTGCTGAGGAGTGCGATGCGCGGCTCGGGGCGGCCGAGCATCTCTCGGGCGTAGACCGCACCCATCGCGGCGAACTGCGCCATGTACTCAGGTTTCGAGTCGACATTGGCGCCCACGTCCAGGAAGTACGCGAAACCCTCCTGGGTGGGAACGATGGACCCCAGCGCGGGTCGTTCCACGCCCTTGATGCGGCCCTGGATGAACAGGGCTGCCGCCATCACCGCGCCGGAATTACCCGCCGAAGTCCAGCCGTCCGCACGCCCGTCCCTGCACAACCGCGCACAGACCGACATCGACGAGTCGGGCTTGCTGCGCACCGCCTGGGCCGGGTGCTCGTCCATCGCCACGACCTGCGTGCACGGCACGAGCTGCAGCCGCGGATGGCTGTCGAGCAGCGGCTGCACCGAGGCGGGGATTCCGACCAGCGAGATGTCGATTCCGTATTCGACCGCCGCCCGGGCGGCCCCTTTGACGATCTCCCCCGGCGCGTGATCGCCGCCCATGGCGTCGACCGCTATTCGCACAACGGACCGTCCTAGATGTCGAGGTTGCGGACGCTCTTGGCGTGCGCCTGGATGAACTTCTTGCGGGGCTCGACATCGGGCCCCATCAACCTCTCGAAGATGTCGTTGACCGCCGCAGCGTCCTCGACCGTGACACGAAGAAGGACGCGCGTCGCCGGGTTCATCGTGGTCTCCCAGAGCTCCTCCGCGTTCATCTCGCCAAGACCCTTCATCCGCGCCGCCTCGGCGCCTTTGCCCAGCTGGCGCAGGGCCTTGTCGCGGTCGGCCTCGGACGAGCACCACACGACCTTCATGTTCTTGCCGGCGCCCTTCGAGACTTTGAACAGTGGCGGCTGCGCCATGTAGAGGTATCCCTTGTCGATCACCTGCGGGAAGTAGCGGAAGAAAAACGTCAGCAAAAGCGTGCGGATGTGGCTGCCGTCGACGTCCGCGTCGGTCATGGTCACGATGCGGTGATACCGGATCTTTTCGATGTTGAAGTTGTCGCCGACCCCCGCTCCCATCGCGGTGATCAGGTTGCGGATCTCGTCTGATGTCAGGACCTTGTCGAGGCGCGCCTTCTCGACGTTGAGGATCTTGCCGCGCAGCGGAAGGATCGCCTGCGTGCGCCGATCGCGCCCGCCCTTTGCCGTGCCGCCGGCGGAGTCGCCCTCCACGATGTAGAGCTCGGACAGGGACGGGTCGCGTTCCGAGCAGTCAGCGAGCTTGCCGGGCAGCATGCTCGACTCGAGCAGGCTCTTGCGCTGGACCAGATCGCGTGCCTTGCGGGCTGCTTCCCGCGCACGAGCCGCGGTCAGCGACTTTTCGATGATCCGCCGGCCTTCGGACGGGTTCTCTTCGAGATACTGGGTCAGGCCCTCGGTCAGGGCAAGCGACACGTGGCCCTGGACCTCGGCGTTGCCGAGCTTGCCTTTGGTCTGGCCTTCGAACTGCGGCTCCAGCACCTTGACGCTGATGACCGCCGTCAACCCTTCGCGCACGTCCTCGCCGGTGAGGTTCGGGTCCTGCTCCTTGAGAATCCCGGCCTTGCGCGCGTAGCGGTTCAGCACGTTGGTCAGCGCCGAGCGGAAGCCTGTCAGATGGCTTCCGCCTTCGATGGTGTGGATGGTGTTGGCAAACGCGACGACGTTTTCGACGAACGTCTCGTTGTACTGGAGTGCGACCTCTACCTGGGTGCCCTCGATCTCGCGGTCGACGTAGAACGGCGGCACGTTGACCACCGACTTGTCGCGGTTGAGCGCGCGCACGAAGGCCACGATGCCGCCCTCGAAGTAGAAGGTTTCAGTGACGCCCAGGCTCTCGTCGGTCAAGGCGATCTCGAGTCGCTTGTTCAGGTAAGCCATCTCGCGAAGGCGGTGCCGGATCACATCGCGGTCGAACTTGGTGTCGGGAAAGATCTGGGGGTCGGGCCAGAACCTGACGATGGCCCCGGTGCGGTCGGTCTTGCCCACCGGCTTGACGCTGGCCTTGGGCACGCCCCTCTCGTACTCCTGTTGGTAAACCTTGCCGCCGCGGTGCACCCAGACCTGCAGCCGCTCGCTCAGGAAGTTGACAGCGGAGACGCCGACGCCGTGGAGGCCGGAAGACACCTTGTAGCCGCCGCCCCCGAACTTGCCGCCCGCGTTGAGCCGCGTCATGACCAGCTCGAGCGCCGACAGGCCTTCCTTCTTGTGGACGTCGACGGGGATGCCCCGGCCGTCATCGTCGACCTGGACGCTGCCGTCCGCAAACAGGGTCACGAGGATCCTCTGGGCGTGGCCGGCGAGCGCCTCGTCGACCGCGTTGTCGACCACCTCGTAGACGAGGTGATGGAGGCCCGTGGTGCTGGTCGAGCCGATGTACATGCTCGGACGCCGCCGCACATGCTCCCGGCCCTCGAGGACCTGGATCTGCTCGGCGGTGTATGCCACGTCCGCGCCTAGGGCTCGGGGCCTCATGCCAGGGTGCGCCCTGCGCACGCCAGGCTCACTCTCCGGGAGGGGTTTTCGAACCGCCATTACCGGGGAATCGGCCCTCCCAGCGCGGAGAACTCATGGGGGTCAACTGGGCAGAACTTCAGGCCCTCAATTCTACCGGATTTGAATACGAAAAGAGGCCCTCGGGCGCCCTTAACAGGGGCTTTCCTGCAGCGTTTTTTGGGGGGCCGTTTCGGGCGCCTCCGCCGGTGCCTTCCAGCGCAGAACCGGGTCCTCGCTCAGCCCTTGCAGGTAGGCGTTGATCCGGCGTGCGGCGGCCACCTCGTCCAGCCTTCCCACAGGCAGCTTGGTCGGCTCCTCGTGAAGGCTCTGAGGGTCGGTTTTCGCCCTGGCGACAATCTCCTTGATCGCGCCCGCGAAGGCATCCAGCGTGGCCTTGCTCTCGGTCTCGGTCGGCTCGACCATGATGGCCTCCGGGACGACCAGCGGAAAGTAGACAGTGGGCGCATAAAAGTCGCGGTCGAGCAGGGCCTTGGCAACGTCCAGCGCCCTCACGCCCTTCTCGTGGAGGTTCTGCGCGCTGGCGACGAACTCATGCATGCACGGGCCCTCGTGCGGCATCTCGAGGTCCCCTTCGACCAGCTTGCGCAGGTAGTTCGCCGACAGGACCGCGTCCTGCGAGGCCTGGCTCAGGCCGTCGCCTCCCATCGCAAGGATGTACGTGTAGGCACGGACGAGCATGCCGAAGTTGCCGTAGAAGCTGCGGACGCGCCCGATCGACTGCGGGCGCTTGAAATCGAGCGTCAGGTGGCCGTTGGCGCGCTCCACCGTCGGTGCCGGTAGGAACGGCACCAGCTCCGACTTCACCCCGACCGGGCCCGCGCCCGGGCCGCCACCGCCGTGCGGGGTGGTGAACGTCTTGTGCAGGTTCATGTGCACCGCGTCAAAGCCCATATCGCCCGGACGGCAGATGCCCATGAAGGCGTTGAGGTTGGCGCCGTCGTAGTACAGCATCGCACCGGTCGCGTGCACCATTTCCGCTATATCCAGGATCTCACGCTCGAACAGGCCCAAGGTGTTGGGGTTGGTCAGCATCAGGGCAGCCGTCCGCGGGGAGAGCTTGGATTCCAGGTCGGCCAGGCTGATACGACCGTCGTCTCCCGAGCGGACTTCGATCACGTGGAAGCCGCTCAAAGCAGCGCTGGCGGGATTGGTCCCGTGAGCCGAGTCCGGCACCAGGACCTCGGTGCGGTTCTCCTCGCGCGAGTGATGGAAGGCGGCGATCATGCGCAGGGCCGTCCATTCGCCATGAGCGCCGGCGGCGGGCTGGAGGGTCACACGCTCGACGCCGACGATCGCGCACAAGGCACGCTCCAGGCGCCACATGAGCTCGAGGGCGCCCTGGACCGAGTCTTCGTCCTGGTAGGGGTGGAGGTCGGCAAACCCCGCCAGGGCGGCGGCCGCCTCGTTGACCACCGGGTTGTACTTCATGGTGCAGCTGCCAAGCGGGTAGAAGTTCTCGCTGATCGAGTAGTTCAGCGAAGCGAGCCGGCTGTAGTGGCGCATGATCTCGGGCTCGCTGAGCCGGGGCAGGCCCGGCGGCCTGGCGCGGAGCATCTCTCGCCCCAAGACGTCGGCCGGCGCGGCGCCGGCGACCTCGGCCTCCGGCAGGCGCGGGGGGTCGACCCCGGGACGGCTGAGCTCGAAGCTGAGCGGCTCGCTCATGACTCGAGGACTGCCATCAGCTCGTCGAGCGCCTGGGGGTCGTTGACCTCGGTACAGGTGAACGTCAGGACGTCCTTGAGCTCGCGAAACCAGCGGTTGACCTCGAGCCCGCCCAGGATTCCTTTCCGGGCCAGCTTGCGCACCACCGAGCGCGCCTTCGGCACCCGGAACGGGAACTCGTTCAAGAACTGGCGGTCGGGGAAGGCAGGCTCCCAACCTGGCAGCCGGGCCAGGCGCTCCGCAAGCGAATGCGCCCGTCGGAAGCTGACGTCGGCGATGTGCCGCAGGCCATACGGGCCCATGTAAGTCAGGTACACCGCCGCCGCCAGGGCGCAAAGCGAATGGTTGGTGCAGATGTTGGAGGTCGCCTTCTCACGCCGGATGTGCTGCTCGCGGGCGGCGAGCGCAAGCACGAATCCGCGCCGGCCCTGCGCGTCGTGCGCGGTGCCGACCAGGCGTCCCGGCAGCTTTCGCACGAGCTCGCGTTTGCACGCGATGAAACCGACGTGCGGTCCGCCGAAGCTGGGCGACAGACCAAGCTGCTGCCCTTCGCCCACCGCGATGTCGGCTCCGTACTCGCCGGGCGGCGCCAGGATGGCTAGGCTGATCGGGTCGACGCACGCGATCGCCAGCGCGCCCACGTCGTGGGCCGTTTTCGTCAGCTGCCGGGCGTCGACGAGCAGGCCCAGAAAGTCGGGTTGCTGAAAGATGATCGCCGCAGTCTTCTTGTTCGGTTCCACGCCCTTGCGGACTTTGATCCCACGGCCTTCACCGAACGCACGCAGCACCTGCACGTATTCGGGGTGAACGTAACCCGACACGAGCACCTCGTTGCGGCCGGTGTGTACGTACGCCATCATCGCGGCCTCCGCAACCGCGGTGGCGCCGTCGTAGAGCGACGCGTTCGAGACGTCGAGCGCGGTCAGCTCGGCGATCAGCGTCTGGAATTCAAAGATGGCCTGCAGCGTGCCCTGGCTCGCTTCCGCCTGGTAGGGCGTATACGCGGTGTAGAACTCCGGTTTCGATGTGACCGCGGACACCGCTGCCGGGATGAAGCGGCGATAGACTCCGCCGCCGCGAAACGTCAGACGATCGGCATACACACGGTTGCGCGCCGCGAGGACCGAGACCTGCGCCATCGTCTCGAATTCGGAGAGGCCGTTCGGCAGCTGCAGCGACTCCAGGCGCAGCGACTGCGGGATGTCGACCAGCAGGTCGTTCATCGACTGCACGCCGAGGGTCTCGAGCATCGCCGACCGGTCCTCGGGAGAGTGGACGAGGTACGGCAAGCTAGTGAGAGGAAGCCTCGGCCACTTTCTTGTACGCAACTTCATCGAGCAGGTCGGCCGGAAGGTCCCCGGCCAGCTCGAGCTTGAGGATCCAGCCCTCACCGTACGGATCGGAGTTGATGAGCTCGGGTTTGGATGCCAGCTTCTCGTTGACCTCGCTGATCTTCCCCGCGACCGGCGAGTAGAGATCGCTCGCCGCCTTGACCGACTCGATGACGCCGAATGTCTCGCGCGCCGCGAGCTTGCGACCCGCGCTCGGCAGCTCCAGAAAGACCACGTCGCCCAGCTGCGACTGCGCGAAATCTGTGATGCCGATCGTGGCGTGCTTGCCGTCGACCGTGACCCACTCATGCGTCTTGGTGTAGCGACGGTCAGCCATGGCGACTCTCCTTCTTCTCGCTGAGTGAGCGGGCCGAGCCCCGATAGAAAGGTAGCTTGACGACCTCGGCCGGACCCTCCCTGCCCCGAACGTCGACCACAGCCCCGTCTCCGACTTGCAATGATCGCGCTTCCACCATCGCGAGCGCGATCGGGTAGCCGAGAAAGAAGGAGTGCGTGCCGCTGGTGATCACGCCCAAGGACTTGCCCCGGGCGGACACGGCAGCGCCGTGTCTGGCGATGTCGCCCGACTGCATCTTGAGCCCGACAAGCTGGCGGCTTGCTCCATCCGCCTTCACCTTCTGGAGCGCGTCGCGGCCGATGAAGTCACCCTTGCCGAGCTTCACGGTCCAACCGAGCCCCGCCTCGTATGGGTTGACCGATTCGTCCATATCGTTTCCCCACAGACGAAGGGCCGCCTCGAGACGCGTCGCGTCGCGAGCGCCGAGGCCTGCCGGAAGTACGCCCGCCTTCTTGCCGCCGGCGAGGATCGCGTCCCAGACGTCGCCCACCCGGTCGCTGTCGATGAACAGCTCGAAACCGTCCTCGCCCGTGTAACCCGTTCGCGAGATCAGGGCGTGGATCCCCGCCACGTCTCCGTGTCCGAATCCGAAGTACGGGATCGCGTCGAGTCCGTCGGATGGCAGCAGCTCCTGCGCGCGCGGACCCTGGAAGGCGATGAGCGCGAGCTCGAATGTCCGATCTTCGACATCGACGCCGGCGGGCGCGTGCTCGCGAAACCACCTCAGGTCCTTTTCGCGATTCGACGCGTTGACGACGACGAAGAAGCCCTCGCGTCCCCGGTACACGACCAGGTCATCGATGATCCCGCCTTTCTCGTTGCAGATGAGGTTGTACTGGGCCTGACCGTGGACGAGAGGCGCTACGTCATTCGTGACCAGGCCCTGCAGAAATTGCTCGCCTGATGTGCCGGCGACGCGAAAACGCCCCATGTGGGACACATCAAACAGGCCGGCGACCCGGCGAACGGCGAGATGCTCGTCGCGGATGGACGTGTACTGCTGGGGCATCTCCCAGCCGCCGAAGTCCACCATCCGTCCACCGAGGGCGACGTGCCGATCGTAGAGCGGCGTGCGTTGCAGGGCGCTAGCCGTCAACTGCGTCGTCGAACGCTTCGGGGTCGAGAGCCTCAGGGTCGATGAAAGAGAGCAGCTCCTCGTCATGGCGACGCCGTGCTTCGGCCACGACCTGCGCCACATAACGGGTGCGCTCGACCGTCCATTCGAGCTTTTCCGCGATCTCGGCTTCCGTCGGGGCGCGCCGCAAGACCCTGGCGAGTAGGAGCTCGGTGCGCTCGTAGTCGGTCGCCGCCGCGACGAGCCGCTCCGCGTCGCCGACCGCGGCGGCCTCGGAGGCGATCGCGGTGTCCATCTGATCGCCGACCTTGCGTTCGGCGAACGCGGTGAACTCCGCGCCCTCGCTCTGAGCAAATGTGTTCATGGCCTCGAGGAAACCCAAAGATCCTTCCAGGACGAGGTCGGAAACAGAAAGGCCTCGCTCTCGGCGACCTTCCGCCATCCGGATCACCATGCCGAGATTGGTCGCCACGAGGCGATCCTGGCTTGCTCGGTCACCGAGGGCGGCTCGCGCCAGCAGCTTCTCCTGCTCGCCTGCCTGGAGCGGCGGGGTCGTCCGCACTTGCTGGCGCAGATCTCGCATCACGGCGTCGTCGCCATCGGAATGCACGCGCTGCGCCCCCATCGTTGACCGATTCTACGCCCGGCCGGAACGGCCTCTGCCCCCGCCGGTGACTTCGCCATCGACGTCCGGAGCGAGTGGCGATGTCGGCCCGATGTTCCACGTTTTACATCGGCGGCTGTGCCCCCGGGTTGCCATACTCGGTGCATGCGCCCGCGGGCTGCGCTTCGCATCGGGCGGCTCGGCTGGCTGATTCTGGGCGTCGCCGGCGCGCTTCTGCCCGTCCAGGCGGCGGCGGCCGCGCCCCGCATCGAGCAGGTAGATCTCAACGGCGATATCAATACGATCACCGCCAACTACATCCAGGCTTCGGTGAGTCGCGCCGAGGCCGATCGGGCCGACGCCGTGCTCGTGGTTTTGAACACGCCCGGTGGAATCTCCACCTCGATGGACGACATCGTGACCAGCCTGGTCAACAGCACGGTTCCCGTGATCGTCTACGTGTACCCGTCTGGAGCTCGTGCCGCGTCAGCCGGCCTGTTCGTGGCCCAGGCCGCCGACGTGCTCGCGATGGCGCCCGGCACCAACATCGGCTCGGCTCATCCGATCCAGGCGACCGGCGAAGACATCACCGGCGACCTCGGCGCCAAGGTCCTCAACGATGCCGTGACTCGAGTTCGCAACCTGGCGTCGATGCACGGTCGCAACGCGGACTGGGCTGAGCAAGCGGTGCGCAACAGCGTGAACATCAACGCTGAGGAGGCGGTCCGCCTGCACGTCGCCGATCTCGAAGCCTCAGACATCGGCTCGCTGCTGAGCCAGGTCGATGGCCGCTCAGTGCCGCGCGGCAGCGGCAGCCTGGTCATCCACTCGGCCGGCGCGCTCATCAGCGACTACCCGATGCCTTTCTGGCAGGTGTTCCTGAATGCTCTCATCGACCCGACCATCGCGGCGCTCCTCATCATCGTGGCGGGATACGGCATCATCACCGAGCTCTCGAACCCGGGCTTGATCTTGCCCGGGGTCGTGGGCGGGCTGGCGGCTGTGCTTGCGATCATCTCGCTGGCCAATCTGCCCGTGAACATCGCCGCGGCGCTGCTCATGCTGCTCGCGCTGCTGCTGTTCATCGCCGATCTCAAGGCCCCGACCCACGGCTTTCTCAGTGTCGGAGGCGTCTTTGCTCTGGTCCTGGGGATGGCGTTTCTGATCAACACCGGCCCGGTCGGCCTGGGCGTGAACCCGCTGGTCTCCGTCGCGGTGGCCATCACCACGCTCGCGTTCTTCGTCTTCTTCATACGCAAGGTCTGGGCCGCCAGGCGCCAGCCTGCCTTCGTGGGCGGCGACGCGATCCTCGGTGCGGTCGGTGAGGTTCGCGAGGAGCTCGCGCCCGAGGGTCTAGTCTTTGTGCAGGGCGCGCTCTGGAAAGCGAGCGCCGAAAAGCCGATCCCTGCCGGGTCGAGCGTGCGAGTCGTCGGACGCCACGGCCTCGCGCTGCAGGTCGCGCCGGAGAACGGACAGGCCAAGGAGAAGGTTTAGGTGGATTTCGGTTCGATTTCGATACTCGTGGTCGTGCTAGTCATCGTCCTGATCGCGGTTTTCTCCAGCCTGCGGATCGCCAACGAATACGAGCGCGGAGTGGTGTTCCGCCTCGGCCGGCTGATCCCTCTCAAGGGTCCAGGCCTGTTTTTCATCATCCCGTTCGGCGTGGACCGCCTGGTCAAGATCGACCTCCGCACGATCACGCTCGAGGTGCCTCCGCAAGAGATCATCACCAACGACAACGTGACCGCGAAGGTCAACGCGGTCATCTACTTCCAGGTCGTCGACGCGCGCCGAGCGGTGACGCAGGTCCTCAACTACATCAACGCCACGTCCCAGATCTCCCAGACGACGTTGCGCGCAGCCTTGGGCCAAAGCACCCTGGATGAGCTGCTCGCGAACCGGGAGAAGATCAACCAGAACCTACAGCGGATCATCGACGAGCAGACCGAGCCCTGGGGCATCAAGGTCGCGGTCGTCGAGATCAAGGACGTCGAGCTGCCGAGCACGATGCAGCGCGCAATGGCCAAGCAAGCCGAGGCCGAGCGTGAGAAGCGAGCCAAGATCATCAACGCCGACGGCGAGTTCCAGGCATCGCAGACGCTGGCCAACGCGGCTCAGGTGATCTCCTCTCAACAGGGAGCGCTGCAGCTCCGATTCCTGCAGACGATGGTCGAGATCGGGTCGGAGAAGAACACGACGGTGATCCTGCCGCTCCCCATCGAGCTGTTCAAGCCGCTGATCGAGTTCGGCAAGTCGGTGGTCGACGGGGCACCGCCCAAGTCCCTTCCCGACAAGGAACCGAAGACCGGCTGACCGGGTTTCTACCCCTCGACGCCGCCACGGCGGTGGTCGAGCTGACGCCCCTGCCCCTGATCATCGCCGCCAACGCGGCGGTCGGCAAACGCTGGGCGAACCTCGCCGCCGAGGCCCTGGGCGGGGTGATCGGGGGTCTGATCTGTCTTTTGGGCGCAGCCGATCTGGCCGGTGCGCATGTGCTGTCGCCGGCGCCCAACGTCGACATGCAGCGGGCGCTTGACCTCACCGTCATGGCCACCGGGCTTCTCGCCGCCGCGGTAGCCTCATGGCCGGTCCGGAGCCGGATCGCCGGAGTCTTGCCGATCGACGCCCAGAGCCCGGTCCAGGCGCTGGCGCTCTCCCTCACCGTGATCCTGTTCGGCGTCGACGTCGCGTCGATCTCGTTTACGGACGTCCTCGCGAGCGCCAATGCCCAACCTCCGCTGAACCTAGGCGATCTCGTTCTGGACCAGACGCCGTTCTTGATCCTGGCTCTGCTGGGGGTCGGGCTCTTCTCCAGACGCCAGCTCGCCGACTCGCTCGACAGGCTGGGCCTGGTCGTCCCCTCGTGGTGGCACCTCGCGATCGCCCTCGCGACGGCGGGCGCTTTCTTCGCGTTCAGCCAGCAGATGGACTCTTTGAGCCACGCGACGACGCCGGATGTGGCGCGCCGCGTGGACTCGACCATCCAACATGTCTTCGGTCAGCTCAGAGGTCCGCTCGGCATCGCGGCGCTGGCTTTGCTACCGGGGATTTGCGAGGAGATCCTGTTCCGCGGCGCCCTGCAGCCGCGCATCGGGCTGCTTGCGACCGCGCTTCTCTTCACGTCGATCCACACCCAGTACGGGCTGTCCATCGACACCCTCGTGGTGCTCGTCCTCGCCCTCGGGCTCGGCCTGGTCAGGAAATACACGAACACCACCACATCGTGTGCCTGCCACATCAGCTACAACTTGTTGGCTGGCATCGGTATCGCCGGCGCCGCCCTGAACGCGGCGATCGCGGTCGAGGCGTTGCTGATCGCAGCGTCGGCGTACGCGATCTGGAGCCGACGGCGCGGCGCGGCAGTTTCCGACGGCGATTCGGGGAGCCGTTAACAGACTGGCTGGTCAGGTTCCCGGCCCAGGGCTAGAATCTCGTCCAGTGGCCCCAGATATAGGAGCTGTAAGCCAAGCCAAGCCCAACATGTTGGCCACAACTTCCCCGCCAGTCGTCGCCGTGGTCAACCAGAAGGGCGGTGTGGGCAAGACCACAACCGCGATCAATCTCGCGGCCGCGATGGCCGAGGTCGGCCATCCCACCTTGCTGGTCGACCTGGACCCCCAGGCCAACTCGACCTCGGGTCTCGGCCTCGACCCGGCTCGCGCCCGGCTCAACGCCTACCACCTTTTGGCCGGCGATGCGACGGTGGAGCAGGTCGTGCAGCCGACGGGAACGAGCGGCCTCATGCTGGTGCCTTCCCACATCGACCTCGCGGGCGCCGAGATCGAGCTCGCTTCCATGCCCGACCGGGAGAGCTTGCTCCGCCAGGCGCTTGCCTCCATCCCGGCAGAGGTCGAGATCGTGCTCATCGACTGCCCCCCGTCGCTCGGCCTTCTGACCCTCAACGCGCTGGTCGCGGCGACCAGCATGCTGATCCCGACCCAGTGCGAGTACTTCGCCCTCGAGGGCTTGAGGCATCTGATGTACACGCATCAGCTTGTCCGCTCGCGGCTCAATCCGAGGCTGGCCATCGCGGGCATCCTGATGACGCAATTTGACGCGCGCACAACCCTTGCGTGGGACGTGCTCGCCACCGTGCGCCGCACGCATCCGCACCACGTGCTGGAGACCTTGATCCCACGCAACGTCCGCATCAGCGAGGCGCCCAGTCACGGCAAATCAGTGATCGAATACGACCCCACATGCCGGGGCGCGGCGGCCTACCGCGCCCTCGCGAAGGAGCTGCTTGAAAGATGAGCCAACCACGCCCCCGCGGACTCGGTCGCGGACTCGATGCGTTGATCCCGATGTCGAGCGAGGGCGAAGCGCTCGTCCCCCAGATGATCGCGGTCGACCAGATCAGGCCGTCACGCCAGCAGGTCAGGTCACGTTTTGAGGCCGAGCCGCTGAGCGAGCTCGCTGAATCGATCCGGCTGCACGGCGTGCTGCAACCCATCCTGGTGCGAAAGCTCACGGACGGATTCGAGCTCATCGCCGGCGAGCGGCGTTGGCGTGCCGCGCGGCTTGCGGGTCTCGGCCAGGTGCCCGCGGTCGTGCGCAGCGAGGCGGGCAACGACGAGCAGCTGGTCCTCGGCCTCATCGAAAACCTCCAGCGCACGGACCTCGATCCCATCGAGGAGGCGCGCGGCCTGCGACGCCTGAGCGAGGAGTTCGGACTCACGCACGAGGAGGTCGCGCAAAGGCTTGGTAAGCATCGTGTCTCGGTGACCCAGTCGCTGCGTCTCCTCACCGGATGCGCCGCAGTCCAGTCGGCGGTGTCGTCCGGCGTGATCACCGCCGGCCACGCCCGCGCGTTGGTCGCGCTCGAGACTCAGGTGGCGCAGGAGCAGGGACTCAAGGTCGTCGTCGCGAAGCATCTCTCCGTGCGCCAGACCGAGAACTGGGTGAGGACATACCGGCCGCGGCGGCGCAGCCACGCGGATTCCTCGGCCGAGCTTCGCGCTATCGCCGCCGACGTCGAATCGACTCTGGGCCTGCCGGTGAGTCTGGCGGGCAGCCTCAATCGCGGAAAGATCGAGCTTCGCTACTCGACTCGCGAAGAGCTGGAACGGGTCTGCGCTAAGCTCGTTTCCTAGACGCAATGGCGGCCCAACACGAACACGCGGCTGGCGCCGCCCCAAATGAACGATCCGCGGCCTCGTCGCTCTTGCGTGAGGTTGCTGAGGTCGTCGTCCTCGCCGTCATCCTCTACTTCGGCATCAGCTTTGCCGTCCAGGCCGTCCACGTCGAAGGCCTGTCGATGTACGCGACGCTGGAGGACAACGACTATCTGATCGCGAACAAGATCGACTATCG
>WNGI01009671.1_pt1 | contig 16782 bp, 13 predicted proteins | sample 5400621 | NCBI WGS metagenome assembly WNGI01 (sample SAMN13153374, study PRJNA577476) | soil metagenome | isolation source: 20 cm soil or saprolite under Garry oak tree replicate 1 | place: USA:California | collected 2016-06-15 | reverse complement strand
GCCAGAAATCATTCCTCTGCGCACGTTGATGATAAATCAGGCACGGGAGGTCTTTTGCCAGATGAGATTCCCGCCATCCTTAATATGTGCTGATCCTGAGCCCACCGCCAGCTGTCCCGTCGACGCTTATGCCGCTTCCCTCTCGTAGTACTTCAGCAGGCCTCCCAGTTGTTCTCGACACCGCACTGCTCCCATGTTTCCCCTTGCCTCTGGCCGCGGAAGAAACAAAATCCGATTGTCTTTGCCCTGATGGTTGCGCTCCGAGTTCTTGATGCTCTTGAGGTTTCAGAAACCAGCTGTACGAGAAAACTGTGAGACCGGAAACCAAGCCTTTTCAATGCGTTTGAGATTTTTGACCATACGGAATGCGGATATTTGTTCTGACGCTTCGTGCAAATTCTGGCCGATACACCAAAGAATAGCTGCTTCCGAAGGAATGTCTTTAGGGCAATTCGATTGCGTCTCCGGGCCGTGAGCGGTTAACTGCACGTAGATCGCCTAACGACTTGGGTCCACGCGGGAACCACGGACTAACTCTGAACAGCCTACTTTGCCAGCGCCTTCCTTAACTCCTTAAGAAGTTTTTCCGTCTCCTCTAGCTTACGCAAAACCTCCGGGTTGCCCTTTAACGTGGCAAGGGTCGTCCACGGATATCGTTGAAGCGACTCGGAAATCTGTTCGATGTCGCCGAGAAGGCCGTGCGGCTTTTTGGCTGGAGCAGGTTCCACTACACGTAGGGCGGTATCTATTGTCCCACCGGGGGCTACAAAACTTTCTTTTGCAATCGGGTCTTTAAGTATCAGACGTAGTTTGCGGATGTCCTTGGAATTCGTGATTTCCTGCTCATTAATTTTACGAATAATATTGTCGGTTATTGTGGAAGTTAGAATCTTTTTGTTGAGATTTTTAATTTCCCGCGCCCACGTGATTGATGCGCCCGGCTCGGCAAGATTTGTTAACTTCAACGAGAGGTCGTAAATCTCGACAAGTTTATCCACCTCTCGGACCGTACTGCCCAAGATATTTGCCGCGCTCGCGCGACCAACCATGTTAACGAGGCTGTACGCCACCATCTCTTTTTCTTTTGTGTCCCACTCGCGCCGCTGCCGGTGAATGTAAATCCATACCCTGAGGCGCTCCTCATCAGTGAGGGTGCGGTCCGTAATTTCAGCGGGGATTAGTTTGTATTCATCCTTCTTTTGCACCTCCACCAAGATTTTCGAATTTGTCCACCTACGGTCGCCGTCAATGATACGGAATTTGTCTCGATTATCTGGATGCGGTTCCAATAGTAACGGTTCGAAGATTCCCTCATTGGCTTCTATTTGCCTTTGCAATTCGGGGTCTTCCTTCGGCCCCATTCGAGGCTGCTTGTCATTTGGGAAAACGTCGAACAGGTTAACGGTATCCCGGTAAGTTCGCAGGAGCGTGCGCCCAAGCCGCCGCTCCTGCCACTGCATTGTCACTGCTTGTTCCATAACAGACTCTCCTGTTTTTCAGAACCGCCCGGAGTCGTGACGACACTGTCTACAACGAACGCGCCTGAAACGTCTTCTTCGTTACCTTCGACTACGGCGGCGACATCCGAATCCACCTCTCTCAATACGTTCTGCATTCGCTTCATCAATGAACCGCGCCTCTTCCAAACATTGCCGTGAGCAGTCTGTTCTTGCACCTCAAGTTCGAGCATGTCTTGAGTGAGCTTGCTCGCTTCAGCCAATTTTACGGTGTAGGCTTCCGATGTTATCAGCTTATAGAGTCGGGTCATTTTGCTCGTTCGCTCTTTCATACTGAGGCCCTTTATATGCATGGCGATTATTGCTTGGCGCAGGAGTAGAACCATGTGTACAACCCGCGCGGGAGACATCACGATAACGCCCGACTCGATGCACATCTCCTTTTTGCCAGCGGGGAACACCGTAGTCGCGAGAATAGCGTGGTCAGCTCTAGCTTCAACCTGGTCCTGCCGAAGCTTCGTAACGAAGTTGTTCTGCCAGCTCTGCCTAATTTTTGCGTCTACGACGATTCGTCCACATGGCTGTCCTTTGTGGAATACGTCGTGCAGAATGTCTGGGCCTTGCTGACCTTTGGGGATTCGTGTTGTTTTACCACCACTCCCATCAAATGCCTCGCGCAGTGCTTCGAACACGTCAATCTCGCCGCCATCTCCAAGTTCATTCGCAGTCTTTCGCTGTAATTGAGATTCAAGGAGTTGAGCTTTTTTCTGGTACGATTCACGTTCCCGGTTAAATTCCGATTGCTGCTTTAGGAGCGAAACCTTCTTGTCTTGTTCGAGCGCTTGACGCTGTTGCAACAATTCTTTCTGCTTCCGTTTTTCGGCTTCGTCCTGTATCTGCTTTCGAGCCTCCACTTCGCGTTCCTGGGATTCCTTATGTTTCTTTGCTGCCAAATCACGCTCTGCCGTAACCTTGGCGATCTGCGACGCCGCCTCTTGTGTAGCCTTCTTAGTTGCAGCTTGTTTTTGTTTCTCGATTTCTGCTAATGCTTGCTTTCGAATCTGCGCTTCCCGTACCTCAGATTCTTTGACTTTCTTAGCAAGTTGTTCGCGCTCGGCGACGACTTTTCTCATTTCCTGCTCAGCTTGGTCCGTTGCCCGTTTCGTTGCGGCCAGACTGACTTGCTCTAGTTCTTTCTTGTGTTCGATTCCAAGCCGCCGCTTCAATGCAAGCTCAGTTTCCTCCAGCTTTTCTTGCGTTCGCTTCTCTTCGTACTTGCGCCTCTCTTCGATTTCATTAAATTTGATTCGCGAGAGTTCGGCACCACATGTGGGACACTTTTCAAAGTTCGTTTCCATTCTTCTGCTCCTTCCAACGTTTGTATCGCGGCGAGCCGCGCATCTTGCTGGCCCTCGCTGTGTCCAAAGTAGAAGGACATAGAAGGACTATAGTGTGTCCTTTTTAGTCCTTATTATGGCGGGTGTCAATACCAAAAGTGGGGCGCTCCTCGCCATGACTCTGGCCGACCGCAGAATGGGGCCTGTCTCTGGCGAATTGAATCGGTGGCAAGTTTTTCAACGCCATGTAAAATTGTCCATTCTGATTGTCTGACTTGTCTCTGGCGAAATGGCAATTCGCCAGCCACAGGCTGAACATGGCACGGAGTCATACCAGATCAACGATTGGAAGTCCTGTTGTAAGCTATTGAAGTTTCATCTTCTTGAAAGTCGCTGATTTCAAAGGCGTTCGCGCCGGATGACATTTTCGGTAGGGACAGGTTCGCCGCCGTCTCGATCGATTAGTCCCAGTTTTTCAAGTTGTTCGCGCTGAGCAGGTGACAGTCTCTGTATATCCGGGCTACGGTCCGCTTCAGGTGCGTGACCGAAACTTGCAATGTCAACCTGCATTCCGGTTAGCAGGTTTGTGTATTCTGTGTCCTTCAAGAACGCTCTCGACTCAACGAGGCACCGCGTCGCGACACCGTCGATCCAAAGTTGGAAATTATCGAAGCCTCTCTGCGATGCTCCGCGCGCTTCTCTATCGAGGTCGTGGTCGTAATCAGGGATCGGAAACGCTACCTCCGTTGTAATGTCTTGGTCGCTGTCGTTTCGGAAGTCATAGTCGACAATCACCTTTGTTCCGGAAATCTGCAGAACTTCCTTCGCCATCGTGATGCGCGGCTCGCGCTTCATTACCACAACTCCGCCTGCGGCGATGGAAGCCGCACCATCGTCCGCACGGAGAGGAATTGTCGCCAGGATCCTTAGTGGGAGCAGGGATTTAGCTTTGAAAGTCACCATGCAGCTATTTTTGCACGACATTATAGGTACCATCGCTTCCCGACTCCCCTGGTGCGAACTGAAAGTGAATGCACAGCGTTATGCGTGACTTTCACGACCGAGGTAGCCGATCCAACGTCCGCTTGCCTGAAGAAGTGGCGTCACCGGACAACTGGTTTTCGTCAGATCTCCAATTCTCCGGATCAATGCACGATTCGGATTCGGAAGCTCCGTCTTACAATATCTCCAGAAGGAGCTTCCCATGTCCATACCCATTGAGAGTGCCGTGCTTCTTCTCGCCGTCTTCGACGTCCCCAGATCCATTGCGTTTTACCGCGACGCGTTGGGATTTGAGGTGGCCAACACCTCGAAACCTTTCACCGATGCCCAGGATGACTACGGATGGGCAATGCTGCGGCTCAATGGCGTGGAGTTGATGCTCAACAACATGTACGAAGACAACATTCGCCTTTCGGAGCCAGACCAGGCTCGTGTCGTTGCGCATGCAGACACCATAATCTATTTCGCCTGCCGAGACGTTGAAGGCGCGTATGCAACCCTGAGCGCAAAGGGGATTGCCGCAAGCCAACCCAAGGTTGCATATTACGGAATGAAACAAACTTATGTGACCGATCCGGACGGGTACAAGTTATGTTTTCAGTGGCCTGCGGGCTCGAACTGATTCACATCGCCACTTACGCGAGCGTAAGCAAATCCTGAAATCCATTTGACGCAGTTTACAGTGCTTGGTAAGTCGCCTACTCATAGAAGTGACCGACCTCATAGCTTCAAAACCCGACCTACGGAGTATTGGCCCGGCATTTCAGATTTCAAATTGACGGAACGCTGTTATACGTCCAGTGGATTACTTCCGAGTGGCCCGTCGGGATCAATCGGAGGCCGATAGTAACGTTACCGATCGCGGCCCTCCAGAAATGAGCTTCTGGCCCACGTGCAAGAGTGGGATTCGCAGGTTGGGACGCTTATTCGGCGCGCAGCATGGTGACTGGATCGATCAGCACTGCGCGGATCACGGCAGGCAGCGCAGCCAGTAAAGCTCCCACGAGAATGGTCAGCGCCGGAAGCGCGAGCATTTGGAGGTCCGTGGCCTTCACCTGGTAGAACAGGGACTCGATGAATCGAACGGAAACCATGCCCAGGCCAACGCCCGCGGCCGCACCGAAGAGCACCATGGAGAAGACATCCTTGGTGACCAGCCGCGCGATGCCTCCCGCCTGTGCGCCTACCGCGATGCGGATGCCGATTTCGCGCCGGCGTTGCAGAACGGAGTAGTGCAGCACGCCATAAAGTCCGACACCGGCGAGCAGCAGCGCGACAATGGCGAAGAAAAGCGCCAATGTTGCCAGCAAACGCTCGCGCACCGTATGCGACTGATTGATTTCCAGTTGTCTGCGGATGCGGCTGACGCGGAACTCGGACCGGACTTGCGGTACCTCTCGCCGCAAAATTGACGCCAACGCAAGAGGTCTGGAAAGCGATGTGCGCACAAGCAGTGTTCCGTTGGTTTTCTTGACGGTTGCCCCCGTGGCGTCAACGGAGTGAAAAGGAACATATAGCTGGGGCAAGATCGGCTCGCGCAGACTCTTATAACGAACATCCCCTACAAGTCCCACGATCTGATATCGCAGGCGTACGCCCTCGTCAAAACTGAGGTCGAACGTCTTGCCCACCGGATCCAGACCGTCGAAATAGACCTTCGCAAAGGTTTCGTTGACGAGCGCGGACCCCGGATGTGCATCGCTCGGAAGTAAGTCGCGGCCATCAATCAGGGGAATCTTCATCGTTTCCAGCCAGCCGGGAGAAACGGCCCGCATGTAAGAGAGAATCCCGTTGGGTGGCGCTCCGTTGACCGAAATGAAATTGTTCCAACTGCCGCCCCCGAGCAGCGGCTCATCCGCCAGCGCGACCTTTTCGATTCCCTGCACCCTTCGCAGTCGCTCAGCCACTTGCTCCCAGAACTCCAGCGATTGAGGTTGCTTTGCCACGGTATCGAGTACCAGCAAACGGTCCTCGGAAAAGCCCGTCGGCTGATTGGACAAGCGCTTAAACGTGGTGACGAAAAGCCCTGCGACGAAAAGCACAAGGAAGCAAAACGATACTTGTACCGCGATCAGCGCATGCATCAATCGCCTTCGGGAGTGTGGGTCCTCTCCTCCTTTGAGCGCGCTAACTGGATTCACGGAAGAGGCGCGTAAGGCAGGAGCCAGGCCAAAAAGCAGCGTCACGCCAAGGGCCAGCGCCAATCCAAAACTGAGCACTCGCCAGTCCGCCGGAAGGAGCAAGCGCGCCGGATTGTCCGGAGGATTGATCATGCTGACGACAAACGGCCCGGACCACCAGGCAAACAACCCGCCGAGCACAGCCGCAAGTAAGGCGAGCCAGGCACTTTGCAGAAGGACCAACTGAACAAGGCGCCATCGTCCGCCGCCGATGGACACGCGCACAGCCATCTCCCGCGCCCGTGCAGAGGCCTGCGCCGTCATCAGATTCGCGACGTTCGCGCAAGCGATGAGCAACACCAAAGCTAGCAGCACTCCGAGAATCGCAAGCGGCCGGCGTGTCTCGGACTGCAGCGCCGAAACTCCAGTCGCTGCTAGCTCTAGCAAAAGCGTCTGGTTCAAAAAATGATCGATGTCTTCTTTGCGCATCCCCAGAAAACCTTTGGCTCGCTCTTCTTCGAATGCGCGAGAAGTTGCCTGCAGTTTTTGCCGGATCGATTCGAGCGCTGCTCTGTCATTTTCCAGCGCCCCCGGTTTTGGCATGAACAACGTTCTGTGCCAGGTCCAGTCTTTGCGCGTCACCCCGGGATGCATCATGATGGGCACGAAAATATCAACTATCGTGCCGGGCTCGGTGCCGGTAAAGGGTGCCTCCGCGACGCCGGCGATCTCGTAAATTGTGTTGCCCAGGCGAAAGGTACGGCCTATCACGCCAGGATCCTGGCCAAAGCGGTGCGTCCAGTAATCGTGCGACAACACGGCATAGGGATGCCCACCAGGCTTGCGATCGTCGTTTTCTGTAAACACTCTCCCTAAGGCAGGCCGAATACCGAGCGTGGGGAACATCCAACCGGAAACATATTGCAGGTACGCTTTTTCCATCTCCTCGTCTGACTTGTAAGTCAGATCCACCGGCTCGGCATACGAGACGGCGATCAACTCGGCCTGATTTGCAACCGCGGCCCGCATCAATTGGAAGTCCGGATAAGCCCAGCCATCGAAGGTCTGCGGCTTGTTATCGGGCCCTATCCCTTGACGTGACAAATCGTACAGACGCTCAGCGTTCGCCACAGGCAAGGGACGCAGTAGCAGGGCGTCGATCAACCGGAATGCAGATGCACATGCACCGATTGCCAGGGCCAGCGACAAGATTGCCGCGAGAGACGTGACCCTGGTCTTATTAAGCTGCCGCCAGCCGAACACTGCGTCCGCGCGCAACGATTCAAGCCACGCCACCAACCGGATATCGCGACTCTCCTCGCGGTGCCGCAGCGCGGAGCCAAACGCCTTTCGGGCTTCGGCAGGGTCGCGGCCCTGCTCGATCGCTTCTTCAATGTGCGACTGAAATTCTTCGTCGATTTCGCGATTCAAATGATCGCCGCGAAGAAAGTTGGCTAACCGTGACCACAGCGGCATATCAGGCCTCCCGTAGAACGCGATTGATTGCGGAAGTCACCGCTTGCCAGCGCGACTCTTCGGTGCCTAACTGCTTCTTGCCCGCCGCGGTCAATTCATACATGCGCGCCCGCTTGCCGGAGTCTTTGGTGACCCATTCCGCTCGAATCCAGCCTGCTTCCTCCATGCGGTGCAGCGCCGGGTACAGCGAGCCTTCTTCCACTCGCAGCACTTCGCGGGACATATTCTGGATTGCGGACATAATGGCGTAGCCATGCAGCCGCGCCCGGCGCGAGAGGATCTTCAGCACCAGCAAATCGAGCGAACCCTGGAGTGAGTCAGGCTTTGGCATACTCAGTCCTCGTATTACATAGACGTCTGAATATCAAAAAAGTTCCAAAAAAAAATTACTGGGCTGCGACGTTGAGCATGACAGCGATTCGCCAAAGCAATGGCAATTTAGGAGCTTGCGTTGTTCGGAGTCCACAAACGGTCTGGGAACCCTCTTGTCGTGCTCTGCGTGTATTACGCATTTCTATGCTCTGCGTGTATTACGCATTTCTATGACAGGACCTGATTCTGAGCGGATACCGGATCGGGTTCAGTTCACGTAAGCAATTGGATCGACAGAAGAAAAAGGAAAAACGCGAGAGTCCTGCCGTCTCCGACCATCTGTCAAAAAAGCAGATGATCGCTTCTCGCGCAAGTCGTTGAAAAGAAATGAAATGGCGCGCCCGGGGAGACTCGAACTCCCGACCCCCTGCTTAGAAGTCAGTTGTCCACTTTAATCAGAACTTGCCGGAGCGAGCGTAAAGCGAGGGGAAATCAGCAACTTGTGATTAACCGTGACAAGCTACTTACTCCTTTTTCATCACCCTTAAGCAGGCGTTTTGCTACGATTTGTCACATTTAGTATTACATTTGTATGACATAGAAAATCGTTGGCGCAATCAAGATATCGTACGCAGGACCTATTTTGACTTTTGACTCACTCGTTGAGTGGCTGACCGACCTCACGGTCCAAACCGCCTTTTGGGAGATGGGGGGCGCGAGCGGGCATTCGGCGGAATCACACTTCCTCGAGGGAACCGGACATCTGCACAGCGAGGAGAGTCTGAATACACCGAAGCGAACCCAGCATCCTGGCATCCTGGATAGCTCTACACTAGCCGACTAACACCGTTACAAATCGGAAGGTGAGCGCGATTTACCGTCTGAGGTGGATGCCGTCCGACCATGAGCCGAACGAGAATCGCAAGCGTCAAGCTCATCTTGAAGAAGATATTCAGATCTCGCAGCGGAGGCTAGTTGATATCAAGACTCAACCCTGTGAGCTGGTCTTGTTTGATCGGACAACGCTCTTGAAACTCCACGCGTCGGATGAATGTGCCTTGATGTATTGGTCGGATAGGTAACCATAACCTCGATCACCCCAACCCGAGCCCCAGTCGTTGACGAACTTGAATTGCTTCTTTAGATCGTCGTAGGCGACGAGAACTATCGCGTGACCGCCGACCACTTGCGAGCCTTTTTGCGGGAGGGGGATGACTCCGGTCTTGGCGGTTTGGGAGGACATACCCTCCTGGTACATCTCAATGCCTACAACCACGGGACCATCGTCCGCCAGCGCATTCTTGATTGCATCCAAACCCTTGAGAGAGTTAGTTTGGGTGATCAGCCATCTCGTGCCCGTACTAACAGCCGCGGGAGGTTTGGCTGCAAACTCTCCCGGCTTGTAAGGCCATACGCTCTCCTCGACGGCTCCCTGTTTTGCAAGTACACCGATTGCATCCCTGACTACAGCTCCGCTGTCGGTATTCGTCGTTCCCTCAACCTGTCTTGCCGCGTAGTAGATGTAACGCGCACTTATATTCACATTCTGATGGAGGGTTCTCTTGATCTGCATTTCCATTGCGGTGGCCAAAGCCTGACCTACAACGCTCCCTTCCGGCCCGCCATCGCGAATCGCCCTGACGTACTGCGTATAGTCGATCGACCACTCGCCTGCTTCTGTTGAAGCCGGAGTCAAAGATGCGCTGGCAGCGACCGCAACGTTGAGTTCTGCGATGTGCGCGCTCAGGTATTTGTAAAAATCCTGGTTTTTGGCGGGATCGCTTTGACTGAGGACTTGCTGGTAGTACTTCGTTGCAGTGAGGGGATCTGAACTCTTGTCCGCGATCCAGCCTGCGAAATATTCAAGCTCCGGCCATTGTGGGACCGCGTCACAGAGCTTTGTGATATCGGGGAGCATCGCAAGGAATTCATTCTTAACGGGACGACCACCGACAGACTGCCGGTTTGCGTCTCCAGCCTTGACAATTACGCTGGTAAGGCTCACAAACTCTTCCGGGTGCAGCAGATCGACTTTCTTGGTGGTCGCATCGTTCGCTAACGTTCGGCGAAAGATCTCGTAGGCGAGGCGATCCGCAACAACCCTCAACGAGGGAGGTTTCCCGTCCTCGCCTTGGAGGAGAAGGCGAACTCCCGGACCGTTGACCCGGAGCGCCGCGATAGAACCGAAGACCTCCGTTTCACCCCCGTGCGAGTACAAGGTGAAATGCAGGGTCCGCCTGCTGCTGATTCTCCTCTGGAGCCACGGCAGGATTCGACCGACATCCATTCCGCCGACGGAGAGTTTCATATCTATCGGCTGAAGCAAACTCGTGTTCAAAGGTTTGAGCAGGAATATCTTGAGCGGAACATCGGGAGTCCATCCTCGTACATTGCCAACGACTTCTGAGGCTTGCGTGTCCGAAAAGGAAGATCCCGTGACTCGCGAGTTCGGCGACGAAGTTAGGGCCAGTTCCTTTTCGGCGTTCTGGAATTCGCTTGCGCGGGATTCAAGATCCGACTGCAACATCTGCGCGAGAGCCTTGCCGAGTTCGTCGCTGGCTTTTCCATCGTCGGTGACAACCGTCAGAGGGTCGATAACAACCCCACCTGTACCGCTGATTTCCTGGAAGCAGAAGTAGACATACCAGATTGAAACCAGGAGGAGAGCCAAGCCACTCAGAGCAAGGAAGACAATTCTAACGGCGTCATCCATCATATGGTTACGATTCCGCATTTTGCAGGCAGTAATTCCGTAACGTTCAACTGGTGCAAGGCTGTTCGGAGGACGCGAGTGTAGCGCAGTTGGACAAAACGTACAATCGAAACCGTCAGTTGTCTCGATTCCTGATCGTGGATTAGTTGTCGTTCGCCAAATCGTTGTGTCCTGCATTAAAAGGATATCTTCCTGTTTGGCGCACGTTGGGATTGCAGGCTGATTCGTCGACCGGCAAAAGATGCTCGCAGAAGACATGAACCGTCCTCGGCCGGGTTACAAACAAAAGCGTTTGGTCATCAGATAATGGCTCTTGAATCTCCGCTGCCACCGCATAACGATGGTGTAGCCCCGTTTGGTCAAAAAACTCGTCCTGGCCGCTGCCCGGAGCCGGAAATCATTCCTCTACGAACATTGATGATAAATCAGGCCCGGGAGGTCTTTTGCCAGAGGAGATTCCCGGCATCCTTAATATGTGTTGATCGTGAGCCCATGGCCCGCTGTCCCGTCCACTTTATGCCGCTTCCCTCTCGTAGTACTTCAGCAGGCCTCCCAGTCGTTCTCGACACCGCACTGCTCCCATGTTCCCCTTTGCCTCCGGGTGCGAAGGAAACAAAATCCGATTGCCTTTGCCCTGATGGTTGCGCTCCCCGTGGTAATGTTCCAGATATTGCTGCAACGCTCGCCGCAGCGACGATTCTCCAAACAGGATCAGCCTCGACAGACATTCTTCTTTGACCGACTTCACCCAGCGTTCCGCGTACGAGTTCAGATTCGGGCTTCTTGCTGGCAATCGAAGCAGATTCACACTTCCCGTCTTGATCAGTTCTCGAAGGATGGGCAGAACTTCGCATCTCGGTCGTGCAGCAGATAGCGGCAGCCCCTCAGGCTTCCCCACTCCTCCATGGTTATGTTTCGCCCCTGCTGCTCCATCGACCTCGATGCGTGCGACAGACAAGCCGTTCAATATCGATAAGTATCGGTATGACCGGCACGTATGCTTGATGGGAGCCGGATGAGCCGAGAGGTTCACGTCCGGTTCTGCGAGAGCCTCGGGGTGCGATTCCCCGGGGCAAGCGGTGCCACTCACCCCAATCCGTGAGAAGAAAAGGATACAACTCGAGATGCTCGCCTTTTAGAGGTTCCGCAGTAGCTTCACCAGGTGATGGCTATGGGTCCAGACGGTGACTGATCCTCGACCAGGCCATGTTGAGAGAGGATGGCCGCCGGATAGGCTTTAGTCGCTCGTCCACTAGGAATACATCAGCGAGACTTTGCCGGAGGGACCCGGGTGATTCAATCGGAGTCGCGCGACGTAGTTTCGGCCGGCGAAGAGCTTGTAGTTGATGGCTGCGTTTCGTTCGTCGCCGCTGTCGTCGTCACCGGCAAGATATCGAGGCGACCCATTAATATCCTCGAATAGTACGAGGGTCGCATCGGTCCCGCCTTTTGTTTCGACCGAGTACTTGCGGGACTCTTCCGGCTTAATCAAAAAATCGGCCTGCTTGCCCGCAGCCAGGCTAAGCACGGCAGGCTTGAATGCATGAAGCGCGGGCAGTGATTTTGGCATCGCGGGATACCACTTCAAAGCCCACTGCTTGTCAAGAGACGACAGAGTTCCGGGCGGAGTTACGCCGTTCACATCGTATGGGGGCGGCGCAGCGATCAAACCGGGCTCGAACTCATATTCCATGATCGAGTCGGGGTCCCACTTTGAGCCCTGAACTTGGTTTTGATTGAGCTTTTCCAGAATGTTATGAAAGGTGGTCTGGTGATCCCAACTGTTGGGTGGATTCCCAAGGGAGTCGTAGACAGCCTGTTCATTCCACTTTATTCCGGCGAACGGGTTTTGGTGTTCGTGCTCCATCCCGAACACGTGGCCGAGTTCGTGGAGGGCGGTGCCGCTGCCATAGGGCGTCGTAAGGTCCCAGCCATAGACGGTGGTCGGCTCGGTCAACGCGACCTTTAAGACATCGCGGCCGACAGACGAAGCAGAAGAACCATCGGCGACCGAATAGCCGATTCTCACCTCCGCCTCGCTCAGCTGCGTCACTTCCTTGAATTCCAGGCCAATCCCAACGGCTTTCCATTTTCTGACAGCTGCGCGAACGGCGTCAGCTTGTTTTGCGGGCACAGAGAACTGCCCTTTTGTAAAGAAGGAGTAATGTAAAACTGTTCCATTGACCCACTTTGAATTCGTGGAGATAATGGCCGCCGCCCGACGCGGGTCGGCCATAACGGCGGCGCGAAGTGGGGGAACGGTGCGGGGGAGGATACTGCAAAATGGTCTGCTCTGCCCGGTCAACTTCTTTTGGGATGACCGACCGCGATTGGAAGATGGCATTTGCCTCCTTCGAGGGGAATCGATAAAAGATTCCTCTCCATTTAAAGTTTTGGAGTATACCTCTGATGGTTGCTACAAGATATGACATATATTCTCAGTAATTCTCAGTACAGCGAATGAACCAGGAATAACCTGGCCTTCTGGCGACGGCCCCGGGCTCACGGGTTTAGGCAGCCCATGCCCTCCGCCCCCAGGTACAAGCACCGATATTTGCAACATACTCGCCGCTGACCCATTTACGAGCAGCTATACCTTACTCTCGTCGCTGCCATCGACTTCCTCCGACGGGCGTTTCATTCAGATACCGTATCCCCCGAACCCGATCCCTTATACCCAAGCCGGCCCCGGAAACGGAGGGGGCATAACAACTCAGTATAACGCTGTATATACGGACACCCATATTGTGGGAAACGGAACTTCTCATTCCTTCAAACAAGCCTTCGGCCTGGATTCGTCGTTTAGTGGCGGGACGTGGCTCGGCAAATTCACAGTTGACGTCAGCGTAACCCAAACCTTTCAATGGACGCATGACTGGATGAGTAAACTCACAACCACCACGACCCTCACCGATGCGCTGTCAATCACGGGCCCTGGCTGTCCGCAAACCAGCCCTCCCTGTGTGCCTTCCTATTCGGGACCAGGGCAGTTCATCGTCTATCAGGATAATCAGTACGGAACATTCTTGTTTTATCCGTCGAACTGACCGCGATCAGCATCAGCATGGTCGCGCCCAGCCTCTAGCCAAATCACTCGAATCAAACAGCGGGAAGCACGAAACTACGTCGTCCGAGCAAGACCACTCGCCGATCGCGAGTGCACGTTCAAACGATTGGGCTGAATGTCGAGACAAAAAAAGTGTGGCACCGAGCCGACGGAGAGAAATGTCTCTTGACATTCCTTTTTATAGGACATTTATATGACAGGACGTGATTCTGAGCGGATACAGAATCGAGTTCAGTTCACGTAAGCAATTGGATCGATAGAAGAAAAAGGAAAAACGCGAGAGTCCTGCCGTCTCCGACCATCTGTCCAAAAAGCAGATGGCCGGGTGAACACAGTTTTATCCAACTCGTACTGTTTCAATGAGTTCCAAAAGAGTGGCGCGCCCGGCCAGCCTCGAACTGGCGACCCCCTGCTTAGAAGGTACGCAGTACAAAACTCTAAGTGCCGCTTCTGGTGTCGCTTACGAGGAAGCGCGTCATTTATCTTGCCCTTGAACTGGACCGAAGTTGGACTGAAACTTTTGGGGTGAACCCCTTGGATGGCGAGGTTGTGGGTGCTCCGTTTTCCTTCGACTTTGTCATCCCGACATAGTTCAGAACTTAAAAGCGAACATCGTATCAATTCGCCAGAGGCAGCCATAACTAAAGGAAAGTATGCGTCGCGACGACTTTAAGGGTTGGATTCTCGGAGCAGGACGACGTCGGATTCGGTATGGCCGCGGAGTATGCCGAGGCTTTTGCCGTCGGGCGACCAGTGGAAGTTGATAATCTGCTCCGAATCAAAGTGGGTGATCTGTCGGCCTGGCGAGCCATCGAGGGGTTGCACCCAGAGATTGTCCACCTCGTTTTCGCGGACCGGGTAGGCCACCGCGTTGCCATCCGGCGTGAAGTTCAAGCCTCCGCTCGAAATTCGCTCATCTGCGTCAATCAGATGTGGTGGCGAAGGCGTCCAAGAAGTCTCCAGTAGCACGATCTTATATTGACCATACGGATCCCCCGGTGTTGGCATGGTGGCCAAGATATAAGCGAGAACCTTCCCGTCGGGAGAAGGGCTCAGCCCGAGGCCTGCGGGAAAGGTTCTGGGAACAGCGCTCCCCGGGAACATCTCGGGTTTTCCTGAGCCGGCTGTCGGTACCCGCCCAACTTGCTGCAACGCAAGGTCCCAGTAATATACCCATTTTCCGTCTGCCGAACACACTGGAGCTCGATCGTCTTTTCCCTCGGTCAATTTCACGGGATTTGTGCCGTGCATGTCGGTACGCCAGACGTTCGTCGAGTTTGCGCCCCCATGGAATGCCCAGGAGAACACCAGATAATGAGTCCCACAGCCCGCCAATTCCACAATCGCTGCGTTTGCATCGCCGTCGCCAACCAACAGTGTGGGAGCATTCCGGTCGGTGCCGATCCGAAATAGCCGAATAAAATCGCTGAAAAGCAGATTCCCATCTGCGGACCAATCGAATCCGTAAACATTCTGTCCCTGGGCAAGCACTGGGTTCCCCGCCGGCGACTGGCTACCGGTGGCTGGAAGCAGGTACAGATGTAGCGTGGTTTTGGTCTGGACAGTTGCCAGAGTTTTCCCGTCGGCAGAGAAAGTCAAAGTCTCATAACTATTGGTATCCCGAGTGATCGGCTGGAGCATTGGGCTGTTCGTCGGTGGAAAACCAGCCCAAGGAATCCCCGTATCATGGCGACGATGACGGCAGCCAGGGCCAACCAAATATCCCAGGAATACAATTAAAGGAATGAAACGATCAGCGGCGGCGCCGCACTATCCGATTGGGAGGTATCAGCTTACGAGCCGGTTCGAGGTCCGAAGAACCACGAATAGGTGGCCGAGCTTGGATTCCCGCAAGAGAAATTCTGGCGGCAATGTGAGGAGAGTGAGACTTGGGATATGGACGTCTTTAAACTCGCATTTGAAACGATAATCGTTGGCCTTTTGACCTTCCTGTGGCTAGGGGCCACGATTCATCTTCTCTATCCTGGGTTCCTTCCGAGCGTCTTCCCCGCGCTTCAGAAACAAAACCCAACCTTGGTAGGCGTGGGCGTGTTGTCGCTCGCCTACTGCTTGGGATCCGCCGTCTTACCCATATCGAACCAACTAGTCAACGACGAGCATTGGCCTCTAAATCAAGACGGCATTCGGTGTCAGGTTTTCCTGAAGCAGGATGAACAGTTCGTTAAACTCTTTCCCACCGGCGTACCCGAGCACTATGTCCCGCTAGGTGACTTGACCGTTTGCCGTTGCTCATATTGGGGCTACCTCGTCGAAAGCACAAAGAACAAAGGCAAGATTACGAGCGAGGATCGGATACGCATCTCTTGGGATAAAATAACTACCTTCGCTAAACTCTGGATTGGAGGTGTCAAGTTAACTCGCAGCGAAGCGGAAATTCGACAAGACGAGGAGAACGAGAGAAAGAAAAAACAAATCTTGTCGCTTTTTCAATTACAGGAGAGCAAGATACTGGGTCGCGGGACTGATAAGACGGAACGCCTCCGGCTCTTGAACGAACGAATTGTCGTGCTCCGCGGCGCCGTCTTCAGTAGCTTTGCTCTATTATTGACCTCCTTCTTCGGCTACGTCGCGCGGGCAGTAGGACAGCCAATCAATTGGATAAGAACCGTTCCGGGTGCCATCCTGGCTGCCGGGTTCGCCGCGTTCGCCGTACTCAATGGTTATCAGGACGTCACTAATCTCGACATATTCGACATACCGGTACTCGAAGGCTTGCTCTTTCTAATCGCCGCGTGCGGCGGGTTCCTCGTTTTCAAGGGTGTCGAGCCCATCCCCTTTTTGAAGAAACGTCTCCTGATTGAAATTGGATTCTTTTTCTTTCTCTCCTACGGCGGCTGGATTTGGTCGGAAGTTCTCTATGACCAGCAAGTGATCAGCTCTTTTGCGGTTTTGGATGCTGGGGGCAAGAGCGACAAGCCCTGAGTCCGCTTGCAATTTCTGACAGCGAATAGCGTGGCGGAAGGACTCTTCATCCGGTGACGCGAGCAGATCGAGGTGATAGCCTGGGATTGCTTCGGGACCCCGCGAAACCTGCAGTTCCTTCACCAATCCACTGCTGTAAAGCTCAGGCCACGAAGCAAAGCGACCGTGACCGTCATTCGCGCCGTTCGCTGTGCCCGCGTAGTACCGAACCTCGGCTGTATTGATGGCCCGAACGAGGTTGATGGCTTTCATGCGCTCTTCCTTGCTGGGTGATTTCTGATCCTGGGCGCGCGACGCCGCAGAAAGCGCAACGATCGGAAGGACCACAGCGCTGATGATTTGAAGCCGTGATATA
>WNGI01002184.1_pt1 | contig 16783 bp, 13 predicted proteins | sample 5400621 | NCBI WGS metagenome assembly WNGI01 (sample SAMN13153374, study PRJNA577476) | soil metagenome | isolation source: 20 cm soil or saprolite under Garry oak tree replicate 1 | place: USA:California | collected 2016-06-15 | reverse complement strand
GGGGGCGAAGTCGTATCTGGTGTTTGACAATTGAATCCGCGCTCGTCGTCCCTGCGAAAGCAGGGACCCATAATCACCGGCGTTGGTTGAGACAGAAGGCCTCAAACTGCGCGCCCAAAACGATAGGGCACGGTGTATGGGTCCCGGCTCGCGCTTCGCTTGGCCGGGACGACGGGGGAGCGGAGTCCGCGCATTCGCGCTATGACGGTTTCGAAATTTCCTGCTTGGCTGTTTGAAAATTGGATCGAGAATTTTGCACGCAGCGGTACGCGTCAAAACGGTTTGCTGAGAAACTTCGAACCTTTCAACCCATACCGCCAGGGCAGTTCGACCGCTTTGGTAATGCCGATGCGTATACCGCTGACGATTTCCGGTTTGCCGATCCGCGCATGCAGCGCGATCGGCGGCATATCGAGCGGCAGTTCGTTATGCTCAATGGTGATCGCGAGCGCCTCGCACAATTTTCCCGGACCCGAACACAGCGATCGCTCCTCCTGCAATCCGCGTCGCCGCCGCATCGCCGGGATGCCGTGGGTTGGCTCAAGCGCGCGGATCAGCACCGCGCTGGCGGAGCCTTGCTTCTCGCAGACGAAATTGATGCACCAATGGATGCCGTAGGAACGGTAGACATAGCTGAAGCCCGGCGGACCGAACATCACGTTGTTGCGCGGCGTCGGGCCGCGGAAGGAATGCGCGGCCGGGTCGGTGTGATGATAGGCCTCGACCTCGGCGATGACGCCGCCGACCCCGTTCACCAAGAGCGTCGCGCCGATCAAGTCGGGCGCGACCTCATGCACGCTGCGGCCGAAGAACGAACGCTTGAGCGGCTTGCCTAGATGGGGTGCGGTTTGACGTGGGGAGACGGGGTTTTGAACCATTCAAACCGGGATTTGGCAGGACGAATTTGGCGGGGCGGAAGAGCTCCGCGGATGCGGTACAGCGGCCCCCATGCTAAGGCCTGTGGGCAGGCAAGGCGAGCGGTTGCGGTTCCCCGCCCAGCGGATTAGCTAAGGGTTCTCTTAGAACGGACATTATATGGTCGTCGTCGTCGATACCGTTTCAGCCACACCGCTGCGCCCGCGTCATCCCGAAAAGGTGAATCGGCCGGATTCATTGTCGCCGCCGAAGCCAGACTGGATCCGCGTGCGCGCGCCGAATACCCGCGGTTATGCCGACACCCGCCAGATCGTCAAGGAAAACGGCCTGGTCACAGTGTGTGAGGAGGCGGGCTGCCCGAACATCGGCGAATGCTGGGACAAGAAACACGCCACCTTCATGATCATGGGTGACACCTGCACACGTGCCTGCGCCTTCTGCAACGTCAAGACCGGCATGCCCGGCGCGCTCGATGCGCTGGAGCCAGAACACGTTGCGGAAGCCACCTTCAAGCTCGGGCTCGCCCATATCGTCGTCACCTCGGTGGATCGCGACGATCTCGCCGATGGCGGCGCGGAACATTTCGCCCAGACCATTCGCGCCATCCGCGCGCGCTGCCCGGCCACCACCATTGAGATCCTGACGCCGGATTTCCTGCGCAAGCAAGGCGCGCTCGAAGTCGTGGTGGCCGCGAAGCCCGATGTCTTCAACCACAATCTGGAAACCGTGCCGTCGCGCTATCTCAGTGTGCGGCCGGGCGCACGCTATTTCCATTCGATCCGGCTGCTGCAGCGGGTGAAGGAAATCGACCCGACGATCTTCACCAAATCCGGCATCATGGTCGGGCTGGGCGAAGAGCGCCATGAGGTGCTGCAGGTGATGGACGATTTGCGCTCGGCGGAGGTGGATTTCCTCACCATCGGCCAGTACCTGCAGCCGACCCGCAAGCATCACGCCGTGATGCGCTATGTGACGCCGGATGAGTTTTCGGGTTACGAGAAGGTCGCCTACACAAAAGGTTTTCTGATGGTGTCGGCGAGCCCGTTGACCCGCTCGTCGCATCACGCAGGCGACGACTTTGCCCGGTTACGGGCTGCGCGCGCCGCGATATCTGGCTGAGCGCCAGGCGATGCCGAGGTTTTCCAGCAAGCGCCCGGTCCATCACAGCGCGACGCAGATGTTCGACCTGGTCGCCGACGTCGAGCGCTATCCCGAATTCGTGCCGCTGTGCCGCTCGCTGAAAATACGCCAGCGCACGGCAAAACCCGACGGCACCGAGGTGGTGATCGCCGACATGACCGTTTCGTTCAAGCTGGTGCGCGAGGCCTTCACCAGCCGGGTGACGCTGGATCGCCCCAACCTGAAGATCATCGTCGAATATCTCAAGGGCCCGTTCAGTAATCTTGAAAACCGCTGGACGTTCGAGCCCAAGACCGACACCGATTGCGATGTCGGGTTTTTCCTCGCCTATGAATTCAAGAGCCGGATGCTGGCGATGCTGATGGGCACGATGTTCGACACCGCGTTTCAAAGGTTCGCGGCGGCGTTCGAGAAGCGCGCCGATGCGGTTTATGGGACGGCGTCATGAAGGGTTCGTGCCCCGGACGCGAAAGCTACGAACGCTGTGGTCGCCGCCGCTTGACGGCGCTGCGCCGCGGCGAACGCGCGACACGCTGCCGCAACCGGCTGGCGGCCTCGCGGCGCGGCTTGGCTGCGGTCAACGGTCCCCGTGCCAGCTCCATCAGCATGCGCAAGGCCTCCACCACCGAGCGCTGGCGCACCGCGCTGCGGCCGATCGCGCCAAAGCGGCATTCGCGATGCAGGATCCTGCCGTCACGGGCGGCCACCGCGAGATGCACGAGGCCGACCGGCTTGCCGGGCGTGGCGCCGCCCGGACCGGCTATGCCGGTAATGGAGACGGCGAGATCGACGCCGGCTTTCTCCAGCGCGCCGATCGCCATCGCGGTCGCGGTCTCCTTGCTGACCGCGCCGAAGGTCGCAAGCGTCGTGGTCTTGACGCCGAGCATGGCCCGCTTGGCGTCGTTGGAATAGGTGACAAAGCCGCGGTCGATCACGTCGGAGGAGCCGGGAATATCGGTCAGCGCGCCCGCGACCAAGCCGCCGGTGCAGGATTCGGCGGTTGCAATGGTCAGCTTGCGCATCCGGCAAAGATCGAGCAGCGAGCGGGAGAGGGCGCGGGCGTCGCTGCCGCTCATTTTAGTCCACCCAGGGAAGGCGGATGGTGGCGCTCGCGGTTGCGGCGATGCCTTCCTCGCGGCCGGTAAAGCCCAGCCGTTCGCTGGTGGTCGCTTTCACCGCGACGCGCGAGACGTTCAGGCCGGTGATCTCGGCGATGCGTTCACGCATGGTGTCGCGCAACGGTCCGATTTTCGGCCGTTCGCAAATCAATGTCACCTCGAGATTGGCGATCCGCCCGCCACGCGCGGTGACGCGATCGACCGCGTATTGCAAAAACTTGTCCGACGCCGCGCCCTTCCATTTGGGATCGCTCGGCGGGAAGTGCGAACCGATATCCCCATCCGCCAGCGCGCCCAGGATGGCGTCGACCAGCGCGTGCAGGCCGACATCGCCATCGGAATGGGCGAGAAAGCCTCTGGTATGCGGCACGCGGACGCCGCAGATCATCAGATGGTCGCCGTCGCCAAAAGCGTGAACGTCATAGCCGGTCCCGGTCCGGATATCGCCGAGCATGGCGCCAAGGCGGGCTTCCTCGCGGGCGAAATCTTCCGGTGTGGTCAGTTTCATGTTCACAGCATCGCCTTCAAATGTCGCCACCGTCAATCCCGCCCATTCCGCCAGCGCCGCATCGTCGGTGAAATCGTCGCGGCCCTCGCGCACCGCGCGGCGATGGGCGTCGAGGATCACATCGAATTTGAACGCCTGCGGCGTTTGCGCGATCCGCAGCCTGGCGCGCTCCGGCGTCGCTTCGACGTTTCCGGTTTCGCCGACTTGCTTGATGGTGTCTGTGACCTGGATCGCAGGCACCGCCGCGCCGGTGCGGAACGCGGCCTCGATCGCGCGCGCAATCAGCGCCGCGCTGATGAATGGCCGCGCCGCGTCGTGGATCAGGACCATATCCGGCTTCTGGCTCGCGAGCGCTTCCAGTCCTGCACGAACCGAAGCCTGACGCGTGGCTCCGCCATTCGCCGGCGGCTCATGGCGCAGCGCGCAGACGGCATTCTCAAACATCGCTCGGTCATCGGGATTGAGAACTGGCTGCACCGCAAAGATCTGTGGATGACGGCAAAACGCCTCCATCGCCCGGAAAATAACCGTTTGCCCGCCGATCAAGCGATATTGCTTCGGTCCCCCCGCGCCGGCACGAAGCCCGCGTCCGGCTGCGACGAGGATGGCTGCAGTACGCACTGGTTTCGACATGGGACTCAATTACGGATCATGGGCTGGCGCGCACAGCCCATATCATGCCGACAGCGCAAAAACAGAACGATTCCCTTCGGCCTGTTAGGGATAAGGCATATTTTGCTGCAGTGCACTTGCAAGATTGCAAGAACTGTCTAAAGTGTAGGCATGAGGCTTGACTGCACAAGATTTGTGCTCAAAATGGGTACAGGCGGTCGCAATGAAGCGCCCGTCAGAAAAACGAGAAGTCTGTGACCGGCTCGGAATGCTTACGCCTTAAGCCATTGAAAATAGGCGATATTGAAGTTGCGAACCGGGTTCTTCTCGCGCCGATGTCGGGCGTCACCGATGCCCCTTTCCGGCGTCTGGTGGGCGAACTCGGCGCCGGGTTGGTGGTGTCCGAGATGACCGCGAGCGACGATCTCGCGCATGGCCGCCCAATGTCGCGGCTGCGATGTGAGGCAACCGGAATAGGTCCCCACGTCGTTCAGCTCGCCGGATGCGAGACCCATTGGATGACCGAGGGCGCGCGGATCGCGGAAGCCGCCGGCGCCGACATTATCGATATCAACATGGGCTGTCCGGCGCGCCATGTGACGGGCGGCCAATCCGGTTCGGCCTTGATGCGCGACCTCGACCACGCCGTGCGGCTGATCGAGGCAACGATTTCGGCCGTGAACGTGCCGGTGACGTTGAAGATGCGGCTCGGGTGGGATGATCGCTCCCTCAACGCGCCGGAACTGGCGCGCCGGGCCGAGGCCGCCGGCGTGCAGCTGATTTCGGTGCATGGCCGTACCCGTTGTCAGTTCTACAAGGGCGAAGCCGATTGGGGGGCGGTGCGCGCCGTCAGGGATGCCATCGGAATTCCGCTCGTCGTCAACGGCGACATCACATCGTTCGAGAAGGCCGTGACCGCGCTGGAAATGTCGGGCGCCGACGCGGTCATGGTCGGGCGCGGCGCGCAGGGCCAGCCATGGCTGCCCGGACAGATCGGCCGCCGCCTCGAATCCGGCATTGTCGAAGCCGCGCCGTCGCTGGCGGAACAGCTCCGCTACATTCGCACGCTTTATGATGAAGTCTGCAGCCATTACGGACTGCGGATCGGCCTGCGCCACGCGCGCAAGCATCTTGGCTGGGCGCTGGAGATCGCGGCGCAATGCAGCCGCGCCCCGGCGACGACACTCGGGTCCTGGCGGCAGAAGATCCTGACATCCGACGATCCGCGCGGCGTGCATCGTTCCCTTCAGGAAGCGTTCGACGACTTTGTATGGAGTGCTGCTGCATGACCTCCGTCGCAGAACATCGCCGGCTGGTGCCATCAGATGGCGAGGCCATCCTCAACGCGCTTCCCAATCCGGTGCTGCTGATCGCCCCTGACGGCAGGATCGTCGACGCGAACATGGCCGCGGAATCGTTTTTCGAGATTTCCACCCAATTTCTGCAACGGCAGTCGCTCAAGGAACTGGTGCCGTTCGGTAGTCCGCTGCTCGCGCTGATCGATCAGGTGCGATCGAGCGGCTCCCCGGTCAACGAGTACAAGGTCGATCTGGGCACGCCGCGGATCGGCGGTGATCGCCAAGTGGACCTTCACGTCGCACCGCTCACCGAGCGGCCCGGCCATATCGTCGTGATGCTGCAGGAACGCACCATCGCCGACAAGATGGACCGGCAGTTGACACACCGAAGTGCCGCGCGCTCGGTGATCGCGCTGGCTGCGATGCTGGCGCATGAAATCAAGAACCCGCTGTCCGGAATCCGCGGTGCCGCGCAACTGCTCGAGCAGGCAGCGTCGTCGGAAGACCGCATGCTGACGCGGTTGATCTGCGACGAGGCCGATCGCATCGTCACGCTGGTCGACCGCATGGAAGTATTCGGCGACGACCGGCCGGTAGCGCGCGGTCCGGTCAACATTCATTCGGTACTCGATCACGTCAAGCGGCTGGCGCAATCCGGCTTTGCCCGCAATATCCGCTTCGTCGAAGACTACGACCCGTCGCTGCCGCCGGTGCTTGCTAATCAGGATCAATTGATTCAGGTGTTTCTCAATCTGGTGAAGAATGCCGCCGAAGCGGTGGTCGATCTTGGCAGCGACGCTGAAATTCAGCTCACCACCGCATTCCGTCCCGGTGTCCGCCTGTCGGTACCGGGAAAGAAATCGCGGGTGTCGCTGCCGCTGGAGTTCTGTGTCAAGGACAACGGTTCCGGTGTGCCGGAAGACCTTTTGCCGAACCTGTTCGACCCGTTCGTCACGACCAAGCAGACCGGCAGCGGGCTCGGCCTCGCGCTGGTGGCCAAGATCGTCGGCGATCACGGCGGCATCATCGAATGCGAGTCGCAGCCGCGCAAGACCACGTTCCGCGTGCTGCTGCCGATGTTCAATACCGCCAAGCATTTCGACCAAAGCAATCGCGACGGTGTTTCGGGTACCTCGTCGCCTGCCTCACAGGACTCAAGATGAGGAATAACAATGCCCGCAGGTAGCATACTTGTCGCCGACGATGACACCGCCATCCGTACGGTTCTGAACCAGGCCCTCTCGCGCGCCGGATATGAGGTGCGCCTGACCGGGAACGCGGCGACGCTGTGGCGCTGGGTCAGCCAGGGCGAGGGTGATCTGGTCATCACCGACGTCGTGATGCCCGACGAGAACGCGTTCGATTTGTTGCCGCGGATCAAGAAGATGCGGCCGAATCTTCCAGTCATCGTCATGAGCGCGCAGAACACTTTCATGACGGCGATCCGCGCGTCGGAACGCGGCGCCTATGAATATCTGCCAAAGCCGTTCGACTTGAAGGAGCTGATCGCGATTGTCGGCCGCGCGCTGGCGGAGCCCAAGGAGCGGGTTGCTAACCACGCCGACGACGCCGAATTCGATTCTATTCCGCTGGTCGGCCGGTCGCCGGCGATGCAGGAAATCTACCGGGTGCTGGCGCGGTTGATGCAGACCGATCTTACGGTGATGATCTCCGGCGAGTCCGGCACCGGCAAGGAACTGGTCGCGCGCGCGCTGCATGACTACGGCAAGCGGCGCAACGGCCCCTTCGTCGCCGTCAACATGGCGGCGATCCCGCGCGATCTCATCGAGTCGGAATTGTTCGGTCACGAGCGCGGCGCATTCACCGGCGCCAACACCCGTGCCTCGGGCCGGTTTGAACAGGCCGAAGGCGGCACGCTGTTTCTCGACGAGATCGGCGACATGCCGATGGAGGCGCAGACGCGTTTGCTGCGGGTTCTGCAGCAGGGCGAGTACACCACCGTCGGCGGCCGTACCCCGATCAAGACCGACGTGCGCATCGTTGCCGCCAGCAACAAGGACCTGCGCATCCTGATTCAACAGGGCCTGTTCCGGGAGGATTTGTTCTTTCGCCTCAATGTCGTGCCGTTGCGGCTTCCCCCGCTGCGCGAGCGGATCGAGGATCTGCCCGATTTGATCCGGCACTTCTTTGCGCTGGCCGAGAAGGACGGATTGCCGCCGAAGAAGCTCGATACCCAGGCGCTGGAGCGCATGAAACAGCATCGCTGGCCCGGCAACGTGCGTGAGCTCGAAAACCTGGCGCGCCGGCTGGCGGCCTTGTACCCGCAGGACGTCATTACCGGCTCGGTCATCGATGGCGAACTGGCGCCTCCGGCCGTGAGCTCGGGCGGCAGCGTGCAGCATGGCGTCGACAATCTCGGCGGCGCCGTCGAAGCCTATCTGTCGTCGCATTTTTCCGGCTTTCCCAACGGCGTGCCGCCGCCGGGCCTCTATCACCGGATCCTGAAGGAAATCGAGGTGCCGCTGCTGACGGCGGCGCTGGCGGCGACGAGGGGCAATCAAATCCGGGCCGCGGACCTGCTCGGGCTCAACCGCAACACGTTACGGAAGAAGATTCGCGACCTGGACATCCAGGTTTACCGGAGCGGGAGCTAGGAGGTCCGCGGACTGGGCCCCGGGCGCGACGGGGCGCGGCGGCTGCAGCCCGATGCCGCGGGACGGCCACGCCGCGGAATCGTCGCAATTTGGCAACATTGTGATATGAATGCATCAGTCCGCTGCCGGCGGACCCCAAGGCTTTCATCACAACCATTGTCTAGATGACCAGCGCAGACACCTCGGCTCCATCGTTTGATCCGTCGTTCGCCGAACCCAAGGGCTCGCCCCTGCGGAGGTTTCTGGCGCCGTTCGCGATCGGCCTGGCGCTGTTGTCGACGCTGCTCACCTTCGTGGTGCTAACGGGCCTGACCCGAATCCAGCCGACCCCGGAAATCGTCAATTCCTTCCTGCTGATCAACGGGGCGACCATCCTGGTGCTGATCGGCATCATCGCCCGCGAAGTCTGGAAGGTGCTCCAGGCCCGCCGGCGCGGCCGCGCAGCGTCCAGGCTGCACGTGCAGATTGTCGGGCTGTTCTCCGTCATCGCCGTATTGCCGGCCGTGGTGGTGGCGATTGTCGCCAATGTGACCATCGATCGCGGCCTCGACCGGCTGTTTTCAGGGCCGATGCGCGAGGTGATCCAGAACTCCCTGATCGTCGCCCACGCCTATGTGCAGGAGCACGCGCAGCTGATCCGCGGCGACATTCTGGGAATGGCCAACGACATCACCCACGCCCGGCCGTTGTACGATCAGGATCGCGGAACGTTTCGCGAGCTTCTGACCGCAAGCGCCGCCTCGCGCAATCTGCCGGGCGCGATGCTGATCGACAAGGACCGCAATATTCTGGAGACCGCGCAAACCGGCATTCAGCAACAGTCGTTCACGACGCCGGCCCCCGAATTCCTCAGTAATGTTGACGAGAACGAGCCGCAGATCGCGGTATTCCCCGAGGCCAACTACGTCGCGGCCGTGATCCGGCTGCGGGCCTTCAACGACACGTTCCTCTACGTGGCGCGGCTGCTCGATCCGCGCGTGGTCGCGCAACTCCGGCAGACCGAGGCCAGCGTCGCCGAATATGCCGAGATCGAATCGCGCCGGCTCGGACTTCAGGTGAACTTCGCGCTGATGTTCGCGGTCATCGCACTGACCATCCTGACCGCCTCCGTCCTGATCGGGTTGAACTTCTCCAATTGGCTGGTCGCGCCGATCCGACGACTGATGAGCGCCGCCAATATCGTCTCTACCGGCGATCTGCATGTGCAGGTGCCGGTGCACAGGTCGGAGGGCGACCTCGCGCAGCTCGGCGAGACCTTCAACAAGATGACGCAGGAATTGCGCAGCCAGCGCGACGAACTGGTCAGCGCCAGCGACCTGATCGACAGCCGCCGCCGGTTTATCGAGGCGGTGTTGTCGTCGGCGAGCGCCGGCATCATCGGCGTCGATGCCTCCGGCAGTGTCGGCATCCTCAATCGCTCGGCCGAAAAACTCATCGGTCACGCCGAATCGGAGACGCTGGATCATCCGCTGTCGGACGTGTTGCCCGAACTCGATGACATGATGAAAACCGCTCGCGAGGGCACCCAACGGCTGGTGCAGGGTCAGATCACGATCCTGCGCGACGGTCATGAGCGCAATCTTTCGGTTCGGGTCAGCGCCGAGCAGACCAGCCAGTCACGCGACAGCTACATCATCACGCTGGACGACATCACCGAACTGGTTTCCGCGCAGCGAACCTCGGCATGGGGCGACGTGGCCCGCCGCATCGCACACGAAATCAAGAATCCGCTGACGCCGATTCAACTTTCGGCCGAACGCATTCGCCGCAAATTCGGCAAGGTCATCACCGAAGACAAGGCCATCTTCGAGCAATGCACCGACACCATTGTGCGACAAGTCGATGATATCAGGCGCATGGTCGATGAATTCTCCCGCTTCGCACGAATGCCAAAACCCGTCATGGAAGGCGAGGATGTTGCCGATACCGTGCGGCAGGCGGTGTTCCTGATGCGGGTCGGGCATCCCGAGATCGAGATCGAAGCCGAGATCAAGGACGACCCGATGCGGGCGCAGTTCGATCGCCGTCTGATCTCGCAGGCGTTGACCAACATCATCAAGAACGCCACGGAAGCGATCGAGGCTGTTCCGGCCGAGGAACTGGGGAAGGGGCGCATCGACGTCATCGCGGCGCGGGATAACGACGACATCGTGATCGACGTGATCGACAACGGTATCGGCTTGCCGAAGGTAAGCCGGGCGCGTCTGCTCGAGCCTTACGTGACGACGCGCGAAAAGGGCACCGGGCTTGGCCTCGCGATCGTCGGCCGCGTCCTGGAAGACCATGGCGGCCGGATCGAGCTCAATGACGCTTCGGATATCCGGCCCGGCGCGCGCGGGGCATGGATGCGGCTGCGATTTGCCATATCGGGCCATGCACCCAAGGCCGAAACCAAGGGGCCGGTTCCCGAGACAAAAGCAAAAGCATCCGGAACCGCCGGGGCGGCTGATGCGACCAATAGTGAAACAAAAATCCAAGCTGCGACAGGCAGCTGACCAGATGGGCGTGACCGATGGCAAATGACATTCTGATTGTCGATGACGAGGCCGATATTCGCGATCTGGTGGCGGGCATTCTCGACGACGAGGGCTTTAGCACCCGGACCGCGCGCGACAGCGATTCGGCGCTGGCCGAAATTGCCAACCGCCGCCCGCATCTGGTGTTTCTGGACATCTGGCTGCAGGGCAGCAAGCTCGACGGGTTGCAATTGCTGGAGCAGATCAAGAAGGACCACGCCGACGTGCCGGTGGTGATGATTTCCGGCCACGGCAATATCGAAACCGCGGTCGCGGCGATCAAGCGCGGCGCCTACGACTTTATCGAAAAGCCTTTCAAGTCGGACCGGCTGATTTTGGTGGCGACGCGGGCGCTGGAGACCTCGCGCCTGAAACGCGAGGTGAAGGAACTCAAGCAACTGGCGCCGGCGGCAAGCATTCTGACCGGACGTTCCGCCTGCATGAATCAATTGCGCCAGACTATCGAGCGGGCCGCCAAGGCCAACAGCCGTATCCTGATCGTTGGCCCGTCCGGCTCCGGAAAGGAACTGGCGGCGCGCACGCTGCATAACGCGTCAGGCCGCGCCGAAGGACCGTTCGTGGTCATCAACGCCGCGGCGATCACGCCGGAGCGGATGGAGGTCGAACTGTTCGGGATCGAGCAGTCCAACGGCGAGCAGCAGCGCAAGGCGGGGGCGCTGGAAGAGGCCCATGGCGGCACCCTGTTCATCGACGAAATCGGCGACATGCCGCGCGAAACCCAGAACAAGATCCTGCGGGTGCTGGTCGATCAGACATTCCAGCGGTCAGGGGGCACCGCCAAGGTCAATGTCGACGTTCGCATCATTTCATCGACCGCGCGCAATCTGGAGGAAGAGATCGCCGAAGGCCGCTTCCGCGAGGATCTCTATCATCGGCTTTCGGTGGTGCCGATCCGCGTGCCGCCGCTGTCGGAGCGCCGCGAGGATATCCCCGAACTGATTGATTATTTCATGGATCAGATTTCGGTCGCGACCGGACTGCCGAAACGCCAGATCGGTCAGGACGCGATGGCGGTATTGCAGTCGCATGTCTGGCCCGGAAATGTCCGGCAACTTCGCAACAATGTTGAACGCGTCATGATCCTGGCGGGCGGCGGACCGGAAGTCATCATCACCGCCGATATGCTGCCGCAGGATGTCGGCTCGATGGTACCGGCGATGCCGACCAGCAATAATGGCGAGCACATCATGGGCTTGCCGCTGCGCGAGGCGCGGGAGGTATTCGAGCGAGATTACCTGATCGCCCAGATCAGCCGCTTCTCCGGCAATATCTCTCGCACGGCGGAATTCGTCGGCATGGAACGTTCGGCCTTGCATCGCAAGCTCAAGGCGCTCGGCGTCGGCTGAGCGCTCATGCCTTGTCCCGAATCTCTGGATCGGCCGCGCCCCCGCGGCCGCAGCTTGACCGCGCTCGGATTGCGCAAAACCCCCGCGGCGACGATTCATTCCATGCGAAATTTAGGCTTTTTCCGGGCTTTTACGGAGGTTTGGGCTTGTGTTCCCTGTGTCCTGGCGCCGAACTGGCTTGCCTAACAACCGCGCCTGCCTTCTAATCATGCCGCCGTGCTCCCGGAGGGGGATCTCAGGGAAAGCCGGCAACCGGAAGACGCTCCGCAAGAGAGCTGCAACTGGTCCAATAAAAAGAAGCACAAGACTGCGGGACAAAAACAATGGCGGCAGACCGCGCACAAAACCTACAAGACACCTTCCTCAATCACGTTCGAAAGACCAAGACTCCCCTGACGATCTTCCTGGTCAATGGAGTGAAGCTGCAGGGCATTGTCACCTGGTTCGACAATTTTTGCCTGCTGCTTCGGCGCGACGGTCATTCGCAGCTTGTCTACAAGCATGCGATCTCGACCATCATGCCGGGTGCTCCGATCCAGCTGTTTGAAGGCGGCGAAGATGCTCCGGCTTGAGAGGGACCTGATTGGAACCCCGAGATCCTGAAGCGGGAGCCGACCGTCCGCGGCCGGCAGGGGGCAAAGACTCCGGGCGGGTGATCGTCATCGGCCCCTATCTACGCATGCGCCGCGGCGACGCCGAAGCGCAAACGGATCAGCATGCCATCCGCGGTTCCGAGGCCCGACTCGAGGAAGCCGTCGGGCTCGCGCGCGCGATCGACCTCACGATCGCAGAGGCGCTGATCGCGCCGGTCAGCCAGATCCGGCCGGCGACCTTTCTCGGCAAGGGCAAGGTCGAGGAGATCGTCGGGCTCATCAGCGGGCATGACATCGAGCTGGTGGTGATGGATTGCGCGCTGTCGCCGATCCAGCAGCGCAATCTCGAGAAGGCCTGGAACACAAAAGTGCTCGATCGCACCGGGCTGATCCTGGAGATCTTCGGCCGCCGCGCCAAGACCAGGGAAGGTTCGTTGCAGGTCGAACTCGCGCATCTGAACTATCAGCGCAGCCGGCTGGTGCGATCGTGGACCCATCTCGAGCGCCAGCGCGGCGGCTTCGGCTTCATGGGCGGTCCCGGTGAAACGCAGATCGAAGCCGACCGCCGCCTGATCGGCGATCGCATTTCGCGGCTCGAGAACGAGATCAAGAAGGTGCAGGCAACGCGGCGGCTGCATCGGGCCGGCCGGCAGCGCGTGCCGTATCGCGTCGTCGCGCTGGTCGGCTACACCAATGCCGGAAAATCGACGCTGTTCAACCGCCTGACCCGCGCCGAGGTGCAGGCCGCCGACATGCTGTTCGCAACGCTGGATCCGACCTTGCGCGCGCTCGGCCTGCCGCATGGCGGCAAGGCCATGCTGTCGGACACCGTCGGGTTCATTTCCAATTTGCCGACGCAACTGGTCGCGGCGTTTCGTGCGACGCTGGAGGAGGTGCTGGAAGCCGACGTCATTCTCCATGTCCGCGACATCTCGCATGAGGACGCCGATGCGCAGCAGCGCGACGTCGACGCGGTGTTGCGCCAGCTCGGTATCGATCCGGACGCGGGACAGCGCATCCTCGAAGTCTGGAACAAGATCGATCGCTTCGATCCGGAGCGGCGCGAGAACTTGCGCAACATCGCCGCCCGGCGTCCGCCGGAGCGTCGGTGTTTCCTGGTGTCTGCCGAAACCGGCGAGGGGATCGATGCGTTATTGTCGGCGATCGAACAGCGGCTGGCGGCAACACGCATGACGCTGGATCTCTCGATCGACGCCTCCGATGGCGCCGGCATCAGCTGGCTGCATCGCAATTCGGAAGTCCTCAACAAGGAGCTTCACGACGGACGGTTCGACATGACCGTGCGTGTCGATGAAACCAAGCGCGACATCGTCGTTAACCGCTTCGACGCGGTGCCGCATGCGGTGTGATTAACTCTTCGTCGTCGCCGCGAAAGCAGGGAGCCATAACCGCAGGTGCTTGTGGTTACGATAAAATTGTCCAACAGCGTTCTTAAATTGATGGAGCACGGCGTATGGATCCCGGCGTTCGCCGAGACGACGTGCCGAGCAAATTTCAGTCCTTCCCCTTCGCTTCGTTCCACAACGCGTCCATCTCGGCGAGTGACGCGCTCTGCAGCGAGCGTCCTTGCGCCTCCAGCGCGCGTTCGATGTAACCGAAGCGGCGCTCGAATTTGGCGTTGGTGCCGCGCAGCGCCAGATCGGGATCGGCGCCGACATGCCGCGCCAGATTGACCAGCGCGAACAGAAGATCGCCGGTTTCTTCGGCGAGTTCAGTGGCGTCGCTGCGATCCAGCGCCGCCTCTATCTCGTCGGCCTCTTCGCGGATCTTGTTGAGCACCGCGCGCGGATCGTTCCAGTCGAACCCGACGGTTGAGGCCTTGCGCTGCAATTCCATCGCCCGCGTCAACGCCGGCTGTCCCGACTTGACGCCCGACAGCAGCGATTGGTGCGCCCGTTGTTCCGGCGGCCGCCGCGCCGCGCGATCGGCTTTCTCTTTCGCCTTGATGCGTTCCCACGCGCCCTTGACGCCGGAGGGCGTCAAACGCCCGTCCGGGTCGGCGAAGACATGCGGATGCCTTCGGATCATTTTGGCGGTGATCGCCTCGACCACGTCGCCGAACGCAAACGCGTTCCGCTCCTCGGCCATGCGGGCGTGATAGACCACTTGCAGCAGGAGGTCGCCAAGCTCGTCGCAGAGATCGTCGAGATCGCCGCGTGCGATGGCATCCGCGACCTCGTAGGCTTCCTCGATGGTGTAGGGCGCAATGGTCGCGAAATTCTGTTCGAGATCCCAGGGACAGCCGCTGCCGGGCGTTCGCAGCGCCGCCATGATCTCGAGCAGGCGTGAAATTTCGCGGGAAGGGGTCATGGCGCACCGAGGGTTGGGGGAACCAAGGTTGGTATGCAGCAAGACGCACGCCCATCCCAGCGAAAACGAGCGGAGGGGCTTGCTGTTTCCACCGATTGGCGAGAGCGTCTTACGGTGCTAAGGGCAGCCGATGACCGATCGAATTAAATCCGGGACCGCGCTGGTGCTGTTTTCCGGCGGACAGGATTCCGCCACCTGTCTCGCCTGGGCGCTGCAGCGTTTTGTGCGCGTCGAGATGCTCGGCTTCAATTACGGCCAGCGCCACGCCATCGAACTGGCGTGCCGCGACCATCTGCTCGACGGGATGAAAGCATTGCGCGCGGATTGGGCGGACAAGCTCGGCGAGAGCCATACGCTGGATATTCTGACCCTGGCCGAGATCTCCGACACCGCGCTGACACGCGATGTCGCGATTGCGATGGGCGCGGACGGATTGCCCAACACCTTCGTGCCCGGGCGCAACCTCGTGTTCCTGACATTCGCCGCCGCGCTGGCCTACCGGCGCGGCATCACGCACATCGTCGGCGGCATGTGCGAGACCGACTATTCCGGCTATCCGGACTGCCGCGACGAAACCATCAAGGCGCTGCAGGCCGCGCTCAATCTCGGTATGAGCAAAAACTTCGAATTGCACACGCCGCTGATGTGGCGGGACAAGGCTTCGACCTGGGCGTTGGCACATGAACTCGGCGGGGCAGGGCTGGTCGACCTGATCAGGGAGCACTCCCACACCTGCTATCTCGGCGAACGCGGCGCGCAGCATGACTGGGGCTATGGTTGCGGCGAATGCCCGGCCTGCGCGCTGCGCGCGAAGGGCTGGCGGGAATATGCGGATTCGCGCACGGCGTCGTAAGTGACGCGGCCCGAAGCCGCGCGCGCGGTACACGCATGGTGTCATCATCCGCGACAGCGGATGATCCAGGATTCGCCCGTGATTAATCGATGAGCCGCGGCGTACTGGATACCGCTTTCGCGGGTATGACAGTCTTTTGGTCGAACGACACCACGCTCGCGCCAACCCCGCAGGCGCTACTCGTCACGCCGGTCCAAAATCCTCCGGCCTCAGCTCGATCGGCGAGCCGTGCGGCGTGCGGTCGGCGGCGTGGTCCCAAGCGTCGCGGTAGCGGTGCAGGGTATCGGAGCTCGCGACACCCTTGGCGGCGACCAGCTTTTCCAAGGTCGCGAGCCAGTGCCGGTAATAGGTCTCGCCGGTGTCGGCATCGCCCGCCGCCTGTGCGCGCTTGATTTCATCGGCAAGCGTTTGCGCCCATTCGTTCCAGGTGAACAAACCGCGCGCATGCAGCGCCAGCGCCATCGCAAAGGCCTGCGCCTCCCACGGCTCGCGAAACACCGGTCCATCCTGGTCACGCGGAATGCCGGGCAGCGCGCTCGTGGCCCGTAGCGCAGCCTGCGGATCGATCGGCATCAGGCCTGCTCCAGATAGGATTCCCAGGCATCGACCGAAATCCTGACCGAGGCGTCACCGTCCGCGCCCCACAATTCACGGCCGTCGAAGGTCACGGTGTAAAGCCACTGCGGATTCTCCTGGCCCAGCGAGTTGCTGTCGGGAAACACGTGCACGCCATGCAGCATCTCGATGGTGCCGACATGCCCGCGCACATAGCGCGGCAATCTTGTGTGGGTCGGTGGATGCATGATTTTGGTGCGGACGCGGTCACCGACGGCGAACAGAGCGGGGCTCTTGGCCTCGCGTTCGGTCGGGCCGCCCCGATGCAGCACCGCGGCGACGTCGGCCGGCGTCAGGGTTCTTGCGACCGGCTTTGCCGGACGCAGGGGCTTTGCGGCTTC
>WNGI01009551.1_pt1 | contig 16787 bp, 15 predicted proteins | sample 5400621 | NCBI WGS metagenome assembly WNGI01 (sample SAMN13153374, study PRJNA577476) | soil metagenome | isolation source: 20 cm soil or saprolite under Garry oak tree replicate 1 | place: USA:California | collected 2016-06-15 | reverse complement strand
TCGAGGACGACGAGGTCGGGACGGAGCCGCTCGCACATCTCGACGCCGCCGGGGCCGTCGTCGGCGATCTCGACACCGAATCCCTCACTGCGCAGCCGTGCCGCGACCGCCGACGCGATCGAAGCTTCGTCCTCGACCACGACGATCGTGCGGGCCGGGGCGGTGGCCGCAGGAGCCGGAGGCATTGCACGACAGGATAAGGAACGGGTTTCGCGGAGTCTTGCCAGGCGTGTGGAGATTCGGTGCAGATGCCGCGACCGGACGGTCGCCAGGGTGATGGGTCAGGCGGTCAGGGGCACGATCGCCGCCGGGTCGGCGGCGAGGCGGACAGGATCGCCGGTCGCCGGGATGCGATCGCCGGTCACCGCCACCTCCAGCGACGGAGCGTCGGCGACCTTCACCTCGAGCAGGAAGTGATCGCGGCGAAACGTACGAGCCGTGACGACGCCGGCGATCGGGCCTTCAGGGTCCACGCGGAGCGAATCGGGCCGCACCGCGATGCGACCGCCGCCCAACGCGTCCGTGACGTTGTAGCCGAGGAAGCGCGCGACGAACTCGTTGGCCGGGTGCTCCCACACCTCGACCGGCGAACCGAGCTGCTCGATGCGGCCGTCGTGCATCACCGCGACGCGATCGGCGAGCGCGAACGCCTCGTCGTGGTCGTGGGTGACGTAGAGCGAGGTGAGGCCGAGGCGGGTGAAAAGGTCGCGCAGCTCGACCATGAGCCGCTCCCGCAGCGCGCGGTCGAGCGATCCGAGCGGCTCGTCGAGCATGAGCAGGCGCGGGGCGGGCGCGATCGCCCGGGCGAGCGCGACGCGCTGTTGTTCGCCGCCCGACAGCTCTGCGACCCGCCGGTGCTCGTACCCGGCCAAGCCCACGAGCGTCAGCAGCTCGCCGGCGCGCGCGGCGGCCCGCGTGGCCGGCACGCCGTGCATGCGCAGCCCGAACGCCACGTTGCCGAGCACGTCGCGATGCGGGAACAGCGTGTGGTCCTGGAACATGAGGCCCAGCTGCCGGCGATGCGGCGGCACGCCCGTGAGGTCGTCGCCGTCCCACACGACGCGGCCGTGCACGGGCGGCTCGAGCCCGGCGACGGCGCGGAGCAGCGTGCTCTTGCCGCTGCCGCTCGGTCCGAGCACCGAGACGACTTCGCCGTCTTCGACGACGAGGTCGATGCCGTCGAGCGCGACGGTGTCGCCGTAGCGGACTTCGAGCGCCTCGACCCGCAACATCAGAACTCGCCGATGTCGGCGAAGCGGAAGCGCTCGATGGCGAAGATCGCGGCCGCGGTCACCGCCATCAGGATGACGCTCGCCGCCATGGCGGCGCCGAAGTTCAACGGGCCGGGCTGGCCGAGGAGGCGGAAGATGACGACGGGAAGCGTCGGATAGTCGGGACGGGCGATGAAGATCGTCGCGCCGAACTCGCCGAGCGAGATGGCGAACGCGAAGCCCGCGGCCACGAGCATCGCCCGCGCCACGATCGGCAGGTCGATCTCTCGCCAGACCCGCCCCGGCGGCGCGCCGAGGACCGCGGCCGCCTCGCGCAGGCGCTCGTCGATGGATCTCAGCACCGGGATCATGACCCGGGCGACGAACGGCGCCGCGACGAGCGCGTGTGCGATCGGGATCAGCGCGGGGGAGCCGCGCAGGTCGAACGGCGGCCGGTCGAGCGCGATCAGGAAGCCGAACCCGATCGTGACCGCCGACACCCCGAGCGGCAGGAGCAGCAGTGTGTCGAGGCCGCGCCCCGGACGCGCCCGGCGGCCGGGCCCGGCGACCGCGAACGCAGCCAGGCCGCCGATCACGAGGGCGATCACCGTCGCGATCGACGCGAACACGACCGAGTTGCGCACGGCTTCGATCGGAGGCACGAAGACGGTGCTCGTCCGGCGCAGCTCCGACAACGCCCGGTAGAACCCGAAGCTGTAACCGCCGGCGGTGTCGAACGAGCGCTGGACGAGGACTGCGATCGGGCCGCCGAGCAGCACGGCCATCAGGGCGAGGTTGACGCCGACCATGGCGCGTTCGCCCGCGGTCCGAGCCCGGCGCGAGGTCTCCGCGCTCGCGCGCAGGCGCAGCGCCTGGGCTCGGCGGCCTTGCGCGTGTCCGGCGACGAGCAGCACGGCGACGACCGCCGCCAGCTGCACGATCGACAGCGCGGCCGCTTGCGGCAGGTCGAGGAACTGCACGGTCTGGCGGTAGATCTCGGTCTCGAGCGTCGAGTAGCCCGGACCGCCGAGGATGAGGATCACGCCGAAGGACGTGAACGTGAACAGGAAGACGATCGCCGCTGCGGCCGCGATCGCCGGTCGGAGCGCCGGCAATGTGACCGCGCGGAACGTCTGCCAGCGTCCGGCGCCGAGCACGCGTGCCGCGTCCTCCTGGCGAGGGTCGAGGTGCGACCACAAACCACCCACGATCAGCACCACGACCGCGTAGTTGAAGAACACGTGAGCGAGCAGGATGGCGGCGAGCGACTGGTCGAGGCCGAGGAACCCGAGCGGGCCGCCCTCCCCGAGCAGCGCGAGGAACGCGGAGCCGACGACCACCGTCGGCAGCACGAACGGGACGAGGACCGCCGCCCGCACGAGTCGCTTCCCCCGGAACTCGTACCGGGCGAACACGTACGCGCCGGGGAGCGCGACGAGCACCGTGAGCGCGGTCGACACCGTCGCCTGCCAGATCGTGAACCACGCCACGTCCCGCAGGTGCGGATCGGTGACCACCGCGCCGAGCGGGCTGAGGTCCAGCGTCCCGCCCGGCGTCAGCCCCCGACCGATGATCGACGCCACCGGGTAGACGAAGAACACGCCCAAGAAGGCCACCGGCACCGCGAGCAGGAGCCCGCGTGCGACTCGCCGCCGGTCGACGCGTGCGTGGCGCGCAAGAGTCGCGCTCGACGCACGCATCACGACGCGGCGTTCATCGGACGACGGTGTTGGTCCACTCGTCGATCCAGCGATCGCGGTTGCGGGCGATCTCGTCGGGCGGGAGCGTGAACGGCGTCGGGGCGACCTTGGCGAACTTCACGAACGCGGTCGGGAGCGGCGTGCCGTCGCGGGCGGGGAACACGTACATCTGGAGCGGCATGTCGCGCTGGAACCGGTCCGAGAGCATGAAGTCAACGAGCTTCTTCGCAGCCTTCTCGTGCGCGGTGCCCTTCATGACGCCGACGAACTCGATCTGGCGGAAGCACGTGTTGAGCATTGCACCGGTCGGCGGCTGACTCGGTGCGGGGTGGACGTTCACGACCTCCGCCGGCGGGCTGCTCGCGTACGACACGACCAGCGGGTAGTCGCCCTTGCCGGCGCTTCCGGAGAACTCGGTGTTGTACGCCTGCTCCCAGCCGTCGACGACCTTCACGTCGTTGTTGCGGAGCTTCTCCCAGTAGGCCCGCCAGCCGTCGGGGCCGAACTTGGCCACCGTCGCGAGCAGGAACGCGAGGCCCGGTGACGACGTCGCCGGGTTCTCGACGACGAGCAAGCCCTTGTATTGCGGCTTCGTCAGGTCGTCGAGCGTCTTGGGGGCGGACAGCTTCTTGTTCGCGAAGTACTTCCGATCGAAGTTCAGGCACACATCTCCGGTGTCGACCGGGCTCACGCGGTCCCGCGGGTCGAGCTGCAGGTCCTTCGAGATGTGGTCGAGCTCGGGCGACCGGTAGGGGATGAAGAGACCCTCGTCGAGAGCCCGGCTCAGCAGCGTGTTGTCGACGCCGAAGAACACGTCGCCGAGAGGATTGCTCTTGGTGAGGATCGCCTGGTTGACGGCCGCACCGGCGTCGCCCGACGGCAGCACGTCCACCTTCACGCCCGTCTGCTTCGTGAATTGCCGCATGACGCTCTTCGAGACGTTGAACGAGTCGTGCGTCATGAGCGTGATCGTCGTGCCGCTCGAGCCGGTCGGCGCCGACGCCGTCGCCGCGACCGGGCCGGCGGCGGCGACCGCCGTCGCGAGGATCGAGACGGCGATTGTGAGCACGAGGAGTCGGCGCATGTCAGGTTCCTCCGAGGTCGGGTTGCACGGCCAGCAGGGTGCCGTGCTCGATCGAGACGGTCGCGACGGGTTCGGCGAGCTCGTTGCTCAGCCCCCGGGTGGATCCGGGCAGGAGGTCCTCGCCGTGGAGCGGGTACCGCAAGCCCGTCGTCCGCACGCCGCGGGCGGGTCCACCGGCGGCGAGCAGCGAGCACAAGTCGCCGGGCGCGCCCGACAGACGCGCCGCGCGGTGGATGACGGTGATGAGGGTGTCATCCAGACGCGCCTCGATGTCGATGTCGGCGAACGACGGCGACGCGAGCAGCAGCACGTTGGCGAGGAAGTGGTCGAGCCGTCCGCCGGAGCCGCCGACGACGATCACGTGCGTCGCGCCGCCCGCTCGCGCCGCGTGCAGTGCGAGCTCGAGGTCGCTCTGGTCCTTCTCGGCGGGATACCGGCGGACCTCGGCGCCACCGGCGACGGCGGCGTCGATTGCGGCCGGATCGGCCGAGTCGAAGTCTCCGACGACGAGGTCGACGTCCCGACCCAGCGCGAGCGCGTGCTCGACGCCCGAGTCGGCGGCGACGGTGAAGACCGCGTCCGGCAGGCGCGCCGCGCCCGCAGCGCCGACCGGCTCACCGCCCGCGAAGACGAGCGCCACGCTCGCTTCGGGCGTCTCCAAGATCCCTCCCTTCGCCGGCATTACCCGGTGCAGGTTCCACGGGTCGGTGGCGCCGCCACACACACATCGGCGCGGCCACCCTCTCAGCCCGGCTGTCCCGAGCTCCCCACGGGTCGAGGCCGATCGTAGCGTGACGACCCGACTGGGGCAGCCGGGTTTGGTGTGCAAGGGTGCGGCAGTGCTGCGCGCCGCCCGCCCCGTTGTCGCGCTCTGCGCGATCGCGCTCCTCGTCGCTGCGTGCGGTGGAGGCGGGGGCGGTGGCTCCGCGTCGAAGCGGGCGCCGTCGACGACCGCGCCGGCGAGCACGGCATCGTCCGCCCCTGCGACCACGAGCGCAGGCGCGCTCCGCATCACGACAGCTCCGTGGCGGTTGCCGTCGCCGTCGGCGCGTGAGGTCGCGCTCTCGGACGGGAAGCAGCTCGTGGTGCTCGGCGGTCTCGACGCGTCGAGGCAGACGACGGGCAACATCGTGCGCGTCGATCCGTCGAACGGCGCGTCGCAAACGCTGGGGTCCCTCGTCCAGCCGGTGCACGACGCCGCGGGCGCGTTCGTGAACGGGGCGTACCTCGTGATGGCCGGCGGCGCCGGTGAGGAGGGCAGCGCATCGGTGCAGTCGTTCCAGCCCGGCTCTCCCGTCAAGGCCGCCGGCAATCTGCCCGGACCCCTCTCGGACCACGCCGCGGTCACGATCGGCAACAAGGTGTACGTCGTCGGTGGGTTCGACGGCCGCCAGATCTCACGGAACGTGCTCGTCAGCGACGACGGCACGCAGTACCGCACGCTCGGCACCCTGGCCGAGCCCGTGCGCTACCCGGCCGTCGCCGCGACCGGCGGCGCGATCTACGTGTTCGGCGGGGTGGTGAACGCGAGCGGCAGTGACACGCGCTCGATCCAGAAGATCGATCCCGGAAGCGGCCAGGTGACCGTCGTCGGCCAGCTGCCGGCTCCGCTGTCGCATGCCAGCGCCGTCGAGGTCGGCGGCCGGATCTACGTGCTCGGCGGCTTCGTCAGCAACCAGGTGACCGGGCAGGTGCTGCAGTTCGACCCGCAACGCGGGTCCGTCGCCCCGGCGGGCACACTCCCCACGCCGTTGACCGACGGCGCGGTGACCACCATCGGCGACAGCGCGTACCTCGTGGGCGGACAAGGCACCGATCGGGCGCCGCTCGCAACCGTCGTCGAGCTGAAGGTCGGCTGACTAGCGGTAGTTGCCGGTGTGGCCCATGCTGAACCGGCCCGGCTGCGGGAAGAGCGCCAGGCCGTGGGGTCCCTGGCCGACGGGGATCTTCTTGATCAGGTGCCCGGTGGTCGTGTCGATCACGTAGACCTCGGAGTTGTACCGGCCACTCAGCCACAGTTGCTTGCCGTCGCTGCTGACGCCGCCCATGTCGGGGCTGCCGCCGAACTGCCAGGTGCCTGCGACGTTGCGGGACGCGAAGTCGATCACGCTCACCGAGCCGGCGCCGCGGTTGGTCACGTACAGCTGCTTGCCGTCGCGGCTGGGGTACAGACCGTGGGCGCCCTTGGCGGTGGGGATGAACCCAAGTTCGCGCATGTTCGCCCAGTCGACCACGGTGACGCCGTCCTTGGTCTCGTTGGCGTTGAACATCACGCTGCCGTCGGGTGAGAGCTTGACGTCGACGGGCTTCCCGCCCACGTTGAGCTCGCCCGTGATCGCCATGGTGTCGAGGTCGATGCGGACGAGGAACCCCGAGAACTCGCAGCTCGCGACCATCGTCTTCCCGTCGGCGGTGAACTCGGCGTGGTTCACGCCGTTGTGGGGGATCGGCACGCTCTTGATGAGCGTCCAGGTCTTCGGGTCGTAGAAGTCGACGGCGTTGTTGCGCTCGGCCATCACGATCGCCTTCGTCCCGTCAGGAGAGAAGTAGAGGTTGTACGGATCGTCGATCGGGATGTCCGGCCCCGGCTTCCCGGTGCGGGGGTCGATGGGGGTGAGCGTGTTGCCGTTGTTGTTGTTCACGTACAGCGTCTGCATGTCGTGGGACGGCACGACGTGCTGCGGCAACGCCTGGACCGGGAAGTGATCGATGATCGTCATCGTGTTCGGGTCGATGACGTCGACCGTGTTCGACATCGAATTCGGCACGTACACGCGCGTCGGGATGTCCTTGACGGACGGCGCGAGCTGGTTCGCCTGCGTGTACTGGTAGACGTTGTCGAGCTTCGCCGTCGTGGTCGGCGCCGCGGTCGTGGGCGCGGCGGTGGTCGCGGTCGTGGACGGCTGCTTTGCCTTGGCCTTGGTGTCGCTGCCGCCCGCGCAGGCGGAGGCGACCAGGCCGAGGACGCCCACGAGAGGGAAGACAACGAAGATCAGAGACCGGCCGCGCACGAGCGGTGAGCTTCGCACAGCACCGGGTGCAATACACATCAGGCTCAACGACGAGCGACGGTCACGCCTCGAGAATCGGCTGCACCGGGTCCAGGTCGTAGGGCGGAGCCATCATCACGATCACGTGCTCGGCGCCGGCGTCGCGGTACGCGTCGAGCGCGCCGATCTCGTCGGGTGAGATCGCGACTGTGCGCTCGATGTCGGCGGGGTCGCGGCCGACGTCGGCGCACCACTCGTCGAGCACCTGATTCTTGTGGCGAAAGCTCGCCGGCGGCCCGAAGGTGTTCCAGGCGTCGGCGTGTTCCGCGACGAGTCGTAGCGTGACCCGCTCCCCGCCGCCGCCAATGAGGATCGGCATGTTCTCGGCCGGTGGGCGCAGCTCGGCGAGGCGCGCCCTGATCACCGGGAGGCCGTGGCCGAGCGCCCGCAGCCGGCCGGCGGCGGTGCCGAACTCGTAGCCGTACTCGCGGAAGTCGCGCTCGAACCAGCCCGCGCCGAGGCCGAGGATGAACCGCCCGCCGCTCACGAGGTGGATGGTGCGCGCCATGTCGGCGAGCAGGTTCGGGTTCCGGTACGGATAGCAGGTCACCAGCGCGCCGAATTGCGCCCGGCTCGTGTCCACCGCCATCGCGCCGAGCAGCGAGTACGCCTCGAAGTGGTTCGCGTTCGGGTCGCCGTACAGCGGGAAGAAGTGGTCCCACACCCAGACGGTGTCGACGCCGAGGTCGTCGGCCGCCCGCCACGCGGCGCGCAGCTCGTCGATGGTCGTGTCCTGCTGGGAGAGCTGGACGCCGATCCGGAGGCGAGCCACGCGCGGCACAGTACCGTCGACCTCATGCGCTCGATCGACGCCACGGTCACCCAGCTGATGACCGCGAAGGGCCACGAGCAGGTCGTGCTCGTCGCCGACGCGCCGTCGGGACTGCGGGCCGTCATCGCCGTGCACTCGACCGCTCTGGGACCGTCCCTCGGCGGCATCCGCTTCTGGCGCTACCCGTCCGAGCACGACGCCGTCGTCGACGTGCTGCGCCTCTCCGAGGCGATGAGCCTGAAGGCCGCCGCCGCCGGGCTTCACCAGGGCGGAGGGAAGGCGGTCGTGCTCGTTGACGATCCCGACGCGCCGCGCACCGATGCGCTGCTGCGGGCGATGGGACGGTCGATCGACGACCTCGGCGGCCGCTACATCGCGGCCGAGGACGTCGGGGCCACTCCGCACGACATGCAGGTCATCGCGTCGGAGACGCCGTGGGTCACCGGGCTCGAGGGCCCCGGCGGCTCGGGCGACCCCTCGCCGATGACCGCCTACGGCGTGGTGCAGGCCATGGGCGCGGTGCTCGACGAGCTCGACGGGAACGGCGCGCTCGCCGGGAAGCGGGTGGTCGTGGACGGCGTCGGCCATGTCGGCACGCATCTCGCGCGCCTCCTCGCCGAGGAGGGGGCTCGCGTCGCGGTGGCAGACGTCAACCGAGAACGCGTCGACGGGCTGGTGCGGGAGATCGGAGCCGAGCGCCTCTCGACCGAGCGAGCACTCGAGGAGGACTGCGACATCCTGGCGCCGTGCGCGTTGGGCGGGGTGCTGAACGAGAAGACGATCCCGCGCTTGCAGTGCCGGGCTGTGTGCGGCGCAGCCAACAACCAGCTTGCCGACGCTTCCGACGACGACGCGCTGGCCGGGCGCGGGATCTTGTATGCGCCGGACTTCGTGGTGAACGCCGGCGGGATCATCAACCTCGCCGAGGAGTTCGTGGGTTACGACCGCGAGCGAGCGAGGAAGCGCACCGCCCAGGTCGCCGACACCGTCCGCCGCGTGTTCGAGCTCGCCCGCGAAGGTGCCGCTGACGGTCAACGACTTCCTGGAACGCGCCGCACTCGTCTACGGGGACCGGATCGGCATCGTCGACGAGCCCGACCAGCCGGCCGCCCCGCTCGGTGAGCTGACCTACCGGCGCGTGCGCGAGCTTGCGCGCGCCCAAGCCGCCGCCCTGGACCACTTCGGGATCGGCGTCGGCGAGCGGGTCGCGATCGTCTCGCCGAATGCCGCCCGACTGTTCGTGTCGTTCTTCGGGGTCAGCGGATCGGGCCGGATCCTCGTGCCCGTCAACTTCCGGCTCAACGCCGACGAGGTCGGGTACATCGTCGAGCATTCCGGCGCCACGATGCTGCTCGTCGACCCGGAGCTCGACGACGCGCTGTCGACCGTCGGCGCGAAGCACCGGTTCGTGATCGGCGCCGAAGCGGACCGGGAGCTGTTCCGTGAGGGTGTCGAGCCCGAGCCGTGGGAGCCCGACGAGGACGCCACCGCGACGATCAACTACACGAGCGGCACGACGGCGCGGCCCAAGGGCGTGCAGCTCACGCACCGCAACTGCTGGATCAACGCCACCGTCTTCGGCTGGCAGACCGGCGTGAACGACCGCGACGTCTACCTCCACACCCTGCCGATGTTCCATTGCAACGGATGGGGGATGCCGTACGCGGTGACCGGCATGGGCGGCCGTCACGTCGTGATCCGCAAGGTCGACGGCGCCGAGATCCTCCGCCGCGTCGACGCGCACGGCGTCACGCTGCTCAACGGCGCCCCCGCCGTCGTGAGCGCGGTGCTCGATGCCGCCGCGCAATGGCAGGGCGAGATCCCGGGCCGCGGCCGTACCCGCATGGTGGTCGCGGGGGCACCGCCGCCCACCCGGACCATCGAGCGGGTCGAGACCGAGCTCGGTTGGGAGTTCATCCAGATCTACGGGCTCACCGAGACCGCGCCCCTGCTCACGATGAACCGCAGCCGCGCCGAGTACGACGAGCTCGCCCCGGAAGAGCGCGCGCAGCGGTTGGGGCGAGCCGGCGCGCCCACGCTCGGTGTGCAGCTCCGCGTCGACGACGAAGGTGAGGTGCTTGCGCGCGGCAACGTCATCATGGACGGCTACTGGAAACAGCCGGACGACACGACGAAGGCGATTCCTGCAGGCTGGTTCCACACCGGCGACGGCGGCGCGATCGACGACGAGCAGTACCTGTCGATCTCGGACCGGAAGAAGGACGTCATCATCTCGGGCGGCGAGAACGTGGCGTCGATCGAGGTGGAGGACTGCCTGTTCTCGCACCCGGCGGTGGCGGAGGTAGCGGTGATCGGCGTGCCCGACGAGAAGTGGGGCGAGACGGTGAAGGCGCTCGTCGTGCTCGCGCCCGGCGCGGAGGCGAGCGAGGCGGAGCTCATCGCGCATTCTCGTGACCACCTCGCGCACTACAAGTGCCCGACGTCGATCGAGTTCCGCTCCGAGCTCGCGCGTACCGCCACCGGCAAGCTCCAGAAGTTCAAGCTCCGCGGCCCGTACTGGGAGGGCCGCGACCGCGGGGTCGGCTGACCGTGTCCGACGGGCCGTCGGTATCGCGTGTCGTCGGTCAGCTCCGTTACCTGTTCGAGGAGCGACCGGAGCTCTCGGGCGCGTCGGCCGCCGAGCTCGCGCGGTGGCTCAGCCGGGAAGATCGCATGGCGCGCGCCCGGGCCAAGGATCCGCTCGGCACCCGTGAGGCCGTCGAGGCCGCCGCCGCGCAGCTCGACGACCGCATCACCGAAGCGATGGCGACCGAGGCCCTTGCGCAGCTCCGCGGCGCCGGCGGCGGCTGAGCACGTGCCGAACAAGATGCGAGCGACGCTCGCCGCGGAGTGAGCGCCACGACGTACGTCTGGCGTCGACTCGACCTCGACGGGCGCGTGTTCGTGCGGCTCGACGAGGGCACTCGAGGCATCTCGGCGGCGGGCTACGAGATCTGCGTCGACGGCGGCGAGCGCTGGGCGGTGCGTTTCTCGGTCGAGCTCGATCCCGCGTGGCGACACGAACGCACGACCGTCGACGTGACGGACGCCACCGGCACGCGGCGCCTCGAGCTGGAGTCGGACGGTGTCGGGTCGTGGCTGCACGGTGGTCGGCCCGACCCCGCGTTGGAGGGCTGCACGGACGTCGACCTCGCCGGCAATCCGTTCACGAACGCGTTCGTGACCCGGCGGCTCGCACCGGACGTCGGCGCCGATCTCGAGGTCCGCGCCGCGTTCATCGAGACGCCGGCCCTCTCGGTGCGACCACTCGTGCAGCGGTATCAGCGCCTCGCCGCCGACCGGTGGTCGTACGCCGACGACGAGTACGGCCGATTCGAGTTCGGTGTCGACGCCGATGGAGTCGCGGTCGACTACGAGCAGCTGGCCGAACGCCTCTGAAGTCCGTCGGAAGTCGATCAGTAAGCTGACGTCGCCGTCAGTCGTCGACGCCGGGGGAGTGGATGCAGGGTCTTCTGTACGGAGTTGCGCCCGAGCCGCAGCCCGAGCCGGCCGAGGACAACCATCTGCTCCGCGGGCTGGCGCAGACGCCGATGCGCCTCGTCGACCTCCCCGACCCCGAGTTCCTCCTGCCCGACTGGGTGGTCACCCGCCCCCGGCTCACCGGCATCTGCGGGTCCGACGCCAAGCAGGTGTTCATGGACTGGGTGAACGTGGCGACGCCCGACAACCCCATGAAGGGCTTCTTCTCGCTCCCGCAGGTGCTCGGGCACGAAGTCGTCGCCGACGTCGTCGCGCTCGGGCCCGAGGCCGAAGGGCTCGACGTCGGGGACCGCGTCGTGCTCAACCCGTGGCTGTCGTGCCGGCCCCGCGGCGTCGATCCGATCTGCCCGGCATGCGAGGCCGGCGATCTCAGCCTGTGCTGGAGCTTCGGCGTTGGGCCGATCGCGCCCGGGATCCACACGGGGACTTCGCGCGACGCGAGCGGCGGCTACGCGCAGCTCATGCCCGCGCACGACACGCAGTTGTTCAAGGTGCCCGACGAGGTCCCGGACGAGCTCGCGGTCTTCGCCGACCCGTTCGCGGTCAGCCTGCACTCGGTCACGCGTCACCCGCCGGTGCCCGGCGGCAAGGTGATGGTGTACGGCGCCGGCGCCCTCGGGACGTGCGCCACCGCGATCCTCCGGGCGCTCCACCCCGATGTCGAGGTGCTCGTCGTCGCTCGCTTCGAGGCCCAAGCCGCGCTGGCGCGCAAGCTCGGCGCCACCGTCATCGGACACGAGCCTGCGCACGCCGTCATCGAAGAGGCGGCGTCGTGGTCGGGCGGCGTGTTGCAGCCGAGCGACGGGCTGCCGATGGCCTACCCGGGCGAGATCGACGTCGTGTACGACACGATCGGCAAGCAGGAGACGTTCGAAGTCGGCGCGCGCGTCCTCAAGGCTCGCGGCACGCTCGTGAAGGCCGGTGTGCACGGCCCGACGTTCTGGGAGGACACGCCGCTGTATTTCAAGGAGCTCTCACTGGTGGGCTCGAACGCCTTCGGCTTCGAGGAGGTCGACGGCGTGCGCCGGCACGGGATCGAGCAGTACCTCGATCTCGTGCGCGAGGGCCGGATCGACCTCACGGGCATGCTGACCCACACGTTCGAGCTCGACGAGTGGCGTGACGCGTTCACTGCTCTGGCGACCCAGGACCGCAGCGCCGCGATCAAAGTCGCGTTCGACATGCGCAGCTAACTCCTGAATCAGCTGCCTCGCTCGAAGGTCGTCTGGCGCATCCCCCACGTGATCGGGGCCCGGCTTTGCCCGCGAGCGAGCTCGCGGAGCTCGGCGTCGAGCTGGTCGAGATCGGCGCGGCTGTGGCTGTCCCGTACGAACGGCTCGTCGCGCCAGGTCGCGAAATTCAACGCGAACAGCTCGGCGGCGAGTGCGGTTGGCACGGGGTGTGTGCGGACGACGCTCGTCCGTTTCCGGCCGCCCGGCCCCCCGTCGAACTTGTCGGCGATCGGCCCGGGGGCGAGTGAGCTCCCGCGAGCCTCGAGGACCGCCGCGAGCAGAGTGAGATAGCGGCGCAACGCGGGATCGTCCGTGCGGATCCATTCCACCTCGTCGAGCGCAAGGACACCGCCGAGCTCGAGCTGGCTCATCCACGCGCGCACGAGGCGGTCCGGGCGGGGGATGTGCGACAGGACGAACCGGCCGTACACGAGGTTCGCCCGACCTGTCGGGAACGGCAGGTCCATCACGTCGTGATGGAGGAACGCAACCCCTTCGGGCGCGTCCGCCCGGGCGCGGGCGATGAACGCCTCGGACGTGTCGAGACCGATCGTTTTCGCCGCTCCGGTGGTCGAGGCCACCAATCGCGTCGTATGTCCCGGTCCGCAGCCGAGGTCGAGGGCCAGCCTCGGCCGGCTGCGTACGTCCTCGCGCAGGAACGCCGCGCTCGGCGATGCCCAGGTCTCGGCCACCAGGTCGAGTCGACGCGCCGCGACGTCGGTGTCTCCGAAGACGTAATCGGACGAGCTGCCCACACCTTTCCTTTCGGCGACGGTCGGCGCCGCCGCGCGACGGTACCCGGGAGTAACGTCACCGCCGCCGGGATTCACCGCACGAGGGGGCGCCGCGTGGGCGTGGACACCGAGCTCGACGAGCTGTTGGCCTCCGCCGATCGCGGGATGGCGGTCGCGTGGCACGCGCGGCGCCGGCCCGCCGCCCCCGCCTTGATCACGCCCGCTGCGACGGTGACGTACGGCGAGTTGAACGAGCGCGCCAACCGGCTGGCGCGAGCGTTCCGTCGTCGCGGCCTCCGGCGCGGTGAGGGGGTCGCGCTCCTGTGCTCGAACCGCCCCGAGTTCGTGGAGGTCCTGCTGGCGACCCAGCGATCGGGGCTGCGGCTCACCACTGTGAACTGGCACCTCACCGCGGACGAGGCCGGCTACATCGTCGACGACTGCGAGGCGCGGGCGTTCGTCGCCGAGGCCCGGTTCGCCGACGTGGCCGGCGGTGCCACGGCGGCGGCGTCGCGGGTGCAGGTGCGCCTCGCCGTCGCCGGCTCGCTCGACGGGTTCGAGGATTACGACGCGGCGGTGGCGGCCGAGCCCGGCGACGACGTCGACGACCCCGCCCTCGGATCACAGATGCTGTACACGTCCGGCACGACGGGCCGGCCGAAAGGTGTGTTCCGCGACGAGGCGTCGCTCGCGACCGCGGTGATGCTCGCACGCGCCGCGTACCGCGACGGCAACGTGCACCTGCTGACCGGGCCGCTGTACCACGCCGCGCCCCTCTTGTTCTCGCTCAACGCGCCGCTGATCGCCGGCGTCCCGGTCGTTGTCATGCCGGCCTGGGACCCGGAGGAGGCGCTGCGGTTGATCGAACGGCACCGCGTCACCCACACGCACATGGTCCCGACGATGTTCCATCAGCTGCTCGCGCTGCCGGACGACGTGCGTGGCGGGTACGACGTCTCGTCGTTGCACAACGTGCTGCACGGCGCGGCGCCGTGCCCGGTCGGCGTGAAGCAGCGCCTGCTCGAGTGGCTGGGTCCCGTCGTGAACGAGTACTACGCCGCCACCGAGGGCCTCGGCACGTGGGTGGATGCGCGCACGTGGTTGCAGAAGCCGGGGACGGTCGGCAAGCCCGTGCCCGATGACCAGGTCGTCGTGGCGGACGAGGAGGCAAACCCGCTGCCGCCGGGCGAGGTCGGGCTCGTGTGGTTCAAGGCCTCGGAGGTCCCGTTCGAATACTTCAAGGACCGTTCCAAGACCGAGTCGTCGTACCGGGAGCGCCACTTCACCCTCGGCGACATGGGCTACGTCGACGACGACGGCTTCCTGTTCCTCACCGACCGCAGCGCCAACCTCATCATCTCGGGCGGCGTGAACATCTACCCGGCCGAGGTGGACGCGGTGCTGCTCGACCATCCCGCGGTCGCCGACGCCGCCGTCATCGGCGTTCCGAACCCGGAGTGGGGCGAGGAGGTGCTCGCCGTGGTCGAGCTGCGCGCGGGCGTCGAGCCGAGCGGCGATCTCGCCGACGAGCTCGTCGGCTTCTGCCGTGCCCGGCTGGCGCACTACAAGTGCCCGCGCCGCGTCGAGTTCGTCGACCAGTTGCCGCGTCAGGACAACGGCAAGATCTACAAGCGGCTGCTGCGCGATCGATACCGCGAGCGGGCGTCGACCTGACGGGTCAGGCGCGGCGGCCGGGAATCGACAGCTCGCGACGCACGTCCTCGAGCGGCTCGTCGACGCGCGCAAGATGGTCGATCGCCGCGAAGTCGGCGGTGCACTCGGCGCCGCGCCGAATCGCGTCGGCGAGCTCCTCGGCCGCGCCCGGCCGCGCCAGGGTGCCGACCTTGGGAGTGATCGCCACGGTGGATTCGAGCAACCCCGCTTCGTGCAGCGACAGCGAGGCGCAGAAGTTCGAGAAATGCTGGTCGCCATCCGTCGCGCTGACGAGCATCGCTTGGAGCGCCAGCTCGCCCGGCCCGTTCGGCTCGTAGCCCGACAGCACGTGCGAGAAGTCGTGGGCGACGAAGATCACGTCGCCACCGCCCGGCTCTCCCGGGAACGTGAGCCCGTAGCGCTGGTAGAAGTCGTAGTAGGGCCGCCCGAGGCTCTCCGGCGGGCAGTTCTCGAGCGCCCGCAAGCGAGTCGCCATCTCGGCGTCCTCGTCCCCGGCGAACTGCGGCTCGACGTCGTAGTCGTCGTGGTACCGCTGGTAGTCGGCGTTGAGCTCGGCCCGCGCCGAATGGAGCGCATCGCGCGCCACGACCTGCATCTTCTCGTCGACGTCGAGGGCGGCGGCGTACTCCTGTACCCGCTGGGCCATCGCGTCGCTTCCCGGGTGACGGCTGAACTCGAGCACGATCATGAGCTCGACCACCCGATGACGCGCCTTGGCGTCGTCGAGGGCCGCGGCCAAGCCGGCCGGATCGAGCGGCTCGAGCGACGGAAGTTCGATGGCGACGTCGAAGTACCCGTGAACGATCGCGTCGATGATGTGGCGCTGCTCGTCGGTCGGACCGCCGTCGACGGTCGCTGCCCCGAGCAAGCCGCGCGCGACCGGCTCGGCGAGCTCCTTGTGCACGGGTCGCATGCGTTTCTCCTGCCCTCGACGCTGCGCGAACACCATCGTGGAGCACCGCGGCGCTGTCGGGCAAGCGCGTGGTCCTCTCTGCAACCTTTACGCTCGCACCAATGCAGATCCTGGTGACGGAGACCGCCGGGCGATTGCTCGATGAGCGAGTTGATCGCGTCGACCTCCCGGTCGAACAGGTCCGCATGCACCGTGACGGCCGGCTCGAGATCGGCGGCCGCGAACACGACGCGAAGCAGGTCCAGGCCGAAGTGGCGTGCGCGACCGGCGACCTGTTCTTCCGCGGCGGGGCGGCTCCGTGGTTCGAGCTGCTCCTCGCGCTCGAGTCGCTGCGGTGGTTCCAGTCTCCCGCCGCCGGATATCTACCGCTCTACGATCGGCTCTTCGACCGTGGCGTGCGGGTCACCAGCGCGCACGTCAACGCCATCCCGATCGCGGAGTACGTGATCCAAGCCGTTCTCGCGCGCTTCCAGCGTGCGGACGAGTGGGCCGCGGCGCGGGCGGCGCGTGAATGGCGTCCCCACGAGTTCCGCGAGGTGTACGGCACGACGTGGCTCGTCATCGGGGTCGGCTCCATCGGCTCCGCCGTCGCTGAGCGCGCCCGTGCGCTCGGCGCACGCGTGCTCGGGCACCGGCGCCACCCCACGGGCCGCGAGCCGGTGGACGAGATGCTCCCGCGCGATGCGCTCCTGGACGAGCTGCCCCGCTGTGACGTCGTCGTGCTGGCGGCGCCGGCGACGGCCGAGACCACCGGCTTCGTCGACGAGGGCTTCCTCGCCGCGATGGCGCCGGGCTCGGTGCTCGTCAACGTGGCGCGCGGCGCGCTCGTCGACGAGCCGGCACTCCTCGCCGCCCTTGACCGGGGCCGGCCGGCAGCGGCGATCCTCGACGTGTTCGCGACCGAGCCGCTCCCGAC
>WNGI01011680.1_pt1 | contig 16790 bp, 18 predicted proteins | sample 5400621 | NCBI WGS metagenome assembly WNGI01 (sample SAMN13153374, study PRJNA577476) | soil metagenome | isolation source: 20 cm soil or saprolite under Garry oak tree replicate 1 | place: USA:California | collected 2016-06-15 | reverse complement strand
CGTCAACGGCGACCTGCCGAGTGCCTACCGCGAGTTGCTGCCTGCCGAGCTCAGTCCGCGACGAAGGCTGCGCTACTCGCCGTCTTGCGTGGTGCTGCACGCGCGGTCGCGGACGCCGCCGAGCGATGCCGCGCATCACACGATCTCGTTCGGCCACGCGTGGCACGACACGTTCGACCAGATCATCCGGCGCGGCAAGGTGATGAGCGACCCGTCGTTCCTGCTCAGCACGCCGAGCCTGACCGATCCGTCGCTGGCCCCGCCGGGCGGGCACGCGTGCAGCGCGCTGTTCCCGGTTCCGAACCTGAACCACCGCACGCCGATCGACTGGGTAACCGAGGGGCCGCGCTACCGGCAGCACATCCTCGACACGCTGGACGCACGCGGGTTCGGCGGCGACGCAGAGGTCGTGCACCTGACCACGCCCGCCGACTGGCAGGCTCGCGGGCTCGCCGGGGGCACCCCGTTCGCAGCCGCGCACACGTTCGCCCAGACCGGGCCGTTCCGCGCGCCGACCCTGGACCGTCGCGTCGAGAATCTGGTCCGCTGCGGGTCGAACAGCCAGCCCGGTGTGGGCGTCCCGATGGTCGTCGTCTCGGGCAAGCTCGCCGCGCAGCGCGTCACCGGTGCGGCCCGATGAGGGCGGGCGCGACGCTGACGGCGGCCGGTATCACCAACCCGAGGCTGCGGGCCGGCTACGAGCTGTGCCGGCGGCTCAACGCCGTCCACGGCCGGACGTACTACCTGGCCACGCTCCTGCTCCCGCCCGCGAAACGGCCCTACGTCCACGCCCTGTACGGGTTCGCGCGCCACGCGGACGACATCGTCGACGACCTCGCCGCATCGGTCGGCCCCGAGGAGCGCGCGGCACGGTTCAGCGCGTGGAGCCAGGACTTCGTCGACGACCTGGACTGGGGCGAGTCGGGCGACCCGGTGTGCCGGGCCGTCATCGACACGATCCGCCGCTGGGAGATCCCGCGGTCCTACTTCGCCGACTTCCTCGACTCGATGCGGATGGACCTCACGGTCACCGAGTACGCGACGTTCGAGGATCTGTCGAAATACACCTGGGGCTCGGCGGCGGTGATCGGACTGCAGATGCTGCCGATCCTCGGCCGAGCCGACGAGTCGATCGGCTGGGAGGCGCTCGAGCCGTACGCGATCGACCTGGGCGTGGCGTTCCAGCTGACAAACTTCCTGCGCGACGTCGCCGAGGACCTGCGCCTCGGCCGGATCTACCTGCCGCAGGATTCGCTCGCGGCGTTCGGCGTAGACCGGCAGCGGCTGGCGCGCGGACGCATGGACGAGCCGATCCGCAACCTGCTCGCCTTCGAGATCGCCCGGGCCCGTGACCTGTATGTCAGCGCGGCGCCCGGGATCGACCTCGTGCACGCCACGTCACGTCCCTGCCTGCGCGCCGCGCTGACGCTCTACGGCGGCATCCTCGACGAGATCGAGCGGGCCGATTACGACGTGTTCAGCGGGCGGATCGCGGTGTCGCTTGGCCGGCGTGCGCGTGTCGGCACGCGCGGCCTCATCGGCGCGTGGACGACGCGTCGCGGACAGCCCGACGGCCGAGCCACACCCAGGTCGACAACGTGAGCACGATCATGGCGAAGCCGAACAGCAGGTCTTCGACCGGCGCGTTCACGATCCGGACGCCGGTGATCGCCTGGCGGTCGTACCGGACGGCAGGCAGACCGGTCAGCACGCCGTTGACGACCAGCTGGAACAACAACATCAACCCGTACGCCGTCCAGAATGCCTTACGCCGCAGGAGATTCGTGCGCCAAACCGCCTGATCGACCAGCGCCGCGCCGGCGACACCGAGCAGCACAAGAACGGTGTACGTCACTGCTCGTCGCCGACTGTCCACTGTGGACGCCGCCGGCGCACCGCCTCGAGCGTGAGCACAGCGCAGGTCGGCACGACGAGGAAGAACAGGAACTCCTCGAGTGGCAGCTGTCCCGGCAGGAACACGCCCGTGATGAAATGCCGCTCATAGGTCCACTGGTGGTGATGGATCGCGTAGAGGTCCCACCCGGCGAAGATCACGACGGTCGGCACAAGCGTGAGCAACAGCCGGCGCCAGCGCGCGTACACGCGAGTGCGCAGGACGATCTCGAGGGGCGCGGTGCCGAGCAGGCAGGCCGCCAGCACGGCCAGGTACGACAGGTGCGACATCAGTAGCCGGCGACCTGCGCGCGGCGCTTGACCTCGCGCCCGCGATTCTCGCGAAGCGCCTGGACGGGCGTGCCGGGCAGCGAGTCGTCGTCGCGGAACAGCCAGTCCACGATCTCGTGATCCTCGTAGCCGGCATCACGCAGCAGCGTCACGACGCCGGTCAGTCCCTTGACGATCGCGCCGTCCTGCACGAACGCGGCCGGGACACGTCTGGTGCCGTCCTCGCCGCGCACCGCGACCAGCGCGCCGTCGCGCACGTACTGGTGCACCCGCGAGACGGCGACGCCGAGCGCTTCGGCGATCTCGAGGACGGCGGCCAACTCGATGTCCGTCTTGTGCTCGGGCATGGGCCTAGCCTGCCACGCGCTCACGGACGCGGGCGAAAACGGCGCTGGTCGTGTAGTGCGCAGGCGCAACTCCGCCGGCTTCGTCGATCGCCTCCCCCACGGCGGCGACGAGCGCCGCGAGCCGCTCGGGTGGCAACGTGATGTGGTCGCTGTGGGTGTGCATGAGCGCCTGCCACTCCTCGCGGGTGTAGGTCTTGTCCCATTGGTAGTGCCGGGTCTCGACCGAGGCGAACAGGCCACTGGCCCGCATCGTCTCGGCCTGCGGCGCGACGGTGTGCGGACCGGCGCCGCTGCGGATCACCGAGCTGCCGGCCAGCCGCGCTTCGACACGCTCGTACGCCGCGTCGACGCGCCGGCTGACGTCCGGATCGAGCACGGAGAAGTTCCAGAACGGGACGAGCAGCCCATCGGGCCGCAGCAGGCTCGCCGCCTTGGCAGCGCCGATGTCCGGGTCGATCCAGTGCCAGGCCTGCCCGGAGACGATCACGTCGAAGCGCCGCCCGCGGGCGTCCCAGCTCTCGAAGCCGCCGATCTCGACCTCGATGCCGTGTGAGCGCGCGACATCGGCCATCCGCTCGTCGACCTCGACCCCGAGTACCCGCACACCACGGTCGGCGAGCAGCCGGGCCGCCTTGCCGGTGCCGCATCCCACGTCGAGCGCGGTCCGCGCGCCACCGGCGAGCAGGTCGTCGATCAGCGCCGGTGGGTAACTCGGCCGCGCCCGGTCGTACGCGAGCGCCGCGGAACCGAACGACTCGGCACGCAGCCGATTGGTGTGGATGCGGTCGGGATCTGCGGACACGCTCGAATCATCCCGCGCTGACCCGCCAGCCTTCCTCCGGGGGACGCGGCGAGCGCATGGGGTCAGCATCGGTCGTCGGCGCCGAGGCACCCACGAGCTTGGTGAGCGTCGCACCGGCCATGACGCGGGTCGGGAACATCGCCGACGCGGCCGCCCGGCGGACTTCGGTCACCGGCAAGGCGCCGCCCCGGGCCGCCGCCAGCACGAGGTTGCCGACACGGCGGCGACCGAGCACGCCGGTCGAGCCGACCAGCAGCACGTCGGGCAGCACGGTCCGCACCGCGGCTGCGACGCGGCGGGTGTAGGTGAGCGGCGGCCCGTCGGTGAGGTTGGCCAGCAGCACGCCGTCCGGGCGGAGCACGCGGGCAATGTCGGCCAGGAACTCGACGGTGGTGAGCTCGGCCGGGACGCGGCCGCCGAGGTAGGCGTCGAGCACCAGCACGTCCGCGCTGGCGTCGCCGAGCCGGCGAACGCCTTCGCGACCCGGCACCGGCCGGATGCGGATGCGCTCGCGTTTCGGCAACGGCAGCCTCGCCCGGACCAGCTCGACCAGCGCAGCGTCCGGCTCGAACACGATCTGCGACGACCCGGGCCGGGTGGCCGCGATGTAGCGCGCGAACGTGCACGCGCCTCCCCCGACGTGCGTCACCGCGAGCGGCCCGTCGTCGATCGCGTCGAGCACGTCGGCCATGCTGCGCAGGTAGTCGAAGTCGAGGTAGGTCGGGTCGTCCAGATCGACGTAGGACTGCCGGATCCGGTCGACGACCAGCAGCCATCCGCCCGGCCGGTCGGCGTCGGCCAGCAGCTCCGCCCGCCCGGTGGCCACCTGGGTCTCGCCTGCCGCCAGGCCGTCCTCGCTCACGGCGTGCCAGCGTACGGTTCGGGTCAAGATCGGGTGTCGTCGCGGGGCAGCCGGAGGCCGGACGCCTAGAATCCGCTTGTGCAGACGGCCACCACGGATCCGCTGGTCGGCCGAGTGTTGGACGGCCGATACAGGATCCAAGCACGCATAGCGCGCGGCGGGATGTCGACGGTGTACAGCGCCGTCGACGAACGCCTCGACCGGTCCGTCGCCGTCAAGGTCATGTCGTCGAGCCTGTCGAGCGACCCCGCGTTCGCCGACCGGTTCGCCCGCGAGGCCCGCGCTGCGGCCAAGCTCGCGCACATCAACACGGTCGCCGTCTACGACCAGGGTGAGGACGGCGACAACGTATTCCTGGTCATGGAGCTGGTCACCGGCCGCACGCTGCGCGACCTGCTGCGCGAGCGCGGCCGGCTCAGCCCCGCCGAAGCGGTCTCGATCATGGAGCCGGTGCTGGCCGCCCTCGCCGTCGCCCACCGGGTGGGGCTGGTGCACCGCGACATCAAGCCGGAGAACATCCTGCTGTCCGACGAGGGTGTGGTGAAGGTCGCCGACTTCGGCCTGGCACGCGCCGTCGAGACCGACGGCGCAGCCACGCGTACCGGGATGATGATGGGCACGGTGGCGTACTGCTCGCCGGAGCAGATCAGCCGCGGCCGAACCGACCAGCGCTCGGACGTCTACTCGGCGGGCGTCGTGCTGTTCGAGCTGCTGACCGGCGAGGCCCCGTATGTCGGCGATTCCGCGATGGCAGTGGCCTATCAGCACGTGCACAGCCGGGTCACTGCTCCGTCCTCGCGCGTCAGCGGCGTCGGTGAGGAGCTCGACGACCTGGTCGTGCGGGCCACCGACAGCGACCCCGCGGGGCGCCCGCTCGACGCCGGTGCGTTCCTGGCCGAGCTCGCCGACGTGCGCACCGACCTCGGGCTACCCGTCGTGCCGGTTCCGCCACGGCCACGGGCGAACGGTCACCAGCCTCCATCGGACGCTCGCGAGGCGCGGACCACGCAGCGAATCGGCCAGGACGCCGGCGTCCACGACACAGCGGTCGGCGCTCCGCCGCCGTACGGCTTCGCGGGGCGCCCGCCGGGCCCGCCACCGCCCGGCGCGTACAACCCGCGCCCGTTGGTCCCGCCCCGCAGGCGGCCACGCGCCGCGTTGATCGCCCTGCTCGTCATAGTGCTGCTCGGCATCGGGGCAGGCTTCGCCGGATGGTGGTTCGCCGCCGGCAGGTACACGCGCGTGCCCACGGTGAACGGCGAGGCCCGCGTCACCGCACTCGCCGCGCTGAACCAGGCCGGCTTCGACAAGGTCACGATCGGCCAGGTCAACGACGAGAAGGTGCCGAAGGGTCTCGTGGTCGGCACCAAGCCGGGCGGCAACAGCCGGGTGCCCCGGCACGCGCAGATCACGCTGCTCATCTCGCTCGGGCCGAAGCTCTACGCACTCCCCGACGTTCGCGGTCAGTCGGAGGACGACGCCCGAGCCGCGCTCGGCAAGCTGCCGGTGCGGCTGACGTCCACGCGGCAGGCGGACGACAACGTGCCCAAGGACAGCGTCATCCGCACCAACCCGCCGGCGGGAACCCGGGTGCGCGCTGATCAGGGCGTGTCGATCATCGTGTCGAGTGGCCCGCCGATCCTCAAGCTGCCCGACGTCACCGGCTCCCCACGCGCCGACGCGATCGCCAAGTTGCAGGGCATGGGCTTCAAGGTCGGCGTGAACGAGCAGTTCAGCGACAACGTCGCGCAGGGCAACGTCATCAGCCAGGACCCATCCGCGGACTCGCAGCTGGAGAAGGGCCAGCAGGTGACGCTCACCGTGTCGAAGGGCGCGGACTTCGTCGACGTTCCGCAGGTCAGCGGCCTGAGCAAGGACGACGCCCGCCACGCGCTCGAGCAGGCGGGTCTGAAGGTCCGGGTCAAGCGCGTCTTCGGCGGGCGCCTCGACGTGACGGTCGGCCTCGACATCAACCCGGCCGATCAGAACGCGGCCGGTCAGGTCCGTCGCGGCTCGACCGTGACGATCGAAGTCGCCTGACTCGCGGTGGCAACGTCTCGCCGGTCGCTGATCGGCGCGCACGTCAGCGTCACACGAGGGTTGGTGCGCGGCGCTCTGGCACGGGCCGACGAGATCGGCGCCGAGGTCGTGCAGATCTTCGCCGGCAATCCGCGCGGATGGGCCGAGACGCCGTTCGAGGCAGCGGCCGACGACGCGTTCCGCGCAGCCTGCGCACTTCGCGGCGTGCCCGTGTTCGTGCATACCCCGTACCTGCTCAACTTCGGCTCACCGTCCGCTGCGACGCTTGCTCGCTCGTGCGCCGCGTTGACGTTCGCCTTCAGCCGCGCGGACGCGCTGGGTGCGTCAGGTGTCGTGTTGCACGCCGGATGGGCCGCCGGCGGCCGGCACGACGACGCCATGCGCCAGGTGCGCGAACACGTCCTGCCGCTGCTCGACGGCGTCCGCACCCGCCTGCTCATCGAGCCGACCGCGGGTGGGGGCGGCGCGTTGGCGTCCACTGTGGACAGTGTGGCCGAGTACCTCGACGTGCTGGGCGACGAGCGCGTCGGCGTGTGCCTCGACACCTGCCACCTGCACGCTGCCGGCCATGATCTCTCGACGCGTACCGGGATGACCCGGACCCTCGCCGCGCTCGGCCGGGCGATCGGGCGCCGCCGGATCGGGCTCGTGCACGTGAACGACAGCCGCGACCCCGCCGGCTCGAGACGCGATCGGCACACCGGCCTCGGCGGTGGCACAATCGGCCTGGAACCGTTCGCTTCGCTGTTCTCCTCCCCCACCACGCGCGGCGTCCCGCTCGTCGTCGAGACCGCAGAAGACGATCACCCAAGCGACATCGCGGCGCTCAAACTCCTCCGCGGCTGATTCGCCGCACGCGCTTGCTGATCATGTGCAGATCGACAGGTTCGAGCCAGACGATATGCACATCGATTGCGTGTTCGAGTCGCTGATCCACAGATTCGCCGCCGGTGCTGCGAGCATGCACCCCCGATGCCGACGATCAGCAGATGGATCCCGAGGCACTGCCGCAAGCCGACGCACGTCGCGTCACCACATCGACTTCGCTGCAACGACGCGGCATCAGCCGTGCTCGCATCCAGGCGCAGCTCGACGCCCGACGGTGGCAACGGCTGGGGTTCGCGATCGTGTTGCACAACGGCCCGCTCTCGGAGCGTCAGCGCTGGACGGTCGCGCGCACGCACGCGGGGCCGCTGGCGATCCTGACGGCGTTCACGGCTGCGCAGGCGCTCGGGTTGCGGGGCTGGGAGCGGGAGACGGTCCACGTACTGGCACCCGGCGGGACGCGCCTGCGACGCGGGGTGCCCGGTCAAGGTTCGGCTGCATCTATCGTCGCGATGGGATGAGGTCCGGACGCGCCCGGGCAGCATCGTGCACGCATTGCCTGAGGCGTTGGTGCGCGCGGCCGCCACGTTCGCATCGGCGCGACCCGCGTGCGGCATCCTCGCCGCGGCCGTCCAGCAACGCCTGACCCGCCCTCCTGCTTTGCGCGACGCGCTCGTTCGCGCGCCTCGTGCGCGCCACCGCTCGGCGTTGCTCGCAGCCGTCGGGGACATCGCGCACGGCTCCGAGGCGCTCAGCGAAATCGACTTCGTACGGCTTTGCCGCAGGTTCCGGCTGCCTGAGCCAGAACGGCAGGCGGTGCGCACGGACTTTCCCGAGCGTCGTGGTACGGACCGAACCGGCCCTGGTTGCCGCCCAGCTCAGGCGTGCGCTGCGGCTCTGATCCCGGCGATCATGTGCAGATCCGCACGCCGCCAGCGGCCGATCTGCACATGATCGCGACTGGGAAGGCACGTAGGCTGACAAGCCATGGTCATCGTCATGGCACCGTCGGCCACCGACGCCGACGTGACGGGCGTCGTCGCGCACATCGAGGCCCACGGCGGGCAAGCTTTCGTCAGCCGCGGGGTCATGCGGACGATCATCGGAGTGGTCGGCACCGAGGACGTGCTGGAGACGATGGACGCCGCCGGGCTGCCCGGCGTGTCGGAGACGATGCGGATCACCGCCCCGTACAAGCTGGTGTCGGCGCAGAACCATGCCAAGCGGACGACGGTCCGGGTCGGCGGCGTGCCGATCGGTCCCGACACGTTCACGCTGATCGCCGGGCCGTGCGCGGTCGAGACGGCCGAGCAGACGCTCGCGGCGGCGCACATGGCCAAGCGGGCCGGAGCGACGCTGTTGCGCGGCGGCGCGTTCAAGCCCCGCACGTCGCCGTACGCGTTCCAGGGTCTGGGCAAGGTCGGCCTGCGCATCCTGGCCGAGGTCCGCGACGAGGTGCAGCTGCCGATCGTCACCGAGGTCACCGAGGTCGCGGACGTCGACATCGTCGCCCAGTACGCCGACATGCTGCAGATCGGTACACGGAACATGCAGAACTTCGGCCTGCTGCAGGCCGTCGGCGCAACCGGCAAACCGGTGATGCTCAAGCGCGGGCTGACCGCCACGTACGAGGAGTGGCTGATGGCCGCCGAGTACATCGCCCAGCGCGGCAACCTCGACATCGTGCTGTGCGAGCGAGGCGTCCGCTCGTTCGAACCGGCGATCCGCAACATGCTCGACGTCTCGGCCGTGCCGCTCGTGCAGCACCTGTCGCACCTGCCGCTGATCGTCGACCCGTCGCACGCCGCCGGGCGTCGCGACCTCGTCGTGCCCCTCGCCCGGGCAGGAATGGCCGCCGGCGCGGACGGCGTGATGGTCGACGTGCATCCCAGCCCGGAGACGGCGTTGTGCGACGGTGCGCAGGCGCTCGTCGGCGACTCGCTGGACGAGCTCGCCGAGGCCGTCACAACGATCCCGGCACTGCTCGGGCGAACGTCCGCGACGCACCTGGCGGGCTGATCCGGGCCGGCTACGCGACGCGGGCGACCAGCACGCTGAGCATCGTCTCGATGCCCGGCACCTGCGTGGGATCGGGGCCGACCGCCGTGTACACGACGACGAGCTGGCCGCCGGACACCGTCACGGCTTCGACGAGCGTGCCCTGCTGGCAGACGAACGCACTGGGAGCGTTCGGCACCCGGCGTTCCGACCCGGGGTCACAAGGCCGGCGGGTCTGCGCCAGGGCACTGTGCCGCCCGTCGGCGTCTCGAGGCAGCGGCACCTCGCTCGCCAGGATGCGGCGGGCGTCCTGCACGTAGCTGCAGCTGCCGCTCGACAGGCTCGACATCGACCACGTACCGCCGAGCGCGCCGGACACCTCGGCCGCGGTGAACGGGCACGAGCCGCCGCCCTCGACCTGGACGCCCGGCATGTCCAGCGCAGCCGCCCCGGCAGTCGGCGATCCGTTCGCCGCCTGCGCCCCGCGCTCGAGAACCCTGCACGCGGACACGCTGCCCGCTAACGCAATTACGGCACAGACAACCATCACGCGGCGCCCAGCCCACGTCATGCCATACCCCGTTCCGCGGAGCGACGGTGCTTCCGTGCAAATCGGGGCCCAGCATGCCAGACCGGCAACCAGATGTGGCGGTGGGTCAGTGGTCGGATTTCCCGGCGTGTTGCAGCAACGGCACTAGGACCTTCGCCGCCTGCTCGATGCACTCGTCGTCGACGTCGAGGTGGGTGACCAGTCGGAGTACTCGCGGCCCGAGAACGGACACGAGCACGCCGTCGGCGCGTGCTGCGGCCGCGGTTGCCGGCGCGTCCGCTACGTCGAGGACGACGATGTTCGTATCGACCGACGACGGATCGACGCCGAGCGCCTCGCCGAGCCGCCGAGCACGCGCGTGGTCGTCGGCCAGGCGGGCGATGTGGTTGGCCACCGCGTAGCGGCCCGCCGCGGCGAGCACGCCGGCCTGGCGCATGCCGGCCCCGTAGCGCTTGCGCCACACCCGGGCCTCGGCGATCCGTTCGGCCGACGAGACGAGCACCGAGCCGACCGGCGCGCCGAGCCCCTTGGACAGGCACACCGAGACGGTGTCGAACCCGTCGGCCAGCTCGGACAAGGCGACGCCACTGGCGACGTGCGCGTTCCACAGCCGCGCGCCGTCGAGGTGCAACCCGATGCCGTGCAGGCGCCCGAGCGCGATCACGTCACGCACCGCGTCACGGGGCTGCACCGTCCCGCCGCCGAAGTTGTGCGTGTTCTCCACGGCAATCGCCGCCGTCGAGACCAGGTACGGGCCGGCATCGGGAGTGATCAACTCGGCGATCGCCTCGACGTCGAGCAGCCCCCGCCGTGCCTTCCAGGTGCGGAACGTTACGCCGGAGAACACCGCCGCCGCGCCCAGCTCGGCCCGGACGACGTGCGCCACGGTGTCGCAGACCAGCTCGCGCCCGGGCGCGACGAGCAGCCGTACGCCGAGCTGGTTGCCGAGCGAGCCGGTCGGCACGAACAGCCCCGCTTCGAACCCGAGCAGCGCGGCGACCTCGGCTTCGAGGGCGTTGACTTCGGGATCCTCGCCGTAGACGTCGTCGCCGACCTCGGCCCCGGCGATCGCCTGCCGCATGCCCGGCGTCGGCCGGGTGACCGTGTCGCTGCGCAGATCGACCGGGTTCACGAGACGAGGTTCTTCACGAGCGGCGGCGGCGGTCGGCGACGAGACGTTCGGCGACGCGGAACGCCAGCTCGAGCGACTGCTCGATGTTCAGCCGCGGATCGCAGACCGTCTCGTAGCGACGCGACAGGTCCGCGGACGTCAGCTCGGCCGTGCCGCCGATGCACTCGGTCACGTCGTCGCCGGTCAACTCGACGTGCAGGCCGCCCGGGTGCGTGCCGAGCGCTGCGTGCACGTCGAAGAACCCGTCGACCTCGTCGATGATGCGGTCGAGGTGGCGGGTCTTGACGCCCTGCGCGGTCTCCTCGGTGTTGCCGTGCATCGGGTCGCAGTGCCATACAACTAGATGACCAGTGGTGGCCACCTTTTCGATGATCGGCGGCAATGCGTCCCGCACCTTGTCGTTGCCCATCCGGCTGATCAGCGTGAGACGCCCGGGCGTGCCGTGCGGGTCGAGCCGATGCACGAGCTCGGCGGCGAACTCCGGCGTCGTGGTCGGCCCGAGCTTCACCCCGATCGGGTTGGCGATCCGCGAGACGAAGTCGATGTGTGCGCCATCGAGCTGGCGCGTCCGCTCGCCGACCCAGACGAAGTGGCCGGACAGGTCGTAGGCGAGGTCGCCCTCGACCCGGGTGAGCGCTCGCTCGTAGTCGAGGATCAGCGACTCGTGGCTCGCGTAGAGCTCGACGGACTCCAGCGCGCTGTCGTGCACCCCGCAGGCGTGCATGAAGCGCACGGCTCGGTCGATCTCACCGGCGAGCGCCTCGTAGCGCGAACCGGTCTCGGTGGTGCGCGCGAACGCGGTGTTCCACGAGTGGACGCGGTCGAGCGAGGCCAACCCGCCGCCGGCGTAGGCCCTCAGCAGGTTCAGCGTGGACGCCGCCGTGGAGTACGCGCGCAGGATGCGTCGCGCGTCGGGGGTGCGGTCGCCGGAGAGGTCGTTGACCATGTCGCCCCGGTAGGACGGTCGGCCGCTGGCGTCCAGGTGCGCTGATCGCGGCTTCGCGTACTGCCCGGCGATCCGTCCGAGCTTCACCACCGGCATCGAGGCGCCGTACGTCAGCACGACCGCCATCTGCAGCAGGACGCGCACCTTGCCGGCGATGTCGCCCTGCGAGCTGGTGGCGAACGTCTCGGCGCAGTCGCCGCCCTGCAACAGGAACGCCTCTCCGCGCGCCACGGCAGCCAGGCGCTCCCGCAGCTGGTCGACCTCGCTGGCCACCACGAGCGGCGGCATGCCCGCGAGCGTGCTGGAAGTCTCGCGCAGGACGTCCTGGTCGGCCCACTCGGGCTGCTGGGCGGCCGGCAGGTCACGCCACGCGTCGAGGCCTAGTTCGGCGGGGGTCGACTGGCCGGTGGGCGCTGTGGACGTCACGAATCACAGGGTAGGCGAGCCGCAAAGCTGTCAGCGCACCTGGCACCATCGGGGCCATGACGAGCCTGACGGTCGCGCCAGGCGTGGTCGAGGCGTTCGGCGGTCTGCGCATCGTCGCAATCACGGCCTCAGGCATCGACAACCGCTCGGCGTGGCCGGAGGTGAGCGCCCGCCTGGACAACCTCGAACGTGCCGTGGCGGACGGGCGGTGGACGCCGCTCGGCGACGACCATCCGGCGATCGCCAGCTGGCATGCCGCGTACCGGCACTTCGGCACAAACCCTCGGCGGCAGCGCCCGAGCGTCGACGCGCTGACCCGTCGTCTCGCGCGCACCGGGCACCTGCCGCGGATCAGCCCGGCGGTCGACTCCTACAACCTCGTGTCGGTCATGCATGCCGTGCCGGCAGGCGCGTTCGACCTGGATCGGGTCGAGGGCCACATCACGATCCGGTTCGCCGAGGACGACGACAGGTTCGTCCCGCTCGGCGAGCCCGACGAGGTCGAGCAACCGCACCCGGGCGAGGTCGTCTACGTCGACGACGCGGGCGTGCTCACCCGGCACTGGAACCACCGCGACGCCGACCGGACGAAGGTGACGCCCGCTTCGCGACGCGTCCTGTTCGTGCTTGAGACGGTCGACGTGGAACACCACGACACGGTGTCGGCCGCCGCCGACGAGCTGGCCGGTTTGCTCGGCTCGCATGCCGAGGCGGTGACCACCGAGGTTCTCGACGCGTCCAGGTCGGCAGCCGCCTTGACGCTCTAGCCGAAGAAGACCTCGGCCTCGGTGTAGCGCTCCGGCTGCACCGTCTTGAGCAGCGTCGTCGCGTCCGCGAGCGGGACGCGCGCGATCTCGGTACCGCGCAGCGAGACCATCTTCCCCCAGTCGCCGTCGTGCACGGCGTCGATGGCCTGCAACCCGAACCGGGTGGCGAGCACTCGGTCGAAGGCCGTGGGCGTACCGCCGCGCTGGATGTGGCCGAGCACCGTCGTGCGCGCCTCCTTGCCGGTGCGCTTCTCGATCTCCGACGCGAGCCAGTCGCCGATGCCGCCAAGGCGCACGTGGCCGAACGCGTCCACGCCGCGGTCGAAGAGGATGTTCTCGCCGCCGTCCGGGGTGGCTCCCTCGGCAGCCACGATGATCGGCGCGTAGTGCGACTGGAAGCGGCTCTCGACATAGGCACACACCCGCTCGATCGAGAACGGCTGCTCCGGGATGAGGATGACGTTGGCGCCGCCGGCGATGCCGGCGTGCAGCGCGATCCAGCCGGCGTGGCGGCCCATGACCTCGACGATCAGTGCCCGGTGATGCGACTCGGCCGTCGTGTGCAGGCGGTCGATCGCCTCCATCGCGATGTTCAGCGCGGTATCGAAGCCGAACGTGTAGTCGGTGGCGTTGAGGTCGTTGTCGATCGTCTTCGGCACGCCCACCACGTTGACGCCGAGGTCATGCAGCCTGGTCGCCACACCGAGTGTGTCCTCGCCGCCGATGGCGATCAGCGCGTCGACGCCCAGCGAATGCAGATTCTCGCGGATCCGGTCGACCCCTCCGTCGACCTTGAACGGGTTCGTGCGCGACGAGCCGAGGATCGTGCCGCCGCGTGGCAGGATGCCGCGCACCTCGGGAATGCCCAGCGGCTGCGTCAGATTCTCCAGCGGGCCCTTCCAGCCGTCGCGGAATCCGACCATCTCGTAGCCGTAGATCCCGACGCCCTTGCGCACAACGGCGCGGATAACCGCGTTCAGGCCAGGGCAGTCCCCGCCGCCTGTAAGCACTCCGACCCGCATCCCCGCTCCTCTCGTCGCCCCGCCGCGGGGAGCCTATCCGGGGCCTATCTGTCGGGATCCGGCACCGGGGACGAGACGGCGTGCAGCGCCCGCCAGCGTGCGAGGTTGTGCCGGGCGTCGGCGAGTGCGTCGTGCTGGTCGGCGGGCGCTTCCGGCAACGGCGGGCAGCCCGCGTCCTCCCACCGCTGGCGCAGCTCGTGCGTGAACCGCGGGATCGCCCGCGGCAGGGCTCGCATGTCGCCCCACAGCTGCGCGAGCGCAACGTGGTCATACGCCGACATCCAGGCCCACAGCTCGATCGGCTCACCCTGCTCGACCAGGAAGGCGAGCAGGTCCGCCCGGATCCGCTCCACGCTGCGCCAGGCGGGATCAGCCGGCGGCGGCAGCTGCGACAGCACGTTGCGGCGCACCCAGCCGATCGCCCGGCTGGCGTCGAACTCGGTCGACACGGCGTAGAACTCGCGCCCGGCCTCGTCGACGACTCCGATGGAGACGAGGCTCGCAGTCGTAGAAGAACCGCACTGGCTTCATCCCGCCTTGGCGGATCCGGGTCTGCACCACTCGCTGCGCTCGGGTGCATTTCCGGATCCGCTCCGCGCCTGCGGCGCGGGCCGCGTCGCGGCGGCGGTGCTCTTCGCGCGAGCGCTCATCGCCGCTCGACTCGGCTCGCCGCCTTCGCGCGGCCTCGTCGCGGCGGCGCTCTTCACGCTTGCGCTCATCGCTTAGCTGGCTCGTTCGGTCGGGACCCGGTCGCCCGCTTCGCGCAACTCGGCCTTGACGCGACTCGAGTTCGCCCCGAACGCGCGGGGACTGCCCTGCGCGGCCTTGACCTTCGCCGCGTACACGTCGACGTACTCCTGCCCGGACAGCTGCATGAGCTCGTACATGATCTCGTCGGTCATCGAGCGCTCTACGAACCGATCGCCGGCCATACCCTCGTAGCGGGAGAAGTCGAGCGGCTTGCCGAAGCGCACGCCCGGCCGGGGCCGCAGCCTGGGGAACCTGCGGCCGGTCGGCTGGATCTTGTCGGTATCGACCATGACGCACGGGATCACCGGGACGCCGGCCTCGAGCGCCATGCGCGCGACACCCGTCTTGCCGCGGTACAGCCGGCCGTCCGGCGAACGGGTGCCCTCCGGGTAGATGCCGAGCACCGCACCGTGCTTGAGCAGGCGCACCCCGGTGTTGAGCGCCGCGCGCGACGCGTCCGCATCGGACCGGTCGATCGGCACCTGGCCGACCCCGGCGAAGAACTTCCGCGAGAGCCAGCCTTTGATTCCCGGGGTGGTGAAGTACTCCGCCTTCGCGAGGAACGTGACCTTGCGAGGCACCATCAGCGGCATGAAGAACGAGTCGGAGAAGGACAGGTGGTTGCTCGCGAGGATCGCCGGCCCGCGAGCCGGTACGTGCTCGATCCCCTCGGTCCACGGTCGCCAGATCGCTCGGAGGAGCGGACCGATGAAGACGAACTTCATCAGCCAGTAGCCCACCGAAGTCCTCCTCTTCGCGCTGCGCGCGCGAGTGCGGGTCCGGTACGTCCGGTAAGTCCTGCCCAGCTTGCGCCACAACGGTCTGCCGGGCGGTTTTGCGGGCCCGATACCTGTAATGCCTTGCCGCAGACAGTAGTGCTGGTGTGGACGCCGGTCCACCGAGGCTGCTCGCAGAACACGGGCTTCGGCGGGCATGATGGGAGGCTCACGAAGCGAGGTGGCAGCGTGCCAGTCCTACCCGGTGCCGAGCCGTACTCCGCCGACGGCGGTGCGGTGGGCGTCCTCGTTTGTCACGGATTCACCGGGACGCCGCAGAGCCTGCGCCCGTGGGCCGAGCACCTGGCAGGGGCGGGCTACACGGTCCGGCTGCCGCGGCTGCCGGGGCACGGCACGACGTGGCAGGAGCTCAACGCCACCCGCTGGCAGGACTGGTACGCCGAGGTCGAGCGCGCGCACGCCGAGCTCGCCGGCCGGTGCGAGCATGTGTTCGCCGTCGGGCTGTCGATGGGCGCCACGCTCGCGACCCGGCTCGCCGAGGAGAAGGGTGACGCGGTCGCCGGTCTCGTGTTCGTCAATCCGTCTTACGGCACCGAGCGATTCGATGCCCGTTTCGCGAAGTACATCGGTTGGGCGGTGAAGTCGCGTCCCGGCATCGGCAGCGACATCAAGAAGGCCGGCGCGGTCGAGCTCGCCTACGACCGCACCCCGGTCCGGGCGTTCGCGTCGTTGCAACTGCTGTGGCAGGTCGTCGTCGACGACTTCGCGCGCATCACGGCGCCGGTGCTCATGTTCCGCAGCAAGGACGATCACGTGGTCGAGCCGCTGTCCGGACGCCTGCTGCGAGAGCGCGCGACGAACACGACCGTGCGCGAGGTGCTCCTCGACGACAGCTACCACGTCGCCACCCTCGACAACGACGCGCAGACGATCTTCGACGGCAGCGTGGCGTTCATCCGCGAGCACACCGGCGCCGTCGCGCCCGCCTCGTGACCGATCCGATGAAGCCGTCCTTGCCCGGCGAGACGCCACGTCGCGACAACGGCCTCAGCGCCGCGAGCTACGTCCCGCTCGCGGACGTCGACCCGGACGTCGGCGATCACCTGCTGAGCGCGCTGCGCCGAGCGAGAATCGCGGCGTATCTCGAACCCGCCGCCGAGGCGGACCGGCAGCGACTCTATGTCGCGACGGGCGACCGCGCCGACGCGCGCACCATCGTCCAGGTCGCTGCACGGGCCGACGGCGAATCCGCGATGCGCCCGCCGGACCTGCTCGACGGAGTCGACACCAACGCCGAGTTCTCGGCTCTGATCGCCGACTGGCACGTCGACACGATCAACGCGGTCCGGGCGGCCGAGCGCGACCTGACTCGCGAGGACGCCGAGTGGCGTGCCCGGATCGA